>Ga0073934_10002395_pt1 | contig 39306 bp, 28 predicted proteins | sample LarsenN4metaG_FD_76834 | JGI IMG/M metagenome (GOLD analysis project Ga0073934, IMG submission 76834) | Hot spring sediment bacterial and archeal communities from British Columbia, Canada, to study Microbial Dark Matter (Phase II) - Larsen... ... | reverse complement strand
GCCGCTGATGGCCGCCGTCGGCGCCGGCGCGAGCTCGATCGACACGCGCGGCAAGTTCCGCTCGGCCGTGGAAGCGCTCGAGACGGCCGACGCGCTGCTCGAAGCCGGCGCCGCGGTCGACGCGCGCGACGCCCGCGGTCGCACGGCGCTGCATCACGCGGCCGCGGCCGGCTACACCGACGTGGCGCTCTTGCTCGTCGACCGCGGCGCGGATCTCAACGCCGCGGATACGGACGGCATGACCCCGATCGACGCGGCGAACGGCAAGCTGCGCGGCGGGCGGCGCGGCGGCGGCACGGTGCATCCCGAGACGGCCGCGGCGCTCCAAGGGCTGGTCGCTGCCACGCCCGACGACTGAGCGCGCGTCCGGCGAGTCCGTCGCCATTAGCGTTAGCGGCTCGCCTTGATGTCGATGCCCTTCAGCGTGGCCAGCTTGAACCAACACCGCCGCAGGCTCGCCCACCTTGCCGCCATACGCCCAGCGCTCGACCCGGGCGTAGCCGCGCGTGTCCATCTGGGCGCCGGAAACGGCTCGAACGCGCGATAGCCCGCGGTGTGCTCAACGCAAAACCCTGACTGCGCGCGCGGCTGACAGCAGCCGTTCGATGTCAGCGGCATCGTCGCTGACGACCTCGGCTTCGCGCTGAATGGCCAAGACCACCACCGACGCATCAACTACGTCGTTCGAACGCGCCTTGCCGAGCAACGCACCCGCCGAATGTGCTGCAGGCTCGTCGAACGCAACGACTTCGCAACCGCGCAGTAGCCGCCTCATTTGCGTCTGTTTCGGCGAGCGGCTCACCTGAGCGACGACCGGGGAGGGCACGAGCGGGATGATCCCTGCCTCCAGTCGAGCTCGGTGGTCCGCCCACGTATTGCGTTCGGAACGGTCTGCCGCGATCAGGACTCCCGCGTCGTAGACGACGGGGTTCATCGGCGCGAGTGCTTTCGCCGCGTCGTCGGCCGCTCGATGCGAGCACGCGCCGCTTCGAGCTCCGATTCGGTCAGCGCGCCGTGCTCGGCCTCCCACTCCGCGACCGCGGCGAGCCCGTCTCGGACCAACAAGGCGCGGCGCGCTGCTGCCGTGATCCATGCGGACACGCTCGTGCCTTCGGCTGCAGCAGCTTCGACCACCTTGGCGTGAACGTCGGCGTCGACGGTCACGGCAAGCTTCACGGCAGGGTTGCCTCTAGGCATGTCCCTAACGGTAATACCGTAGTAGGGTCGTTTCAAGGAGCGGGCGTCCCCCGAAGACGTGTCGACCCGCAAGTCTAGCGAAGGGGCGACGGCGATAGGAATGCACGAATCGCATCGTATTACGGAGATTCGCGGTGCGTTGATAGCAAAAGGACGACGCTGGACAGTTTTGAACCGGGCTTCAGTTTCCCGCCGCGCGGCCGATAAACCGCCGTGCTCTATGCGCGGGTCGCGGCAATGCCTCAAGTAGCGACGGATCAGCAGTGGAAGAACAAGTACCGCGAGCTCGTAGAGGAGCTCGAGGAGAAGGAACGCGCCTGGGCGAAGCTCGAGGCCGCGCTGCGCGCAGCCGCCGGCAAGCTCGCGATGGCCGCGCTCGGCCAGAGCCCCGAGCTCGACGCCGCGATCGACCACGTCATGGCCGTGTTGCGCACGGATGCCACCATGCTCAATCTCGATTCGAGCATGACGGGGCTCATGCGAGCACTGAAGGCCGAGGCCACTCTGGAGCTCAAGAGCACGCCGGCCGGTGCTCCGCCGGGCGGCGTCGTCATCGTGCCGACGGCGAGCGCCGTCACGGACGCGATCGTCGCGCTGCTGCGCGCGCTCGTCCGCCGGCTCGCCGAGATACCGCCGCTCGCCGAGGCGGCCGGTACGTTGGCGCGGCGGCTCGAGCTCGGCGTCCCCGAGGACGGCTGGGAGCCGTTTCTCTGCAGCGTCGCGGACGCCGTTGGCGAGGTGGCGAGCCGGCTCGAGTCGCAGCGGCGCGATCTCGAGCAATTTCTCGAGCAGGTCACGGAGCGGCTCGCGGACTTCGAGAACTGGACGCGCTGGCAGGCCGACGCGGCGGAGAGCCGCCGCGCCGACGCGGCGGGGCTCTCGCAAACGGTGCAGGCCGAGATGGTGACCTTGCAGGAGGAAGTGTCGGCATCGCCCGATCTCGCGTATCTCAAGACGAAGGTCCAGGCGCGGCTCGACAACGTCGCGCGCGAGATCATCGAGTTTCGGCACAAGGAGGCGCGGCGGCACGCCGAGGACGAGCGGCGCGCCGGCGAGCTCGCGAAGGAAGTCGCGAAGCTCAAGGATCGCACGGACGAGCTCGTGAGGCTCTGCGCCGAGCAGGAAACGCGGCTCATGATCGACTCGCTGACGGGCGCGCACAGCCGTTACGCGTACGAGCGCCGCATCGCCGAGGAGTTTCAGCGCTGGCAGCGGCATTCGCAGCCGCTGACGTTCTCGATCTGGGACATCGATCTCTTCAAGGGCATCAACGATTCCTACGGTCACGAGGCCGGGGATCGCTTGCTGCGCGGCGTCGCAGAGCTGCTCGCGCGCAACAAACGAGCCGAGGACTTCCTCGCGCGCATCGGCGGCGAGGAGTTCGTGCTGCTCTTGCCGATGACGAAGCTCGAGGCGGCCGCGGGCGTCGGCGAGAAGCTGCGGCTCGTCGTCGAGACCGCGGCGTTTCGCCATCACGGCGAGCCCGTGCAGGTGACGGTCTCCGCGGGCTTCACGGAGTTTCGCGAGGGCGACACGCCGCAGAGCGTGTTCGAGCGCGCCGACCGCGCGCTGTATCGAGCCAAGCAGGACGGTCGCAATCGCTGCGTGGCCGTCTAGCTCTTGCTCGAATCGTCGCCGGCCGGATCCCACGACCGGCTGGTTTCGCCGAAAGCTGGCTGGCAGACTGAAGCCGGCCGACCCTCGTCGGCTGCTCCCGGGGGAAAGCGATGCAGAAAACAAGTTCAGTCGTACTTGCGCTCGCGCTCAACGGCGCCGTCGCCTGGTCAGAAATCGCGGGCGCGCAGCCCGGCGATTCGCTCGACGCGCGGCTCGACGCGCTCGAAGCGCAAGTCACCGCGGCCGAGGACGTCGCGGCCATCAAGCGCCTCCAACGTCAATACGGCTACTACGTCGACAAGGGGATGTGGGACGACGTCGCGGATCTCTATGCCGAGGACGCCGTCGCGAACTATCCGGCGGGTACCTTCGTCGGCTACGAGAGCATCCGCAAGCATCTCTTCATGAACGTCGGCGGCGGCGATGTCGGCGACAACGGCTTGCCCGACAACCGCCTCTACAACCACATCAACATGCAGCCGGTCGTGCACCTCGATCCCGGCGGACGGACGGCGAAGGGCCGCTGGCGCGCGTTCGCGATGCTCGGCAGCTTCGGCGGCGGCGCGACGTGGGCCGAAGGAATCTACGAGATGACCTACAGGAAGGTCGACGGCGTCTGGAAGATCCAGACGCTCGACTACCACTCGGGGTTCGCGGCGCCGTACTCGACGGGCTGGGTGCCGCCGGACCCGGGCGAGGCGCCGCGAAGTGCCCGCAATCTCGTGCATCCCGCCGACCGCCCGCGCACCGAAGCGTGCGGGGGCTTCCCGGCCGCGTGCATCGCGCCGTTTCACTACACGAATCCCGGCGTGACCGACGCGGGGCACGTGTGGACGACGGTGACATTGCCGTCCTCGCCGGGCCGCCGACGCGCCGCGCGCGACCGCGCCCAAGATCTTGCCGCGCGCGCGCAGCGGCTCGCCGACGAGCAGGAAGTCGAGAACCTGCAGAAGATCTATGGCTACTACTACGACCGGCGCATGTGGGACGAGGTCGCGGATCTCTTCGCCGACGACGGCACGATCGAGATGGACCAGCGCGGCGTCTACGTAGGCCGTGCGCGCGTGCGCGAGTTCCTGAATTTGCTCGGTCCCGCCGGTTTGAAAGACGGCGAGCTCAACGACCACGTGCAGCTGCAGGTCGTCGCGCACGTCGCGCCCGACGGCCGCAGCGCGAAGGTGCGCAGCCGCGAGCTCAACATGACCGGGGTCTTCGAGAGCCACGGCGAATGGAGCGAAGGCGTCTACGAGAACACGTTCGTCAAGGACGACGGCGTCTGGAAGATCAAGGATCTGCGCTACTTTCCGACGTTCATCACGGACTACGACAAGGGCTGGACCGAGGACGCCAAGCCCGTGCCGACGGCGAGCGCCGAGCTGCCGCCGGACCGCCCTCCGACGAGCCGCTACGAGATCTATCCGAAGGCGCACATTCCGCCGTTTCACTACGACAATCCCGTGACGGGCGCCGCGCCGCGCTATCCGGCGGGGCGCGGCAGGCCGAGCGATGCCGCGATCGCGGCCGTGCGCGCGCCGGTCGCTATGCCGCGGGCCGCGCGCGGCAGGCAAGCGCAGCCCGACGCCGACGCGCGGCTCGCTCAAGCGGAGCGGCAAGTCGCGCGCGCCAAGGACTTTCACGAGATCGACAATTTGACGAGCGCCTACGGCTACTACCTCGACAAGAATCTCTGGAACGATCTCGCGAACCTCTTCGCCGCCGGAGGCTCGATCGAGCTCGCGCAGCGTGGCGCTTATGTCGGCCGAGAGCGCGTGCGCGCGTTCCTGTTCAACCAATTCGGCAGGGAGGGCCCGAGCGAGAACCGGCTCGGCAATCACATTCAGTATCAAGCCGTCATTCACGTGGCGCCCGACGGCGAGACGGCGAAGGTCCGCTCGCGGATGATGCAGCAGCTCAATTTCGGTCCTCGCGCGTCCATGGGCGCGTCGTTGTACGAGAACGAGTTCGTCAAGGAGGACGGCGTCTGGAAGTTCAGCATCGACCACACGTTCAACACGTGGACGGCCGGCTACGACGGCGGCTGGGTGCGCAGCCCGGGCCGTACGGTGCCGGGCATCAACCGCGCTTTTCCGCCCGATACGCCGCCGACGTTCGCGTTCCAGATGTTTCCGACCGTCTACGAGATCCCGTTCCACTATCCGCATCCCGTGACGGGACGTGCAACGAGCGCGCGGTTGCCGAACCCCGATACGGCGAGCGGCATGGTTCAGCAGGATCTCGGCATGCCGGAAGACATCGCCGCGGAGCTGCGCGCGATCGGCGCGCGCATCGAAACGCAGCGGACGGCCGAGCTCTACGCGCCGCTCCAGCCGAAGGAGCCGTATTCCTGGCTCAACGTGGCGCGTGATCTCAAGTACGGCTCGCACGAGCGCAACGTGCTCGACGTCTTCACTGCGCCGCATGCGGGCACGGGTAAGCCCGTCGTCGTGTTCGTGCACGGCGGCGGATTCGCGCGCGGCGACAAGCGCGCCGAGGGCCTGCCGTTCTACGACAACATCGGCCTCTGGGCCGTGGGGCAAGATCTAGTCGGGGTCACGATCAACTATCGGCTCGCTCCGCAGAGCACGTGGCCGTCGGGCATCGAGGACCTGGCGGCCGCCGTCGCTTGGCTCGAGGCCAACATCGCTCGATACGGCGGCGACCCGAGCAAGCTCGTGCTCTGGGGTCACTCGGCCGGAGCCGCTCACGTTGCCGACTACGTTGCGAACGCCGCGAAGCGCGGCCTCGACGCCGGCATTGCGGGCGCAGTCTTGACGTCCGGCTTCTACGATCTCGGGAAGGAAGTCTCGGTGTGGAAGGCGTACTACGGCGACGACGTCGCGACGTACCCCGAGCGCTCGTCGCTGCCGGGCCTCGTCGCGACGCCGGTCCCGCTCTTCGTCAACGACGCCGAGCTCGACCCCGACATGTTCCGCGAGCAGACCGAGAAGCTCGTCGCGGCGCGCGCCGCTGCCGGCAAGCCGATCGAGCGCGTGCGCCTCGAGGGGCATTCGCACATCTCCGAAGCGTATGCCGTCGGCACGGGCGACCGCTCGCTGTCGATTCCGGCGCTCGCGTTCGTGCGCCGCGTGACGGCTCCGCGCTGACCAGCCCCTCGCGGTGAGCCGCGCGTTCGTCAAGGAGATCGGGCTCCGGGGCTCAAAAGCGCCGGCAGTCGCGCGACTGCCGGCGCCATGGAGATGGCTCTCTCGAGCCGAATCTAGAATCGGTAGTTCAGCGAAACGCCGACCTCGCGCGGACGGCCGACGCTCGAGAAGTCGTAACCCCAGATACCGTGGAAGAAGCCCGAGTTCAGCATGTACTCGTCCGTCAGGTTCGTGCCGAACACCGACAGTGAGTACTGGCGGTTGGGCGGCTCGTACGTGAACCGCGCGTTGACGACGCCCCAGTCGCCCGACTCGTCGTAGCCGTCCGGCACCGGACCGTTGTTCTTCCTTCCGTACCAGTCCAAGCGCAGGAAGACCAGCGAGCGCCAGAACTGATCGCTGTAGGCGTAGTCGACACGAGTCGTGAACGAACCGCCGTTGCTCAGCTCCGCGACGTGCTGGAGGCCGATGTTCCACTCCGAATCAGGCGCCTGCTGGAACTCCGTCGAGGTGTCGAGCTGCGGCGTGCCGGGTTTGATGTAGGTGTATCCCGTATCGAGCAGGCCGACGTTGAAGTTCAGTGTCAGATTTTCCGTCGGCAAATACGTCAATTCGAACTCGAGACCGCTCGCGTTCGCCGTGCCGACGTTCGTCGTAATCAGCGTCGGCAGCTCGACTCCCGTCGCGGGATCGCGTACGACGCCGAGGTTCTGGATGTTCAGCCAGTCCGAATCGAAATACGTCGCGTTCAAGCGCACGTTGCCACCCAGGAGATCCGCACGAACACCGATCTCGGTGTTCTCGACGATCTGCGGATCGTACGGGATGAAGATTCGCCCCTGGTTTGTCGTGATGTTGCCGATGCCGCCGGAGTCGAAGCCTTCCGAGTAGCTGATGTAGCCCATGACGTCGTCGCTGAACTGCATCTGCAGCGCCGCCTTGACCGTCACCTCGTCCCACGTGTCCGGCGGCGCATTGGGGTCCACGACCCGCACGCCGGCCCACGGATCGCCGCCGGTATGCAGAACGTCGGCGAACGGCGTCTGCGGTGCCGTGACACCCGGGATGAAGTTCATGGGGCCGGTTGCCACGGTCTGCTCGTGACGTCGCACGCCGAGTGTGAGGTCGAGCCGATCGGTCAGGCCGATCGTGGCCTCGCCGAATACCGCGAAGCCATCCGTTTCGGCATACGTGAGCCGGTCATACGCGAATGCCGCGCCCGCCAGGAAAAACGCGGTCTGGCAGTTGGTGGCGCCGGTCGTGTTGATCGCCGGGTTTGCCAGGTCCTGACAGAGCTGCGATGCGTACACGTCGTTGACGTCCCAGCGCGGCGTATTCGAGAACTGACCGGGATACGTGAAGAACTCGGCGAGCGTGCGCCGGTCCGCGCGAGTAACGGATTCCTGATCCCAGTAGTACACGCCGGCAAACCAGTTGATCCGATCGGAGCCGCCGGTAATCTGAATCTCTTCGCTGAACACGTCGAGTCGTGTACGCGACAGGTCGGCGACGACTTCATAGTTGGTGCCGTCCCAGTCGTTGATGATGTCATCGGCCACTTCCGTGTACGAGGTCAGGAACTTGACGCTGATGCTGTCCGTGACATCCCAGTCGATATCGAGGTTCGTCGTGTCACGGGCGATTCTCGATGGCTGGGACACATTGGAAGCGGTTTCCCATTTGCCGATCCTGCCGCCAGGGTACCCGGACACGAAATTCTCCGGGGTGAACGGCAGGGCCCCGGGATACGCACTGGGGTTCGTCTCGATCGCGAGCCCATAGAAGTCGCGCATCAGCACGCCCCAGTTCTGCACGTCGTCGGCCGTACCCACGATATTGTCGGGGCCCGGAATCACATGGGTCGGGAAGATCGCGTCCTGAACCTTGGGCTCCGTGACGAAGGACTCGTCGCTCGTGACCGTTAGACGAAAGGTCAGGTTGTCGGCCGGCGTCCAGAGGATGTCGCCGCGGAAGACGTCCTGGTCCATTCCGCCGTAATTCTGGCCGTTGGACACGCTGTGGATGTAGCCGTCGCGGAACACGCTAGACGCAGTCCACTTCGTCAGCAGGTTGTCGCTGATCGGCACATCGACAGACCCCTTGACGTCGCGGCGGTCGTACGTTCCCGCCGTTGCCGTGATATTGCCGCCGAACTCCTCACCTGGCCGGGCCGTCCAGATGCGGATCGCGCCGCCGATCGCGTCACGGCCATAGGTCGTGCCCTGCGGGCCGCGCAGCACCTCGATGCGATCGATATCGACGAAGTCCTGAGTCAGGAATCCGGCCGTGCTGACTTGCCAGACGCCGTCGATGTAAACGCCGACGCCCGGCAGCCCGCGTATGCGGAACTGCGTGCCGGTCGTCAGGGCCCCGCCCTGAATGTTGATGTTTGGAATGTAGTTACCGACGTCCTCGAGGCTGTCGAGACCCTGCAGCTCCAGGTTCTCGCCGGTGATCGCAACGATCGATACGGGCACCTCTTGGAGATTTTGCTCACGGCGCGTGGCCGTGACGACGATCTCCTCGAGCTCGGCCTCTTGAGACAGCGCCGTTGGTTGAAACGCAACAGCACCCGGCAACGCCGCGACGACCGCTGCGTGAATTGCTTTGACCTTCATGAGCTTTCCCCCGGAATTGTTGACGGAACCCGATCACTCGCACGATCGCGGCTTAAGTTATTCGGGGATCAGATTGCCCGAGACGAGGCGTCGTTGCTTGCTTGTCACGGAACGGAACAGCGACCTAGGCGGCAACATGGAGCAAAGCGTGGCCGGTTGTTCCTCCTACGCCACAGCTTTCGACCCGCCGGCGGCCCCCTGAGCGCTCCCAAAATTATTGACGCGAGTACGAGAATGTCTAGTATCGAGCCGGCAATCCGGGGGGATCGCTCGTGCTCAAGACCTACTCGACCTCGCGAGTGACGCGGTCGGCGCGCTTGCGCTATTGGAACGATTTGCACACGAATCTATCCGTGCCGCTCGAGATCAAAGCACGGGACCGCGCCGAGTTCCAGGCTTCGGCTACCGCGGCGGAGCTCGGGTCGCTGCGGCTCGTGAGAGTCGATTCGACGCCGGCCGTGGTCGCGCACGAAGCCCGTCACGTCGCACAAACGCGGGAACGGCGTTTCCGCATCGTGCTCGTCGAGCGCGGGAAGGTCGGCGTGCGGCACGCCGGCCAAGAGGCCGTGCTCGAGCAAGGAGACTTCGCGCTGCTCGACGATTCGCTGCCGTATCGAATGGAGTTCGACGAGCCGAATCAATCGTTGTGTGTATCCATTGCCCCGTCGACGATCAAGATCTATCTGCCGGCGCCGGCGCGCATGTGCGGCTTCCGCATGCCGGCGGATCGTCCGCTCAACAGGGTCGCGGGTACGATGCTCTTCGCGCTGTGGACGGAAATCGAGAACGAACATCTACGCCCGGAGCAGCGGCCCGCGCTCGCGCGCAGCTTCCTGCAGGTCATGGCGGCGTCGTACGCCGTCGATCACGCTTGCGCGATCGATCGCTCCGTCGTGGCGGCCGCGCGGCGCACCGAGATCAAGCAGTACATCGAGACGCACCTGCGCAGTCCCGATCTCACGCCGACGACGATCGCAGCGGCGTTGGGCCTTTCGGCTCGCTACGTGCGGTTGTTGTTCGCCGAAGAGAACGATAGCGTCATGGCGTATCTCAAGCGGAGGCGGCTCGAAGAATGCGCCTTCGAGCTCGCGCAGCCGCAATGGTCGGGGCGGTCGATCACGGCGACGGCCTCGGACTGGGGTTTTCGCAGCGTCACGCACTTCACGCGCGCGTTCAAAGCGGCCTACGGGGCGACGCCGAGCGCGTACAAGCACGCGCACGCGGCCATCTGAGCGCGCCCCTTCGCGATTCTCGCAGCACCGCGCACGGCGCGGGCGGCGTCAGGCCGAAGAGAACGCCGGCGATCGCTCGCCGGCGCCCTCGGCCGGTTCGCGGTGGACGGCGCCCTTCGCGCCGCCCACGTTGCGACGGGTCAGAAGCGGAACGTCAGAGACGCACCCGCCTCGCGGGGGCGACCCACGGTGGCGAAGTCGTACCCCCAGATGCCGTGGAAGAAGCCCGAGTTCAGCGTGTACTCGTCCGTCAGGTTGGTGCCGAAGAACGAGGCCTGCCAGTTGGCATCGGCCGGCTCGTACGTGAAGCGCAGGTTCACGATGCCCCAGTCGCCGGACTCCTCGAAGCCGCTCGGCACGGCCTCGTACGCGTCGACGCGCAAGAACGGAGCCGACCGCCAGAACTGGCCCTGGTAGTTGTAGTCGAGTCGGCTCGTCCAGGTTCCGCCGCTGCCGGTGGTTGCGGTGTGCTGGAAGCCGATCGTGTAGCTCTTGTCCGGCGCCTGCTCGAACTCCGTGCCCGTCGTGAGCGGCAGGTGTCCGGAGACCGTGCCCGGATTGATCTTCGTGTAGCCCGTGTCGAGCACGCCCGCGCCGATGTTGATCTGGAAGTTCTCGGTCGGCAGGATCGAGAGCTCGATCTCCACGCCGTCCGCTTCCGCTTCGCCGACGTTCGTCGTGAGCAGCTGCGGGATCTGCACGCCCGTGGCGGGGTCGGAGACGACGCCCAACGCTTGCAGGTCGGCCCAGACCGTGTCGAACACCGTCCAGTTGAAGCGCAGCTTGCCGTCGGCCAAGTCCATGCGCATGCCGATCTCGGTGTTCTCGAGCGTCGACGGCTGGAACGGGAACAGCGTGCGGACGTTGTTGATGACCGCCGCCGACACGCCGCCCGAGTTGAAGCCCTCCGAGTAGCTGAAGTAGCCCATCATGCCGTCGCGGAACTCCTTCTGGAGCACGAGGCGCGAAGTCAGCTTGTCGAAGTTGAACGGCGTGTACGTGGCCGGATTGTCGACGAAGTTGAACGGATCGCCGACGTGGAACTGCGTCGGGTCGACCGGCTTCGGCGTGGTGACGCCCGGCACGATGATGCCGTTCACCGTGTAGCCGCTCTGATCGTGCTGGCGCAGACCGAGCGTGAGGTCGAGCGTGTCGGTCAGGTGGATCGTCGCTTCGCCGAAGATCGCCCAGCCGTCCTGCCCCGCGCGGCTCGTGTTGTCGAACGCGCCGCCGATGCCGTTCGAGCCGTAGTAGAGCTCTTGGCACGTCGTCCAGGCGCCGCGACGGTTGTTCGCGGGGTCGCCGCCGAGCTGCACCGTTTGACCGGCGTAGAGGCCGGTCTGCACGACGCCGGTCGTGCCCGCCACGAACCGCATGTTGTTCGGGTTGTCGGTCGCCGACGGCGTCGGCTCGAGCTGAGCGCCCACCGGATTGCAGACGGGGTGGGCGAACACGACGGTCGGGTCCATCAAGCCCTTCACGAACTCGTTGACCATCCAGCGGCCGTTGCGCGCCTGCGTCTCCTGATCCCAGTAGTAGGCGCCCGCGAGCCACTCGACGCGGTCGTTGCCGCCCGTGAGCTGGATGTCCTGGCTGAAGACCTCGAGGTCGCTACGGTTCATGTCGAGCACGAGGTCGTACTGACTGTTGTCCCAGTCGATGACCGAATCCGCATCCTGCTCCGTGTAGCCGGTCAGGAAGCGCAGCCGCATGTTGTCGCTGAACTGCCAATTCGTCTCGACCGATAGCTGCTCCGTGAGATAACGGCTCGGCAGCGTTTGGTTCGAGCGGTTCTCCCACTTGCCGACGACGCCGCCCGGGTACCCCGCTACCTGCCGCACCGGATCGAAGAACGGCTCGACCGGGTTGCCGCGGAAGTCCGTGCCGACGTAGGTGTACATTTCCGGCAAGCCGATGAGGTGGCGCGTCCACGCGGGTGCCGGGTCGTCGAACGTGCGGAACATCGCGTCTTGGATGCGCGGCTCGGTGAACTCGCTCTCGTCGCGCGTGTAATTGAAGCGGAAGTCGACGTTCTCGGTCGCGTCCCAGACGATGTCGCCACGCAGCACCGACTGGTCGATGTCGCCGCCGCTCTCGCCCGTCGTGAGGCTGCGGATGTAGCCGTCGCGGTTCATGCTCGCGGCCGTCCACTTCGTGCGGACGTTGTCGGTGAGCGGCAGGTTCAGCGAAGCGCGCACGTCGCGGCGGTCGTAGGAGCCCGTCGTCGCCGTGATGTCGCCGCCGAATTCTTCGCCGGGCCGCTTGGTCCAGATCATGACGGCGCCGCCGACCGAGTCGCGGCCCAGGTTCGTGCCTTGCGGACCGCGCAACACTTCCACGCGGTCGATCTCGACGAATTCCTGCGTGAGGAACCCGGCGGTGCCGACTTGCCAGATGCCGTCGATGTACGTGCCGACGTTCGGGATGCCGCGCATGCGGAAGTTCGCGCCGCCGGTGCCGCCGCCGCCGCCCGTGATGAGGACGTTCGGAACGCCTTGGCTCACCTCCTCGAGGTTGTCGAGGCCGCGCATCTCGAGGTTGTCGCCCGAGATGGCGACGATCGAGACGGGGACCTCCTGCAGGTTCTGCTCACGGCGCAGCGCCGTGACGACGATCTCCTCGAGGCCTTCTTGCCCGGTTGCCGCCGGTTGGTACCCCACGGCACCCGCAAGAGCCGCCGTGATGGCGGCATGAAGTCTGCTGACTCTCATCGATAACCCCCAATTGGATTGAATGGCTCGGCCCTTGACCGTTGCGTCACCGACCGTGTTGCAAGTACGGACTCGTCCGCGGCGTGATTTCCGCCTAGGACAACGTTCACTGCCGGCTGAGTCTGCAAGAAGGGCCGTGCACGGTCAACAGTCGGACGTTGTTTTTTTCCGACTGTTATCCGAAACACCATGTTTGACGACGGCCGGGTCGGCCGCCTGGCCCGAGCGCGGTGTTGGCTTCGGGCAACGAAGACCTATTGAGCCAGCCACCCGTCGCCGATCGACAAACGGTGCTCGGCCAAGAGCCGGCCACGCCGCTCCTGAAGGACGCTCCAGCGGACTTCGATCCCGCCTTCGCCGCCGCCGGTTTCGGTTGTCAGCGCCAAAGCGACCGTGTCGCCGGCTTGTGCCCTGATCGCCTCCTGCAAGGGCAGGTAGATCTGGTCCCAATGGGTTCGCGGCGCGTGCGGGCTCGTCGAAAGCACGACGCCGGGCGCGAGCGTGCATTCCCACCAGAGCGCGAAGCCGAACACCGTCGCGGCCGAAGACAGTTCCCACGCGACGCGGCCGTTGCGCCGGCTCTCGATCGGTCCTCGAAAATCGAGTGCGTCCCAGCGTCGGGCGGAGTGCGGCAAGAGGTCCTCGGGCTCGATCGGGTAGACGTACATGTTGTTCCGCGTCATCCGCTCGGCGTCCGACCAATCGATGCCGAAGCCGACCTCGCGCCAGCTCGAAAGGTCGCGCTCGAACCGATCCGCCGTCACGGGCGCAGCCCACTGCTCGATCGACGCCGGGATCAGCGTCCCGCCCGGCTTGAGGAAGCGCCGAGCGTCGCGCAGCGTCTCGAGCACGTTCTCCTCGTAAGCGAAATTGCCGAGCACCTCGGCCACCACGACGTCGACGAGCGGCGGGCTCTCCACGTCGAGCGATCGCGCCTGCACGAAGTGCAGCCCGTCGATGCCGTTGCGCGCGGCGACGGTCTCGGCGAGGCCAAGGGCCGCCCCGGGATCGTACAGCCACACCTCGCGCGCGCCGAGCTGGCGCGCGAAGAACGCGAGAACGCCTACGCCGGCGCCGATGTCGGCGACGGTGCTTTGGCCCGGGCGAATCGCGTATTTCAGCGCGGCCCGGAACGCTTCGTGGCGGACGCGGTCGGCCAGCATGCGCCGATGAAACTCGATCGACATGCCGCGCTCGAGCCTAGTGCGTCATCGAGTAGATGATGTAGTTCAGAAACACGCGCATCGCAGTCGCCGACAGCTCCTGCGGGTATTGCGGAGTATCGGAATGCTCGACGGCGTCGCCCAGATCCATGTTGTGGCAGATCGCGACCATCACGCGGCCTTTGTCGTCGTAGATGCCGCGCCAGTGCGCGTTGACCCCGTCCTGCTCGTACGGTTGGCCAGTGAAGACGAACTGGTAGCCGGGTATCTGCTGCTTTTCGTCGAGGTCCCAAAACGTGTGGAAGATCGGATCGTCGTCGGGCAAGTCGACGATCGGCCGGTCCGGGAAGACGCGCCGCATGCTCTCGACGAACACCATCCACTCGACCGAGCCGTGAAAGTCGTCGACCATCAGGAAGCCGCCGCGGAGCAGGTACTCGCGCAGCTTCGCGGCCTGCGCGTCGGTGAGGTCCCACTGGCCGACCTCGACGGCGTAAAGCCAGGGCCAGTAGAACACGTCGTCGCCGTCGTCGAGATTCACGGGCTGCTCGACCGAGCGGGCGTCGATGACGCTGAGACGCCGAACGAGCTCGGCGATGTGCCGGTCGCCGCGCGGGTAGTCGATCGTCCAGCTCGTTCCGCCGCGCTGCCAGGCCGAGCCCCAGCCCATTTGCGGATACATGAGCCGCGCGAACACCCATTCGGCCGGCTCTTGATAATCGGTGGGCAGCTCGAAGTCGTAGTACTCGACTCCCTGATACTGGCGCCACGGGAGCGGATCCGCCAAGGCGCCTCCTGCAATACATAACGCCGCGGCAAGCGCCGCCAGGGGGCGGCGCGCCAGGTGCTTCTTGCGATGGTCCGGGCTTGGAAAGCTCACGCTTCGAGCATACCAACTCGGCTCGCGGCGGCACTAGAAGCAGTTCCACCCGAACGAGTATTCTGTGCCGCCTTTTTCGCGGGGATTCCATGAAGGACCTGACCCAGGGCTCGATCGCCGGCAATATCCTCGCGATGGCCGCGCCGATGGCGGCCGGCATGATCTTCCAGACCCTGTACTTCCTGGTCGACCTCTACTTCGTCGCCGGCCTGGGCGACGCGGCCGTCGCCGGCGTCGGCGCGGCCGGCACGCTGATGTTCGTGATCATGGCGCTCACGCAAGTGCTCGGCGTCGGCGCAGTGGCGTTGATCGCGCAGGCCGTCGGCCGCCGGGATCGGACCGACGCGAATCTCGTGTTCAACCAGTCCGTGCTGTTCGCCGTGGCGTGCGCGCTCGCGACGCTCGTCGGCGGCTACGCGCTGGCTGGCACGTACGTGGCGTCGATCGCAGCCGACGCTGCAACGCACTCCGAAGGCGTCGTGTACCTGTATTGGTTCTTGCCCGGCCTCGCGATGGGGTTCGCGCAGGTCGTCATGGGCTCGGCGCTGCGCGGCACGGGCATCGTCAAGCCGACGATGATGATCCAGGCGTTGACCGTGCTCTTGAACACGCTGCTGGCGCCGGTTCTGATCGCCGGCTGGGGCACGGGCTACTCGATGGGCGTTGCGGGCGCCGGGCTCGCGAGCTCGATCGCGATCGCGGCCGGCGTCGTGCTGCTCGCGTGGTACTTCCTGAAAGTCGAGAAGTACGTGGCCTTCGACGCGCGGCTCTGGCGGCCCAAATTCGAGGTCTGGAAACGAATGCTCGACGTCGGCTTGCCGGCGGGCGGCGAGTTCGCGCTGATGTTCATCTACATGGGCGTGATCTACTGGGTGATCAGCGACTTCGGCGCCGCGGCGCAAGCGGGATTCGGCATCGGGTCGCGCGTCATGCAGTCGATCTTCCTGCCGGCGATGGCGATCGCGTTCGCCGCCGGGCCGATCGCGGGCCAGAACTTCGGCGCGCGCTTGGGGTCGCGCGTGCGGGAGACGTTTGCGAAGGCGGTGCTGCTGAACACCGTCGTCATGATCCTCGTGACGGCCTTCTTGCAGTGGCGCCCCGAGATGCTCGTCGGGTTCTTCACGCCGGAAGCCGAAGCGCGCGACGTCGGCGCCGGCTTCCTGCGCATCATCTCCTGGACGTTCATCGCGCAAGGCGTCGTGTTCACGTGCTCGGGCGTCTTCCAGGGCTTGGGTAACACGATTCCGGCCATGCTGAGCTCGGCGATCCGGCTCGCCGTGTTCGTGCCGTTCGCCGTCTGGCTGGCCGCGCGCCCTTCGTTCGATCTCGAGGAGGTGTGGTGGCTGTCCGTGGCGACCGTGTGGCTGCAGGGGGGCGTGAGCTATCTCTTGCTCCGCCGGCAATTCACGCGCCGGCTCGTCGATGCCCCGCGGCCGGTTCCGGCCGCGGCCTCCGCGGGGACTGCCACGGCGTCCACGGCGCCCACGGCGGCGGCGACCGGGCCAGCCGTGACCGCAGCCGGCGCGACGCCGGCCGCCGCGTCCGCGGAGACGTGAAGGCGGGGGCCGTGCCGTTCGCCGTGCCGACACGCTGAGGTACTATGGTAGCGATCGCTACGGAGAGCTATTGGCGATCGCCACGGAGAGCTATTGAGGAGGCAGTCATGCGCAGACGATGGTTCGTTGGTTTGACGGGCGCCGCATTGGGACTCCTGGGGCTCGAAGCCTCGGCGCACCATGGCTGGGCGGGCCAGCAGCAAGAACAGTTCGAGCTCACGGGCAAGCTGCACGCCGACGTGAGCCTCGCGGGTGCCCATGGGTCGATGCAGATCGTCGACGAGCAGGGCCAGGTTTGGGACATCACGTTGGCGCCGGCGGCTCGCACCGAACGCGCCGGCCTCAAGCCGGGTGTGATCCCGATGGGCGCCACGGTGACGATCAGCGGGCACCGCAACAGCGACATGAAGCGCTTCGAGGTGAAGACGGAGCGCGTCACGTACAACGGCAAGAACTACGACGTCTATCCGGATCGAATCTCCTAGCCGCAAGGCTCGGGCTCGAATTTGGAAGCGCTGCTCGTGTGGCTCGAGGGCTCGGCCCTCGGGCAGCTGATGCGCACGTCCGGCGTCTGGACCTACGGCGTCGTCAATCTCTTCCATATCTTCGGCATTGCGACGCTGTTCGGGTCGGTGCTCGTCTTCGATCTGCGCTTGCTCGGCGCTTGGCGCCGCGTGCCGCTCGCGGCGCTCGAGCGCCCGGCGCTGACGCTTGCCGCATGGGGTTTCGTGCTGGCCGTGACGAGCGGTACGGCGCTCGTCTCGACGAACGGCAGCGAGTACATCGGTAATCCGTTTCTGCCGATCAAGCTGGCCGCTATCGGCTTGGGCGTAGCGAACGTCGTCGCCGTGCAATTCGTGCCGGCGTGGCGGGAGCGGGCCGCAGAGCCGCACGCGCCGCGCCGGCGCTTCACGCTCGGCGTCGTCGGCGGCACGTCGCTCGCGTGCTGGCTCACGGCCGTGGCGGCCGGCCGCATGATCGGTTACTGGTAAGGCGCGCGACAACGGCCGCCGACTTACGTCAGAATCCCCGCGTTCTCGGACTCGAAGGGGGCCGATTGAGCTCGAACAACCCGTACGCGGCGCCGCGCGGCGCGGTCCGCGACCTCGAGCCGGAAAGCCTCGAGCCTGCGGATCGGGTCCAGCGGCTCGGCGCGTTTCTGCTGGACGCCGTCGTGGGATTCGTCATGATTCAGCTGCCGGCTTTGGCTTTGTTGTTCGCGCAAGGCGCCCTCGACGACACGGCGGAGATCGACGGCACGACGCTCGCGACGGCCGGGCTTCTGTGCTTGATCGGGTTCATCGCATGGGTTTGGATCACGGCGCTGCTCGTCGCGCGCTACGGCCAGACGATCGGCAAGCGTTTGGTCGAGATCAAGGTCGTGCGCACCGACGGCTCGGCTGCGTCGCTCGGCCGCATCTTCTGGCTGCGCAACGTCGTGAACTGCCTGCTCGGCGTGATCCCGCTGTACGCCCTAGTCGATCTCCTGTTCATTTTCGGCGAGCGGCGGCAGTGCATTCACGACATGATCGCCGACACGATCGTCGTCCGGGCCTGACGCCGAGCCGATGGCACGCCACGTTCTCGACACTGCCGTGGCGGCCGAAACGCCCGAGGGCATTCTGCTCGAGCTGCGTCCGGCCGGTCTTGCGGCGCGCTTCTACGCGTTCCTGCTCGATTGGCTGATCCGGCTCGTGATTGCGTACGCGGCGGGCCTCGCTTCGCTGTTCATGGGCGGATTCGGCGCCGCGTTTTGGCTCGTGTTCTACTTCCTGCTCGAGTGGTTCTATCCGGTCGTGTTCGAGCTCGGCCGCTCGGGTGCGACGCCGGGCAAGAGCATTGTCGGCATCAAGGTCGTCATGGACAACGGGTTGCCCGTGACGCCGGCCGCGTCGTTCACGCGCAATCTGCTGCGCGTCGCGGACTTCCTGCCGTTCATGTTCGGCGCGGCCGTCGTTTCGATGCTGTTGCGCCGTGACAGCAAGCGCCTCGGCGATCTTGCGGCCGCCACCATCGTCGTGCATCAGCCGCAGCGCCCGCCGAAGCTCAAGCTCGACGGCGTCGCGCCCGTGACACCCGCGGTGCCGCTCCGCCCGAGCGATCAAGCTGCGATCGTCGCTCTCGCGGCACGCGCCCCGACGCTGACGGCCGAGCGGCTCGACGAGCTCGCGGCGCTCGCTTCGGCAGTATCGGGCGACGCCGGCAGAGCCGGCCCGAACGTCACGCGGCGCGTGCTCGGCGTCGCACAGTGGGCGATGGGCAAGCGCGCATGACGCCTCTTCGGTTCGAAGCGCTCTATGAGCGGGAATGGCAAGAGCTCGAGGAGCTGCTCGACGTCGTGCTGAAGCGCACGCCGGCGAAGGAGGCGAAGCAGCCGCCGCGCGGCGAGCGCATCGCGGCGCTTTATCGGCGCGCCTGCGAGCACCTCGCGCTCGCGCGCGCTCGTTCGTATCCGGCCTATCTGCAGGATCGCCTCGACCGGCTGACGGCCGACGCGCACCAGGTGATCTATCAGCAGCGCGAGCTCGGCGCAGCGGCGCTCTGGCGCGTCGTGTCACGCGACTTTCCGCGTGCCGTCCGCGCCGATGCCGCGTACGTCTTCCTCGCAGCGGCATTGCTCGCCGTGCCGGCATTCGTGCTCGGCATCCTCGTTCATTACGAGCCGGGATTGATCTTGTCCGTGGTGGATGCGCGGACCGCGGCGCAGTTCGAGCAGATGTACTCGATGTCCGCCGAGTCGATCGGCCGCACGCGCGAAGCCGGCACCGATTGGACGATGTTCGGCATCTACATCAGCAACAACATCGGCATCGCGTTCCAATGCTTCGCGAGCGGCATCGCGGCCGGCTTGGGCAGCATCTTCTTCTTGGTCTACAACGGAGCGCTGTTCGGCGCGATCGCCGGTTATCTCACCGAGCGCGGGCTCGGGCCCACGTTTTACTCGTTCGTCGCGACGCACGGGGCGTTCGAGCTGACGGCAATCGCTCTGTCCGGCGCAGCCGGTCTCAAGCTCGGGGCTTCGCTGCTCGCGCCGGGCCGGCGCACGCGCCGCCAAAGTCTCGTGCACGCGGCGCGCGAGTCCGTGGTCATCGTCTACGGCGTGACGGCCATGCTGGTCGTCGCGGCGGCCGTCGAAGCATTCTGGTCCTCGGCAGCGTGGGTGCCGAGCAGCGTGAAATACGGCGTGGCCGCCGTCTGCTGGATCGTCGTGCTCGCGTATCTCGCGTTCCAGGGCCGCCATGCAGCTTGATGCTTTGGCGCTCCGCATGCGGCCGCGCACGCCGCTCGAGTCCGCCGATCTCGGCGCGCGCCTCGTCCAGAGCGCGGCGCGCTCGGTGTACTCGTGTTACGCCGTCGTCTACGTGCCGATCGCGGCGCTCGGGTTCGCGGCGTTCGAGATCTCCGCCTGGCTGCCGTCGCTCGTGCTCTTTTGGTCGAAGCCGTGGCTCGATCGCACGATTCTCTACGTGTTGTCGCGCGCGGCGTTCGGGCTCACGACGACGCCGCGCGAGCTTTGGGCCGCGCAGCGCGACGTTTGGTGGCGGCAACTGCTCACGACCTGGACGTGGCGGCGCTTGTCGCCGTGGCGCTCGTTCACGCAGCCCGTCTATCAGCTCGAGGGCTTGGCGTTCGGCAAGATTCGCGGCCGCGTCAAGCAGGTGCGCCGCCGCAAGAGCGGCGCGGCGCTCATGACGACGGCGGCTTTCACGGCGGCCGAGACGTGCCTCTTCTTCGCCGTGCTGTCGCTGCTCGTGTGGTTCGCGCCCAGCGAGTCCGCACGCGGCCTGGCCGACGTGCTGTTCGATCCCGAAAGCGTGTTTTTCGAAGGCGTGTGGGCCGTGGCTTACGCGCTCGTCGTCGCCTTTCTCGAGCCGTTCTACGTCGCCGCGGGCTTTGCGATGTATCTGAACCGGCGTGCCGAGCTCGAAGCATGGGACGTGGAACAGGAGCTGCGCCATGCGTTTGCGTCTTGAGCTCCTGCTCGCGGGCGCGCTCGCCGTTGCGCCGCTCGCAAGCAGCGCGCAGCCTGACGAGCCCGTTGCGCCCGGTGAGATGCCTTCGCGCGTGGACGTCCGCAAGGCGCTCGACAAGGTCGCCGACGATCCGAATCTCGCCGCCGCGCGAACGATCAGCACGCTGCGGTGGAAGCAGCCGGAGCCCGTCACCGACGAGCCGTCGTGGTGGCGATGGGCGAACGCGGTCGTGCACTGGCTCCGCGGATTCTTCGCCTGGGTCGCCGCCTCGGGCCGGTTCGTCGTTTGGGTGCTCGGGGCGGTCGCCGCCGCGCTGCTCGCGCTCTACATCGTGCGTCTCGTGCGAGCGCGCGGTTTGCCGCGCGTGGCGAAGCCCGTCCGCGCGCCGAGCCACGTGCGCGATCTCGACATCCGCCCGGAGAGCTTGCCCGACGACGTCGGCGCGGCGGCGCTCGCGCTATGGCAGCGCGGCGAGCAGCGCGCCGCGCTCGCGCTGTTGTATCGCGGGCTCCTCTCGCGCCTCGTGCACGCGTACGCGGTGCCGATTCGCGCGTCGTCGACCGAGGGCGAGTGCCTGGCGCTCGCGCGGCCGCATCTGACGGACGCGAGCGCCCGCTACGCGGCGCGGCTCGTCGAGACGTGGGGCGCGGCCGTGTACGGCGGTCTGCTCCCCGGCCCGGCAGCCGTGCAATCGCTGTGCGACGAGTTCGCCACGGCGCTCGACGGTAAAGGCGCGCGATGAGAAGGCCGCGCCTGCTCCGCATTGCGGCAGTGCTGGTCCTGCTGCTGTTCGCGGCCTGGATTTTCGCGAGCACGGAGTGGGGCGAAGTCGAAGTGCCGACGCCGCTGCGCGGCGAGGCCGCGACGAACCCGTTCTATGCGGCGCAGAAGCTGGTCGAGACGCTCGGCGCCACGAGCGAGCGGCGCGAGGAGCTCGCCGACACTCCCACCGACGCCGTGGTCGTCCTCTCGACCTGGGGCTGGGACATCGACGGCGCGCGCCGGGAAGAGCTCGAGCGCTGGGTCGAAGCGGGCGGGAGGCTCGTCGTCGATGCGGCGCTGATCAACGGCACCGATGCGTTCGAGCGATGGACCGGAATCGCGCACGAGCGCGAGGAGGTCGATCCGAACGAGGAGGATTTGTTTCGGCCTCCCGAGATCGTCGAGCCGTGCCAATCGTACGTCGAGGTGCTGTACGACGAGGATGAGAACGGCATCGGCGGCGATTTCTACCGCATCTGCGGCTTCGACTTCGGCAGCTGGTTCGAGCCGGCTCGCGGGCTGCTCTGGTCGCTCGGCGACGACGGTTACCGCCAGGCGGTGCGAGTGAGCGTCGGCCGGGGCACCGTCACCGTCCTCAATGGCGTTCCGTTCGTGTACCGCGAGATCTTCGAAGGCGAGCACGGCGAGCTGCTCGTGGCGGCCGCCAAGCTCCGCGCCGGAGATCACGTCGTGTTCATGAGCGAAGCCGACGTGGCGTCGTTGCCCGAGCTCGTTTGGCGGCACGGGGCGCCGGTTGTCGTCGTGTTGCTGCTCTTCATAGCGCTCGCGCTATGGCGCGGCGCCGTTCGCTTCGGCCCGCTGTTGCCGCCCGTCGAGCAGGCCCGCCGCTCGCTCGCCGAGCAAGTGCTCGGCACGGGCCGCTTCGCGCTGCGCGTGGGCGGCGGCGAGGCGCTCGTCGCGGCTGCGCGGCGCGCGCTCAACGAAGCGGCGGCCAGGCGCATCGCGGGCTACGAGCGGCTTGCGAGCGACGCGCAGGCCGCCTCCGTCGCGAAGCTCGCCGCCGTCGATGCGCGCGAGCTTGCCGCCGCTCTCGCGCCGCAAGCAGGACCGCGTCCGATGGAGCTGCGCGCCACGCTCGCGCTGCTCGAATCGGCGCGGCGTCAACTCGTCTCCGGGAGCCAGTGGTCGAAGCATGGAAAACGAATCTGATTCCGCTAAGCGGGCAGCCGAGCTGTTCGAACGCCTACGCGCCGCGATCGGTCAGGCGATGGTCGGGCAGGGCGTCGTTATCGAGCAGGTCATCGCCGCGCTCGCCGCATCGGGCCACGTGCTGGTCGAGGGCGTGCCGGGCCTCGGCAAGACGCTGCTCGTGCGCGCGCTCAGCAAAGCGCTGTCGCTCGCGCACGGCCGCGTGCAGTTCACGCCCGACATGATGCCGTCGGACATCACGGGCCACGCCGTGCTCGACCCCAACACGCGCGAGCTGCGCATCGTTCGCGGCCCCGTGTTCACCCATGTGCTCCTCGCCGACGAGATCAACCGCGCGCCGGCGAAGACGCAAAGCGCGCTGCTCGAGGTCATGCAGGAATATCAAGTGACGCTCGAAGGGCAGACCTTGCCGATGCCGAAGCCGTTCATGGTGCTCGCGACGCAGAACCCGCTCGAAACCGAAGGCACGTATCCGCTGCCCGAGGCGCAGCTCGATCGGTTCCTGTTCAAGATCGAGATCGGGTATCCGTCGCTCGAGGAAGAAGTCGGCGTCGTCGTGCGCGCGACGGCGAACCAAGCCGGCGACGAGCTCCCGCTCGGAGCCGTCGAGCCCGTGCTCGACGAGCGCCTCGTCACGGAGTTGCAGCAGCTCGTCGCGCGCCAGCGCGTCGACGAGCAGGTCGTCGACTACGCCGTGCGCATCGTGCGCGCGACGCGCGAGTGGCCCGGCCTCGCGCTCGGGGCCGGCTCGCGCGGGGCGCTTGCTCTCGTACGCGGCGCGCGCGCGGTAGCGTTGATGGCGGGGCGCAACTTCGTGACGCCGGACGACGTGAAGAGCATTGCGTTGCCGGCCCTACGGCACCGCGTCGCGCTGGCGCCCGACGCGTCGCTCGAGGGCCGCACGCCGAACGACTTGCTCGCGGCGGTCATCGACAGCGTGGCCGCGCCGCGCACGTAACGCGATGCGCGTCGCGCCGAGCCGCAGGTTGCTCGTTATCGTCGCCGTCGTCGGCGTCGCGGCGCTCGCGGCGCTCACGGCCGGCATCGCCGATTCCGCCGTGGCGTTCGGTGTCTCGGCGGCAGTCGCCGCGCTCCTGCTCGCCGGCATCGCGGACTGCGTCGTCTCGCGGCGCGCTTGGCGAGTCGCGAACGTGCGCTTCACGCGCCGCTTGCCACCCGCGTTCGCGATCGGCGTCGAGCGCTGCGTGCGCGTGACGCTCGAGCACGGCGGTTTCCGCGATTTCGCTTGCGAGCTCTACGACCACGCCGACTCGAGTCTCGTGACCGCGGGGTTACCCGTCGCGTTGCGGCTTCCGGCCGGCAAGAGCGTGGATACGACGTATCGCGTCACACCGACGCGCCGCGGCGAAGTGACGTTTGCGCCGGCCGAGGCGCGCGTCGCGTCTCGGCTCGGACTGCTCGAGCTCGGAGTGCGGCTCGGAGAGGCCGAAACGCGGCGCGTCTATCCCGATTTCGCCGAGGTCGCGCGTTACGCCTGGCTCGCCGGCGATCGCCGCCTGCAAGAGATCGGCATCAAGACGTTCGTGCAGCGTGGCGAGGGCACGGATTTCAAGCAGCTCGCCGAATACCGCTACGGCGATTCCGTGCGGCACATCGATTGGAAGGCCACGCTGCGGCTCGACAAGCCGATCGTGCGCGAGTTCCAGGACGAGCGCGATCAACGTGTCATGCTGCTCATCGACTGCGGGCGGCGCATGCGCGCCGACGACCGCAGCGCCGCGATCGGCACGTCGCACTTCGATCAAGTGTTGAATGCCGTGATGCTGCTCACGTACGTGGCGCTCGCGCAAGGCGACGCCGTCGGCGCGGCGACGTTCGGCACACCCCCCGGCGAGGAACGGCTGTTCGCTCCGCGCAAAGGAGCCCATACGCTGCACTCGCTGATGGGCGTGCTCTACGGCGTGCAGCCGACGCCGAGCCACTCGGACTACGTCGCGGCCGCTCAAAACCTGTTGCGCCGAGAGGCCAAGCGCGCGCTCGTCATCATGATCACGAACTTTCGCGACGAGGACGGCAGCGAGCTCGGCTTGGCGCTGAAGCTCTTGCGCCAGCGCCATCTCGTGCTGCTCGCGAGCGTTCGCGAGCGCATCGTCGGCGAGCTGATCGCGCAGCCGCTGACGTCGGGCAACGCCGCGCTCGACGTGGCGAGCGCGCATCTTTACGAGCAGGCGCGGCGCGACGCGTTCCGGCGGCTCTCGGCGCGCGATGCGCTGATGGTCGACGCTTTGCCCGAGCGGCTCGGCATCGAGCTCGTGAACCGCTATCACGCCGTGAAGCGCGCCGGATTGATCTGACCGAAGCTCGGGCGGCGCTCGCGCCATCGCCGTTTCGAGAGCCTGATCGGATGGCTGCGCGGTTCGGTCGAGCGCTCGCGACCGGCGCTCACTCGCGAGCGGGCACGGGCCGGCGGCGCGTCCTGCCCGGGACGTGAGCTCCGCGCCGCGCTCCGCGGCTCACCAGATGCGCACGCGATCTTCGGGCGCGATGTACTGCGCGTCGCCTTCCCGCACGTCGAATGCGGCGTACCAGGCGTCCATGTTGCGCTCGGGGATCGAGCCGCGTGCCGGCGCCGGCGAGTGCGGGTCCGTTAGCAGCTGATTGCGCAGCGCATCCTCGCGCTGGATCGCGCGCCACACCTGTGTGTGCGCCATGAAGAACCGCTGGTCGCCCGTGAAGCCGTCGACGACGGGCGCTTCGCGGCCGCCCAAGAACAGCTTGTAAGCGGTGTACGCCATCTCGAGGCCGCCCAAGTCGCCGATGTTCTCGCCCATCGTGAAATTGCCGTTCACGCAGGCGCCTTCGAGCGGACAGAACGCGTCGTACTGCTCGCCGAGGCGGGCAATGGCGGCATTGAAGCGCTCGTTCGTCTCGGGCGTCCACCAATTGCGGATCTTGCCGGCCTCGTCGAACTCGCGGCCCTGATCGTCATAGCCGTGGCCGATCTCGTGGCCGATCACGGCGCCGATCGCGCCGTAGTTCACGGCGGGGTCCGCGTACGGATCGAAGAACGGCGGCTGCAGGATCGCGGCCGGGAACGTGATCTGATTGACGAGCGGGTTGTAATAGGCGTTGACCGTCTGCGGATTCATCTCCCACTCGTCGCGGTCGACGGGCTCGTCGAGCCGTTCGACTTGCCGGCTCCAATCGAACCTGTGGCCGTTGCGCACGTTCTCGAACAGCTTGCCGGGCTCGACGGCATAGGCGGAATAGTCGCGCCATTTGCTCGGATATCCGACACGCGGCTCGAACGTGGCGAGCTTCCGCGCGGCTTCCGCGCGCGTAGCGTCGTCCATCCACGAGAGCGTCTTCAAGCGCTCGCTCATGGCCGCGACGAGGTTCGCGACGAGCTCGTCCATCTGCGCTTTGTACTCGGGCGGGAAGAATCGCGCGGCGTAGATCTCGCCGACGCCTTCGCCGATGAGCTCGTTGACGAGCTGCACGCCGCGCTTCCAGCGATCGCGCTGCACCTCGACGCCGGCGAGCGTTCGGCGATAGAAGTCGAAGCTCGCCTCGTCGAAGGCTCTCGGCAGGCTGCTCGCGTAATCGCTCGCGAGATGGAACGCGAGGTACTTCTTCCAAACGTCCACGGGTTGCGTGTCGAGCAGCGCCGCGCCGTCGCGCAGCGCCGTCGTCTCGTTGACGATGAAATGCTGGACGTCGCCGACGCCCGCGCGGTCCAGAAAGACGTTCCAATCCATGGCCGGGATCATGGCCGCGAGACCGGCGCGATCGACGGGATTGTTCGTCGCCTGCACGTTGCGCCGCCGTTCGGGCGGCCAGTGAACCCTGGCGAGCTCCGTCTCGAGCGCCACGATCGCGGCGGCGCTCTCGGCGGGCACCTCGTCGCCGACGAGCTCGAGGATCTTAGCCACGTAAGCGCCGTACGCTGCGCGGTAGGCGTCGAACTCGGGGCCTTCGTTCAAGTAGTAGTCGCGCACGGGCATGCCGAGCCCGGATTGCGTGATGTTGACGACGTAGCGCGTCGTGTCGGCCGGATCGGGCGAGATGTACAAGCCGAGCGGCTTCGCGTAGTCGACGTTGCCCATCAGCGCGACCACGTCGGCCTTGGTTCGGGCGGCGGCGATGGCCGCCAGATCGCCCTCGAGCGGTTCTATGCCGCGCGCCTCGATCGCGGCTTCGTCCATCCACGAGCGGTAGAGATCGGCGACTTTCTGGCGCACGGAGCCGGGTGCGGTGGGCGACTCGGCGAGCTCGTCGAGCAGCGTGCGCACGTCGGCTTCGGCCTTGTCGCGTAGCGCGTCGAAAACTCCGTAGCGCGCCTTGTCGGCCGGCATCTCGAACGTCGCCACCCAGCTGCCGTTGACGTAGCGGTAGAAGTCGTCGCCGGGCTTCACGGACGTGTCCATGGCGGCGAGGTCGATGCCGAACGTGCCGATGGACGGCTTCGGAGCCGCGGGCGGCGCCGAAGCCTGCTCTGCGCCGCAGGCCGCGAGCAGCAACGTTGCGCAGAGCATCAGAGCCGCTTTCATGATTCCACCTCCGTGGCCGCGCCGACCGCGACGCCGCGGACCGCTTGGCGCTACTTCTTTCCCTTGAAGTGCTGAAGGCCGGGCTTGAACGTCTTGTCGTCGAGAAACGCCTTCATGGCTTCCGCCCGATTGTCGCTCGCGCCGAAGTAGAGCGCCTCGCCCATTTTCGCGTAGAGGTAGTCCGCCGACGCGTCCCAATCCATGTAGCGCATGCGCTTCATCGCGATCTTGATGCCGCGCAGCACCGCCGGATTCTTCTCGAGCAGCATGCGCGCGAGGGCCGCGGTGCGCTTCTTCAGCTTCTTGCGCGGCACGGATTCGTTGACGAGGCCGAGCTCGACGGCACGCTTGCCTTTGAACGTTTCGCCCGTCATCGCGTAATACAACGCATTGCGCAGCCCCATCGTCTCCGACGTGGCCTTCGTGACGTTACCGGCGGGGATGATGCCCCAGTTGACCTCGGACAAACCGAACGTTGCCTCGTCGGCCGCGATCGCGAGGTCGCAGGCGACGAGCGGCGTAAACGCGCCGCCGAAGCACCAGCCGTTCACCATCGCGATCGTCGGCCTCGGGAAGTCGCGCAAGCGGCGCCACTGCCATTCCTCGGCCGTGCGGCGCACCTTCAAGATCATGTCCGGCTTACCGTCCGTTTCGCGGAAATACTCCTTCAAGTCCATGCCGGCCGCGAACGAGTCGCCGGCGCCGGTCAGCACCAAAACCCCGCAGCGCGCATCCGTCGCGAGCGCCTCGATGGTCTCGCGCATTTCCTCGTTCAACGGCGGGCTCATCGCGTTGCGCTTCTCCGGGCGGTTCAACGTCACCCACGCGATACCGTCGTCGAAAGAGACGAGCACGAGCTTGCCCCAGGGGTCCTTCTTGCGGGCCATTCCAGATCTCCTCAAAGAAACGTTGCAGCGGCTTGGATCGGTGTTGTTATCGCTGGTTGCCGGGGGTGATGCTTGGGCTTAAAGTCCACTTGCTTGCCGGCTCGCCAGGTCTGGCGGCTAAGTTTATCAAGGAGTTCGCGTCATGGCTTACGAGTTGTTGGGGAAAGACTTCGTGCCGCCGGATGTGCACGGCAAAGTCACCGGCAAGGCGAAGTACGCGGAGGACTTCCGCGCCGAGGGCATGGTGTTCTGCAAGCTGCTGCTGTCCCCGATGCCGCACGCTCGAGTGCGCAGCATAGACACGTCGGCCGCGGAAGCGCTGCCGGGCGTCGTGGGTATCCTGCGCGCCGCCGACGTTCCGCAGTTGCCGGCGCCGGCCGAGCCGATTCTGACGAACGAGCCGATGTGGATCGGCCAACCGATCTTGGCGGTAGCCGCGGAGACCGAGCAGATCGCGTCGGACGCGATCGATCTCGTCAAAGTCGACTTCGAGGAGTTGCCTTTCACGGTCGATCCGCTCCAGAGCCTTTTCCCGGGCGGGCCCGATGCGCGCTCGGACGGCAACGTCGTCGACAACCGTCTCACGGGGCCGCCGCAATTGAAGAAGGTGAAATGGACGGCCGGCGACTTCGCGCGCGCCCAGGAAGGGCAGCTGCCGATGGGCGAGCCGCTCGTCGAATGGTCGTACGGCGACGTCGAGGCGGGGTTCGCGAAGGCGAAGCTCGTGCTCGACGAGACGTTCGTGACGGCCGGCATGTCGCACCATTCGATGGAGCCGCGCTCCGCGATGGCGTACTGGGAGAACGGCAAGTGCTTCGTATACGGCTCGACGCAGAGCCAAAGCTTCGTCGTGCCCGGTCTCGCAGGGCTCATCGGCATCACGCCCGACGAGCTCGTGTACGTCGCCGAGACCTGCGGCGGCGGATTCGGCTCGAAGGGCACCGAATACCCCGTCATGTCGATTCCGGCGCACATGTCGAAGAAAATCGGCCGGCCCGTGATGCTGCGCATCACGCGCGCCGAGGAGTACTTCTTCGGCTACGCGCGTACGGGGTTTCAGGGCCGCATCCGGATGGGCTTCGACGAGCGCGGCCGCGTGACGGCCGCGGATCTCTACATCGTGCAGGAGAACGGCGCGACGGCCGGTTTCCCGGACTGGCCGTCGTCGGGCGAGACCGTTTCGATCCTCTATCAGCCGGAGGCGATGCGCTTCCGCGGCACGTGCGTCATGACGAACACGGTGCCGCGCTCGGCCCAGCGCGGCCCCGGCCACAACCAGACGGTCGCGGCCATCGAGCCGCTGATCGACAAGGCGGCGAAGGAGCTCGGGATCGACCGGCTCGCGATCCGCCGCTTGAACGGCCCGCGCATGGACGCGAAGGTCGGCGAGGCGCAAGGCCCGGTCACGAGCTGCTACCTACAGGAAGCGTTCGACAAGGCGGCCGCGCTGTTCAACTACGAGGAGCGCAAAGCGCGCAGCGGCCAGCGCAACGGCACGAAGGTCACCGGCATCGGCGTGGGGCAGGCGTTCCACCCGGCCGGCTTCGCGGGCTTCGACGGCATCGTCCGCATCACGACGGACGGCAAGCTGCACCTGCACAGCGGCGTCGGCAACCTCGGCACGTTCTCGCACACGGGCACGTCGCGCATCGCCGCCGAGGTGCTGAAGGCCAACTGGGACAACTGCATCGTCGAGCGCGGCGACACGCGCAAGGGTCTGCCCTGGAACATCGGCCAGTTCGGCAGCAACACGTCGTTCACGATGGCGCGCACGAACTTCGTCGCGGCGCGAGACGCGCTCAGGAAGCTGCAGGAAATCGCGGCGATGGATCTCGGCGGCCAGCCCACGGATTACGACGTCGGCGGCGAGCGCGTGTTCTCGAAGAGCGACCCGGCGAAAGGGCTCACGTACGCGCAGGCCGCGCAGCGCGCCATCGAGCTCGGCGGCAAGTTCGACGGCCACGAGGTGCCGAACGACATCAACCCGATGACGGCCGCGTCCGTCGCAACGCTCGCCGGCAGCGGCTTGATCGGCGTCGCGAAGGACGACCTGCCGCTGACGGCGTCGCCGGCGGCGTTCGTCGCCGGCTTCGCCGAGATCGAGCTCGACACGGAGACGGGCGCGTTCGAGATCAAGGAGTACGTCGGCGTCGCCGACTGCGGGACCGTGATCCACCCTCAGGGCCTCGCCACGCAGATCAAAGGCGGCGCCGTCATGGGCTTCGGCCTGGCCGTGCTCGAGCGGCACATCTACGATCCGCAGAACGGGCTGCCCGGCGCCGTCGGCCTCTATCAGGCGAAGCCGGCGAGCTATCTCGACATCGCCGAGACGTTCAAGACGGACGCCGTCGACCTGCCCGATCCGCAGAGCCCCATGGGCACGAAGGGCATCGGCGAGCCCGTCATGGGCGCCGGCGCGTCGGCGCTGCTCTGTGCGATCTGCGACGCGCTCGGCGGGCACTACTTCAATCGCGTGCCCGTGACGCGCGATCAGCTCATCAACGCGTTGGCGAACCGGCCGCAGTCGCACAAGCCGTTGCAGGTCAACACGGCCTAGCTTGGGCGCAGAGGCGCACGGCCTCGACTTGGGCGAAGCCGTAGCGCTGCGCTGATGGCGCAGGCAGCGAGCTCGCGTTCGTGCTGTATGGCGCTGCGACGGCCGCTGGCATCATCTTGTCATCGGCGCGCACTTGCCGATAATCAGCCGAAGTCGATCGGCCAACCGAATCGCCGACGGACGCCGCATTCGAGTCAGCGCGTAAAGCCGGGGGGTCTCATGGTTCCGCGTATTGCGTGCGTCGTGACGATGCTCGGCTCCCTCCTGATGCTCGGCTGCGATTCGCGCGGGCCGGCCGCCGTCGACGCCGCGCGGCTCGCGAACGCCGATGCCGAGCCGGGACAATGGCTGTCGCACGGCCGCACGTACGGCGAGCAGCGCTTCAGCCCGCTCGTCGACATCAACCGGCAGACGGTCGATCGACTCGGGCTCGCCTGGTTCGCGGACTTGGATACGCGCCGCGGCCAGGAGGCGACGCCGCTCGTCGCAGACGGCGTGCTGTACGTCTCGACCGCGTGGAGCAAGGTCAAGGCGTTCGACGCCGCCACGGGTCGCGAGCTCTGGTCCTACGACCCAGAGGTTCCGGGCGAATGGGCCGTCAACGCGTGCTGCGACGTCGTGAATCGCGGTGTCGCGTTGTGGGAAGGCAAGGTCTTCGTCGGCTCGCTCGACGGGCGGTTGATCGCGCTCGACGCGGCGACCGGGCAAGAGCTCTGGGACGTCAACACGATCGACCGCACGAAACCGTACACGATCACGGGCGCGCCGCGCGTCGTCAAAGGCAAGGTGCTGATCGGCAACGGCGGCGCCGAGTTCGGCGTGCGCGGTTACGTCTCGGCGTACGACGCGGACACGGGCGATCTCGCGTGGCGGTTCTACACCGTGCCCGGCAATCCGGCCGACGGCTTCGAGAATCCGGCTTTGGAGATGGCGGCGGACACGTGGAGCGGCGAGTGGTGGACGCTCGGCGGCGGCGGCACTGTCTGGGACTCGATGGCCTACGACCCCGAGCTCGATTTGCTGTATATCGGCGTCGGCAACGGCTCGCCGTGGAATCACGGGCTTCGTAGCGAGGGCCGAGGCGACAACCTGTTCTTGGCTTCGATCGTCGCGCTCGATCCCGACGACGGCTCCTACGTCTGGCACTATCAAACCACGCCCGGCGAAACGTGGGACCACACGGCGACGCAGCAAATCGTCGTCGCGGATCTCACGATCAACGGCGCGTTGCGGCGCGTCGTGATGCAGGCGCCGAAGAACGGTTTCTTTTACGTGCTCGACGCGAAGACGGGGGCATTCATCTCGGCGGCGCCGTTCACGGAGATCAGCTGGGCAACGCACGTGGACAAGGAGACGGGCCGGCCCGTCGAGACGCCGCAAGCGCGCTTCTATCGAACCGGGCAACCGTTCACGTCGCTGCAGCCGCCGAACGGCGCGCACACATGGCACTCGATGTCGTTCAGTCCCGCCACGGGGCTCGTCTACATCCCCGTTCACGCACAGGAATTCGTCTTCAACGACGATCCCGCGTTCACGCCATCGGCGCTCACGACGAATCTCGGCATCCGCCGCGGCGCGCAGGCCACGGATCCCGCCGTGCGGGCGGCGGCAGCGCAGGCGACGATCGGGAGCTCCCGCGGGCGGTTGATCGCCTGGGATCCCGTGACTCAGCGTGAGGTTTGGCGCTCCGAGCGCGCCGGCCCCGCCAACGGCGGCGCGCTGTCCACGGCGGGCGGACTCGTGTTCCAGGGCACAGGGACGGGGCAATTCTTGGCGCTCGACGCCGACACCGGCGAGCTTCTCTGGTCTGCGGAAACGCAGACCGGCGTCGTCGCGGCGCCCGTCTCGTACGAGGTCGACGGCGTGCAGTACGTGGCCTTGATGGTCGGCCGCGGCGGCTCGTGGTCGATGGCCGGCGACGAGGCGAGCACGAAAGGCAACGATTTGCCGAACATCTCGCGGCTGCTCGTCTTCGCGCTCGACGGCACGGCGGAGCTCCCACCGGCGCCGCCGCGCCCGGTCCGCTTTCTGAACCCTCCGCCGGCGACGGCTTCGGCCGAAACGGTGGCGCACGGCGAAGCCGTGTACGGGACGTATTGCGCGCGTTGCCACGGCCGCGCCGGGGCCGCGAACTTCGGCATTCTCCCCGATCTGCGCTACAGCGCGATGCTCGCCACGAGCGAAGCATGGGCGGCCGTCGTCTTGGGCGGTCAGCTCGCGGCGAACGGCATGGCGTCGTTCGCCCCCGTCGTGAGCGCCGACGACGCCGACGCGATTCGCGCGTACGTCATCGCGCAAGCGAACGCCGCGCTCGAGGCGACGGCCGTCAGGAGCGAGTGATCGCTCTAGTCGCCGCCGGCCGCGAGTCGCTCGGCGACGTACGCCGCGAGATCGCGGAGCTCCTGATCCGTGTAGGACGCGCGAAACGCCGGCATCGTGTTGCGGCCTGCCGCGATCACGGCGAGCGCCGCATCGCGCGTGAGGCCGCGCGTCAGCGCCGCGCCGCCGCCCTCGCCGCCTTGGCCCGTGGGGCCATGGCAGGGCAAGCAGGCCTCGCGATAGAGGCGCGCGCCGTTGTCGAGATTCGCGGCGCCGGCCGCCGACGGCGGCGGAACGGCCGCCGCCGCTTCGGCGCGCGCAGCCGCGGCAGCGCTCGGCGGAGCTTCGGGCCGGATCGACTCGATCGTGCCGTCGAGCGAGAACATCCAGATGCCGTCGCCGCGCTTGCCGTTCGCGAACACGCCGCCGCCCGCGTGCACGACGACGTATTGCTTGCCGCGGCGCTCGAACGTCGTCACGGTCGAGTTCACGCCCGCGTCCGTCATGAATTCCCAGAGCAGGTCGCCGTTGTCCTTGTCGAGCGCCGTGAGGCGGCCGTCGCTGCGGCCGACGAACACGAGCCCGCCTTTCGTGACGATCGAGCCACTGTAGCAGTGGTCGCGCCATTCCTGACGCCACGCGATGCGATTCGTGCGCACGTCGAGCGCCGCGAAGATGCCGCGCTCGGTTCCCGGCATGCCGCCCATGTTGCCGCCGAAGTACGGCTGATTGTCGACGGGCGGCGCGAGCGGCAACGTCACGGCGTATGTGCTGATGCGATCCGTCGCGCAAACGAACAATAGGTGACTTTCGGGATCGTACGAGCTCGGCGGCCAGTTCGCGCCGCCGAGCGACGCCGGCTTCACCATGATCCGCTCGGTCCAGAACGGCGTGAAAATGCGGCCGCCGTTGACGAGCCGTGCGTCGCCGGGCTTACGCTGCGGCGGGATGTCGATCTGCTGCGGCACGATCGCATCGCCTATCGGATAGGGCTGCGTCGCCGCCGTGTGCTGCCGCGGCTCTTGCGGCACGGGCCGCTCCTCGATGCCTATCAGCGGCTCGCCCGTCGCGCGATCCAAGATGTAGGCCCAGCCCGTCTTGCCGACTTGCACCAACCCCGAGCGCCGCCGGCCGTCGATCTCGGCATCGAACAGCACGATCGGGTTCGGGCTGTCGTAGTCCCAGATGTCGTGATGGACCTGCTGGAAGTGCCAGCGGTATTCGCCGGTGCGCGCGTCGAGCGCGACGATCGAGTTATTGAACAAGTTGTCGCCGGGCCGCACCGCGCCGTTCAGCACGGGCCCCGGATTCCCCGTGGAGAAGTAGAGCAGGCCGAGCTCGGGGTCGACGGCCGGCGTCTGCCAGACGGGAGCGCCGCCGTGCTCCCACGCGTTGCCGTCGGCGGGCCAGGTGTCGTGGCCGAGCTCGCCGGGACCCGGGATCGTGTAGAACACCCAGCGCCGCTCGCCGGTTTCGGCGTCGTACGCCGTCACGCGGCCGCGGCGTCCCATCACGCCGCCGCTCACGCCCGTGACGACGAGACGATCGTAGTAGAGCGGGGCGCTCGTGATGCTGTAGCCCTCTTGCCACGGCGCGACGACCTGCGACCACACGACGGCGCCCGTGCGCTGATCGAGCGCGACGAGCTTCGCGTCGAGCTGGCCGATGAAGACTTTGCCTTCGCCGAGCGCGACGCCGCGGTTCGAGCGGCCGAAAGGATTGCCGGCGCGCCGATCGGTATTCGCGTTGTACTCCCAGAGGATCTCGCCGGTGTCGACGTCGAGCGCGAAGACGTCGTTGTCGCCCGTCGAGACGTAGAGCACGCCTTCGAACACGAGGATCTGCGCCTGCGCGGAATTGCCGGGGCCCGTGCCGCTCTCGAGGCCCGTGCGCCAGAGGCCCTTGAGGCCGGCGACGTTGCCGCGGTCGATGAGGTCGAGCGGCGAATAGCGCTGATTCGCGAGCGTGCCGCCGTTCGTGATCCATTCGTCGCGCGGCAACGTGCTCAAACGTTCGGCGTTGAACGCAGGCGCCGGCACGATCGTCTGTGCGCGAGCTGTGCCGGCGACACTCACGAGCGCTGCAGCGAGCGCCGCGGCGAGCGGTGCGGCGGGCGCGGCAACGGTTGCGCGCCGCGAACCTTGTGCGTTCACGAGCTCTCCCCTCCGGAACGTCGAGCCCTATGCTACACGAGCCGTCTCGTCCTCGGCCCGTGCGGTACGTGGCGACCCCATACGATTTGGCGGATACTGTCTCTCGGCGCGCGGGGCGCCTCCGGTCCGCCCGCGGCTCCTCGGCAGGCGCTTCTCGGAAGCCGAGATCTTTCCTCCCGAGCTCGGCTTCGAGCCCGGCGACGGGTTGCACGTCACGCCTCTCTCCGGGGTCACTTTGCTGCATCTCGCGATCGAGTACGACGAGCTCGAGATCGCCGAGTGGCTGCTCGGCAAGGGCGCCGAAGTCGATGCGCGCGCAATGATCGACGCCGACGACTTCGGCGGTCAGACTGCGCTGTTCCACTCCGTCGTGACGCTGGGCGCGCGCGACGACGCCAAGGCGAGGTTGCTGTTGGAGCACGGCGCGAACCCGAATGCGCGCGCCACGTTTCGTAAGCACCTGCGTGACGGCGGGGAGGAACAGCCGCTCGAGTATGGCGACGTGACGCCTATCGGCTACGCGAAGCGCTTTCGAGAGCCGAGCTCGGTCAGCCGGCCGGCGGTCGAGCTGCTGCGGCTGCACGGCGGCGGGGAGTAGCCGCGCGACGCGCGCTTCCTCCGAAACGTCGTATCGGGGGCGCAATCGCGGCGCCACTTGCATTAAGATCACGGCCGCTCATGAGCGCCGAAACCATCGATAGCCGTCCGCGTCGGGGATCGCTCGAGCGGTTCTCGCTTTGGATGGGACGCGCGGTTCCCGACGCGATCACGGCCAGCGTCGTCTTTTTGTTCGTCGTGGCCGCAGCCGCGCTCGCGATCGGCACACCGGGCGGCGTCGTCATGGACGCGTATTACCGCGGCCTATGGATGCTCTTGCCGTTCACGATGCAGATGACGTTGATCATCTTGCTCGGCAGCGCGCTCAGCGTGTCGCCGATCGTGCGGCGAACAGTGGGATCCGCCGCGCGCTTGCCGGCGTCGGCCACGGGCGTCGTCACCGCCGTCGTGCTGTTCGGCGCCGCTGTGTCGTATTTGCACTGGGGGCTCGGCTATGCGCTCGCGCCCGTCATCGCCGTGTTCTTCGCGACGGAGGCAGAGAAAAAGGGTATCGCCGTCGACTTTCCGTTCCTGCTCGTCGCCGCGTACGCGGGAGCATCCATCTGGCAGTTCGGCCTGTCGGCGAGCGCGCCGCTCTTGGTCGCGACGCCGGGGCACTTCCTCGAAGGCACGATCGGCGTCATACCGCTCAAGAACACGATTTGGTCGCCCGCGACCCTGTTTCACATCGGCGCGTTCACGCTCTGCTGCGTGCTGCTGTCGCGCTGGATCATGCCCAGAGTGCCGACGCCGATCTCGCACTTCCCGGAGTCGCACAAGCTCGCCGAGGAAACGGCGCCTGCGATTCCTCCGGCGACCTCGGCCTCGGAGCGGGTCGAGCGGCATCCGTTCATGACGTTGGCGCTGTGCGCGGCGCTCGCGGGTTGGCTGATCCATCACTTCGTGATCAACGGCAGCTCGCTCGACATCAACTCGCTGAACACGACGTTGCTGCTCGCGACGTTATTGCTGCACGGCAATTTCAAAGCCTTCGGCGGAGCGGTGGAAAAGGCCGTGGTGTCGGCGTGGCCCGTGATCATCCTCTATCATTTGTACGCGGGCGTGGCGGGCATCATTCAGTTCACGCCGATCGGCGAGAAGCTGGCCGCGCTCGCGGCGACGGTGACGACGCCATACACGTTCCCGCTGCTGACGACGTTGGCGGGCGCCGTGATCGCGATCTTCGTGCCGTCGAGCGGCGGTCAGTGGGCGATTCAGGGGTTCATCACGTCGGAGTCGGCGCTGGCCGCGGGCGTGTCGGTGGAGCGCGGGCTTCTGGCGCTCTCCGTCGGCGACCAGCTCGGCAATCTGATCGCGCCGTTCTGGTACGTCGTCATCGCGAGCATCGCACGCATCGATTTCCGACGGTTCTTCGGCTACGGCTTGCTGTTCGCCTTGCTGTGGTTCGTCGTCGGCGTCTTCTCGTTCACCTTCCTGCCGGCCTGAGCAGGAACGCTCGTTACCGCTCGGAAGCCGCGAGCAGCGCCGCGCGCCGCGACAGCACGTAGGCGCGAAGCGCGTCGACGTCCGCATCGCTGAGCCAATCGAACGTCGGCATGCCGAGCCCCGCATACGCGCCGCCGCGCACGATGCGCTCGAACGCGTCGATCGTGGCGGGCGCCGCGTAGCGCAGATCGGCGATCGAGCCGCCGCTCTGCGCCGCGACGCCGTGGCACATCGCACAGCGCTGGCCGAAGAGCTCGGAGCCGCGCGCGATCTCGTCCGGAGTAGCGTCGCTCGCGATCGGCGCGGGAAGCGGCCGCTCGACGCCGCGCACCTGCGGTACCTCGGCGCGCGCGTCGAGCGCGAACGCGTAGACGCGCCCCGTCGCCTTGAAGTGATTCTTCGGATTGCGGCCGTAGAGCGCCGTCGCGCCGCCCATGCCGGCGAGCACGGCGACGTACTGCGTTCCGTCGATCGAGTACGTGCTCGGCGCGGCCATGATGCCTAGGCCCACGTTCTTCTCCCAAAGCTTCTCGCCCGTGTCGGCCCGGTAAGCGCCGAGGTAGCCCGTATCGGTCCCCTGGAAGACGAGATTGCCGGCCGTCGTCAGCGTGCCGCCGCCGATCGCGTCGCGGTGCGGCACGCGCCAGCGCGCGCGCTTCGCGACGGGGTCCCACGCGAGCAGCGAGCTCGGCGCACCGGCGGACTCGCCGGTGCCGGCGCCGTATTCCGACTCGGGGCGTACGGGGCCCGCGCGGCCCATGCCGATCGCGGCCGCGAGGTCGATCCCTAGGTTCCACGCGCCGGGCCTGAAACGAAAGCTCGGGTTGCGCCCATAGGCGAACGTGCTCTCGCTCACCGGAACGTAGACGAGACCGGCTTGTGGATTGAACGCCATCGGCTGCCAGTTGTGCGCGCCGCCGGGGCCGGGCGCGATCGTCGTCAGCGCTTCCGCGTAGCGCGCGTGCGGTGTCTCGATCGGCCGCCCCGTTTTCAAGTCGACGCCGGACGCCCACGTGACGCGCGTGATCGGATCGGCCGACAAGAGCTCTCCCGTGAGCCGATCGAGCACATAGAAGAAGCCGTTCTTCGGCGCCTGCATGACGACCTTGCGCTCGCGCCCGCCGATCGTGAGATCGGCGAGCGTGAGCTGCTGCACGGCCGTGTAGTCCCACGTGTCGCCCGGCGTCGTCTGGTAGTGCCAGACGAGGTTGCCGGTCTCGACGTCGAGCGCGAGGATCGACGAAAGATAGAGATTGTCGCCGCCGCCGGGGCTTCTGATGTTGCGGTCCCAGGGGCTGCCGTTGCCGGTGCCGACATAAAGCAGCTTCGCTTCGGGGTCGTAGGCGAAGGCGTCCCAAGCCGTGCCGCCGCCGCCCATCTTCCACCATTCGCCGGTCCAAGTTTTCGCGGCGGCTTCGAGCGCCGCCGATTCGAACGGCTTCGACGGATCGCCGGGCACCGTATGAAAACGCCAGACGAGCGCACCCGTCTGCGCGTCGTATGCGGAGACGTAGCCGCGCACCCCGAGCTCGGCGCCGCCGTTGCCGATCACGACCTTGCCGTCGACGACGCGCGGCGCGCCCGTGATCGTGTACGGCTCGTCGACGGGCGTCGTCTGCACGTCCCAGACCGGCGCACCGGTCTTCGCGTCGAGCGCGGCCAAGCGGCCGTCGATGACGCCGACGTAGACTTTGCCCTCGTAGAGCGCGACGCCGCGGTTCACGACGTCGCAGCACGCTTTTGCGCCGCGCACGCGATCGGCGCGCGCGTCCCACTTCCAGATCAGCGCGCCCGTTCGCGCGTCGAGCGCGAAGACGTCGCTCCAGCTCGTCGTCGCGTAGAGCACGCCGCCCGCGACGAGCGGCGTCGCCTCGAGGCCGCGTATGGCGCCCGTGTCGTAGGTCCACGCGAGCCCGAGCCGCGCCACGTTGTCGGCATCGATTTCCGCGAGCGGGCTGAAGCGCGTCTCGGCGTAGTCGCGGCCGTAGCTGAGCCAGGTGTCCGGCGTGCGCCGTGCCGCGACGAGCGCTGCATCGTCGACGATCGAGCCGCTCTCTTGGCCGCGACCCTGCGCCGCGACGAGCAAAGCCAGCAGCGCCATCGCGTGGCGCCAAGAAATTCGGCGGAGCTCGATAGCACGTGAAGACATGGGCTTCCCCCCGGAACGATGACGCCTCGGTCGCTGTGGTCGAAATGTACGCTTCAGTCGGCTAGCGGCACTCTGGCACGCAGTGTGCTCGCCATCCAGTCGAACGCACGCGCGTAAGTGGGATCGTACGGCACCTGTCTGAGCTCTTCCCGTGGGGAGCCCGGCCCCAATGTCTCTGCAAGAACGCCTCCCGCTCGAGGCGGTCGAGCCTCGCCAGCGCCTGCTTCTCCCGTAGGCGATCGAGCACATCCTTGCGATCGCCCCTCGTTGCAGCGCGCAGGATCAGTCGACGGCGGCTGAGTACGCGCTGTTCCGCTTCCAACGCGTCGCAGCGCATCTTCACGGCCGCATCCGGTGCGAGCTCGCTATCGAGCACTTGCCTGATCGTGTCCAAGTCGAAGCCCACCTCTCGCAGTGCCCGAATCAGGCGCAGGCGCTCACAGTCGCAGGGTAGCGGCGATGGCCCGCCGCCGTTAGGCGTAATGACGCAGCGTTTGGGCGCTGACGCCCGCCGGTCTGGCTGCTTGTCCGATGGATAAGGCTGTTTCCATGCCGGTTGACTCTACAACGATTGTAGGAACTAGCATGCGCCGCGCAACGCCGGCAGGGCGACATGACGCACGCATCGACACCGGAAAGCGCGCTCGATGCTCGAACGGATTCGAGCGTCGTGGAGTCTTTATCGCACCCGCAAGCCGGTCTG
>Ga0073934_10002393_pt1 | contig 39407 bp, 43 predicted proteins | sample LarsenN4metaG_FD_76834 | JGI IMG/M metagenome (GOLD analysis project Ga0073934, IMG submission 76834) | Hot spring sediment bacterial and archeal communities from British Columbia, Canada, to study Microbial Dark Matter (Phase II) - Larsen... ... | reverse complement strand
GGTCGCGTCGACGGGCTCGGCCGGCTCGTGCCACTCGACCGGGTGGAACCGTGCCTTCCCGTCGGGGAAGGCGAACCGTCCCTCGAACAGGCGAGGCGTCCCCGGGTGGTCCTCGCTCGGCACCGGCCAGAACAGCCCGCCGGTCTCCTCGAGCCGCTCGTACGTGATGCCGCTGTAGTCGGCGTTCCCCCCCTTCGAGGCGACGCGGAGCTCCTCGAGGAGCTCCCGCGGGGAGCCGAACGCGAACCGGTCGCCGACCCCCAGCCGCCGGGCGAGCTCGCAGACGATCCACCAGTCGGTGCGGGCCTCGCCCGGCGGCTCGGCCGCCTTGTTGTGCTTGATCACGCGTCCCTCGGCGTTCGTCTGGATCCCTTCGTCCTCGGCCCAGACCGTGCCGGGCAGCACGACGTCGGCTCGCGCCGCGGTCTCGGAGAGGAAGAAGTCGACCTGCGCGTGGAACTCGAGCGCGTCGTACCCGGCCTCGATCGCGTCCCGGTCGGGCATCGACACGAGCGGGTTGTTGCAGATCCCGAGCAGGCCCTTGATCTCGCCCGCCGCCATCTGATGGACCATCTCGACGGCGCTCGTGCCCTTGTGCGGGAGGTCGGCCTCGTCGATGCCCCACACGTGCGCGATGTATGCCCGCGCCTCCGGGTCCTCGATGTCGCGCTGGCCGGGGAGCTGGTCCGACTTCTGGCCGTGCTCGCGGCCGCCCTGCCCGTTCCCCTGACCGGTGATCGTGCCGTAGCCCGCGCCGGGCCGGCCGATCTGCCCGGTCGCGAGCACGAGGTCGATCACGGTCAGGCAGTTCTCGACCCCCTGGACGTGGTGCTCGATCCCGCGGGCGTGGAACGCCATCGCGCGTTCGGCCTCGCCCCACAGGCGCGCGACGCGCTCGATCAGCTCGGGATCGAGCCCGCAGATCTCGCCGACGCGTCCCGGCGGGTAGCGGCGCACGACCTCGCGGACCCCCTCCCACCCGACGGTGCGCTCGGCGATGAAGGCCTCGTCGAGGAGCCCATCGCGCTCGATCACGTGGAGGAGGCCGTTGAAGAACGCGGCGTCGGTGCCGGGGCGGAGCGGGACGAAGACGTCGGCGGTGCGGGCGATCGCGGTCTCGCGCGGGTCGACCACGATCAGCTTCGCGCCCCGGTCGCGCGCGCCCCACACGTACTGGGTCATCACCGGGAACGTCTCGCCGACGTTCGAGCCGGCGATCAGCAGCACCTGGGTCTCGAGCATGTCCGACCAGGGGTTCGCGGACCGGTCGACGCCGAACGCCTTCTTGTTGGCCGCCGCCGCGCTGACCATGCACAGGCGCCCGTTGTAGTCGATGTGCCTCGTCCGCAGCGCGACCCGGGCGAACTTGCCGATCAGGTACGTCTTCTCGGTGGTGAGCGAGGAGCCCGAGTACACGGCGAAGGCATCGCGGCCGTACGTCTCCTGGATCCGGCCGATCCCGTCGACGACGCGGTCGAGCGCCTCGTCCCACGAGGCCCGTCGCAGCGGCTCGCCCCGACGATCCCGGACGAGCGGGTGCAGGAGGCGGTCGGGGTGGTTGACCTGCTGGTAGGCCACGACACCCTTCGGGCAGAGTTTCATCCGGTTGATGTCGTGGTCCCGCGGCTCGACGCCGAAGACCCGTCCCTCGCGGTCGACCCGCAGGTACATCCCGCACTGGACCCCGCAGAAGCAGCAGTGCGTGGCGACCAGGCGCTGGTCCGCGGGATGCAGCGCCTCCCAACCGCGGGCCGGCTCCGCGCCGGCCTCTCGGAAGTCCGCGGTCCCCGGGGCCACGATCGGGTACGGGCGGGGGCGCGTCACGTCAGAACCCCCGCTTCACGTCGCGCAGGTACGCCTCGCCGCGCAGGATCCGCTTGCAGCGCGGGCACGTCTCGACCCAGGTCCCGAACCTCAAGGCCAGCTCGTCCATCGTCCCCTCCAGGTCGCGGACGAACGCCGCGGTCTCGACGGGCTCGCCGCACCGGCGACACGGGAACACGCCCTCGCGCTCCAGCGAGGTCTGCTTGTAGACCTCGACGCCGATGCTCGCCGGCCGCTGGATCACGTGGAAGAACTTCCCGAACGGGATGAACACGAGCGTGAGCACCACCGTCGCCATGTGCAGGATCGCGAGGAACCCGTACCCGGCCCCGTCGAGCAGCGCGCTCGAGAAGGTGAGCAGCAGCCCCGTGACCGAGATCGCGACGAGCGCGATCAGCGGGAAGAAGTCGTAGCCGAACCGCTGGCCGGTCGTCGCCTCGCGGTCGCGGAAGCGCCGCCAGAGGAACCACGCGCAGCCCGCGATCACGAGCACCGCGGCGATGTCGAGCGCGTGGAAGATCGTCCACCCGAGCCAGGTCAGCGGGTCGAAGGTCACGACCCGCACGCCGAGCACGTGCATCGCGTAGCGGGAACCGGGTTCGACGGCCTCGAAGTGGATCCATCCGAACGTGAGCGGGAACGTGATCAGCGTGGCCAGGACGACGCCCCAGAAGACCGCCTGGTGCGCGAGCCATCGCCCGAGTCCGCGCCGGGCGATGAACGTCTGGAACCCGAGGTTGGCGACGAGCGCCCTCGGCACGAGCGTCGGGAAGCGCAGGAAGTTCCGCGGGGACAGGAAGCTCTGCCACCCGCGGACCAGGTAGCGCCGGGCCGGTGGGCTCTGCACCCACACGACGTACCGGTAGACCACCGCGAACGCGAGGAACACCGTCGCCGCGGCGTACCCGACGAGCGCCGCGTCGAAGTGCCGGAGCCGGTCGCTGCCGAGGTAGATGGCGCCGGCGGTGAGCAGCCCGGCGGCGGCGCCGGCCGCGCTGGCCGGGATGTCGATCGCCGCCCGCGAGGCGGCTCCCGGACGGTTCCCCGGTGCCCCCACCGTGCGTCTAACGCTACCGGTTCCCGGCCCCGAGCGTCGGGCGGGCCGAGGCCGTGGATACCGGTGGTTCAATCTGGCTCGAGGATGCGCGACCACCGCGGATGCCGGCGGATCGATCCGTTCGCCATGCTCACGGCCGAACGCGCGAGCGCGTCGCCGGGTGGCTGACGTGCGGCCCCGGACGATGACCGCCCTGTACCAGACCGCCTCCCGGGTCTGGCTCACCGCCGCGGGCCTCTCGCTCCTGCTGCCGGCGTCGCGGCGGATCGGGATCTGGCTGCCCCTACACCTCGCGCTCGCCGGAGCGATCTCGACCGCGATCTCCGGCGCGATGCAGACCTTCATGCTCGCGCTCACGGCCACCCCCGCCCCCCCGGGCTGGCTGGTGCTGACGCAGCTCGTGCTGGTGACGGCGGGCGCCGGGCTGATCGCGATCGGGATGCCCACCTCGACGCCGTGGCTCACGGCCACGGGCGGGGCCGCGTTCGTGGCCGCGATGGCGATCCTGGCCTGGATGCTGTGGCGGGCCTGGTCGAAGGCGCTGAACCGGCGGCACGCCTCGCCGATGGCCGGGTACGCGGCCGCGGTCGCGTTCGTGCTCGTCGGAGGGACCCTGGGAGCGCTGATGGGGGCGCGAGGGGTCGGCGGCGACCTCTACCTGCATCTCCGGCACGCGCACGTGAGCCTGAACCTGCTCGGCTGGGGCTCGATCACGGTGGTCGCCACGATGCTGACCCTGCTGCCGACGGCGCTCCGGGTGCGGATGCCGCAGCGGCGCGGGAAGGTCGTGCTCGTCCTGCTGACCGCCGGGCTCCTGCTCCAGCTCGTCGGGTGGGACGCGGCCCTGACGCCGGTGCTCGCCGCCGGGGGCATCGCCTACGCTGCCGGGGCCCTCGGCCTGGTCGCGCTCGTGGTCTCGGTGCTCCGCGTCGAACGCCGATGGTCCGTCCCGCTCGCCGCCCTCCACATGATCGCCGGGGTGGGCTGGTTCGTCGCTGGCTCGGTCGGGCTGGCCTGGGCGCTGCTCGACGGCCCGTCCGGGTTCGACGCCTACCGTCCGTTGCTGCTCACGGCTTTCGTCGGCGGGTGGCTCGTGCAGGTGCTCCTCGGGGCGTGGTCCTACCTGTTGCCGATGGGTCGGGCCGGTCATCCGCTGGAGCGTCGACGCTCGCTCGCGGCGTTCGAGGTGGCGGCCCCGGTGCAGGTCCTGTTGCTGAACTCCGGGCTGGTCCTGATCGCCGGGCGGGGAGGCGGGTGGCTCGCCCCCGGCCTCGGCGAGCTCGGGGTGGTGCTGGCGTTCACCGGCGCGGGTCTCGCGCTCGTCAAGGCCTGGGCCTTCCCGCTCCTCGCGCGCGGACCCGTCGAGACCGAGCGCGCCCGCGCCGTGTGGGGGGGGTGAACCGGGCACGACCCGGCCGTCGAGGCTCATGTCCGGGGCCGATGCGTCCGATAGGGTCCCAGGAGGAAGGGGATGCATCGGTCGACAACCGTGGGCGGGGCTACCGGCCGACGCCGGGTCCGGGTCCGGTCGGCTCGGCCCCGCGGCATCGACGACGCGATCGGACGGACCATCGGGGCCGTCGCGGCGATGCGTCGCGGCCGCGCGGTGGCCCTGATCGCCTGGACGATCGCGTTCGGGTGGCTCTGGGTCTACCTGGCCGGCGGCGTCAGCCATGTTCCACCGCACTGGTTCTACGTCCCGATCCTGCTCGCGGCGACCCGGTTCGGGATCGGCGGAGCGGTGGTGACCGCGGCGTGCGCGGGTCTGGTCGCGGGTCCCTTGATGCCCGCGGACGTCGGTTCGGGGACGGCCCAACTGCCGAGCGACCAGATCGTCCGCGCGCTCTGGTTCGTCGTGATCGGCGGGCTGATGGGTGCGATCGTCCGCCGGCTCGAGCGCTCGCTCGCGCAGGAGGCCGAGCTCGCGCGGCGCGAGGTGGAGCTCGCCGCGCACAAGGCGGCCGTGATCGCCACGGTGTCCCACGAGTTCCGGACCCCCCTCGCGGTGCTCCTCGGCTCCTCGAAGATGCTGCTCGCCGGCGGCGCCTCGCCCGAGGCCGAGCGGGCGCTGCTCGAGGGCATCGCGTCCTCGTCCCGCAGGCTGAGCGATCTGGTGACGACCGTCCTGGTCGTCTCCGAGGGACCGCTCGTGGCCGAGGAGCTGATCCGGGTGGAGACGCCGCTCCGCCGGGTGGTCTCGAACGTCGTGACCGGCACCGACCCCGGTCAGGCACCCCGCGTCCGGGTGGAGGTAGGGGACCTGAGGATCGAGACGGCCCCGGCGGCCCTCGAGACCCTCCTGCGCCAGCTCGTCGACAACGCCCTGAAGTTCTCTCCGCCGGACGCGAGCGTGGAGGTCCGGGGGCGCTCCTTGCCCGACGGACGGGTGGAGCTGATCGTCGACGACCGGGGACCCGGGATCGACCCCGGCTTCCTCCCCAGCGCGTTCGAGCCGTTCACGCAGCAGGACGAGGCCCACACCCGGTCGGCTGGCGGGCTCGGGATCGGCCTGTTCGTGGCCCTGCGGCTCGCCGACCACCTGGGCGCCGAGCTCGACCTGCGGCCCCGCGACGGGGGCGGGACCGCAGCGGTCGTGAGGCTCTAGCCCCATCGGTCCAGGGCCCCATCCCCGCCCGAGCGCTCAGGGCGTCCGCGCTGACCGGGCCGTTCGTCCCGTCCGGAGCGCCCGTTCGACCCAGGGCCCATCGCCCCCTGCGGAGCGCGTCGTTCGACCCACGGCTGCACCTGCACGGTGTCGGATAGTCCCCTCGACGGCACGGACGGACCGGGCCGCCGGATCGGAAGGGGGACGAAGATGAAGAAGGCCTTCCCGATCGTCCTGGTGATCGCCGGCCTCGTGTTCATCGGCGCCGGCCTCTACACGACGGTGCAGGGCTTGAACGCGAAGGCGGAGGTACGGGACCAGCTGGTGTCGCAGAACATCACGACCCCGCCCGACGCGGAGATCCCGAACGCCCCGGTGCAGGACGCCGCCACGGCCCACGCCATGGCCAACATCATCGGCGTGCACGCCCTCGAGGCCACCGGAGGCAGGACCTACGCCGAGCTGGGTCGGTTCCTCACCCCGGACGGGGGGGACACCAGCGACGAGGCCGAGGCCCTGAAGGACGAGGCGGGGAACCCGGTCGCCAACCCGCTCCGCAACGTCGCGTTCCAGGCCTCGGCGCTCCAGTCGATGCTGCACACGTCGCACATGGCGTTCAACGTGGCCGACCTGGTGATCGGGCTCGGCGCCCTGATCGTGGCGCTCGGCGTCGTGATCGGCGGGATCGGCGTGGCGCTCGCTGGCCTGGCCATCCCGGCGGTCGCCCGCAGGTTCCAGGTGGAGCCCGTGGCTGCTCGACCGGCCGCCTGAGATTCACCACCCGCTCCACCGCGGCGCCCGGCTCCCCGCCGGGCGCCGCGTCGCGTTCCGCCGGTGGCGTCGAGGGATGGGCGCGGGTCCGTGGCCCGGGCGAGCCCGGGCTAGCTCCCGACCGCCCAGACGCCGTGTGGCCCGCGGCCGACGGGGATCGTCCGCAGCAGGTCGTGTGACCGGGCGTCGTAGACGACGAGACGCCCGTTCGCGTGGTCGGCGACGACGACCCGCCGTCCCGTGGGCAGGAGCGTCACGTGGTGCGGCTCGCCCGGGAACGCGATCCGCTCGACCACCTCCACCCGGCCGACGCGGAGCACGAACAGGGCTTGGGCGCCGTGGTCGGTGATCCACGCGAACCGTCCGTCGGGCGTGAAGTCCAGGTGGTGGGCCTCGACCCCCAGCGGGATGGACCGGACCAGGCGCGCGCGCCGGCCCTCGAACACGTGCAGGGCCCCGGCCCAGTCGGTCACCCACACGCGGCCGTCGGGCGCGAACAGGATGTCGTGGGGGCGGCCGTGGGTGTCCACGTAGCGAACGGGCTCGCGCCGGCGCACGAGATCGACCACGGCCAGGTCGTCGCTTCCCTCGAGCGTCACCCAGGCCCGCCGCTGCCGCGGGTCGATCGCCAGGTCGTGCGGGTCGGCGCGCAGCAGGATCCGGCGGACGAAGGTCCCGTCGAGCTCCACCAGCTGGACCCTCGCGCTGCCCTGGTTGGCGACGACGACCATGTTCCGCGCGATCTTCACGTCGTGGGGGGCACCGCCGAGGTCGACGAAGGTGCGCTCGCCGTCCCGGACGATCACGATCCGGTCCGAGGCCCACAGCGCGGCCACGACCGTGCCGTCTGGGGCGACGGCGATGTTGTGAGGTCCCCCACCGCGCGTGTCGATGCGGCGGCGAACGCCCTCCCCGAGTACCACCTCCGCCAGGCGCCCCTCCTCCTCGAGTGCCACCCAGACGGTGGGCGGGGTGGTCGCGTCATCGGTCGACGGAGCCCATGCGGGACCTGGGACGAGGGCGATGGGTAGGGCAGCGAGGAGCGTCCGCAGGCGTCTCCGCGTGGCCGTCACGTCAGAACGACCGCCCGGGTGGGTCGGAGGTTCCCTCCGGGCCGGCCTGGCCCGCCGGGACGGATGGGACGGCGTGCTCCCGGCCGGTCACGGTGGGGAGGCGGCTACCGCAGGCACGCCGGCCGTCCGGAAGGACGCGGGGGTGCGACCGAACCCTTCCCGGAACGCGTGCGTGAAGGCGCTGCGGCTGGCGAACCCGACGCGGCTCGCGACCGTGCTCACCGGCAGGTCGGTCGAGCGCAGCAGCTCGGCCGCCCGCCGGAGCCGCACGTCACGCAGGAACGCCATCGGGGTCCGGCCGAAGCACGCCGCGAACTCCTGAGCGAAGGCGGATCGGCTCATCGGTGCCTGCTCCGCGAGCAGTTCCAGGGAGTAGTGGCGTTGCGGCTGCTCCAGGATCGACGCCAGCACCCCGGCGGGTCGAGGATCCTCGAGCGCGTCGAGCCACGGGAGGTGGCATTCGGGGTGGTCGCTCAGGTTCGGAACACGAAGACCAGGCACTTCTTCATCAGGGCGTTCATCATGGCGCGGCTGGCCGGAGCCCCCGTCCGTTCCTCCAGGAGCAGACGCTCGACGATCGACCGCATCTCGCTCGAGTCGGAGAAGTCCAGGACGATCGGATCGCGCAGGAGATCGAAGAGCCACGCGGAGCTTGATGTTCTCGAAGAGACGCTCCAGAAGCACGACCCCTCATGGTAGCCGCGCCATCGGACGGCACAGCACGTCTGGGGGACGCATCCGCGCACCGTCGGACGCTTCGGCACCGACGCCTCCTCGGTCCCCAGGGGGTCACCTGGGGTCTGGTCGGCAAGAGCGTGGAGGAGAACGGCACCGTCGAGCACATCGAGCAGCTGCTCGCAGCCGCCAAGGAGGGCGGGTACGAGGTGTTCGTGTCACCCCACTACTACGACCCGACGGACGGCGGCTGGAAGTTCGGCGGCACCGTCGAGGCGATGATGCACGAGATCAACATCTTCAGCCCCAGGGGGAGCCTCAGCCTCGAGGGCTTCCGCGGGTCGGGCGCCGACTTCCTGGAGCGCTGCAAACCGTTCCTCGAGGACGGGAAGACCGTCATCTGCAGCCCGCACAAGGTCTACGGGCCCGAGAGCAACGACCTGGCGCTCCAGCTCCGCAAGCGGGGGATCGACAAGGTGGTCTCGCCGGGATGTCCGCGAACCTCTGCGTCGAGGCGCATCTGCGGGGGTTGCTCGAGGATGGGTTCGAGGTGGCCGTGGTCAAGGACGCGACGGCCGCCGCGCAGCACCCGGAGCTCGGCGACGGGTACGCGACGGCGCTCGTCAACTTCGGCTTCATCGCGAACGCGGTCCTCACCGCCGACGAGGCCGCCAAGGCGTTGACCGCCTGATCGCGGGTGATGGGCGGAGGACGGGATCGTCCATCCCGGCCTCCGCTGCGTCGGCCAGAGACCTCCGGCCCTACAGGTCGAACAGCGGGTCCGTCACCGTCGGGCCGAACTCGCCGCCGTAGGCGGTGACGGCGAAGACCAGCAGCGACGCTCCGAGGAGCGCCAGGTCCTTCTGGAACTGGGTCATCTCCATCATCCGCCCCATCGGCTCCTTCTCCCGCCAGAAGCTGTGCACGAAGGAGGTCGTGAAGAACAGGAAGACCGCCAGCCCCAACGCCGCCAGGTCAGCCCAGACCCCGATCGCGACGCCGAGCCCGCCGAGGAAGATCCAGATCCCGCTCACGATCACCAGCGGGCCGGCGGCGGGGATGCCACGGCTCTCGGCGTAGGCGCGGAGGCCCGCGTAGCCGGCCAGATGCCCCATGATGCCGCTCGCGACGAACAGGAGCCCGAACAGGACCCGCCCGATCAGGAACAGCGCGTCCATGCGTCCCTCCTCGCTGAGACGACGTCACCCGCTTCGAGGAACGCCACGGCCAGCCCTCCGCTTCCCGGCGCCAGGCCTTGACACAGCGGGGGTCGGTGGGTAGCGTTGCACGTGCAAATCCTACTCGTACCATCGGAATCATGGTCAGGACGCGCTGCGCGGGCTTGGTCGGGGCGATGATCCCCGCACGGCTGTGCTGCTGTCCCCCGGCGCGGGCCGCCGCGATGGGCGGCCGAGAGGGACCCGTGCGCCGCTGATCCGAACCGTTGCAGGTGCAACGCCGAGGAGCCGCGCCGGCGGCTCCTTCCTTCTTCCCAGGAGACCTCCGGGAGACCCGAGCGATGGCGGGATCGGAACCACCCACACCCAGGAAGCCCGCGACCGGGCGGGGCGAGGGCCGGTGGGCCCTCGGCTACTTCGAGCCCCTGAACGCGGCCGAGCGGGCCAAGCGCGACGACGACGGCCTGAACGTTCGCGCGCGCATCGAGTCCACCTACGCGAAGAGGGGCTTCCGCTCGATCGACGGGACGGACCTTCGAACGCGGTTCCGCTGGTGGGGCCTGTACACGCAGCGCAAGCAGGGGGTGCCCGGCGGGGCGACGGCGACCGCCGAGCCCCGGGAGCTCGAGGACGAGTTCTTCATGCTCCGGATCCGGGTCCCCGGGGGGCGGCTCTCCGCCGAGCAGCTGCGGACGATCGCCTGGTGTTCGGAGCGGTTCGGCCGCGACCTGGCCGACGTCACCGACCGCCAGAACGTCCAGCTCCACTGGATCCGGATCGAGGACGTGCCGCGGATCTGGGAGGCGCTCGAGTCGGTCGGCCTCTCCACCCAGGAGGCGTGCGGAGACGCGCCGCGCGTGATGATCGGCTGCCCGCTCGCGGGGGTGGACGCCGACGAGATCCTGGACGCGACGCCCTCCCTCCTCGAGACCGAGCGGCGGTACGTGGGCGACGAGCGCTTCTCGAACCTCCCGCGCAAGTACAAGACCTCGATCAGCGGCTGCCGCCAGCGCTGCGCGCATCCGGAGGTGAACGACGTGGCCTTCGTGGGGGTCGAGCACCCCGAGCTCGGCGCGGGGTTCGACCTGTGGGTCGGGGGCGGCCTGTCGACGAACCCGCACCTCGCGCAGCGGCTCGGCGTGTTCGTCGAGCCCGAGCTCGTCCCCGACGTGTGGGCCGCCGTCACCGAGGCGTTCCGCGACCACGGCTACCGGCGGGCGCGCAACCGCGCCCGCTTGAAGTTCCTGATCGCCGACCGGGGGCCGGCGTGGTTCCGCGAGGTCGTCGAGGGCGACTACCTGGGCTCCGCGCTGCCCGAGGGCCCGGCGCCGCCTCCGGCGGCGCATGCCCACCGTGCCCACGTGGGGGTGTTCGAGCAGAAGGACGGCCGCCGGTACGTGGGCTTCGCGCCGAAGGCCGGCCGCGTCCCCGGCCGGAGGCTGCGGCGGATCGCCGAGCTCGCCGAACGGTTCGGCGATGGGCGGATCCGGACCACGACGCAGCAGAAGATGGTGATCCTCGGGGTGGAGCCGACCGCGGTCGACGAGCTCGTTGCCGCGCTCGAGGACGAGGACCTCGCCGTCCGTCCGAGCCCGTTCCGCAAGGGCCTGATGGCCTGCACCGGGATCGAGTTCTGCAAGCTGGCGCTCGCCGAGACGAAGGGGCGCGCGGCCTGGCTCGCGCAGGAGCTCGAGGAGCGCCTGCCGGACCTCGACGAGGACATCCGGATCCACGTGAACGGGTGCCCGAACTCGTGCGCGCGGTTCCAGCTCGCCGACATCGGGCTGATGGGCGCGGTCCAGCCGCGGCCCGACGGCACGCGCTCGGAGGCCTTCCTCGTCCACCTCGGCGGCGGGCTCGGGGGCGACGGCGCCTTCGCCCGCAAGGCGCGCGGGGTGCGCGTGTTCGCCGAGGACGCGGCCGACTACGTCGAGACGCTGCTGAAGCGCTACCGAACCCGCCGACGCGGGGGCGAGAGCTTCGGGGCCTTCGTGCGGTCGCTCTCGGACGAGCAGCTCGCCGAGTTCGCGAGGTGGGACCGGTGAGCGACCCCACGCCGCGCGTCCAGCCGTTCTTCTGCCCCTACTGCGGGGAGCAGGACCTGCGACCCGCCGGCCCGACCGGCTGGCATTGCCGGACCTGCGACCGGCGGTTCGAGCTGGCCTTCCTCGGCCTGGGAGCCGGCCCCTCGTGACGACCTGCGAGCCGATCCACGAGCCGGCCGTGCCGCTCGTCGAGGAGGAGGCCGGTTGGGTCCGCGAGGCGGCCGAGCGCTTCGAGCGCGCCAGCGCGGAGGAGCTCCTGGCGTGGGGCCTGCGATCGTTCCACCCGAGGATCGCGATCAGCGCCGGCGGCGGCGTCGACGGGATGGCGCTGATCGACATGGCCTGGCGGATCGAGCCGGCGGTGCGGGTGTTCACGCTCGACACCGGACGGCTGCCGGCCGAGACCTACTCGCTGTTCGAGGAGGTCCGCGAGCGGTACGGGATCGAGGTCGAGTTCGAGTTCCCCGACCGGCTCCAGGTCGAGCGGCTGCTCCGCGCCCACGGCCCGAACCTGATGTACCGGAACGTCGAGCTCCGGCTGGCCTGCTGCGAGGCCCGCAAGGTCGAGCCGCTGAAGCGCAAGCTCGCCACGCTCGACGCCTGGGTCACGGGCCTGCGGCGCGAGCAGTGGCGGAGCCGTCGCAACGTCGCGAAGGTCGAGGTCGACCTCGAGCACGGCGGGATCGTGAAGCTGAACCCGCTCGCCGACTGGAGCCTCGAACGCGTCTGGGCGTACGTGCGCGAGCACGAGGTCCCCTATCACGAGCTGTTCGACCACGGGTACACGTCGATCGGCTGCGCACCGTGCACGCGGGCGGTTCTGCCGGGCGAGCACGAGCGCGCGGGGCGCTGGTGGTGGGAGCGCGAGGCGGACAAGGAGTGCGGGATCCACTGCTCGGTGGAGCTGCTCGGCACCAAGAGCGACGCCGAGCGGGAGGAGGCGTCGTAGCCGTGCCGTTCGCGTACCCGGTCCTGCTGGAGCTCGCGGGCAGGCGAGCCGTGGTGATCGGCCGGCGCGCGCTGGCCGAGGGCAAGGACGAGGCGCTGCGCCAGGGCGGCGCCGAGGTCCGGGTCCTGGCCGAGGGGGCCTGGCGCCCGGGGGATCTGGACGGGGCGTTCCTCTGCGTCGCCTCGGCCGAGGATCCGACCGAACGCGACGCGATCGCGACGGCGGCCCGCGAGCGGGGCGTGCTCGTCAACGTGATGGACGACGTGCCGAACTGCGACTTCGCCGCCCCCGCCCTCGTCCGGCGAGGCGATCTGGTGATCGCGGTCGGGACGGGCGGACGCTCGCCCGCGACGGCCCGGGCGATCCGGGAGGAGCTCGAGGCGCGGTTCGGGCCCGAGTGGGGCGAGGTGGTCGCGGTCGTGGGCGAGATCCGGTCCGAGACCTGGGCGGCGTTCCCCGACCCGGTCGCCCGCGCGACGGCCTGGCGCCGCGCCCTCGACCCGGAAGAGGCCGCGGCGCTGGTCCGTGCGGGTCGCGGCGACGAGCTCCGGCGCCGGCTCCGGGGACGCCTCCTGGAGAGCGCCGAGTGAGTGGGATCGTGATCCTGGTCGGGGCGGGCCCCGGGGACCCCGAGCTGATCACCGTGCGCGGCGCCCGGGCGCTCGGCCGCGCCGAGGTCGTGGTGTTCGACCGGTTGGTCTCTCCCCGGCTCCTCGAGCTCGCGCCGCCGCGGGCCGAGCGCGTGTACGTCGGCAAGGAGCCCGGCCGCGCGGCGGTGGCCCAGCAGGAGATCGAGGCTCTGCTCGTGTCCCGGGCTCGCGAGGGCAGGACGGTGATCCGCCTGAAGGGCGGCGACCCGTTCGTCTTCGGTCGAGGAGGGGAGGAGGTGCTCGCCTGTGCCCGGGCCGGGGTCCGGGTCGAGGTCGTTCCGGGGGTCAGCGCGGCGATCGCGGCGCCGGCCGCGGCGGGGATCCCCGTGACGCACCGGGGGCTCGCACGGAGCTTCGCGGTCGCGACCGGGAGCTCGGCCCACGGCGAAGGCGTGGACCTCCGCGCCCTCGCGACCGCCGCGGACACGCTCGTCGTCCTGATGGCCGCCGGCAAGCTCGCCGAGACCTGCCGGGGGCTCATCGAGGCCGGTCGCTCTGCGGACGAGCCGGCGGCCATCGTGCAGTGGGCGACGACCGGGGACCAGCGCGAGGTCATCGGGTGCCTGGGCGAGCTCCCGGCGCTCGCGTCCGCCGCCTCGGTCGGCCCGCCGGCGACCCTCGTCGTGGGTCCGGTGGTCGAGCTCGCGCGCGCCCGTGACGCGGAAGCGCCACCGAGGGACCACCACCGACGGGCCCCGGCCGACCCCCCCGGCCGGGTCCCCCGTCGCTCGACAGCATCGGGCCGGCGGGCGGAGTCGAACGGGACCTTCGTCCGATGGAGAGGTCCGTCGCCGTGTCGGACACTGGACCCGATGGCCCGCCCGATCGTGAACGTCACGCGCATCCGCGCCCGCGTGGGAGAGGAGACGTCCCCGATCGAGGTGTTGCTCCTCGGACCCGACCCATCCTCGCCGTCGGACGGATACACCGCGCGGCTGACGATCGACCCGACCCTGCCGCCCCTCGACCTGCCGCTGGAGCAACTGCTCCGAGCCCTCGTCCCAGCCATCCGGGAACCCGGCGCCGAGCCGCCCGCCCCCGGCTCCTCCCAGCCACCCGCCGAGCGCGCGGGTTGACGCCTGCCCCCGCGCCAGCGGAGGGAGCGGGCGGTTTCCGGACGTGATGGCCACGCGGCACCGCGCGTCGACGCCACGCTGTAGGGCGCCCGGGTTCGGCCCGTCGGGGTCAAGCACCTCCGCCATCTGGCCGATACAGAGTTCCATGGCAGTCGCACCACGTCGGCCCCTCCGGCGTAGCGAAGACGGCTGGCTCGATCGGTGGATGGCCACCGTCACGGACCTCGCGCGCCTGAAGGACTCCCACCCCATGCTCGACGCCGTCATCGACGAGCAGCGGGGACGGCGCATCCGGATCGGCGATACGTGGCTGTCGGACTTCGCCTCCTGCAACTACCTGGGTTTCGACCTCGAGCCGGAGATCATCGACGCGGTCCCCGGGTACCTGGCCGACTGGGGCACGCACCCGTCCTGGTCGCGCCTCCTCGGCAGCCCGGCACTGTACGAGCAGATCGAGACCAGGACGACCGAGTTGCTGGGGTCCGAGGACACGCTCCTCCTCCCGACGATCACCCACATCCACATGTCGGTGATCCCGGTCCTCGCGGGGAGCGGCACGATCTTCCTGGACCGCCGGGCTCACAAGACGATCTACGACGGCGCCATGATCGCGAAGGGCCACGGCGCCACGATCGTGCGGTTCCGACACAACGACGCCGAGCACCTCGAGGAGCTCTTGCGAACGCACCCGGCGGCGCCTCGCCTGATCGCGATGGACGGCGTCAACTCGATGACCGGGAACGCGCCCGACGTGACCGCGTTCGCGGCCCTGGCACGGGAGCAGGACGCGCTGCTCTACATCGACGATGCGCACGGGTTCGGCGTCATCGGCGAGCGCGCGCCCGACGAGCTCTGCCCGTACGGCAAGCGGGGGAACAGCGTGGTGCGACACCAGGGGGAGGGCTACGCCAACGTGATCCTCGTCGCCGGTTTCTCGAAGGCGTACTCGTCGCTGCTCGCCTTCCTCGCGCTCCCGACCGCGCTGAAGGACGTGCTGAAGGTCGCCGCCCCGCCCTACCTGTACTCGGGACCGTCCCCGGTCGCGTCGTTGGCGACGACGCTGATGGGGCTGGAGGTGAACGACCGGCGCGGCGACCTCCATCGGCTCGAGACCTACCGCAAGACCCACGCGGTCCTGGACACGCTGGTCGAGCTCGGCATCTACACGCCGAACCGATCCGGCTACCCGCTGATCGAGGTTCCCCTCGCCGACCACGAGGACATCGACCGGGTCGGGCGCTTCCTCTTCGATCGGGGGATCTACGTCACCATGGCCGCCTATCCGCTCGTCCCCAAGGACGAGGTCGGCTTCCGGATCCAGATCACGGCCGCCAACGACGACGAGCAGATCGACGCGCTCTGTCGCGTGCTCGGCGAGCTGAACGAACGGTTCGAGCTCCAGCACGAGCAGCACCGTGAGCTCGCGATGGCTCGCGGGGCGCTGGGCTCGATGTGAGGAGGAACGCATGTCCGCGACAGCCCCAACCACCCCGGTCATGCGACGCGTCTGGCTGATCTACCTGCTGGTCGGGACGGCGGTGCTCGGCGCGTTCCTGTTCGTGCCGGGCATGCGGGTCGGTCCGCTCTTCAACGCGATCGCCTTCTCTGCGCCGCTCGCGATCCTCATCGCCCTGCGCTGGCACCGACCCGACGAACGCCTCCCGTGGATCCTCGTCGCAGCCGGACAGACGCTCTTCGTCGTCGGCGACGTCATCACCTACAACTACGAACGGTTCTTCGGCACCGAGCCTCCGTTCCCCTCGATCGGGGATGCGCTGTACCTGTCGGTCTACCCGTTCGTGATCGCCGGCGTCCTGCGCCTCGTCCGGCGGCGAGCCCCTGGGCGCGACCGTGCGAGCCTGATCGACTCGCTGATCGTCGGCATCGGCGTCGGCACGATCTCCTGGGTCTTCCTCATCGCGCCGTACGTCCGCGACCCCACCCTCACGCTCGTGCAGAAGTTCGTCGCGATGGGCTACCCGATCATGGACCTCGCGCTGTTCACCGTGGCGGTGCGGCTCGTGGTCGGCGCCGGGCAGCGCCCGACCGCCTTCCATCTGTTCATGGCCGCGGTGGCCGCGCTGTTCGTGACCGACGGCCTGTACGGGTGGATCGTCCTCCACGGGGGGTACGACAACACCACCGGGTTCCTCGAGGGCGGGTGGGGTCTGTTCTACCTCCTGCTGGGAGCCTCCGCCCTCCATCCCTCGATGGCGCGGCTGGGGGAGCGTACCGAGGAACAGGAACCGACCCATCCGCGTCGACGACTCGTGGTCCTCGCGGCGGCCGCCCTGCTGGCTCCGGCGATCAACATCGTGCAGACGGTCCGGGGCGAGACGACCGTGCCGTTCGTCTCGGGGGTGATCTTCGTCCTGGTCCTCATCCGGCTCAACCGGCTGATGGTCGACGTGAGCGAGTACCGACGGACCGAGCGCGCGCTCCGTGAGGCCGAGGCCAAGTACCGCTCGCTCGTGGAGGGGCTCCCGGCCGTCGTGTACATCGCCGACTTCGGCGAGGACGGCGCCTGGCGCTACATCAGCCCGCAGATCGAGTCGATCCTGGGGTTCAGCCCGGAGGAGTTCATGGCGGGGGCGAAGGTGTGGCGGGAGCGGATCGTTCCCTCGGACCGGGACCTCGCGCTCCGGGCCGAGCTCCAGGTGCTCCGCGGCGAGGGTCGCCTGCAGTGCGAGTACCGGATCAGGGCGAAGGACGGGCGGCTCGTCTGGATCCGGGAGGAGGGCGATGCCGTCAACGACGACTCCGGCAAGGCCCTATACCTCCAGGGTGTGATGTACGACATCACCGAGCTGAAGGTCGCCGAGGAGCAGCTGGTCCGGGCCCTGGAAGCCGAGAAGGAGGCCTCGGCCCGGGCGCGGGCGCTGAACGAGATGCAGCACTCGTTCCTCCAGGCGGTGTCCCACGACCTTCGGACCCCGCTCACGAGCATCCTCGGCAACGCGCTGACCCTCCAGCGGGAGGACATCCAGATCCCGCCGGAGCAGGCGAGGGAGCTGATGGCGAGCGTGGCGACGAACGCCCGCAAGCTCCAGCGACTCGTCACGGACCTCCTCGACCTGGACCGGATCACCCGGGGCGTCATCGAGCCGAACCGGGTCGACGTGGACGTCACGCGGGTGATCCTGAACGTGCTCGAGGAGAGCGCCGGGGACGATCACCCCGTCCGCCTCGCGCATCACGGTGCCGTGATGGGCCACGTGGACATCGCGCAGGTCGAGCGGATCGTGGAGAACCTCGTGGTGAACGCGATCCGCTACACGCCCGTCGGCACGCCCGTGTGGGTCTCGGCACGACGCGAGGGCGACCGCGTCCTGCTCACCGTCGAGGACGCGGGACCCGGGGTGCCTCCCGAGCTCCGCGAACGCATCTTCGAGCCGTTCCGGCAGGGCAGCGAGGTCGTCCAGCACTCGCCGGGGGTGGGCATCGGGCTCTCCCTGGTCGCTCGTTTCGCGGAGCTCCATGGGGGCCGCGCGTGGGTCGAGGACCGTCCCGGAGGGGGAGCGTCCTTCAAGGTCCTTCTCCCGGACGGTGGAGCTCCGGAGCCGGACCCGGGTCTGAACGGCTACGCGGGAGCGGCCGTCGAGGCCGCTGCGCCCGCCGGACCGCCCGCCGGGGGGACATGACCGCATCCAGCGCGCGGATCTGGGCGCCCCTGCGGCTCCGTGAGTTCCGGCTCCTGTGGACCGGCATGACCGTGTCCCTCCTGGGCGACGGCGTTTTCACGGTGGCGCTCGCGTGGCAGGTGTACGAGCTCTCGAACGCCCCGACGGCGCTCTCGTTCGTGGGCATCGCGATGTCGGTGCCCCACATCGCGCTGCTGCTGTTCGGCGGCGTCGCGAGCGACCGCTTCGAGCGGAGACGGGTGATGATCGCCGCCGACCTGCTGCGGGGCCTGGCCGTCGGCACCTTCGGCCTCCTGTCGCTCGTCGGCGCCCTCGAGCTGTGGCACGTCATGGTGATCGCCGCGGCCTTCGGGGCGGGGACGGCCTTCTTCGGACCGGCCTTCGACGCCGTGGTGCCGGACCTCGTCCCCGGGGATCTGCTCACGCAGGCGAACTCGCTGGACCAGTTCGTGCGCCCGGCCGCCTGGCGGATGCTGGGACCGGCCCTCGGCGGCTGGCTGGTCGCCGTCTTGGGTCCGGGCGTCGCGTTCCTGATCGACGCCGGGACCTTCGCCGTGTCCGTTCTCTGCCTGCTCGCGATGCACCCCGTCCCGGTCGCGTCCGCAACGGATCGCGAGGGGTCGGTCCTCCGCCAGATCAGGGAGGGGTTCGGCTACGTCCGATCCCAGACGTGGCTCTGGGGGACCCTCGTCGCCGCGACCTTCGCGTACCTGGCGTTCCTCGGTCCGACGGAGGTTCTGCTGCCCTTCGTGGTGAAGAACGAGATGGAGGGCTCGGCCGCCGACCTCGGCCTCATCTTCGCCTTGGGCGGGGTGGGAGCGATGGCGAGCGCCATCGTGATGGGGAACCGGGCGGTGCCAACACGCAACATGACGTTCATCTACCTCGTGTGGACCGCCTCGACCCTCACGGTGGCCGGCTACGGCCTGGCGCGCCTCCCGTGGCAGGCGATGGCCGCCTGCTTCGTCTTCAACGCCCTGGAGAGCGCGGGGACGATCGTGTGGATCACGACCAAGCAGCGCCTGGTCCCGAGCCACCTGCTGGGTCGGATCTCCAGCTTCGACTGGTTCATCTCGATCGGCCTCCTGCCCGTCTCTTACGCGCTCACGGGGCCGGTGTCGGCCGCCCTCGGCGCGCGCCCCACGCTGATCTGGGCCGGCGTGCTCGGAGGCGCGATCACGCTCTCGTTCCTGTTCCTGCCGGGGCTCCGTGACATCGAACGAGGCCCCGCGATCCGACGACCAGCGCCGATCCGACGGTCCCTGCCCTCGATCGGCGCGGTCCCCGAGATCGACCAGGGGTGAGAGGGCTCCCCTCGCCTCGGCCGGCTCGGGATCGCCCGGATGCGATCCCACTTCCTCATCTTCGAGCGTCGGAGCTAGTGGCGGTCGGGCGCGCCGTAGCCGCGGAGCACCGCCTCGACGACGCGCTCGGCGAACGCGTCGTCGAGATCGCCGCCGAACATGAGTCGGAAGTACACGGGCCCGACGAGGAGCTCGGTGGCGAGGGCGGGATCGGCGTCCTGGCGGAGGTCGCCCCGCTCGATCCCGCGGCGGACCACCTGCGCGATCTCGGCGCGGCGGGCTTGGACGACGCTCTCGCGGAACGGGTCCCCCAGGGCCGGGTTGATCGCGATCTCCGAGAGCAGGGCGCGCACGACCGGCCCAAAGGGGCTGTCGGTGAGGGCCCGGATCGGCCGGGTCACGGAGGCGAGGAGCTCGGCCCGGGTGTCCCCGACGTCCTCGAGGGCGATGTGCGGCAGCGCGAGCTCCATCAGCAGCTCGAGGGCGAGGGCCTCCTTGGTCGTGAAGTGGCGGTAGACGGTGGCCTTCCCCACGCCCGCACGAGCGGCCACGTGCTCGAGCCGCAGACCGGCGAACCCCTCGCCCTCGATCAGCTCGCGGGCGGCCTCGAGGATCGCGGTGTGGGCCCGCTCGCTGCGAGGCCGGCCCGGTCTCCGGCGGGAACGCTCTGTGAACATCCCGTGACGGCCCCTCCGTTCGCCTCCCAGGCGTTTACGATACGAGTCGAATCGTATCGATGCAAGCGAGGTGATCGAGGGTGGAAGACCAGAAGTGGGTGCTGGCCTACCTCGAGTTCGCCCAGCGAGAGCTCCCGAGGTGCGAGGTCTGCTACGCGCCGACCACGCCCGTCGCGCGGGGCGGGGCCATCTGGCTGGAATGCTCGGCGGTGCAGCGGGATCGGCCGTTCCTCCGTAAGCTGCTGACGCTCGGGTTCCCGTCCCTGCACACCCGCCGGCTGCTCGTCGAGGACGCCGCCTAACCGTCCGGCTACGGGGTGTGGAACCGATCGACCAAGGAGAGCGCGAGCCAGGGCCGGCGCCCCCACGCCGCCAGACGACCGCGAGCGATGTGCTTCCACGGGGACTCTCGGCGGTCGGCGACCAGGAGGAACGCGACGGGGTCGGCGGACAGGACGACATCACGGTTCCCGACAGAGGCGTGGTCCACCTCCAGCCGGCCGCGACGGAACGCCCACACGCGTCGGCCGAAGCCCCGAACCCGGATCTCGAACGTCGCGGTGAGGCCCTGGGCCCGGCTCGGATCCACCCATCCGGGCAGGATCGGTTGGAGCGCCTCGAGCACCATCCAGGCCGATGCCGGCTCGATGGGCCACGGCCACGGGTGCCCCAAGGCCTGGGCCATGTCCCAACCGTGGATCAGGTACTCACCCAGCACGATCCGGAGCGCCGAGTCGGCCCGCACCCTGCCCCCGCCGTGGAACGCATAGGTGGGCTGACCGAGGCCGTGCCCCCGGATCTGCGTCAGGACCGATCCGAGCTCGTCCCGCAGTCGCGCGCACAAGCTCGCGACGTCGTCCACATCGGGTTCGCGCAGATCCGCGGCGTTGAGCTCCGCGAGCTGCTGCGGCCCCACCGCGGTGACCTGTCGCCCCTCCGGCCACCGGGCGTACCGCGGCGTGACCGTGACGAGATGACGGAGCACGTCCAGCATGGTCCACTCCGAGCGTGGGACCCGGACCAGCAGGTCTGGCGCATCCAGGACCAACGTCGCCACGCGCTCGACCGAGGCGAGGAGGGCGGGCTCAAGGCGTTCCAGGACCACGCTCCGCGCCTCCGTGACGACTCCGTCCGGCTGGGGGATCAGCCTAGTCAACCCCAGGTCCTGAGTGGGATCCGGAGGACTTCCTCGCTCGGCGGAGCGCCGTGCGGGCACGACCGAAGTCGTCGTCGTGACCGGCCCCCACGACGTCATCGCCCACGTCCCGTGGCATCCGGGCCGGGTCAGCTCTCGATGATGTGGCAGACGTTCGCCTTCTCGCAGTCGCGTGGCGAGAGGCGCCGAGCGCGTCGGGCGAGGCGTTCGAGGTCCGCACGGACCCGCTCGAGGGCGGCGATCCGCGCGGACACCTCTCGAGCGCGCCGGTCGATCAGCTCGGCGACGTGGGCGCAGGGAACGTGGCCCCGGTCCCGGAAGTCCAGGACCCCACGGATCTCGCCGAGCGACAGTCCGATCGCCTGGGCGGAACGGACGAACTCCAGGCGGTCCGTGGCCGACGCCTGGTAGTCGCGGTACCCGTTCTCCAGCCTCCGGGGCTGGGGGAGGAGCCCGACGGACTCGTAGTAGCGGATGGTCTTGGCGGGGACGCCCGATGCCTCCGCGAGCTCTCCGATCCTCACGGCCCCCATCGTAGCGGGTTGACATTCCAGTCGACTGGAACGTGTACCGTGTCCATCGATACGGCCCGAACGCGGAGGTCACGATGAGACGGATGCGGATCCAGGGGATGACCTGCGAGGGATGCAACGAGACCGTGGCCGAGGCCCTGACCGCGGCGGGCGCCAGCGAGGTCCGTGCGGACTTCGAGGCCGGACAGGCGACGTTCGATCCCGGGCCTGCCACCGAGGCCTCGCTGGCGATCGCGGTCGAACAGGCCGGGTACCGGGTGGTGGGGATCGAGGACGCGTCCGAGCCGCTGGCGGGTCCCGATCACCGGCGTGGCCCGGCCCCGAGTGCCGGATACGACCTGCTCATCGTGGGTTCGGGGGCGGCCGCGTTCGCGGCGGGGATCCGCGCGCGCGACCTGGGCGCCTCGGTCGCGCTCTGCGAGGCGAACACGATCGGGGGGACGTGCGTGAACGTCGGGTGCGTCCCCTCCAAGGCGATGCTCGCCGCGGCCGACGCCTACCACCGAGCCCGGGAGAGCCGTTTCCCGGGAGCTCCCACGTCGGCCGGCCCACTCGACCTCGCGTCGCTGGTCCGCGCGAAGGACGAGCTCGTGGACGAGATGCGGGCGGACAAGTACGAGCGCCTGGCCGACGCGTACGGGTTCACGCTGCTGTGCGGTCGCGGGCGGTTCGCCGGGCCCGAGAGCTTCCTCTGCGAAGGTGAGGAGATCCGCGCCGACGCGTACGTGATCGCGACCGGCGCGTCGCCGGCGCTCCCGCCGATCCCGGGGCTGGAGGAGTCGGGCTACCTCACGAGCACGACGGCGCTGGAGCTGCAGGACCTGCCGGGCTCGATCGCGGTGATCGGTGCGAACGCCATCGGCCTCGAGATGGGCCAGCTGTTCCTGCACCTGGGGAGCCGCGTCACCTTCCTCGAGGCCCTGCCGAGGATCGCCCCCTTCGAGGAGCCCGAGGTCTCGGAGGCGGTGGCCACGGTGCTCCGGGAGGAGGGGGCCGAGGTCCACGCCGGGGTGAGGGTCTCTCGGGTCGAGCGAGCGGGCGAGCGGCGGGCGGTCGTGTTCGAACGGGACGGTACGGAGGAGCGGGTCGAGGCCGATCGGGTCCTCGTCGCGACCGGCCGCCGCCCGAACACCCGGGGGCTCGGCCTGGAGGCCGCCGGCGTCGAGCTGACCGACCGGGGTGCGGTGAAGGTCGACGAGCTGTTGAGGACGACGAACCCCCGCATCTGGGCGGCGGGAGACGTCACCGGGGCCCCCCAGTTCGTGTACGTCGCGGCCGCGCAGGGATCGCTCGTGGCCGACAACGCGATCGGCGGGGCACGGCGCGCGCTCGACCTGCGCGCGCTCCCCCGCATCACCTTCACCGCTCCGCAGATCGCTTCCGTGGGGATGGGGACCGACGAGGCGGAGGCGGCAGGGCTCAGCGTGGACTCCAGGGTGCTCGACCTGAGCGTGGTCCCGCGGGCGCTGGTGAACCGGGACACGCGAGGCCTCGTGAAGCTGATCGCCGACGGGAGGAGCGGCAGGGTCCTCGGCGTGCACATGGTCGCCGAGGCGGCCGGTGAGGTGATCCTCGCCGGGGTGTACGCGGTGAAGCACGGCATGACGGTCGCCGAGATCGCGGAGACCTGGGCTCCCTACCTCACGATGGCCGAGGGCATCAAGCTCGCCGCGCAGACGTTCACCCGAGACGTGTCCAGGCTCTCCTGCTGCGCCGCGTGAGGCTGTCCGTCGCATGCCGGCCTGGGCGGTGGCGTCGCTCTTCGCCCTGGCGGTCTGGGCGGTTCAGCGGGTCGTGGCCAAGGCGGTCCTCGCGACGCTGTCGACGCCGCAGTTCTACGTGCTCTCGGCGGTCGTCTCGCTGCCCCTCTACCTCCCGGTCCTGTTCGCCGACCCGCCGCCGCTCTCCGCGCTGCCCGGGGCGCTCGGCGTGTCGGCCCTGATGGCCACGACGTTCGGCATCACCACGGAGGCGATCCGTCGCGGGCCGGTGGGACGGGTGTCCCCGGTGACCGGGCTTTCCCCAGCGCTCACGACGCTGCTCGCGGTCGCCATCCTGGCCGAGCGGGTCTCACCCACCGAGGTGACCGGTATCGCCCTGGCCACGGCGGCCGTGTTCCTGCTCGGCTACCGTCCGAGCCGGGAACCGGGCCGGCCCCGATGGCTCGCGCTCGCCGTCTCCTCCCTCGTCCTCCAAGGGGTCGGGGCGTTCCTCGCCAAGGTCGTGGTGACCCCGTCCGGTCCTTCGGCGCTGCTGGTGACGGGCGCCGCCGTGCAGGTGGTGGTCGGTGCCTACCTCCTGCGACGGTCCGGCGCACCCTTCCCGGACCTGCGGCCACGCTTGATGCGCCGGGCCGTGGTCGTGCTCGCGCTCGCCGCCGTCGCGACGGTGGGGTACCTCTGGGCGCTCTCCGTGGGCCCCGCCGCCGTGATCGTCCCCCTGGTGGCCACCAGCCCCGCCCTGGGCGGGCTCCTCGGCGCGGTGATCCTCAAGGAGAGGACGACGCGCCTGCAGTACGCGGCCATCCTGCTCGGCCTGATGGGCGCCGCGTTGCTGTCGTTCCCCCGATGAGCTCGGGCGGTCGGGACTTGACGTTCGCGCCCGAACGGCCAGTCTGGATGGCATGACCCGCCTGCGCACGTCGCCGGCCGGCTGGATGCTCCTGGGCGCCGGCGGGGTCCTCCTCTCCGGTGCGGCCGCCGCCGTCCGCGCTTGCGTTCGCGGCCGGGTGACGCTCGACCTCGGCCTCGGGCGCTCGGTCCGCCCGCTCCGGCCGATGACCATCATGATCGCCGCGCCTCGGAACGTCGTGTTCGATGCGGCCGCCGCTCCGTACGGCCCGCGCCCGCCGAGAGAGGTCCGAGACCACGTGGAGATCCTGGAGCGCGCCCCCGGGATGGTGCTCGCGTCCCACCGCACGCCCGTCGGGCGGGACGTCGCGGTGACGCTCGAGTGCGTGGTCCTCGAGCGCCCCGAGCGGATCGGGTTCCGTCTCGTCCGGGGTCCGGTACCCCACGCCAAGGAGGAGTACGTCTTCGAGGAGACCTCGACCGGCACCCGGCTGACGTACCGGGGAGAGATCGGGACCGACCTGTGGGCGCTCGGCAGGGCCTGGGCGGACCGCGTCGCCCCGGTGTGGGAAGAGGCCGTGCGACGGTCGCTCGAACGGATCCGGGAGGCGGCCGAGCGCCGGGCCGCCTCCCGTTCCTCACGGGACCCCTCCGGGAACCCGACGCGGGACGCCGGGCCCGCCTAGGAGCCCGAGCTCACCCGGTGAACGCGTTCGGCGCGACGACCGGCACCGGGCAGTTCACGGTGAAGATCTCACCGCCGGTGTGCGGCGTGCCGGGGAACTCGTCGAGCTCGCCCGCATCGCGGGCCTCGTGGATCGCGGCCTCGTTGGTCAGGACCCGCGCGTCCGCCCCCTCGATCGCCATCCCCTCGGCCATCGGCGGGGCCGTCGTGTCGCACACGATGTACCGGGATCCCGGGAAGCACTCGTGGAGCTTGAACAGCACGGAGCCGCCGGCGGTATCGGGTGGCTCGATGAGCTGGCGCCGAGGTGCTCGACCAGGTCGGGGTCGGTGGGCATCTCGCCGTCCGACCACTTCACGACCGGCAGTTCGCGACGACGTCCGATGTCCCTCGTCACGGACGCCGGAGGCGTGGCCCCGATCCCCCGAGCCCTTCAGCGAGGGGGGCCGCGCGAGGCGGTTCGGGGTCCGGGTAGCGCAGCTCGCCGGCCCTGATGGGAACGGCCAGGTGGTTCTCGAGCGGGGGGATCGGGCATCGCCACTCGGGGCCGTACGCGCAGTACGGGTTGTAGGCGTAGTTGAAGTCCAGCAGGATGACGCGGTCGTTCGCCACCGTTCGCGCCCCCAGGTACCGCCCCGCCACGTAGGTCTCGGTGTCCGAGGTCGCGTCGCGGAACGGCACGAAGAGCCGGCCGCCACCCGACCGGAAGACCGTGACCGACGCGGGGACCCCGCTGATCTCGAACCAGGCCACGCCGGCCCGTCGGTAGCGTTCGGCATCACCGCAGGAGGTCACCAGCTCGACATCGCCGGACGTGATGGAGACCTCGAACCCGGCTTCGACGGCGAGCTCCGGGTTCGGCGGGAAGTACGCGAGCCCCCGGAACCGCGCGCGTTGCCGCAGCGTGAGCGGTGAGCTCGGGTCGGCGGCGAAGAACTCGTCCTTCATCACCCGGAAGCGGCGGAGCGCCTCGACGTCCACGTCGAACCGGACGCCGGACCGCGCGAGCCGATTCCGCACCCGGCGGCGGGAATCCGCGCCGGCTCCCCGGCGTCCGGGTGTGCGGACGAGAGGAGGCGTGCGTGGGCCTGAACGGGAGGGTGGATCGCGACGAGGTGTTCCTGGAGGTCACCAGGAGCGTCTGCCCGGTGTGCAAGCGCGTGCTCGACGCCGAGGTGAACGCCAGAGACGACCAGGTCTTCCTGCGCAAGCGCTGCCCGGAGCACGGGGACTTCGAGGCCCGTGTCTACGGTGACGCCACCATGTACGTCGAGGCGATGCCCTTCAACAAGCCCGGCACGTTCCCGCTCGAGACCCAGACCGAGGTCCGGGACGGCTGCCCCCTGGACTGTGGGCTGTGTCCGGACCACAAGCAGCACGCCTGCCTCGGCGTGATCGAGGTCAACTCGGCGTGCAACCTCGACTGCCCGATCTGCTTCGCCGACTCCGGTCATCAGCCGGACGGGTTCACCCTCACCGACGAGCAGGTCGAGCGGGCGCTGGATGCGTTCGTCCGGGCGGAGGGAGAGCCCGAGGTCGTGATGTTCTCCGGCGGCGAGCCATCGATCCACCCACGGATCCTCGAGCTGCTCGCCCTCGCTCGCTCCAAGCCGATCCGTCACGTCGTCCTCAACACGAACGGGATCCGGCTGGCGCGCGACCCGTCCTTCGCGCCGGCCCTGGCAGAGCTCGGCGTCTCGATCTACCTGCAGTTCGACGGGCTGCGCGCGGAGACGCACGAGCGGATCCGAGGGCTGGGCCTCCGCGAGCTGAAGGACCGGGCGCTCGCCGCCTGCGCCGAGGCCGGGCTGACCGTCGCGCTCGTCGCGGCGATCGAGCGCGGGGTGAACGAGGACGAGGTCGGCGACGTGCTCCGGTTCGGCCTGGGGCACCCCGCCGTGCGGTCGGTCGTGTACCAGCCCGTGACGCACGCCGGGCGCCACCTCGAGTTCGATCCGCGGACGCGCCTGACGAACTCCGACGTGATCCACGCGATCGTCGAGCAGACCGGGGGTGCGCTCGTACCCTCGGACTTCTTCCCCGTGCCCTGCTGCTTCCCGACCTGCCGGAGCGTCACCTACCTGCTGGTCGAGGGCGAGACCGTGATCCCGATCCCTCGCGTGCTGCACGTCGAGGACCATCTCGACTACGTCACGAACCGGGTGCTGCCGGACCCGGCGATCCGGGCGGCGTTGGAGAAGCTGTGGAGCGCCTCGGCCGTTCCCGGCAGCGGATCGATGGCGGAGCAGATCGCGTGCGCCACCTGCACGATCGACCTGCCGGCGCCGGTCCGGGACGGGGCCGCGAAGGCGTTCATGGTCGTGATCCAGGACTTCCAGGACCCCTACACGCTCAACGTGAAGCAGCTGATGAAGTGCTGCGTCGAACAGCTCACCCCCGACGGGCGCCTGATCCCGTTCTGCGCGTACAACTCGGTCGGCTACCGCGAGCAGATCCGCTCCGCGCTCACGGGCGTCGAGGTCCCCGACGTGGTGCCCAACGCCCACGAGCTGCTCCCGCTCGTCCGGATCGGGCCCCACGGATCGAAGGTCGCCGCCGCCGCGGCGAGCCCCGGCACGGACGTTCCCGCCGGGAACCTCGGACGGGCGCTGTGATGGACGGCGATCGCGCCGGGGAGATCAAGGCCTGCTGCGCGGCCGTGTACGGGAGCGACCTCGCACATCTCCTCCTCGGCGGGCGGCTGCACCCTGGCGGCGAGGAGCTCACCCGACGGCTCGCGGATCTCGTGGGCATCGGCCCCGGCGATCGGGTGCTGGACGTCGCGTGCGGGCTCGGGGCGACCGCCCGGCTGCTCTCGGCCGAGCGTGGGGCGACCGTGCGGGGCGTCGACCTGTCGGCCCGACTCGTCGAGGCCGCCCGGGCCGGATCGGTCCGGGCCGGGCTCGAGGACCTGACGGCCTTCGAGGTCGGCGACGCCGAGCGGTTGCCCGTGGAGGCCGCCTCCTTCGACGCCGTGGTGTGCGAATGCGCGCTCTGTACGTTCCCCGATCAGGCGGCGGCCGTGGCCGAGGCCCGACGGGCGTTGCGTCCTGGCGGCAGGATCGGCATCGCGGACGTCACGCTGGATCGGGATCGGCTGCCTCCGGAGCTGGACACGCCGATCGGCCGGGTCCTCTGCGTCGCCGGCGCCCGGTCCGCGCTCGGGTACGAGGATCTCCTCCGCGAGGGCGGGTTCACCGACGTCGTGGTCGAGGCTCATGCGGAGGCCGCGCTGGGAACCGTGGACTCGATCCGGATCGGGCTCGAGGCCGCGCGCGATGCGCTCGACGGCCTGTTCGACGTGGGACCGGCCCTGCGGCTCGTCGGGCTCGCCCGGGATGCCGTGCGCGAGGGAGCGATCGGCTACGCCCTGATCGCCGCGACGGCGGAGGAGGCCGACCTGGACGTGGCCGCGGCCGTGCGAGGGGTCGATGGCGCGATCGGCTGAGGCGCACCCGGCCGCCGCGTCCGACCGGCCCGAGGCTCCCGCCGCGCTCCGACCGCGGCGCTCCGCGCTCCTCGGCGCGCTCGCCGGGCTGATCGGCATCGGCTGCTGCGTGTACCCGGTGGTGCTCGTCCTGGCCGGCCTGTCGAGCGCGGCCGCGGCCGTCGATCTCGCCAACGTCCTGTTCGACGAGTGGGGGTGGGCCTTCAGGTCGGCTGGCGCCGCCTTCGCGGTGGCGGCCCTGTGGATCCAACGGCGGCGCGCCCGAGCGTGTCCGGTCCAGGTGCGGCCGAGCGTTGCCAGGAACGCGCTGTGGATCGGCGTGGTCGGGGTCGCGACGTACGGCGCCTTCTACGTCCTCACCACGTGGCTCGGGAGCCTTGCGACGTGAGCCACCGCGTCGAGCGGAACGCCTACTCGCTCTGCCCGTAGATCCGCGTCTCCGGGTGGAAGGCGGCCCAGTCGAACCAGAAGCTGTCGATCCCGAGCTCGGGCACGAGCTGCTCGCCCTCGAGGGGTCCGGAGATCGCGCGACCGAGGATGCTCCATACGCTCCCCGTCTCGCGGTCGACGATCCCGGCGGGCCCCGCCTCGAACGTGAGGGCCCGGCCGTCGACCTCCGGCCGGTACGCCGCGATCGAGCCGACGTCACGGCCGGAGACGATCCGCTGCGTGTCGAGCGCGGAGTGCGTGCCCGCCTTCCAGAAGACGGCCACCGGCTGGCCGGCGACCTCCTCCATCACCACGGCCCATCCATCGACCGCGTCGGCGGACACCGTCCCGTAGGGGAAGGCGACCACGTCGCCCGTGCGAGCGAGGCCAAGGACGCGCGAGGTGGCGGGGAGCCGCTCGTCGAGCTCCCCGGCGAAGAGGAACGGGCGCTCGGAGCTGTCCAGGCCAACGTACGGGTTCTCCCCGTACGGGCGGTTGTGCCCGGTGTCGCGGGACAGGACGAGGCCGTCCGGGTGCTCGGCGCGCCAGTCCGCGAAGGCGACGATCCGCGCGGGCACGAAGGTGAGCTGCTCCCCGACGAGCTCGCCCAGGATCGCCTGGCCGGTCGCCTGGGCCCAGTACGTCTCGGTCTGCCGGTCGTACATCACGAGGTTGGAGTTGTAGAGCTTGCCCGACGTCCCGAAGTCCAGCAGCTCGCCGTCGATCGTCGGCCGTTCGAACGCGATGCCCGTGTTGCAGAGCGGGCAGTACGTCACGGACACGGGGACGCCCCCGATCTCGGCGTTCACGATCTCGTGCCAGGTCAGGATCTGGAGCGGGTAGGCCCGGGCGTCCCCGTCGATCTCGACCGCGAGCACGGGCTCGGCGTCGGCGAGGAACCCGGCCTCGTCGGGCGAGACGAACTTCGGGTCGTCGATCGGCGGGATGCCGTCGGGTGGCGGGCCGCCCGGGATGATGTCCTCCGGATCCACCAGCGGCTCCCCGGTCGCGGCGGTGTCCGTGCGAGGCGGGTCGTCCGAGGTGGCCTCCCCGGCGCCGGGCGCCGCCGGGCCGCACGCCGCGACCGTGACCGCGAGGACACCGATCAAGGTCAACCACCGGGCGGGATAGCTGCTTCGCATCGTCGTCACCCCGTACGGACGCGATCGGGGCGGGCGGATTCCCCCTCGGGTGGGAATCGGTGCGACCGCCGTGCGTCCGGTCGGTCGAGGGCCATGAGCGAGTTCGATCTGACCGCGTGGTGGGCGCCGTTCCTCGCCTTCGCGGCGGGCATCGTCGCGTTCGCCTCGCCGTGCGTGCTGCCGCTCGTGCCCGGGTACCTGAGCTTCGTGACCGCCTCCGGAGGTCGATCGGAGGGATCGGGGACCTCGCCGGGGCCGCGCGCCCGCCCGTCCGCCGGCCCGATCCTGCTGTTCGTGGCCGGCTTCTCGGTCATCTTCACGTCCCTCGGCGCGTTCGCCGGCGTGCTCGCCCCCATCGTCCGCTCCGAGGCCGGCCAGCGCGTCGCCGGGATCGTGGTCCTCATCGTCGGGGTGTTCCTGGTCCTGTACGCCCTCGGGATCGGGTCGGCGTCGCTGTTCGGGGAGCGTCGTCCGCTCCTGTCCAGGATCCGGCCCGGCGGCGCGGCTGCGTTCCCGCTGGGGATGGCGTTCGCCGCGGGATGGACCCCGTGCATCGGTCCCGTCCTGGCGGGCACCCTCGCGCTGGCGGCGTCGCAGTCGGATCCGGTGAGGAGCGCGCTCCTGCTGTTCGCGTTCTCGATGGGGCTGGGCGTCCCGTTCACCCTGATCGGCCTCGGCTTCGGGAAGCTGCTGCGGCGTCTCGGCTTCCTCCAGCGCCACTACCGCGCGATCGCCGGCGTCTCGGGCTCGGTGCTGGTGGTGATCGGCGCGCTCCTCGTGACCGGCGTCTGGGTACGGGTCATGGCGCCGTTGCTCCGCCTCGTGACCTCCTTCGAGCCCGCGATCTGACCGCGACCATGGTCCGTGGGGGGATCGTCCACCGTCCGCGGGAATCACCGGCGCGGCCGGAGCGTCCTTACGGGAAGAGGCGCACGAGAGGACCGGATGGTCAGCGATCAGGACGAGTTCCTGCGGGAGACGATGGGGGCGATGGATCTGGTCTTCAACCTGTCCCGCCGGCTGACCGACCGTCGTCAGGATGCGGAGGACCTGGTGCAGGACACGTTCCTCCAGGCGTTCCGAGCGTGGAAGGACCATCGCCGTCCGAAGCGGGTGGAGCCATGGCTCGCCACGATCTGCCTGAACCTGGCCAGGTCCCGGTACCGGGCCCGCGCCCGTCGGCCGGCCGATGTGTCGCTCGAGGAGTGGATGGTCCGTTCGAGCGCGGATCCCGAGTCGCTCGCGGTGGGGCGGATCGAACGCGAGGAGCTGTACCGGGCGATGCAGGGGCTGCCGGAGGAGCAGCGCGTGGCGATCGCGCTCGTCGATCTGTCCGGCTGCTCCACCTACGAGGCGGCCGAGATCATGCGGACGCCTCGCGGCACCGTCCTGTCGAGGTTGCACCGAGGCCGGCGTGCGCTCGCCCGGTTGCTCGGTGACCGGATCGAGGAGGTCATCCGATGATCCGCTGGATGCGCCGGTGGCCGCGACGGCCGCACGACCCCGAGCGGAACGCCGCCGAGTACGTGACCGGCGAGCTGCCGAAGCGCGCGAGGCGGTGGTTCGAGGCCCACCTGCTGGGTTGCGAGGACTGCTGGCGCGAGGTGCTGCTCGGTCGGCTCGGGCGCCGGGTCGCGGAGGAGGCCCGCGAGCAGGCCCCGGCCGGTCTCCGCGATCGCGTGCGCGCGGCCGTGCAGCTCACGGGCGAGGCGGGGCCCGCCGGGGCCCGGGATCCGTTCGGCCCATGAGCGGCCGCCGAGCCGCGAGGGCGGACGGCCGCGGCGCCGATCCGAGGGAGGAGGCCAAGCGCGAGCGGCGGTCGGCGGCGAAGGCCGAGCGCGACCGCCGGGCGCAGCGGGCGCGGACCGTCGCGCGCCTCCGCGTGGCTGGGGTCGGGGTCGTCGTGGCCGCGGCCGCGTTGGTGCTCGGCCTTGGGCTCGTCCGCGAGACGGGACCGTCCGGCGTCGCCTTCGCGGGCGACCTGCGGACGGGCGGGCGGCTCGAGGAGCTCCGCCTCCCGCGGCTCGAGGGCGATGGCGTCGTGGAGTATGCGTCCTACTCGGACCGTCCCCTCGTGATCAACTTCTTCGCCTCGTGGTGCCCCACCTGCATCGCGGAGATGCCCGACTTCGAGCGCGTCCATCGCCTCGTGGGGGACGAGGTGGCGTTCCTGGGCATCTCGCAGAGCGATCCCCGGAGCGCGAGCATCGAGCTCGCGCGGGAGACCGGCATCACGTACGACACGGCGATCGACGAACGGGGCGAGTTCTTCCGCGCGCTGGGCGGCCTCGGCATGCCGACGACGGTCTTCGTCCGGCCCGGTGGGGAGATCGCCGACATCTGGGTCGGTGGGCTGGACGCCCGAACCCTCCAGGACCTCGTGTCCGAGCACTTCGGCGTCGTCGCCTGACGAAGGCGACCCGAACGGCATCGCTCCCGGGTAGGGTTCGCTCACATGTGGGGACGCTTCCGCGAGCCGCCGCGGTGATGCCTCCGAGCCCGACCGCGGGTGCACGGGGGTTCCCCTCCGTGCCGCGGGCGTCGGTCCCCGCGGTCAGCGCCGAGCAGATGCGCGAGGTGGACCGCCTGGCCGTGGAGCGGCTCGGGCTCCTCCTGATCCAGATGATGGAGAACGCGGGGAGCCGCCTCGCCGAGCTGGTGCTGCGGCGGTTCGGGCCGGTCTCCGTGACCGTCCTCTGCGGCCGCGGAGGCAACGGGGGCGGTGGTCTGGTCGCGGCCCGGCACCTCGTGACCCGAGGGGTCCGTGTGCGCGTGACGCTCGCGGAGGACCCGAGCCGGCTGGGCGACGTGCCGCGTCATCAGCTCTCGATCCTGGAACGCATGGACGTGCCGATCGACGCCGAGCCAACGGAGGCGGGGCTGGTGCTCGACGCGCTGATCGGGTACGCGCTCCGAGGGGACCCGCGCGAGCGCGCGGCCGGGTTGATCCGGTGGGCGAACGACCAGGGCGCTCCCGTGTGCTCCCTGGATCTCCCGAGCGGCCTCGACGCGACGACGGGGCGTGCCGGGGATCCCTGCGTCCGCGCGAGCACCACGCTCACCCTGGCCCTCCCGAAGGTCGGCCTGGCCGCGGCGCCTCACCTGGTCGGTGAGCTCTACCTCGCGGACATCTCGATCCCGCCCGCCCTCTACGCGGAGCTCGGCGTCCGGATCGGCCCGATCTTCTCCATGGGCCCGATCCTGCGGCTCGTCTGAGATCCGTGCTCGGCCACCGGCTCGGAGCCGGCCTCCCTCGGTCGCCGGCTCCGAGCTCGGCCTCCTCTCAGCCCGATTCTCGGAGCTCCGCCACCTCAGCCGAGGGCTCGGAGCTCGGCCGGCGGCCGAGCCTCGTCGAGGAAGCGTCGGATCGCGAGCAGCGCGCCGATCCCCTCCCCGGTGGCCGCCCCGAGCTGCTTGGTGCTGCCGGCCCGCACGTCGCCGGCGGCGAAGACGCCGGGCACGGACGTCCGGTACGAGTCATCGGTGACGACGAACCCCCACCGGTCGAGCTCGACGGTATCGCCGAGGAACCGGGTGTTCGGGTCGAGCCCGACGAAGACGAAGGCCCCCGCCGGCGAGAAGCGGCTCACCTCCCCGGTCGCCCGGTCGCGCGCGACCACCCCGCCGAGCTTCCCGCGACGTCCCCGGCGGAACTCGAGGACCTCCGTGTTCGTGTGGATCGTGAACTTCGGGTTCGCGCGTGCGCGCTCCTTCAGGTGCGCGGACGCTGTGAGCTCGGGCATGAACTCGACGAGGCGGATCCGATCGGCGAACTGCGCGAGGAACAGGCCCTCCTCGACGCCGGAGTTCCCACCGCCGATCACGAGCAGCTCCTCGGCTCCCCGGTAGAACGGACCGTCGCAGGTGGCGCAGAAGTGGATCCCGGCGCCGATCAGCTCCTCCTCGCCCGGCACGCCCAGGCGCCGGTACGAGGTCCCGGTGGCGATGAGGGCAGCGCGTCCCCGGTACCCGTCACCGGCCGAGGTCGTGACGGTGATCCCGTCGTCGGCGGGGCGCAGCTCTCGAGCGCCGACGGCCGAGAGCAGCTCGACGCCGTATCGGCGCGCATGCGCGACCAGCAGCTCGGCCAGCTCCTTCCCCTGCACCCCGTCGGGGAACCCCGGGTAGTTGTCGATGCGCTCGGTCACACCGGCCTGCCCGCCGAGCGCGCTCCGGTCCAGGACGAGCGCGTCGATGCCGTCGCGCGCGGCGTAGATCGCGGCCGACAGGCCGGTCGGGCCCCCACCCACGATGACCAGGTCGAAGTCCTCCCGGGCCGCCCGGAGCCGGAGGCCGAGCTTGCTCGCCAGCTCCTCGTCCGTCGGCTCCGCCAGGTGCCCCCCGTCGGGGAAGACGATGGTCGGGATCACCGCGGCCCCGCGGTTCAGGCCTTCCACCAGCGTCCGCGCCTCGGGGTGCGCGTCCAGGTCGATCCACTCATAGGGCACGCGGTGCTCGCCGAGGAACCGCTTCGCCCTGCGGCAGTCCGGGCACCAGTCCGCTCCGTACACCGTGATGTCGGCCATGTCCTTCGCGCTCCTTCCCGAACGGCTCGGGAACGGGGCGGCGAACCCTAGGCGGCTCGCGCTCGCCGCATGGTCAGAGACGAGCGCTCGAGCCGCTTCGCGCGCACGACGTCGGGATCCCGCGGGTCGAGCGGCAGGACGACCTCGTTCTCGACGTGATGGTGGTGCCGCTGCTGTTGCCGCTGGATCCTGACCTGGCGCATCGCCGGCCTCCGTTCCTTCCTCCACATCGGGTCCAACATCGGAGGCGGACCGGTGAGGGCCGGAACGTCGGCCGGCTGACACTGTCCGCTCGGGTCGATGATCAGAGCACGATCGCCGCGTAGATCGCTCCGGTCACGAGGCCGAACGCGACGTGGGCCAGGAGCGACCCCACCGGGGTCATCGACCCGAAGCCGGTCATGAGGACCCCGGGACGCTCGAGCTCGCCCATGCGAACGAGCGGATGCGCCATCACCAGCATCACGGGCATGAGGATCAGCACGCCGGCGCCGTGCACGGCGCCGATCAACACGTCCCAGGCCGCCGCGGATCCGACCGAGGTCACGTCGATCGCCGTGAGGACGCCGGCGTGGACGAGCCCGAAGACGGCGGACAGCATCATGTGGACCACGAAGCCGATCGCGTAGGTCGTCCCCCTCGGCGCCTTCGGCACCATCATCGAACCGAGCACCCGCAGGAGGTTCATGCGGGTCATGCCGATCCCCAGGCCCATGGAGACGACCGCCAGGAAGACGAGGCCGCCGACCAGCCCCGCGAGGATCGCGGCCCCGGGGGTGAAGTTCCCGCCGAGGCTCGCCGCGCCAAGCACGTTCATGCGGATCCCTCCTTCGCGTTGGGTACGGAAGCACGACAACCCCGCCGAGGGGGGGCCACCGAGTGGAACGTCAGAGGGCTGACAGTGTTCGGCGGATCAGTCGGTGGCCCGGCCCGCCGTGCGGACCAGCGCCCGCCGGTCGACGATGTCGACGCAGCGGTAGGAGAGCCGGACGACGCCCGCCCGCTGGAGGTCCCGCAGCACCTTGTTCAACGAGGGGCGGCGAACGCCCAGCAGCGCCGCGAGCGACTCCTGGGGGAGGGCAACGGAATCCTCGCGCTCCTCGTCGAGCAGGAGGTTCGCGAGCTGCGTCTTGAGGTCCCGGCCCGCGAGCTGCAGGATCCTTCGCTCGGCGGTCATCAGGCGGGCGGCGACGCTCGACAGCCAGCGACGCGCGAGCGCCGGCCTCGTCCCGATCAGCCACTCGAAGTCCTCGGCGGACAGGCGGAGCGCCTCGACGTCGTCGATCGCGTGCGCCGAGTAGGGGAGCGGCATCTGGAGGATGAGGCCGATGTCGCCGTCGACGTCGCCGGGGTGGACGATCTGGACGATCAGACGGCGGTTCCCGTCGCGGCGGCTGAGCTCGACCCGCCCGCTCCGGAACACCCACACGGCCTCGGATCCCGCGCCCTGCGCGAACACGAGGGCCCCGGGCTCGAAGTGGACCCGCTCGAGCCGCTGACCGAGCTCGTCGATGTCGTCGTCGAACAGCGGGGCCCACTCGCCACGGCCGACGCATCGTGCCATCCATGCGGCCTCGCGCGCCATCGCGTCCGGTCCGGATCTCGGGAGCCCCAGGAGCCTCATGCCCTGATGAACGCCGTCGACGATCCGCAGCTTCCCGTTCGGACGGCGCCGGAAACGCATGGTGGGTGTCGAGCGTGACGGCCGAACCGGCGGGAGCAGGTGATCCCCCCTCGCGGACGCGGAAGGGGAGGCCCGCGTCTCGGGCCTCCCCCTTCCGCCTTGTGCCGGCGAACCGGCCGCCCGGATCAGCCGCCCAGCTTCATCTCATCGGGCAGCTCCCGGATGCGGACCGCCTGGAACCGCAGCGCCGTCACGATCGTGCTCAGGCCGAACGCGAACGACATTAGGTACGTGGCGATCCCGAACCGTCTCACGCCCTCGAGCCAGATCGCCCACCGCTCGGACCGACCGAGCGCGGAGGCGCTCCCGCCCGCGATCGCGGCGCCGGCCACGACGTGCAGGACCACCGCCGCGAGCAGGGTCATCATCGCGATCGCCATGAGCCCGATGAAGATCTTGGCGGTGACCGGCATCCTGAGCGTCTCGACCCTGCGTCCGGCCGCCTCCTGGACCCTGCCGCCCCCGGTCCGGAACTCGCCCAGGATCCTGGCGATCGCGAACGAGATCGCGGCGAAGACCGCGGCGAAGCCCAGGAAGTTGGCGGCGGGCACGAAGTGGCCGAGGGCCGCGATCGTATCGGCCTGCCCGTCGGTTGAGAGCTCGTTCGCGCGCACCGCGCCCAGGACGACGCCGACCGGGAAGGCCATCAGCGCCATGACCAGCACCGGCAGCCACAGGACCCCGCCGATCCGCTGCGGCAGGTTCAGGCCGAGCGCCCGGTCGCTCACCTCGTACCGGAACCCGGGGTTGATCGTGGAAGCCATCTCGCACCCTCCTCTCAGCGTCCCCGCGAGACGATCTCGCTGAGCCGCCAGAACTGGAACCCGAGCGCCTTGGCGATCGCGGCCAGGGCCAGGACGATCCCCGACAGCAGGATCCCCAGACCCGCCTCGCGCACCGGCCCGAGCCAGGTGAACGCGGTGGCCACGCGGGCCGGGTCGTCGAAGGTCGACACGACCACGTAGGCGATGAACTGGAACACCTGGACCATCAGGCCGAGCGCCATCAGGCCGACGAACAGCTTGGCCGTCAGCGGCATCGCGAGCGTCTTGACGGCCACGCCCACCGACGCTTGCACCTCGCCGCCGCCCTTGCGCAGCGAGCCGAGGATCGTGCCGAGCAGGAACGAGATCCCCGACAGCAGGAACCCCTCCCCCAGGAACTGGAGCCCCTGGACCCAGGCCTGCTGCGAGCTGGCCAGCGCGGGGTCGTCCCCGATCGTGTCCGCCGCGACGATCCACGACAGGATGAAGCCGGCCAGGACCGCCATCGCGCCCATCGCGAGCATCGGCGCCCACAGCGCCCTGGCCATCCGGTGGATGAGCAGGGGCTCCGGCGCCTCGGTCGAGACGGTCGCCCTGCCGTAGGGGGTCACCGTCGGGCCCACCTCGGGCGCCGGGCCGCCGTTGGCCGGCTTCAGGGCCGGGAGCGCCTCCTTCACGGCGTCCACCCGCAGCCAGAGCCGGGTCAAGATCCCGACCAGGATCACCGCGATCCCGAGCTTCAGGGTGCCGAACGCGGTGGTGGTCAGACCGAACGACCACGCCAGCAGCCGCGCCACCGTGGTCTCCTCGCCGGTCCTGCCCGCCAGGGTGCCGGCCGCGATCGCGTTGATCAGGGTGACCAGCGCGAGCGCGACGCCGACGAACCCGAGCGTCAGACCGATGGTGCGGGCCCTCGACCCCGTCCGTTCCGCGGACGCGGGCGAGAGCCGTGCATCGAGCAGGCTCACCGCCATGGCTCTCCGCCTCCTTCCGTCTCCTCGCTTCCTCCGGTGATGCAGAACCGAGGTACGAGGCGATCACGGACGGAAGCGTCAGCGCGCTGACTGAACGACCGCGGTCGGCCGGTGAGAGCCGCGCAGGGTCGGCCCCGACGGAGCCACTGTGTCCGCTTCCGGACGGTCCGGCCGTCTTCCCGCGGTCCGGGAGGAAGGATGTGAAGGGTTCGCTCGCCCTCGCCGAGCGCGGGATGGAGGAGGAGGTTGGGTTCGGCTCGTGGGAGGAGCTCGACCTCCACGCGAAGGCCGATCACGCCGCCTGACGGGGACCGGCACCTACTCGGGCAGGTCCTCGACCGTCTGCGGCAGCCCGAAGTGGGGGAAGAGATCCACGCGGACGAACCCGGTGATCGACCCGATCCGGCCACCGGCGAGCTCGATCACCTGGAGCGACAGGGCGTGCGAACGGCCGTCCTCGCCTCGCTCGTAGATCGCGAAGGCTGGCTGCCGGTTGGCCCTCGTGGGGACCAGCCTCAACGGCCGGCGGAGCGGGAACACCCAGCGCGAGAGGAACGTTCCGATCGCGCCGGAACCGAGGAACCAGGTGGGGTCGGGCGGCATCGTCATGACGGCGTCTTCCCGCAGGAGCTCGAGCAGCGCGGGGACATCCGCCTCCTGGAACGCGCGGACGTAGCGGTCGAGGAGCCGGCGCTCCTCCCGTGTCGGTGCACCGATCGGAACCGGGGCGGAACCGGTTCCTCGGCGCTCCCGGAGCGCGGCCCGCGCCCGCTGCAGCGCGCTGTTCACGGAGGCGACCGTCGCGCCCAGGAGCTCGGCCGTCTCGGAGGCGCTCCATCCGAGCACGTCGCGCAGGAGGAGCACCGCGCGCTGCCGGGGCGGGAGCAGCTGGATCGCCGCGAGGAAGGCGAGCTCGACGCTCTCGCGTCGCGCGTAGCTCGCCGCGGGGTCGGCGAGCTCGTCCAGCAGGGCGTCCGGATAGGGGTCCAGCCAGATCGGGTCGGTCACCATCGGATGAGGTGGCTGCTCGGGGTCGGCGGCCGGCAGGTGCTCGGTGGGGAGGATCCGCCGGGCGCGGCGCCGGAGCGCGTCCAGGCAGGCGTTCGTGGCGATGCGGTAGAGCCATGCGCGCACCCCGGATCGATCCTCGAACGTGGGCAGCGCCCGCCATGCCCGGAGCAAGGTCTCCTGCGTCAGGTCCTCGGCGTCGTGCAGCGAGCCGAGCATCCGGTAGCAGTGGAGGTGGAGCTCGCGGTGGTGCGGCTGGACGAGCATGCGGAACGCGTCCGCATCGCCGGCGCGTGCGGCGGCGAGCAGCCGATCGTCGGAGCGTGAGAGATCTCGGGCCGCTTCGCCCATATCGCGGGGAGTCTAGCGATGAGTCCGACCTCCTCCACGCGTTGTACGGGTAGAGGCCGATGAGGAGGGAGTCATGTCGAGGACGAACGTGCAGACGGCGGCGGCGCAGGTCGAGGCGTTCAACCGCCGGGATCTCGACGCGCAGGTCAGCGGCTACGCCGATCGGTTCACGATGACCGACCGCGCTCGCGGAACGACGCTCACCTCCCGCGATGAGGTCCGTAGCTGGATGCGGGAGTGGCTCTCGGTCTCGTCCGACGCTCGGGTCACCGTCCGGGAGGTCCACGATGCGGGGGACGTCGTGGTGAGCGTGCTCGCGATGGAGGGGACGCACGATGGTCCGATGGGTGCGCTCCCACCCACGGGCAGGCGCTTCACGATCGAGGGTGTGCAGATCCTCCGGTTCGACGATGAGGGCAGGATCGTCGCCCACGACAACTTCTTCGATCAGCTCTCCTTCCTGGTGCAGCTGGGCGTCATCGAGCCGCCGGCCTGAGCATCCTATGGGCGGGAAGTCAAGACCTGGTGCCGAACATGTTGATCCGTCCCGACGCTGGGGTCGGGTCCATGTGGCGATCGGGGCTCACCGTGGGCGTGCCGCGAAGTCTCCGG
>Ga0073934_10002392_pt1 | contig 39423 bp, 41 predicted proteins | sample LarsenN4metaG_FD_76834 | JGI IMG/M metagenome (GOLD analysis project Ga0073934, IMG submission 76834) | Hot spring sediment bacterial and archeal communities from British Columbia, Canada, to study Microbial Dark Matter (Phase II) - Larsen... ... | reverse complement strand
CGCCGGCGACAGAGGCGACCATCGACACGTCGAGGAGCTCCGCCGGCGTCAGCGGCGGCAGGATCGAGGGCAAACGCGCGGCGAGCATCGACTTGCCGGCGCCGGGCGGACCGACCATCAGCAGGTTATGTCCGCCGGCGGCGGCGACTTCGAGCGCACGTTTCGCGCTTTCCTGTCCCTTGATGTCGGCAAGGTCGAGCGGCGTTGCTTCCACTTCGCGGATTTTCGGCTGCGGGCGCGACAGCACCTGTGTACCTCGGAAATGATTGGCGAGCTGAATGAGCGAGGACGCCGCGATGATCTCCATCTCGGGACTGGCCCAGGCCGCTTCGGCGCCGCAGCCGGCCGGACAGATCAATCCTTCGCCGCGCGCATTGGCGCCGATCGCCGCGGGAAGCACACCGGCGACCGGTGCGAGCGAGCCGTCGAGCCCGAGTTCTCCGAGCACCGTGAACCCCGACAGCGCGTCGGCAGGAATCGCGCCGATCGCCGCCATCAGCCCGAGCGCGATCGGCAGGTCGTAGTGGCTGCCTTCCTTGGGCAGATCGGCCGGCGCCATATTGACCGTGATGCGGCGCGCCGGCAGCGCGAGACCGGAGGCGATCAGCGCCGAGCGCACGCGCTCGCGCGCTTCCGACACCGCCTTGTCGGGGAGGCCGACCACGTTGAAAGCCGGCAGGCCGGGCGCGACCTGCACCTGCACATCGACGGCACGCGCCTCGATCCCCTCGAATGCGACTGTGGCGACCCGCTGAACCATGCCGCTGCCCCTACCTGTGGTTGCAGCATAGCCGACCGAATTACCCTCGCCAAGAACATTTGCAGAACAAAACGACTCAGTTAGCTTGCCGCCACAGCGACCGGAGCCACGACATGGACCTGAAATCCCTTGAGCGCGAATTGCAGGAAGCCCGCCGCGCCCGCCTGGAAGCGGAAGCCGCGGGCGGCGATCTGGAAAGTCTGGTCGAGCAGATCAGGCTGGGTCTGACCTTGCAGGAGATCGAGCTCGGCCTTGGCCGTCCGACCACGGTGGCGGCACATTAAAGGGCGGCGTCAGCCGGGCTTCTTGAGCCGGTCGAGCAGCTTTTCGAGGCTGCCGGCAAAGGCATGAAGATCAAAATTCTGCGGGTCGTCGTGCTTGTCGTAGATGCCCTCGTCCAGCACGGCGTGATAGGCGGGGATGAGCCAGACGCCGGCGCGCAAGCTGGCGATGACGTAGACCAGGGCCAGCGCATCGTATTGCACGGCCGGGAAGCCGGGCGAGGGCGCAAGAAAATCGTTGCGGCCGCGGTATTTCGGATGCCGCTTGCGCGGCTGCACCAGTTCGACGTGCAGAAACAGCCCCTTCAGCTTGCCGTCGAAATTCGTCGCCATCTCGAATTTGGTCGCGCGCCAGGGGACTGCGAAATCGTGCGGCGCGAAGATGTCGCCCATGCGGTTGATGAAGACATGCGCGCGTTCGATGTTGTTGTTGCAGGAATAGCGCGCCAGCGAATTGATCTTCGGGTCGTCGTCGATCTTCAGCGGCCAGGGCAGGCCGCGGAAATTCGGCGAGGAGGTGTCGTGCAGCACGATATAGGCGGCGCTGCGGGCGTCCGAATCGCCGCCATTGGCGCGCGAGGCGGTCTGGGTCAGCCGCTCGGCGAAGATCACATCGAGGCCGCGTTCTCTCAGCAGCAATTCAATCGCGCCGCGGTCCGGCAGATTGTCTGAACGCCCGACACGCTCGGCGAACACCTCCGGCAGCTTCTCCAGCGGCGCGCCGAGCTTGCCGCCTTCTTGTACCGGGGTGAGCAGGCATGTCGCCTGCTCCGCGGGCGTTCCCGCAAAGCTCAGCTTTTCCGGGTCGAAGTGGCACGGCCCCATGTTCTTTACAGTCACCGGCGGCTGTTTCTTGAAATAGCAATTGCCGGCGGCCGGCGCGTGAACCGGGGCAGCAATCAGCGCTGCCGCAACAGCCAGCGGCGCAAGAAGTCTCGACATTGCGGGATTGAATGGTCCGGAGAAATTCACCGCTTGCTCTCGATGCAATCCCAGATGAGCGCCGCGACATCCGGTCCGCCGAGATTCTTCACGGCGCGGATGCCGGTCGGCGAGGTGACGTTGATCTCGGTCAGATAGCCGCCGATCACGTCGATGCCGACGAAGAGCAGGCCGCGCTCGCGCAAGGCAGGTCCGAGTTTGGCGCAGATCTCGCGCTCGCGCGGGGTGAGGTCGGTCGCTTTTGGGGAGCCGCCGCGCACCATGTTGGAGCGCAGATCGTCAGCGGCCGGCACGCGGTTGACCGCGCCGGCGAATTCGCCATCGACCAGCAGGATGCGCTTGTCGCCGTCCTTCACCTCTGGAAGAAATTTCTGCACCATCCATTGCTCGCGCAGCATGGTGGCGAAGAGGTCGAAGAGCGAGCCGAAATTGAGATCATCCCGCGTCAGGCGGAACACCGCGCCGCCGCCGTGACCGTAGAGTGGTTTCATGACGATGTCGCCATGCTCCTCGCGGAAGGCCCTGATCTCGGCAAGGTCGCGCGTGACCAGGGTCGGGGGCATTAGATCGGGAAAATCGAGCACGAAGATCTTTTCCGGCGCGTTGCGCACTGAGGCCGGGTCGTTGACCACGAGCGTCTTCGGATGCACTCGCTCCAGCATATGCGTCGTGGTGATATAGGCCATGTCGAAGGGCGGATCCTGCCGCAGCAGGATGACGTCGAAGGCGGTCAGTTCGGTGCGCGCGGGCTCGCCGAGCGTGTAATGGTCGCCTTCCTTGTCGCGCACCGAAAGCGGGCGGGCCGTCGTGAATATGCGGTCGCCGCGCTGCGCCAGGCGGTCGGGTGTGTAATAGGAGAGGGCGTGGCCGCGCTTCTGCGCCTCCAGGAGCAGCGCGAATGTCGAATCGCCGCGGATATTGATCCGCTCGATTGGGTCCATTTGCACGGCGACGTTCAGGGTCATGATAATCCTGCGGAATTGGCTATAAACTCAACGAAAACCAGTGGTTAACACATAGCTGCCAGTCTCCCCAGGTTTTCCGGGGACGGATTTTTCAGGGCCTGGCCACGTGTCCTTTCCACACCTCTCCATTGCCGCCAAGCTGTACGCAATTTTTGCGCTGCTCGCGACTGTCACGATTGCGCTGGCGGGCACGGCCGCCCTCAATTCGCGCGAGCAGGCGCGGCTCGCCGCGGAGCTCGACTCCGCCTATTCCGGTGTCGCCAATGTGGAGCGGGTGCAGGCGCTGATCCATGCCGTCATCGCCGAGTCGCAGGGCATTTTCCTGGCCGCCGACGATTCGGTAGCCTCCGACCGTGCCATCGCATTGAAACGCTTCAACGCCCGCATTGCCGAAGTGGTGAAGGACTGGGAGCGCACAAGCGGCGCGGACGATGCCGAGCAGTTTTCGGCTTTTGCGAGCCGGATCGGGCTTTTCCGCGATTTCCGCAATCAGCTCGCTGAGCGCGCCATTGCATCGGGGGCGGCTGCTGCACGGCAATTGGGCGAGTTCGACGAGGCCAGCACCGGACAGACGGCCTTGAGCAAGAATCTCGAGCAACTTGCGAAAATCTATATGCAGCGGGCGCGTTCGATATCCGAGGTGGTCGAGAAGGCCAATGCGCGCACGGTAGGGCTGATGAGCGTGCTGGGCGTGATCGCCCTGCTGCTGGTCGCGGCCGGCGTGGTCACCATCTGGCGGGCGGTGGTGCGGCCGCTGGCCGAGATCACCCGCATCACCGAAGCGGTGGCCGACAAGAGGATGGTCGACATTCCCTATCGCGGACGCCGCGACGAGATCGGTGCGCTTGCCTCGTCTGTCGCCGTGTTCCAGGCGACGATGCGCCACAATGAGGAGCTGAACCGGACAGTGTCGGGCGACGCAGCGGCGCGCGCCCGACGGCAGGACGAAGTCGATGCCGAAATCGCGCGCTTCTCTCTGGAAGCCGAAGCCACCGCGGCTCAACTCATGAACTTGTCCGAAGCCGTGCGCAACGCCGCCAAGGACATGGCGGCTTCGGTCGAAACGACGTCAAGCCGCACGTCCCGCGCCACGGAAGCCTCAGCAGAGGCGAACGCCAATGTCCGCGATATCGCGTCCGCCGCCGACGAACTGGCCGCGTCGGTGCTGGAAATCGAACGGCAGGTTTCGCAGGCCAATACCATCGCGATCAAGGCCGTCGGCGAAGCCGAACAGACCAACAGCACCGTCAAGGAGCTGAGCGAGGCGGCTGGCCGCATCGGCGACGTCATCCGCCTCATCACCGACATCGCCGAGCAGACGAATCTGCTCGCCCTGAACGCCACTATCGAGGCGGCGCGAGCGGGCGACGCCGGCCGCGGCTTTGCCGTGGTTGCCGGCGAGGTAAAGGCCCTGGCCAGCCAGACTGCGCGCGCGACCGAGGAGATCGGTGCGCAAATCGCAGCAATGCAGCAGGCGACCGACCGTTCGATTTCCGCGATCGGCGCCATCGAGCGCACCATCCGGGAGATCGGCGACATCAGCGGCGCCATTGCCGCCGCCGTCACCGAACAGGGCGCCGCCACGCAGGAAATCGCGCGCAGCGTGGAAGCAGCCTCGCAGCGCTCGGCCGAAACCGCGAACCAGATCGGCCAGGTGAGCGAGACGACAATGCTGACCGGCGCGCATGCATCACATGCGCGCGGTGTCGCTGACGAACTCAGCGCCGTCGCGAACCGTATCCGCAGCCAGATCGACGAATTCTTCAAGCGTCTGCGCGCGGCCTAATCATTGGCCTCGAACGCACCCGCGATGTGCTGCGGCAAGCGCCGCGGCACGACAAGGATCGCGTCGAAACGCATGTCGCAGTCCGCGTCGCCGGGATGCGCTGCGAGCCACGCACCGGCCGCACCGGCGATGCGGCGCTGCTGGCGTTCCGTGACGGAATAGGCGGCGTCATCGAGCAATGCGCGCGCCTTCACTTCCACGAAAATCAGAAGCTTGCCACGCCGCGCCACAATGTCGATCTCGCCGGCCGCACAGCGCCAGCGCCGCGCAGCGATGCGAAAGCCTTTCATCATCAGATAGGCGGCGGCCTTGCTCTCCGCCGACAGGCCGGTGCGAAACGCCGAGGGACGATCGGGATCGTCATGCGGGCGTTTCGGGCCGGGCGCCATGTCAGGAAATCCGGTCGCTGTCTTTGGCGAGTTCCAGCGCGCGCTGGTAGATGTCACGCCGTGACAGGCCGGTCGCCATCGCGACTTCGCCCACCGCATCCTTCATGGAGACGCGCGCCAGCGCCTTGCGGATCAGATCGTCGATCTGCTGTGCGTCGGGTTTTTCCTCTTCCGGCGGCGGCGCGATCACGATCACGATCTCGCCGCGCGGTTCGGACTGAGCCGCATAGGCGGCCGCAAGCGTCGCGAGATCGCCGCGTCGCACCTCCTCATGCAGCTTGGTCAGCTCGCGGCAGATTGCAGTTTCGCGTGCGCCCAGTTCTGCTGCCAGATCGGCCAGCGAGGCCGCGAGCCGAGGCCCGGTTTCGAACAGGATCAGCGTCGCCGGAATCCGTGCAAGCTCAGCGATGCGCGTGCGGCGCTGCCCCGCTTTCGGTGGCAGAAAGCCTTCGAAGAAAAACCGGTCGGTGGGCAGGCCTGCGGCATTCAGCGCAGTCAGCGTGGCCGATGCGCCGGGAATGGCGGTCACCGTATGGCTGGCGTCCTGCGCTGCGCGCACCAGCTTGTAGCCCGGATCGGAGATCAGCGGCGTGCCGGCGTCCGACACCAGCGCAACCGACTCGCCGGAACCCAGCCGCGCCAGCAGTTTCGGCCGCATGGCTGCTGCATTGTGCTCGTGATAGGCCAGCGTCGGCGTGGAAATGCCGTAATGTTCCAGCAGCTTGCGCGTGACACGGGTGTCCTCGCAGGCTATCACGTCGGCCGCCGCCAGGATTTCCAATGCTCGCAAGGTGATGTCGCGCAAATTGCCGATGGGAGTCGCAACCGGATAGAGACCGCCGGGCAGCCGTGCGGCCTGCACCGCCTGACCCGCCAGAATGAAGCGCCGTTCGCTCGCATCCCGCGTCATGTCACTGACCATGAACCCGAATTTTTCGACCGGTTAACCAATCGCCGACAATATGCCAGATTGCAATCGTGGACTGGCGCCCTGCCTCGTGTGGCGTCCTTGAGGAAACTGCCGTGTCCCGGCCATCGCCGATATCGCCTTTGCCACTGACCCGACGGGCGAGCCTTGCGTGTCTCGCGGCCGCGGCCTTGGCCGTGCTTGCGGGTTGTGCCGGCCAGGGGGCGTCGCCGGGGTTCGGTGAGCCGGCCGGCCAGGCCGGCATTCCGGTGCAACCGTCGGCGATCGGCACAGGACAGGTCAAGGTGGCGCTGATCCTGCCGCTCTCGGCCACCGGCAATGCGGGCGTCGCGGCGCAGTCGATGAAGAACGCGGCGGAGCTCGCGCTCTCCGAATTCAACAATCCCAACATCCAGCTTCTGGTGAAGGACGACGGCGGCTCCTCGCCGAATGCGCAATTCGCCGCGCAGCAGGCGATGGAAGAGGGGGCAGAGATCATTCTCGGTCCGCTCTTCGCGCAGTCGGTGCAGGCGGCGGCGACGGCGGCGAAGCCGCGCGGCGTTCCCATCATCGCCTTCTCGACCGACTCGAGCGTGGCCTCGCGCGGCGTGTATCTGCTGAGCTTCCTCCCGGAATCGGACGTCGCTCGCATCGTCAGCTATTCCATTGCCACCGGCAAGAAATCGTTCGCGGCGATGATCCCCGACAACGCTTATGGCACCGTGGTGGAAGCGACCTTCCGCGAGATCGTATCGCGCCGCGGCGGCCGCATCGTCGCGATGGAGCGTTATTCGGACCGCTCGAAGATCGCCGAAGCCGCCAAGATCGTCGCGCAGTCGGCGCGCAACGCCGATGCGCTGTTCATCCCGGACGGCGCCGATTCGGTTCCCGCCGTCATCCAGGCGCTTACGGACGCCGGCGTCAACACCAAGCGCCTGCAATTGCTCGGCACCGGCTTGTGGGATGATCCGCGCGTCTTCAACGATACTGCCTTGCATGGCGGTGCATTCGCGGCGCCGGACACGAACGGTTTCAACAGTTTCGCTCAGCGCTATCGAGCGAAATACGGCCAAGACCCGGTGCGCACGGCGACGCTCGCCTATGACGCGACGGCGCTGGTTGCCGCCCTGGTGAAGACGCAAGGCGGACAACGTTTCTCGGAAGAGGTGCTGACCAACCCGTCGGGCTTCGCCGGAATCGACGGCATCTTCCGCTTCAAGACTGACGGCACCAACGACCGCGGTCTTGCAGTGCTGCGCGTCGGTCCCTCCGGCGGGCAGGTCGTGAGCCCGGCACCGAAGTCGTTCGGCGCTTCGGGGACTTAAGCGGCTAGGTCGGCCACCACCGCATCGAGCAGCGCAAAGCAATCGCGCGTCACGCGCAAGCGGCCATTCGGCGCGAATTCCAGCGCGCCCTGCGTTCGCAACAGCGCAATGCGCTCGGAATCGAGCGGCCGGCCCGCCAACGTCTGATAGCGCGCGAGATCGATGCCTTCGGTGAGGCGCAGGCCCATCAACAGATACTCATCGGCACGCTCCTCGGCGGTCAGCGCCTCGTCGACGATGAGGCCGTGGCCGAGCGTTTCGACGCGCATCAGCCAGGTTTCCGGCTTCTTCTCGGTGGCCGTGGCGAAACGCTGGCCGCCCGCTTCGAGCCGTCCATGCGCGCCCGGTCCGACCCCGGCATACTCGTCGCCGCGCCAGTAAACGAGATTGTGTCGCGATTCAGCGCCGGGACGCGCGTGGTTTGAAATTTCATAGGCGGGCAAACCCGCCTGCGTGCAGATCTCCTGGGTGACGTCGTAAAGCGCGCGTGCCGTGTCTTCGTCCGGCGTCTTCAGTTTGCCCAGTGAATGCAGAGTGAAGAACGGCGTCTCCGGCTCGATCGTGAGCTGATAAAGCGAAAGATGCTCTGCCGCCTCGGAAATGGCGCGCCGCAATTCCTGCGCCCACACGGCCGGTGTCTGGTCCGGTCGCGCATAGATCAGGTCGAAGGAATAACGTTCGAAATGTTTGCGCGCGATGGCGAGCGCATCGAGCGCTTCCTGCGCCGTGTGCAACCGGCCGAGGTCCTTCAACGCGCCGTCATGCAATGCCTGGACACCCAGCGACACGCGGTTGACGCCGGCCGCGCGGAAGCCGCGGAAGCGTTCGGCCTCAACGCTGGTCGGGTTGGCTTCCAGCGTGACCTCGACATTCGGGGATACCGTCCAGTGCTGGCCGATGGCGTCGAGAATGGTCGCAACAGTATGCGGCTGCATCAGCGATGGGGTGCCGCCGCCGAAAAAGATCGATGATACGACGCGGCCCGGCGCGCGCCCGGCCATCGTTTCGATCTCGCGCTTGTAGGCGTGCAGGAAGCGCGCCTCGTCGATGCCGCCGTGCCGCACATGACTGTTGAAGTCGCAATAAGGGCATTTCGACAGGCAGAACGGCCAGTGCACATAAACGCCGAAGGCTTTGTGCTCAGCGGACAAGGCAGGCCTCCGCAAGCTTCAAAAAGGCGCGGGCGCGGTGCGACAGGCCTTTGCCGCGCGGCGGCAGGCCGTGTTTCTCATCCGCCGACATCTCGCCGAAAGTGCGCGCGTGTCCGTCCGGCAGGAACATCGGATCGTAGCCAAAGCCGGCGTCGCCGCGCGGCGGCCAGACCAGCGTGCCTTCGACGGTCGCCTCGAATTCCTCGACATGCCCGTCCGGCCATGCGACGCACAAAGCCGAGACGAAATGCGCGGTGCGGCGCGCTGGCGTCGTCGCACCATGATCACGCAGCATGGAATCGATGTTCTCCATTGCGCGGGTGAAATTCTTGTCCGGTCCGGCCCAGCGCGCGGAATGGATGCCTGGTACGCCGCCGAGCGCGTCGACGACGAGGCCGGAATCGTCGGCGAAGGCCGGCAGCTTCGCGGCGTCGGCGGCTGCCACGGCCTTGATGCGGGCATTCTCGGCGAAGGTCGCGCCGGTTTCTTCGGGCTCCGGCAGGCCGAGCTCTCCGGCCGACACCGCCTCGACGCCGTAGAGCGACAACAACTCGCGCATCTCCCGCAGCTTGCCGGGATTGTGGGTCGCAATCACCAGCTTGCCGGTAATCTGGCGATGCCCTGACATCTGCGTTGGTGCGATGCGCCCGCTCACGCGACTGCCATCTTCTGCAGGTCGACCAGTTTCTTCACGCCGCTGCGCGCCAGCGCCAGCAAAGCGAGGAGCTGTTCCTCGCTGAACGGATCCTTCTCCGCCGTCCCCTGCACTTCGACAATATTGCCGTTGCCGGTCATCACGAAATTGGCGTCGGTTTCCGCTTCCGAATCTTCCGCGTAATCGAGGTCGAGCACGGCGACATGATTGTGGATGCCGCAGGAAATGGCAGCCACATGATCGCGGATCACACCGTCTTTGACCATGCTACGCGCCTTCATCCATGCCACGCAATCGTGCAGCGCTACCCAGGCGCCGGTAATCGAGGCGGTGCGGGTTCCGCCGTCGGCCTGGATCACGTCGCAGTCAATGGTGATCTGCCGCTCGCCGAGCGCGACAAGATCGACCACGCTGCGCAGGCTGCGTCCGATCAGGCGCTGGATTTCCACCGTGCGGCCGGACTGCTTGCCGGCGGAGGCCTCCCGGCGGGTGCGTTCCGAGGTCGCGCGCGGCAGCATGCCGTATTCGGCGGTGACCCAGCCGCGGCCCTGACCCTTCAGCCAGGGCGGCAGCCGTTCCTCCAGGGTCGCGGTAACCAGCACATGGGTGTCGCCGAACTTCACGAAACACGATCCTTCGGCATATTTGACGACGCCGCGCTCCAGAGAGACAGCGCGCAATTCATCGGGCGCCCGGCGGCTTGGCCGCATGTGTTAACCTTTCCGGCGATTGATGGTTCTTGGGACTTCGGCCCGCTTTTAGGTTGCGAGGGGGGCGGGGACAAGCTCCGTCTTGAAACTGCCCCCGCAAAGGGACAATTCTGGAGCGTTTTCGAGGGAGTAGACGGTGGCGTCACACGATATCCCGATCGGCGCAACGCAGGTGAGCCTCGCCCAGATGAGCGAGCGCTCGCGCGAGATTTTTCGTCAGATCGTGGAAAGCTATCTCGCCACCGGCGAACCTGTCGGCTCGCGCAATGTCTCTCGCCTGTTGCAGGTCTCGCTGTCGCCGGCTTCGGTCCGCAATGTGATGTCGGACCTGGAACAGCTCGGCCTCATCTATGCGCCGCATACCTCCGCCGGGAGGCTGCCGACGGAAATCGGGCTGCGCTTCTTTGTGGATGCGTTGCTTGAAATCGGCGATCTCAATGAAAAGGACCGCCGCTCGATCGAGGCGCAGATTGCTTCCTCCGGCAGTACGATCGACGCGGTGTTGACTCAGGCTTCCGGCCTGCTGTCCGGCCTCACCCGCGCCGCCGGCGTCGTGCTGACCACCAAATCCAATGTGCGGCTCAAGCATATCGAATTCGTGCGGCTCGAACCCGAGCGGGCGCTCGTGGTGCTCGTGTCCGAAGACGGGCAGGTGGAAAACCGCATCTTCAATCTGCCGGCGGGCCTGCCGACATCGGCGCTCACCGAGGCGACCAATTTTCTGAATGCACGCATCCGCGGCAAGACGCTGTCGGAAGCGCGCGCGGAGCTTGAGCGTGCGCTGGAGGCGAGCCGCGCCGAACTCGATCAGCTGACGCAGAAGATCGTCGAGGCCGGCCTCGCCAGCTGGTCCGGCGGCGGCAGCGAGGAGCGCAAGCTGATTGTGCGCGGACAGGCGCATCTGCTCGAGGATCTGAAGGCGCTCGAAGACCTCGAACGCGTGCGTCTCCTGTTCGACGATCTGGAGGCGCGGCGCGAGGTGGTCGATCTGCTGGGCCGGGCGGAACTCGCAGAGGGCGTGCGTATTTTCATCGGGTCGGAGAACAAGCTGTTTTCGCTGTCCGGCTCCTCGACGATCATCGCGCCTTATTCCGATTCCACGGGTCGGGTCGTCGGGGTGCTCGGCGTCATCGGGCCGACCCGGCTGAATTACGCGCGGGTGATCCCGATGGTGGATTACACCGCCAAAGTGGTATCCCGGCTGCTGGCCGGCTGATCCCGAAGGAACTTGATTTTTCCCCCCATAGTTCTGATATCCGGGGCGCGAAAACCCTGAAATCGTCGACGGATGCCGAGCAATGAACGAGACCCGCGGGCCTGAAGCCGCGAACGACGCCGAACAAAGACCCGCCGACAGCGCGGTGTCCGAACAGGCCGCCGATCCGCTCGCGGCCGCGCAGCAGGAGGCGGCGAACCTCAAGGACAAACTGCTGCGCACGCTTGCGGACATGGAAAATCTCCGCCGTCGCACCGAGCGCGAAGTGGCGGATGCCCGAACCTACGGCATCTCCTCGTTCGCGCGCGACGTTCTGGGCGTGGCAGACAACATGCGGCGCGCGCTTGATGCCGTCAGCCCGGAATTGCGGGCGGCGGCGGATGCCGGCATCAAGGCGCTGATCGAGGGTGTCGAGCTGACCGAGCGCGAATTGCTCAAGTCGCTGGAAAAGAACGGCATCCGGAAAATCGAGCCGCAGGGCGAGAAATTCGATCCCAATATCCATCAGGCGATGTACGAAGTGCCCGACGCTTCGGTGCCGGCGGGCAGCGTCGTGCAGGTCGTGCAGCCGGGCTATCTCATCGGCGAGCGGGTCTTGCGGCCGGCGTTGGTCGGCGTGTCCAAGGGTGGTCCAAAGACGGCGCCTGCAGCCAACAACAGCGTCGCTGCCGCACAGGACAGCAAGGCCTCGCAGGAGCCCGGGTCGGCCTGATCGCGTCTAGCGATTCTCGATCCCGTCGCGGACGGCGCGAAAGCGCGGAAAGTTCTTGCCCCACTCCTCTTTCGGGGTGATGCCGACGAGCCGCACAAAACCCTGACGGCCGAACCGCACCCATTGCACCAGCATCATGTCGCCGCCGGTCTTTTCGTATTTTCCTTCCAGCCTAATCTCGTAGACGTACTGGTTGTGCAGCCGGAGCTGTTCGGCAAAGACCGTTTTCAAATCCTTGTAGCCTTGGATGCCGCGTAGAAGCTGTTCCGAAAATCTCCGCCGGTCGTCGGCTTCTTCCGGCGATTTTCCCGGAGACACCGACAGGGTCACGAACGGCTTGTCGGTGGGTTCGACATTGCCCAGCGGTTCTTCGCTTAGCACCACCGCGCGCCCGGGAACGAGAGGGCGGATTGACGTAAAACCTGCGAGGTCATTGAGTTTGAGAGGCAGCGTGGCCAGCGTTTCTTCGCCCGGAATTTCGGTGCGCAGCGCGACGGTCGCCAGCGATTTCCTGATGGCATCGTCGGGGTAGGCGCTGCGCGCGCTGTCCGGCACCTGCACGGTCACGACGAAAGCCATGGTCAGGCCGATCTTCTCGCTGGAGATCGTCTGCCGGGTCACCAGGAGCCATTTGCGGAATTTCCGGCCGTCCGCCTCCTGGTCTCCGACCACCAGATGTGCGCCGCCGCCTTGCGTGATCAGGATTTCGCGCTTGGCATTGCTGACGCCGGGAATGTTGATCTCGCCGCGGTTCATCGACTGCAGGAAGGCTTCATAGGCGGGCGCAGGCAATTCGCTGAGCTGCACCAGGACGCCGCGTTCGCGGTCCTCGAAACCGGGAAAGGCCTGGCTGGGCGTCATGCCGGCCGGAGGAACCAGCCCGACATGAGAGCCGAGCGGAAAAACCGGTTCGCTCGCCCCCGCGACGGTCTGCAGCGCGGTCACTGCGATGATTGCGGATAACCCGCAGAATGCGGAGCGAAGGCGGCGTACGATGCGATAAAAGGCTTCTGCGTGGCGCAGGGGCTGCGGGAACCGGATGCTCGAAACGCTCATCGCTCTTCTCGATTTCCTGGGCGTGGCTGTCTTCGCCGTGACCGGCGCGCTGGTCGCCTCGCGCAAGCAGATGGATGTTGTCGGGTTTGCCCTGCTGGCGGCGGTGACCGGCATCGGCGGGGGCACTTTACGCGATCTTATCCTTGGAGCACCAGTCTTCTGGGTGCAACGGCCCGCTTATCTCGCAATCTGCATCGCGGTTGCGGTCGCGGTATTCTTCACGGCTCATGTCCCGCAATCCCGCTACCGGCTGCTCCTGCAACTGGATGCGGTCGGCCTGTCGTTCTTCTGTGTAGTGGGGGCGCAGATCGCTCTGTCGGCCGGCAGCGGATATTTCATTGCGGTCGTGATGGGGGTCATGACCGCAACATTCGGCGGCATCATCCGGGATATCCTGGGCGGGGAAGTCCCGGTCATCCTGCGCAAGGAAATCTACGCGACCGCGGCGCTCGCCGGCGCGAGCCTCTTCGTGGGTCTCACGGCGCTCGAAGGGGCCGGCATCGTCGCCGCCTTGGCCGGTTTTCTGGTCTGTTTCGTCATCCGCGCCCTGGCCTTGAGCCGGGGCTGGTCCCTGCCGCCCTATCGCGCACGGCCAGGACGTCGGCCTGACGAAGTCGGGCTGTGACAGACCCCGCGCCTAATAGCTTGACGCCGGGTTAACGGGCGTTTTTCCGCGCCGTCGACCATCCCTTCCCATGGCAAGTGCCTTGCGGCCCAAGTGGCCTCTCCTATATGAGCCAAGACGCCGCAGGGCTGCGGCGACGTATCAGAATAAGGGGGTCGGTAGAGGACATGTCGCGGCCAGCCCCGCGTCGTGCTCTATCCGGGTGCCGGCTCAGGGCCCGGCCGATCTGCCTGAAAGAGAGGAACGAAAGACATGGCTAAGGTCATCGGTATCGACCTCGGCACCACCAATTCGTGCGTGGCCGTGATGGAAGGCAAGACACCCCGCGTGATCGAGAACGCGGAAGGTATGCGCACCACGCCATCGATCGTCGCCTTCACCGACGATGGCGAGCGTCTGGTGGGCCAGCCTGCCAAACGCCAGGCAGTCACCAATCCGGAGAAAACGATTTTCGCAGTGAAGCGCCTGATCGGACGGCGCTACGACGACCCCACGGTCGAGAAGGACAAGAAGCTTGTCCCCTACAAGATCGTCAAGGCAGGCAACGGCGACGCCTGGGTCGAGGTCGACGGCAAGACTTATTCCCCCTCGCAGATCTCCGCCTTCATCCTGCAGAAGATGAAGGAAACCGCTGAAGCCAATCTCGGCCACAAGGTCGAGCAGGCGGTCATCACCGTTCCTGCCTATTTCAACGACGCGCAGCGCCAGGCGACCAAGGACGCCGGCAAGATCGCCGGACTTGAGGTTCTCCGCATCATCAACGAGCCGACCGCGGCCGCTTTGGCCTACGGCCTCGACAAGCAGAAGCAGGGCACCATCGCGGTCTACGACCTCGGCGGCGGCACCTTCGATATTTCCATTCTCGAAATCGGCGACGGCGTATTCGAGGTGAAGTCCACGAACGGCGACACGTTCCTGGGCGGCGAAGACTTCGACATGCGTTTGGTCGAGTATCTGGCAGCCGAGTTCAAGAAGGAGCAGGGCATCGACCTGACCAAGGACAAGCTCGCCCTGCAGCGTCTGAAGGAAGCCGCCGAGAAGGCGAAGATCGAGTTGTCGTCCACGACGCAGACCGAGATCAATCTGCCCTTCATCACGGCCGACCAAACAGGTCCGAAGCATCTGACCATGAAGCTCACCCGCGCCAAGTTCGAGGCGCTGGTCGACGACCTTATCCAGAGGACGGTCGAGCCCTGCCGCAAGGCCCTGCAGGATGCCGGCCTGTCGGCGGGCGAGATCAACGAAGTGGTCCTGGTCGGCGGCATGACCCGCATGCCGAAGGTGCAGGAGATCGTGAAGCAGTTCTTCGGCAAGGAGCCGCATAAGGGCGTCAACCCGGACGAGGTGGTCGCCATCGGCGCGGCGATCCAGGCCGGCGTGCTGCAGGGCGACGTCAAGGATGTGCTGCTGCTCGACGTCACGCCGCTCTCGCTTGGCATCGAGACGCTAGGCGGCGTGTTCACCCGTCTGATCGACCGCAACACCACGATCCCGACCAAGAAGTCGCAGGTCTTCTCCACCGCGGACGACAATCAGAACGCGGTGACGATCCGCGTCTTCCAGGGCGAGCGCGAAATGGCGGCCGACAACAAGATGCTCGGCCAGTTCGACCTCGTCGGCATCCCGCCGGCGCCGCGTGGTGTGCCGCAGATCGAAGTCACCTTCGACATCGACGCCAACGGCATTGTCAATGTCCATGCGAAGGACAAAGGCACCGGCAAGGAACAGCAGATCCGCATCCAGGCCTCGGGCGGCCTGTCCGAAGCCGACATCGACAAGATGATCAAGGATGCCGAAGCGCATGCCGAGGAGGACAAGAAGCGCAAGGCCGCGGTCGAGGCGAAGAACCACGCCGAGGCGCTGGTGCATTCCACCGAGAAGGCGTTGTCCGAGCACGGCTCCAAGGTCGGCGAGCAGGATCGCCGCGCAATCGAGAATGCGTTGGCCGATCTGAAGGAAGCGCTCAAGGGCGACGACGCCGACGCGATCTCGGCCAAGGCGAATACGCTGGCCCAGGCATCGATGAAGCTGGGCGAGGCCATGTACAAGGCGCAGCAGGAGGGCGGCACAGGCGCCGCCTCCGGCGAGGCCGGCGGCAAGAAGGACGACGTGGTCGACGCGGAATTCACCGAGGTCGACGACGACAAGAAGAAATCGGCCTGATGTTTCGCCGCGAGGCGTGCATGCTATACATCGCCCTCAACAATCAGACCCTCGGGCATCTCCCGGGGGTCTGTGTGTCCAGAACGGGCCAAGACTGACGTCGGATCATGTCGAAGCGCTGCTATTACGAAACGCTTGGTGTCTCCCGCACCGTCAGTGAAGGCGAGCTGAAGACCGCCTATCGCAAGCTGGCGATGCAGTGGCATCCCGACCGCAATCCCGGCGACAAGGATTGCGAGCACAAGTTCAAGGAGATCAACGAGGCCTATGACGTGCTCAAGGACGGCGACAAGCGCGCCGCCTATGACCGCTATGGCCACGCCGCCTTCGAGCACGGCAATGGCGCCAGCGCGCACGGCTTCGGCGCCGATTTCGGCTCAGCCTTCTCCGACATCTTCGAGGGCATTTTCGGCATGGCGAGCGGGCGGCGCTCCTCCGGCCGCGAGCGTGGCGCGGATCTCCGCTACAATATGGAGATCACGCTGGAGGAGGCCTATTTCGGCAAGACCGCCGAAGTGCGCATTCCCACCTCCGTCACCTGCGAGACCTGCTCGGGTACCGGCGCCAAGCCGGGCAGCAAACCGAAGGCCTGTCCGCATTGCGGCGGCGCGGGAAAAATCCGTCATGCGCAGGGCTTCTTCACGCTGGAGCGCACCTGTCCGGGCTGTCATGGCCGTGGTCAGGTGATCGAGGATCCCTGCAAATCCTGCTCCGGCTCGGGCCGCGTCACCCGCGAGCGGACGCTATCGGTGAATATCCCGGCCGGAGTCGAGGACGGCACCCGCATTCGCCTCGCCGGCGAGGGCGAAGCGGGGTTGCGCGGCGGGCCGGCCGGCGATCTCTACATTTTCCTGTCGCTGGCCAGTCACGATCTGTTCCAGCGTGACGGCGCCGACCTGCATTGCCGGGTGCCGGTTTCCATGGTTACCGCCGCCTTGGGCGGCGAATTCGAGGTGCCGACCATCGAGGGCGCCAAGAGCCGGGTGAAAATCCCCGCCGGAACCCAGTCAGGCCGTCGTTTCCGGTTGCAGGGTAAGGGGATGCCGGTGCTGCGCTCGAAGCAAACCGGCGACATGTATGTGCAGGTTGTGGTGGAAACGCCGCAAAATCTCACCAAGAAACAGCGCGAGCTCCTGGCCGAATTCGAGAAACTCTCCTCCAAGGAAACTCATCCGGAGTCGGTGAGTTTCTTCTCTCGCGTCAAGGACCTGTTTGACGGCTTGGGCTCGCGCGGGGCGCCCCACTGATCGGGCGCGCTTGACCCGGGGGCGCGCGACCTATACCGATTATTTCTTGGGCGGGTCACAATAGTTTCATAAACCGTAGCCGTCGAACCATGCGTCTTCAGCCAAGCGTTGCCGAGAAGAAGGGCCTGCGTCTTGACGATGAGGTCCGGTTCATTCGTTCATGGCTGGAAAAGCCGCTGTCGATCGGTGCGGTGACCCCCTCGGGTCGCTTCCTCGCCCGCACTATGGCGCGCTATGTCGACACCGACATTCCGGGACCCGTGATCGAGCTCGGCCCGGGTACGGGGCCGGTGACCGAGGCGTTGGTCGAGCGCGGCGTCGATCCGGCGCGGCTGGTTCTCGTGGAATTCAACCCCGTCTTCTGTCGCCTGCTGCGCTCGCGCTATCCGCAGGCGACGGTGGTGCAGGGCGATGCCTACAGCCTCAAGCGCCTTCTGGAAACGCTGCTGAAGGAGCCGGCCGCGGCAGTGGTGTCGGGCCTGCCGCTGCTGACCAAACCGGTGAAGACGCGGCTGCGGCTGATCAACGACGCCTTCGCGCTGCTCCGCCCCGAAGCGCCATTCATCCAGTTCACGTATTCGATGACCACGCCACCCATCCCGAAGGGCCTGTCGGGCGTGCACACGGAAGCCTCCGAGCGCATCTGGATGAACCTCCCGCCCGCGCGCGTGTGGATTTACCGCAAGGGCTGAATTCCGGCTCTCGCTTTCGTTTGGCCGGAATGACAAATAGGACAGGTCATTCCGGAGCCGCAGATGTCCGTTCCCAAAATCCTGGTCTTTGCCGGCTCGATCCGCACCGGTTCGTTCAATGCGCGGCTGGCTGCGAATGCCGCCAAGCATCTCGCGCTGATGGAGGCCGAGGTGACGCATATCTCGCTCGCCGATTATCCGATGCCGCTCTATGACGGCGATCTCGAAGCCAAGTCCGGCCAGCCCGAGACTGCGATCAAGCTCAAGCAGTTGTTCATGGCGCATGGCGGCATCTTCATCGCCAGCCCGGAATATAACGCGTCGGTCACACCGCTGCTCAAGAACACGCTGGATTGGGTCTCGCGCGTGCGCGAGGGGCGCGAGCCGCCGCTCGCCGCCTACAAGGATCGCGTCTTCGCGCTCGGCGGCGCCTCGAACGGCGCTTACGGTGCCATGCGCTCGTTGCTGGCCCTGCGGCAGGTGCTGGAGATCGGTTGCGGCGCGCTGGTCATTCCCGACCAGATCGCGGTGCCGCGTGCCGCCGACGCTTACGACGAAAACGACAACCTGAAAGACGAGCAGACGGTGAGCCGCCTGAAAGGCGTGTTGCAGCGGCTGATCGAGGTGACGAGGCAACTGACGTGACGCAGCAATCTTCCCTGGCCATCGATCCGCGCGACCGCCTTATTGTCGCGCTCGATCTGCCGTCTGTGGCGGAAGCCGAAAAGCTCGTGGCAGATGTCGGCGAAGCGGTGTCCTTCTACAAGATCGGCTATCAACTTGGTTATGCCGGCGGCCTCGAATTTGCGAGGGATCTGGTGCGTTCCGGCAAGAAGGTGTTTCTCGACCTCAAGCTGCATGACATCGGCAACACCGTCGGCAAGGGCGTGGAAAGCGTGGTGAAGCTCGGCGCGACCTTTCTCACCGTGCATGCCTATCCGCAGACGGTGAAGGCAGCGCTGGAAGCGAAGAAAGGATCGTCGCTGCAGATTCTGGCGGTGACCATTCTCACCTCCTACAACGATCATGACGTGGCCGAAGCCGGCTATAACGGCACCGTCGCCGATCAGGTGCAGCGCAAGGCGGCGCAGGCCTGCGCCCTTGGCGTCGAGGGCATTGTCTGCTCGGCGGAAGAATCGAAAATGCTGCGCCCGATTGTCGGGCGCGATCGCGTTCTGGTGACGCCCGGTATCCGCCCGGCCGGCGCCGAAAGCGGCGACCAGAAGCGCATCATGACGCCGTCCGCGGCGATCAACGCCGGCTCGGATTATCTCGTGGTCGGCCGCCCGGTCACCGCGGCGGGCGATCCGAAAGCGGCGGCGGAGGCCATCGCCGCCGAGATCAGAAAAGCGTGCAGCGAGGGATGAAGCAGATGTCCAAGGGCTACTGGATTGCCAGCCTCAACATCAACGATCAGGCCGCCTATGACGAATACCGCAGCCGCAATGCGGTGGCCTTTGCCAAGCATGGCGGCAGGTTTCTGGTGCGCGGCGGCCCGCACGAAACGCCGATCGGAGTCTCGCGCAAGCATAACGTGGTGCTGGAATTCCCCACCCACGAGGCGGCGCTCGCCTGTTTCCGGTCCCCGGAATATCAGGAGGCCTCGCAATACCTGAAAAAGGGTTGCGAGGTGGATCTCGTGATCATAGCCGGTTACGACGGCCCGCAGCCCTGAGGCTGACAAGCCGTGCCAAGCCCGCTATATCCCGCGCCACGTTAGGAGACAGACCGATGTCCGACATGCGGCTGATCGTGGCCGGCGCTGGCGGGCGCATGGGGCGCACGCTGATCCAGGCCGTTGCCGCCAGCAAGGGGGCCGTGCTGGCCGGTGCGCTGGAGCAGCCGGACTCGCCTTTGCTCGGCCGCGATGCAGGTGAGCTTGCCGGCCTCGGGCCGAATGGCGTCAGGCTCACGTCCGATGCGGCCGCGCTCGCCGCACAGGCTGACGGCATTGTCGATTTTACGGTCCCGAAGGCCAGTGTGGAAATGGCGGCGGTCGCGGCCAAGGCCGGGATCGTGCATGTCATCGGCACGACCGGCTTCTCCGCCGCAGATGAAGCCGCGATCAAGGCGGCATCGTCAAAAGCGATCATCGTCAAATCCGGCAACATGAGCCTCGGCGTCAATCTGCTGGCAGCCGTGGTGAAGCTTGTCGCGCAGAAGCTCGATGACGAGTTCGACATCGAGATTGTCGAGATGCATCACAACAAGAAGATCGATGCGCCGTCCGGCACCGCGCTGTTGCTCGGGCAGGCCGCTGCGGCGGGTCGCGGCGTCGATCTCGGCCAGAAGAAGGATGCGGCACGCGACGGCCATACCGGCGCGCGCAAGCCAGGCGACATCGGCTTCGCATCGCTGCGCGGGGGTACCGTGGTCGGCGATCACAACGTGATTTTCGCCGGCCCCGCCGAGCGCATCGAACTCGGCCATCGCGCCGAGGACCGCATGATCTTCGCGCGCGGCGCGGTGAAGGCGGTGCTGTGGGCACGCGGCCAGAAGCCGGGGCTTTATTCGATGGCCGATGTGCTTGGCCTGTCTGACTTCTAGAAACTACGGAAAATCTCGATGAGCGAACGTCTGCTGGTTCTCGTGCGCCACGGTCAGAGCGAATGGAATTTGAAGAACCTGTTCACCGGCTGGCGCGATGTCGACCTTACCGAACAAGGCGTTGCCGAAGCGAAGGACGCCGGCCGCAAGCTGAAGGCGCAGGGGCTTGTCTTCGATGTCGCCTTCACCTCGGCGCTCAAGCGCGCGCAGCGCACGCTCGACCTCATGCTCGCCGAAATGGGTCAGACGAAGATTCCGGTGATCAAGGATCAGGCGCTGAACGAGCGCGACTATGGCGATCTTTCAGGGCTCAACAAGGACGATGCCCGCAGGAAATGGGGCGAGGAGCAGGTGCATATCTGGCGGCGCTCATTCGACGTTGCCCCGCCCGGCGGCGAATCCCTGCGCGACACGCTGGCCCGCACGCTGCCCTATTACGTGCAGGAGATTCTGCCCTGCGTGCTGCGCGGCCAGCGCACAATCGTTGCCGCGCACGGCAATTCGCTGCGTGCGCTGGTGATGGTGCTGGAGAAGCTGTCGCCGGAGGGGATTCTCAAGCGGGAGATTTCGACCGGCGTGCCGATCATCTATCAGCTGAATGCGGACGCGACGGTCGCCTCCAAGCTCGACCTCGCCGCGTGAGGTAGAGAAGATTCGTTAAGCTTACTCGCTAAAGTTAAATCGATTGCCTTGTAGCGGCTGAAACGCGTCATGCCTTTTAAGAGAAGGCATGACGCGTTTGATCTTTTTATTTTCAAGTCTGGTTTTCAGCGGTTTCGTTTCGGCGGCGCAGGCAGAGACGGCACGTCCGCCGCAATTCATCGCCATCGCTTTCGACAATTGCACCGAGCTCGAACGCTGGCAGGAATGGTCGGATTTCGCCGCCGAGATGAACCGGGACGCAGATCGTGTCCATTTCACGTTCTTCGTCAGCGCCGTAAACTTCATCGCGCAGCTAAACCGCGATGTCTATCAAGGTCCGCGTCAGCCGCGCGGCGCGGCCCGAATCGGTTTCGGCGGCACGGCGGATGATGTGCGCCGCCGCGTCGCCTACGTAAATGCCTTGCAGGCGGCCGGACATGAAATTGCGTCGCATGCCGTCGGCCATTTCGACGGCCGCTCCTGGTCGCAAGGGGAATGGGACAGGGAGTTCGACTCGTTCGAATCCGCGCTCGCGAACGTTGCCCGGAATAACGGCCTCGATACGGACGTGAAGCTGTCGTTTCCGGTTTCGGAGGTGAGCGGCTTCCGCGCGCCCTATCTCGCAACCAGCGGGGGTCTTTACTCCGTCCTGCGAGATCGCAAATTCCGCTACGACACCAGCGGCAACAGCGCCGCCGATGCCTGGCCGGAGAAGATCGACGGCGTCTGGCGCTTCAATCTGGCGCGGCTGAAGCTTGCCAGTTCGAGCCGCGTCACGCTGTCGATGGACTACAATTTCTTCGTCGCGCAATCCGGCGCCAAAGCCGACCCGCGCCGTCATGCCTTCTTCCGCGACCAGATACTGCAGACCTATGTCGACTATTTCCGTGCGAATTATTCCGGTAACCGCGCGCCGCTGCATATCGGGCACCATTTCTTCGATTACCAGGGCGGCGCCTACAAGGAGGCACTGAAGGCCTTTGTGCGTTCGGTCTGCGGCCTGCCGGAAGTGCGATGCGTGACTTACAAGGCGCTCGCCGATTTCATGGACACGCTGAACGCCGACACGCTTGCGGATTATCGCAAGGGCCAATTCGCGCGCGCGGCCGAGCCGGCGGTCATGGTGACGGAGTTGCTGAAGCCTTGACTTCCCCGTGCACAATGCGAATTGTGCGCCAACACATTTCAATAAGAAGGTTGGGGAGGTCTGCATGTTCTCGCGGCGTCATTGGCTCGCTCTGGCGCTCACGGTCGTTGCCTGGCCTGCGACAATCACTCTGTCGGCCAATGCGCAGACGCCGGCCGGCAAAGACATCCTGGCCCCGACCGGCACGCTCCGTGTCGGCGTTTACCTCGGCAGCCCCACCTCGATGGTCCGCAAGGCGGGCTCCGAAGAAGCGCACGGCGTCACATTCGACCTCGGCAAGGAACTGGCGCAACGTCTGGGCGCGCCTTTCCAGCCGGTGACCTACCCGCGGCTGGCGGAAATCATCGATGCGATGAAGGCCGGGGAGGTGGACTTCACGGTGACCAATGCCACGGCGGCGCGCGCCGAGGTGGTGGATTTCAGCCAGACGCTGTTGTCGCTCGAGCTTGGCTATCTGGTGCCCGCGCATTCCTCCATTCGCGCGATCGCAGACCTCGACAAGGCCGGCGTGCGCGTGGGCGTGACGCAGGGCAGCACGTCGCAGCGCACGCTGCCGAAGCTGCTGACAAGTGCGTCTGTCGTTCCTGCCGCCAACCTGAAAGCTGCAATGCAGATGATGGCGAACAAGGAGCTCCATGCCTTCGCCACCAACAAGTCGATCCTGTTCGAGATGTCCGACGGAATGCAGGGCGCGCGGATTCTCGACGGCCGCTGGGGGACCGAGCACATGGCCGTTGCCATTCCCAAAGGCAGGAATGCCGCGCACGATTACGTCCGGACATTCGTCGCCGACGTGCAGAAGAGCGGTCTGTTGGCGCGGGTAATTGAGCAGGCCGGCCTGCGCGGATCGATGAAGCCCGAATAGGACGCCGCCTCAGGAAACCTGACCCGCCTCCCAGCCGAGCATCGCGCGCTTGCGAGTGAGGCCCCAGTGGTAGCCGGTAAGATCGCCGCTCTTGCCGATGACGCGGTGGCACGGGACCACGAAGCAGATCGGGTTCTTGCCGACGGCCGCGCCCACTGCGCGCGCAGCCCTCGGCGAGCAGACCTTGGCGGCGATGTCGGAATAGGTGCTGAAGCGTCCCATCGGGATGCGCAACAGCGTTTCCCAGACGCGCACTTCGAAATCGGTGCCGATGAACACGACGCGCAGCGGCCGGTCCGGGCGCCAGGTTTCCGGATCGAAGATGCGCCGTGCCACCGGCGCGGTCTGCGCGGCGTCCTCGACATAGGTTGCCCGCGGCCAACGCCGCTGCATGTCGCGCAAGGCCGCCCGTTCCTCTCCGGCATCGGCGAGCGCCAGCCCGCACAGGCCGCGCGGCGTCGTCATCACCAGCGCCATGCCGAACGGGGAAGGGTGGAAGCCGTAGGTCAGAGTCAGACCCTCGCCGCCCGCCTTCCATTCACCCGGTGACATCGCCTCATGCGTGATGAAAAGATCATGCAGACGTCCGGGTCCGGACAGGCCGACTTCGTAGGTGCAGTCGAGCACGCTCGCGGAATCGCGCAAGAGCTTGCGCGCATGTTCGAGGGTCAGCGCCTGCAGGAAGGCTTTCGGCGTCAGCCCGGCCCAGCGGCGGAACAGATGGTGCAGTTCGGTCGGCGTGACGCCGGCCGCTTCCGCAATGGCGTCGACGTCCGGCTGTTCGCGCCAGTTGCTGCGGATATGGGCGATGGCACGGCGCACCACGTCATAGTCCTGCGCGGCGGCGCCGAGGTCTGAGGGCTGGAGAACGCGGTCAGGAGACAGCATGGCGGGCCTCGCAAGGTTCATGGCGTCTCTGCCTAGTTAGGATGCCGGCCGGGCCGAACCCACCCGATTTCTGCCAGCCGAACCTTATGTCAGTACCGTCCGGGTCGGTCCGCGCCCGGCCTCGGAGAGGGCGGCCGCAAGCGCCGTGGAAAAGCTGTCCTTTTCGTCCGGGCTGAGGAAATGGCCGATGCTGAGGCGGCGGTCCCGGAACGCCAGGAACAGCTTCTGAACGCCAAATTCCTCATGCGTCTCGCGCTCCAGGCGAACCCAGAGCGGGTTGAGCGTCCATTCCCTGGCCTTGCCCTTGGCGCTGACCTTGCGGACCTTCAGCTCGGACGGCGTCACCATGACCTGCTCGTATTCGGCTGCCGCCCGGTAATTGGCCCGGAATGCCCAGTAGATCAGCAGCACGTCCAGCCCGAAAAAGCCGAAGACGGGCCAGGCGCCAGCAATCAGAAAGGCCATCCCGGCGATGAAGCTGACGATGCCGACCGCCGCCATCAGGACGACAAATCCCTTGCGGCTGAGCGAGCGATGCGGCGTCAGCGTCGCCGAAAACAATGTGGGTTCGCAAACCGGGTCGTTGTCCGCGCTCATGCCCGCTAATATAGGGGAGAAATGGCACGGAAGACGACAGGGAAAAACGCGGCGGCGAAAAAGAGCGCGAAAACCCGCCGCAAATCCCCGAAGAAACTGAAAGTCAGGCCGAGAACCGCGGCTCTGCAGGCGCGCGCAGACGTCAAGGCTGCGCATGGCGACATCCCGCCCTGGACCCCGGCCGAGGTCGAGGAGGCCTTCCGCCGCTTTCATGACGTCGAGCCCGCGCCCAAGGGCGAGCTGCAGCACGTCAATCCGTTCACACTTCTGGTCGCTGTCGTCCTGTCGGCGCAGGCGACCGACGCCGGCGTCAACAAGGCGACGCCGGCTTTGTTCGCGGCGGCCGACACGCCGCGGAAAATGGTGCAACTCGGCGAAGAGAAAGTCCGCGATTACATCAAGACCATCGGGCTCTATCGCAACAAGGCGAAGAACGTCATCGCGCTGTCGGAGAAGCTGATCGCCGAGCATGGCGGCGAGGTGCCGCGCGAGCGTGCGGCATTGGAGGCGTTACCCGGCGTTGGCCGCAAGACCGCGAATGTCGTGCTCAACATGGCCTTCGGCGAGCCGACCATGGCGGTCGATACGCACGTCTTCCGCGTCGGCAACCGCACGGGACTGGCCCCCGGCAAGACGCCGCTCGAAGTCGAGCTGAAACTTCTCGAGGTTATTCCGCCGAAATACATGCTGCATGCACATCACTGGCTGATCCTGCACGGGCGCTATACGTGCCTCGCGCGCAAGCCGCTGTGCGAGACATGCCTCATCGCCGATCTGTGCAAGTGGCCGGGCAAGACCATGCTGGCGGCGTAAGCTTCTTCTCGACCTCTAACGGCCTCACCCAGAGGAGCATTGCGAAGCAATGCGTCTCGAAGGATGGGGCCGCCCCTCTCCTTCGAGAGGCGCCTTGGGCGTTCCTCAGGATGAGGGCGGAATGGATTGCGCGCTGCTTACACCTTCGCCTCGATCAGCTCCGCCTTGCCGCCCGAGAGCTTCTTGTGCATGTGCACCATCAGCGCCATGCCGAAGAGCGGCGTGGCGAGATTCACGATCGGGATCGAGACGAAGGCGGCGATGAGCAGCCCGGCGGCGAACACCGTCGCCTGGTGACGCTTGCGCAGCGCCTTCGCGTCTTCCGCCGGGCGGAAACGCATCGCCGCGAGCTCGAAATATTCGCGGCTGAGGAGGTAGGCGGCGGCGAAGAAGAGAATGAAGAGGCCGGCGCCCGCGACAAACAGGAGCGGCAAGGCGAGAATGTAGACGCCTATGGCCAGCAGCGCCGTCGCGATGCCGTGCCACGTCGCCTGCAGGAAGGGCACGGCCCTGCCGACGGGATCGGCCGGATAGTGCACGCGCTCAACCATCTCGGCGATCTGGTCGATGAAAAAGCTGCCGACGAACGCGGTCACCGCGGGCATCAGGAACACGCCGCCAACCACGATGCCGAGCGTTGCCGCGATCGACAGAATCCAGATCAGCCAGGACAGCGGGGTGTAGTAGGTCGGGCCCACCTGGCCTTCCACCCAGATCGTGCCATTGGCCGTCAGCCACGACAGCAGCTGGTGCAGGCCGATGCCGAGCAGCACGATCATCACCAGCGACAGCAAAATGGACTTGACGAGAACCGACCGGAAGTCCGGCGAGAACATTTGCTGCAGTGATTTGACGGCGGCGTCGATCATGGGCGGACTAAGCCTCTCAAACTGTCATGCCCGGGCTTGTCCCGGGCATCCACGTTTTGCAACGCCTACAGATAAGGACGTGGGTGGCGAATTCAACTCGGCCTTGGCCGAGCTAAATCAGATTCATGAAGGCGCCAGGTCGGGTATACCGACTTGGCAGCACAAGGCCGGCCATGACGAAAAATTGCTGAACTTGAATGCGATCTAGATGGCCGTGACTGGCCGCTTCTCGCCGCCAGCTTCCGGAACCAGCGCGGCCTCTGCCGCGGGCACCTCGGCGATGTCGCAGTTGCAAGCCTGATCCGCCCATTGCATCTTCTTGTAGTCGAAGCCGTTCTGCAAGGTCGGCTTCACCACCTCGAAGAAGGGGGAGATGTCGAAATCGCGCGGCGCGTAGAGTGAGGAATGGCGGATTTCGAGAATTTCCTGCCGCATGGCTTCGCTCTCCACGCGCGTGATCCTGGGCAGGATCGGATAGCGCACCGAATCGAAGGCCTGCGCGATCAGCGCCGAACAGATGATGCGGGTCGGATCGCCCGATCCCAAAGCCATCATGCGCCGTCGCCAGCGCGCCGGCACCGGCATCGGAAACAGATAGCGCATCAGGTCGATGATGTTCTGCAGGTCATAGTCGAAGCCGATGCGCTCGGCGGCATAGCAGCACACTCGTGCCGCGTCCTCCCTCGACAGGCCGCTCGGGCGGCAGATGCGGGTATGGAAGTGCCGGTATTTCGACAGCGGCGAGGCGATGACACCTTTGCCGAGCTCCGCTTCGACCAGGACCAGCGGCTCGCCGTCATGCGCTTCGCGGTCGCCGACGCGCCCGACATAGAGCGCCGCATGTGACCAGGTCGATTGCGTCAGATACTTGATAACGCCGGAGACACGATTGTTGCCTTCCACCAGCAGGACATCGCCGGGGCGCAGGGTGGCGCGCAAGGCGTCCGGATCGCTCGGTGTGAAAGGCTCGTAGCCCTGCACCGGCTTTTCCAGATAGCGGGCCAAGAGATGCCCGATCTTGTCGAGCGCATAACCCATGACAGCGCTTTCCCTCCCGGCGGCGGTTCCATCCACTCTTGCCAGTGACGCCAGTATTGGTCGGAAGCTCTTGCAATTTGGTTCATGCTGTACGGGCAGGGGTTACGCCGCGTTAGCGATGGCGATTGCGGTTCGCTGCGTGATTGGGCAAATTAGCCGCACCCGTAACCCTTCAGAAACCATGACTCCATTGAGCCGACGATCCTTTCTCGCCGCAGCGGCGGGCGCTGCGGCTGCGCCGGCGTTTGGCGGCGCCGCTTCCGCTGCCGAACTCGATGTGGCGATTGTCGGGGCCGGCGCCGCCGGCATCGCGGCGGCGCGCAAGCTCAGCGCCGCCGGCAGGAGCGTGCGTGTTTTCGAAGCGGCGAATTATGTCGGCGGGCGCTGCCTCACCGACATGAAAACCTTCGGCGTGCCTTACGATCTCGGCGCGCACTGGATCCACATGCCCGATGTCAATCCGGTGGCGAAGCTCGTCAACCGGACGGGTCTTGAGATCTATCCGGCGCCGCCCGGCCAGAAGCTGCGCATCGGCAAACGTTATGCGCGCGAAGGCGAGATGGAGGAGTTCCTGTCCTGGCTCGTGCGCTCGCGCCGGGCCATCGAGGACGCCTCGCGCAAGGCCGATCTCTCCTGCGCGCAGGCGCTGCCGAAGGAGCTCGGCGACTGGCGCGCCTCGATCGAGTTCAACCTCGGACCCTTCGGCTGCGCCAAGGACCTGAGCGAAGTCTCCGCAATCGATTTTTCGAAATCCTGGGAGCGCGACATCGACGCCTTCTGCCGTCAGGGTTTCGGCACGTTGCTGGCAAAGCTCGGCGAAGCTTTGCCGGTCCAGCTTGCGACACCGGTCAGCTCGATCGATTCGCGCAGCCGCGGCGAAGTTATCCTCGAAACGGCGAAAGGAAAGCTGGCGGCCCGCGCCGTCATCGTCACGGCTTCCACCAACCTTCTCTTGAGCGGCAGAATCGCCTTTGCGCCGGAACTGCCGAAACGCCAGCTCGACGCGCTCAACCGGCTGAAGCTCGGCAGCTACGATCACATCGCGCTGGAATTCAACGGCAATCCGCTCGGGCTGCAGCGCGACGACCTTGTGTTCGAAAAGGCGGCTGGCCCGCGCACGGCGGCACTCCTCGCCAATGCCGGCGGCTCGACAGTGGCTTACATCGATGTCGGCGGTGCGTTCGGGCGTGACCTTGCCGAGAAAGGCCCGCGCGAGATGATCGCCTTCGCCCAGGACTGGCTCGGCGGTCTGTTCGGCGCCGACATCCGGCAGACGGTCAAGCGCAGCCATGCCACGCAATGGAGCAGGGAGCCGTGGGTGCTCGGCGCGTTTTCCGCCGCGTCGGTCGGCGGTCAGCCCTCGCGCCGTATCCTCATGGAACCGCTGCGCGAGCGCATCTTCTTTGCAGGCGAGGCGGCGCATGAGACGCTCTGGGGCACGGTGGGCGGCGCCTGGGAATCGGGCGAGCGCGCAGCGGATGCTGTGATCAAGCTCTTGGCGCCGCCGCCCGCGCGTCAGCCTCGGCAACAGCCGCAGCGGCAGCAACGCCCGCGCAGACAGGGGCCATGACAAGAAAGCCGAAGGCGCTGATCGCCTGGTCGAGCGGCAAGGACTCGGCCTGGGCGCTGCATGAAGCGCGCCGCAACGGCGACTGCGAGATCGTTGCGGCGCTCACCACGGTCACCGACGCCTTCGCACGCGTCAGTATGCACGGCGTGCGCGAGGAGTTGTTGCAGGCGCAGCTTGAAGCGGCGCAATTGCCGTCGATCGTTGTGCGCATTCCCTTCCCCTGTCCAAACGAGATCTACGAGCGGGAAATGGCGGCGGCGCTGGCGCAGGCGAAGGCTGACGGCGTCACGCACATCATCTTCGGCGATCTTTTTCTTGAAGACATCCGCGCCTATCGCGAGCAGCGGCTCGCGGATATCGGCATGATCGCCGTCTTCCCGCTCTGGCAGAGGCCAACCGATGCACTCGCGTGTGAGATGATCGGGGCCGGCGTCGAGGCGCATCTTGCGACCGTCGACCTTGCGAAGCTGCCGTCGTCATTCGCCGGTCGGCGTTTCGACGACACGTTGCTGACGGATTTGCCGGCGGACACAGATCCCTGCGGGGAGAACGGCGAATTCCATTCCTTCGTGGCGGCGGGCCCGATGTTCACGCGCCGCATTCCTGTGACCGTCGGCGAGACGGTCACGCGCGATGGTTTTGCCTATGCGGATTTGCTGCCCGCGTGATCACGCACGCAGCGTGCCGCCGGTGCGCTTCGTCACTTCGCCGACGATCTTGTTCGCCAGCGCCTCGATGTCCTCGTCGGTCATCGTCTTCTCGCGCGGCTGGATGGTCACGGCGATCGCGAGCGACTTCTTGCTGGGCTCAATGCCCTTGCCCTCATAGACGTCGAACACGGTGACGTCGGTGATGAGCTGCTTGTCGGCGTTCTGCGCCGCGCGCACGAGGTCGGCGGCCTTCACGTTGCGGTCGACGATGAAGGCGAAGTCGCGCAGCACCGGCTGCAGCGGCGAAATATCGAGCGCCGGCTTGGCGCGCGTCGCTTTCGCCTTCGGCTCTGGAATGCGGTCGAGGATGAGTTCGAAGGCGGCGACCGGCCCTTCCGCATCCAGCGCCTCCAGCGTGCGCGGATGCAATTCGCCGAACCAGCCGAGGATGTTCTTCGGTCCGATCTGGATGGTGCCGGAGCGGCCGGGATGAAACCAGGCCGGTCCGCCGGGCACGATCTGCAGCGCGCTCATCGGCGCGCCGGCCGCAGCCAGCACCGCCATGGCGTCGCCTTTGGCGTCGAAGGCGTCGGCCGGGCCGCTGGCGTTCGACCAGTGGCGGCCGAGGCCGGAGGCTTTCGCGAGTCCGCGCCGTACGCCGGAGGCGGCGGTCAACTGATCGTCCGGCTTGTCGCCCGCGAAAATCTGGCCGACCTCGAAGATCGCGACATCGGCAAAGCCGCGGTCGGCGTTGCGCTGCGCGGCGGCAATCAGCCCCGGCAGCAGGCTTGGCCGCATGTCGGAGAGGTCCGACGCGATCGGATTGGCGAGCGCGAGCTCCGCCTGCCCGCCGCCGAACAATTCCGCCTTCGGCTTCGCGATGAACGACCAGGTGACCGCTTCGTCGAGGCCGCGCGCGGCGAGCGCGCGCTTGGCCTTGCGGGTACGGTTCTGCGCCAGCGTCAGCACCGGCTTGCGCGGCGCGTCTCCGCGCGGGAATTCGGTCGCGGGCACATTGTCGACGCCGACGATGCGCACGACTTCTTCGACGATGTCGGCCTTGCCTTCCACGTCGCCGCGCCAGGACGGCACCGCGACTTTCACAACCGGTCCGTTGCCGGCAACGAAGAAGCCGAGATGCCCGAGCACGCGCTTCATCTCGGGGAGCGGGACGTCGAGACCGGTCAGACGCTTGACCTCGTCGACCGGAAAATCGATGGGGCGTTCGTCGGCGCGCGCTTCACCGGCGACGAAAACCTCCGAGGGCGTGCCGCCGCACATCTCGAGCACGAGCTGGGTGGCGAGTTCGAGGCCCGGCACCATGAAATTCGGGTCGACGCCGCGCTCGAAGCGGTAGCGCGCATCGGAATTGATGCCGAGCTTGCGGCCGGTCTGCGCGATGTTGAGCGGCACCCAGAGCGCCGATTCGATCAGCACGTCGGTGGTCGCCTCGTCGCAGCCCGAGGCCTCGCCGCCCATGATGCCGGCGAGCGATTCCACGCCCTTCTCGTCGGCGATGACGCAGATGCTCTCGTCGAGGCTGTAGGTGCGCCCGTCCAGCGCCAGCAATTCCTCGCCCGCTTTGGCGCGGCGCACGGTGAGGTTGCCGCGCACCTTGGCGGCGTCGAAGACGTGCAGCGGCCGCCCGCGGTCGAAGGTGAGGAAGTTGGTGATGTCGACCAGCGCATTGATCGGACGCAGGCCGATGGCGGTGAGGCGTTTCTGCAGCCAGTCCGGCGAGGGGCCGTTCTTCACGCCTTTCACGAGGCGCAGCGCGAAGGCCGGACAGAGCGAGGGCGTCGCGCCGAAATCGAGCTTCACCGAGACCGGGCAGGGGAACGCGCCTTTGACCGGCTTCGGCGTGTTTTCCAGAAACTTGCCGATGCCGGTGGCGCCGAGGTCGCGCGCGATGCCGTTGACGCCGGTGCAATCGGCGCGGTTCGGCGTCAGGTTGATCTCGATCACGGGATCGCCGAGGCCGGCATAAACGGCATATTTCGCGCCGACCGGCGCATCCTCGGGCAGGTCGATGATGCCTTCATGATCGTCGGAAATCTGCAATTCGGCCGCTGAGCACAGCATGCCGCGGCTCTCGATGCCGCGAATGGTGCCGACACCGAGCGTGATGTTCTTGCCCGGAATGAAGGTGCCGGGCGCGGAGAACACGCTCTTCATGCCGGTGCGCGCATTCGGTGCGCCGCAGACGACCTGCACGGGATCGCCGCTGCCTGTGTCGACCATGCAGACGCGCAGGCGGTCGGCGTTGGGATGCTGCTTGGCCTCGATCACGCGCGCGATGGTGAAGGGCGCGAGGAGCTTGGCCTTGTCCTCGACCTTCTCGACCTCGAGTCCGATCATGGTCAGCTTGTCCACGATCTGGTCGAGCGTGGCGTCGGTGTCGAGATGCTGCTTGAGCCAGGAGAGGGTGAATTTCACGTGCTCAGCCCTCCCGCGAGCGTCGGGAAATCGAGCGGGCGGAAGCCGTAATGCGACAGCCAGCGCACGTCGGCGTCGAAGAAGGCGCGCAGGTCGTTCATGCCGTATTTCAGCATGGCGATGCGGTCGATCCCCATGCCCCAGGCAAAGCCCTGATACTCGTCGGGATCGAGCCCGCAATTCCTCAGCACGTTCGGATGCACCATGCCGCAGCCGAGAATCTCCAGCCAGTCCTCGCCCTCGCCGAAGCGGATCTCGCCCTTGTCGCGTTTGCACTGGATGTCGACTTCCATCGACGGCTCGGTGAAGGGAAAGAAGGACGGGCGGAAGCGCATCTTCACATGGTCGACTTCGAAGAAGGCCTTGCAGAATTCCTCGAGGATCCACTTCATGTGGCCGAGATGCGAGCCCTTGTCGATGACGAGCCCTTCGACCTGATGGAACATCGGCGTGTGGGTCTGGTCACTGTCGCTGCGATAGGTGCGGCCCGGGCAGATCACGCGGATCGGCGGCTTTTTCGACAGCATGGTGCGCACCTGCACGGGCGAGGTGTGCGTGCGCAACAGCATGCGCGAGCCGTCCGGCTTCGGGTTGAAATAGAAGGTGTCGTGCATTTCCCGCGCCGGATGGCCTTCGGGAAAGTTCAGCCTGGTGAAGTTGTAGTCGTCGGTCTCGATGTCCGGGCCTTCGGCAATCGCAAAACCCATATCGGCGAAGATCGCGGTGAGTTCGTCGATCACCTGGCTGATCGGATGAACGCGCCCGCTTTCCGCCGGGCTTTCGCGCAGCGGCAGCGTGACGTCGACGGTTTCGGTCGCGAGCTTCTGATCGAGCGCCGCGTTCTTCAGCGCCTCGCGGCGCTCGGCGATCGCCAGCGTGACGCGGTCCTTCAGCCCATTGATCGCCGGGCCCTTTGCCTTGCGCTCGTCCGGCGTCATGCCGCCGAGCGTCTTCAGCAGCGCCGACACCGAGCCGCTCTTGCCGAGCGCGGCGATACGCACGGCCTCGAGCGCAGCTTCGTCATTCGACGAAGACACGGCGCTCAGGATTTCGTTTTCGAGTTTTGCGATGTCGGACATGAGCGTCGCCAGGCTTGCGGCCGTCGCGCATCTTATTCCGTCATGCCCGGCCTTGTGCCGGGCATCCACGTCTTGATGCCGATAAAGACGTGGATGGCCGGGCATAGGCGTTTCGTAGAAACGCCGTTCTTCGAACGGCTATGCCCGGCCATGACCGTAAAAGTCAGGCTTGCGCCGGCAGCGCCGCCTTGACCTTGTCGACGATCGCCTGGAACGCTGCCGGCTCGTGGATCGCGAGATCCGACAGCACCTTGCGGTCGATCTGCAGGCCGGACTTGTTCAGCCCGTCGATGAAGCGGCTGTAGGTCAGGCCGAACGGGCGCACAGCCGCGTTCAGGCGCTGGATCCAGAGCGCGCGGAACGTGCGCTTCCTGCGCTTGCGGTCGCGGAAGGCATACTGGTTCGCCTTCTCCACCGCCTGCTTGGCGATGCGGATGGTGTTCTTGCGGCGGCCGTAGAAACCCTTGGCGGCCTTGTAAACTTTCTTGTGGCGGGCATGGGCGGTGACGCCCCGTTTGACGCGTGCCATGGCTGATCTCCTCTAAGCGATAAAGCGTTTCGACAGGCCTGCGGCGATCAGCCGTTCGGCAGCCAGTATTTCTTGATGTTGTCACCATCGCTCTTGAACAGAACGTTGGTGCCACGGAGCTGGCGGATCTGCTTCTTGGTTCGCTTGATCATGCCGTGACGTTTGCCGGCCTGGGTGTATTTCACCTTCCCCTTGGCCGTCACTTTGAAGCGCTTTTTGGCGCCCGACTTGGTCTTCAGCTTGGGCATTTGGCTCTCCTGTTGTCAGGCCACAGCGCGGAGTATCCGCGCCAGCCTGCGGTGCTCGATGATGAGCGATGCTCGGATTGAGCTGTCTGCGCCGCCACGGCAGCCCTTTCGGCCGGGCGGCGAGAGGGCCGCTATATGGCAGAGACAGGCCCAAAAAACAAGCATTCCGGCCCCTTGGCGGCGCCGGCAGGAGGGTTAAATCGGGGACCGGAACCGGGGGCCGCGATTCGCGATTTCCGGCAGGGAATACCGACATTTCGGCCACACGGCCGCTTCTGGAGAGATCGATGCGCAGGTTCTGCCGTTTTGGACTGGTTCTGATGCCGCTTCTCGCCCTGGCCGCCGGCGCGGCCATCGGCCTGCATCCCGCGCTGGCCGCGTCCTTTGACGGCAGCTGGAGCGTGGTCGTCATCACCGAGAACGGCACATGCGACCGCGCCTATCGCTATCCGGTCCGCGTGGTGAACGGCGAGATCAGATACGAGGGCGAGGCCGGCATTGCCATCAGCGGCCGGGTCGACGGGTCCGGCAAGCTCTCGGCCACGATCTCCCGCGGCGAACAGAGCGCCAGCGGCACCGGCCGCCTCACCCGCACCGCCGGCTCCGGGACCTGGAGCGGCAAGTCGAAGACCTCGGCTTGCAGCGGGCGCTGGGAAGCCGAGCGGCGCGAAGGCTGACGCGCCAATGAATTGTGGCCGCAAACGCGGCCACAAAGCTCGTCATACGGGCCTGTCGCGATCGGTCAGCGCGGCGCCAGGATCATGATCATCTGCCGCCCTTCGAACCTGGCGTCCGATTCGACCTTGGCGATGGTTGCGGTGTCTTCCTTGACCCGGCTCAGCAACTTGCTTCCAAGTTCCTGGTGCGCCAGCTCACGGCCGCGGAAGCGCAAGGTCACTTTCACCTTGTCGCCCTCTTCGAGGAATCGCTGCATGGCGCGCAGCTTCACGTCATAGTCGTGATCGTCGATCATCGGCCGGAACTTGAGTTCCTTGACCTCGACCACTTTCTGCTTCTTGCGCGCTTCGGCGGCTTTCTTCTGGGCCTGATACTTGTATTTGCCGACGTCGAGGATTTTACAGACCGGCGGCGTCGTATTGGGTGAAATCTCGACCAGGTCGAGACCGGCGTCCTGCGCCATTTTGTAGGCGGTGTTGAATTCCACGACACCATGATTGGTGCCGTCCTGGTCGATCAGCTGCACCTCGCGTGAGCGGATCTCGTCATTGACGCGCGGGCCGTCTTTCTGAACGGCGGGCGCAGTTCTCATCGGGCGACGAATGGCAGATGTCTCCTTCTGCTGTTGCAATTGGACCGGCCGAAATCGGAGGAATTGCGACGGTGCGCAACCCGCCGGCCGCGCCGGTTGGGATGAGAATTGGGACAAACGGTCAATAAGTCAACGGCGGCAAGGCCAGCTTGCATCGCTGTTTAACGATTTTTCGCCCCCGGCTACCGGATTTCACGAGGATTTTCGCAATTGGGCGATGTCCGCATAGAGCTTCAGCGTCATTTCGGTGACCGCCGGGGCATTGAAATGGCCCGCCACCCATTCGCGCCCGCGCTGCCCGATCCCCCTGCGCCAGCTTTCCGGCATCGAGAACAGGCGGATCAAGGTCGCCGCCAGAGCCTCGTCGTCGCCAGCGGCAAAACGCAGGCCGGTCATGCGGTCTTCCGGAACCGAAGGCGGAGCCAGTACGACGTCCGGCCCGGCACCGAGGTCGGAGACGATGACCGGCCGCTCCATTGCCTGGGCCTCCAGGATCGCGTGCTGCAGACCCTCTTCCTGCGTCGCCGCCGACACCACGGCCATCGACGCCAGATAGGCCGCCGGCATGTCCTCGACCGGTCCGATCAGCCGCACCACGTCGGAGGTGTCGGTCGCCAGCACCTGATCCCACAATTCGCCGGCATAGCGGCTGCGCTCGTGATCCTCGCCGACCAGCACGCAGACGAAATCCTTGCAACCCATTTCCTTCAGACGGTGGGCGGCACGCACCACGATGTGATGCCCCTTGCGGCGCAGGATGCGGCCGGCCACCAGGATCACCCTGTCGTCCGGCTTGACCCCGAAGCTGCGCCGGATCGCCCCGATGCGCGCGACCGAAACCGCCGCCGGATCGAAACGCTGCAGGTCGATGCTCGCGGGAATGACGGCGATCTTCTCCCACGGCACATTGTAACGCTCGCTCACCAGCTCGGCGAGCTGGTCGCTGACCGCGACGATGCGGTCGCCGCGGGCCATCACCCTGTTATAGGCGCGCTTGAAGGCATTCTGTTCGCGAAAGCCCTTGTACCAGCTGGTCACGAAAGGCACGCGCGTGAGCTTCGCCGCGGCATAGGCGCTCCAGGCCGGCGCGCGTCCATGCACATGGATCGCGTCGCAGCGCCGCTGTCTGACGATCTGCGCGATCCTCGTGGCGTTGCGCGCGATGACGACCGGGTTTTTGCTCGCGACATTGGCGCGGATCAGTTCGGCGCCGGCAGCGAGCACGTCGCGCTCCAGCCGTCCGCCGCTCGACAGCACGATGACCTTGTGTCCGGCGAGTGCCAGATTGCGCACGAGTTCGAGCGCGCCCATCTCGGCGGCGCCCGATTGCAGCGTGGGAACGACGACGAGGATGGTCAGCGGCGTCTTCGCCTTCGCTGGTCGAAGCGATGCATGTTCGAAATTGTCCTGCAGACGGCGCGCGGCCGCATCGGACGGATGCTCGGGCGTTTCGGACCGGCGGGCAACGGAACCGGAAATCACGAGTGAGCCTTTCGATGGCTGGCAAAGGCGGGATGAAATCGGCGACCGGCCGGAGGTGTCAAACGCACCGATGGTGATAGAACTCTTCCACGCCCCGCGCAATCGGCCCTGAGGTCGATCCGCGCACAAGGAGTCGTGATAGCCAGGCCATCGCCGATTGCGGCAAAAACATGATCGGCGCCATGATCGACGCTGTACGGAAGAACGACATGAGTGACATTGTCCATCCAGTTACCCTGAAATCGCTAACCGTCGGCGCGGGTGCCGACCGGCGGCTGATCGCTGTGCGTCAGCGCGCCGGCGCCGCGCCCGGCCTTTTCTGGATGGGCGGCTTCAAATCCGACATGAAAGGCACCAAGGCGGAAGCGCTCGATCGATGGGCGGCGGCGCAGGGACGCGCCTGCACCCGCTACGACTATTCCGGGCACGGCGAATCCGGCGGGCAATTTGCGGACGGCACCATTGGCCGCTGGCTGGAGGAAAGCCTGGCCATCTTCACCGAGTTTTGCCGCGGGCCGCAAATCGTGATCGGCTCCTCCATGGGCGGCTGGCTGGCGCTGCTGCTCGCGCGCGAGTTGCGCCGGCGCGATCCCGACAGGCGCGGCGCAGAAATCTGCGGCATGGTGCTGATCGCGCCTGCCGCCGATTTCACCGAAGTGCTGATGTGGCGGCGTTTCACGCCCGAGATCAGGAAGGAAATCGAGGAGAAAGGCGTCTGGCAGCGGCCCTCGCAATATTCCGAAGAGCCGTATCTGATCACCCGCAACCTGATCGAGGACGGACGCAGGCATCTCGTGCTCGGCGGCCTGATCGAGACCGGATGTCCGGTGCGCATTCTCCAGGGCGTCAAGGACGAGGACGTTCCCTGGCAGCATGCGACCGAGCTGGTGTCGAGACTGGCGCGCGACGATGTCGTGCTGACGCTGGTCAAGGACGGCGATCACCGCCTGTCGCGTCCGGAAGATATCGAGCGCCTGATCGCAGCAGTTGCGGAGTTTCAGTGAGACACGATAGATAAATTGCCCTGCAGGAGCGCCCTTTCATGTCCTACGAAACCATTCTCGTCGAAACCCATGGCCGTGTCGGCGTGATCCGCCTCAACCGCCCGCAGGCGCTGAATGCGCTGAATGCGAAGCTGGCCGGCGAAGTCAGCGCAGCGATCGATGCTTTCGAAGCCGACGCGAATATCGGCTGCATGGTCATCACCGGATCCGACAAGGCCTTCGCCGCCGGCGCCGACATCAAGGAGATGGCGGGCAAGTCCTACATGGATACGTTCATGGGCGATTTCGCCGCGGACTGGGACCGCGCCGCGCGCGCGCGCAAGCCGATCATTGCCGCGGTTGCCGGCTTTGCGCTCGGCGGCGGCTGCGAGCTCGCCATGCAATGCGATTTCATCGTCGCCGCCGACAATGCCAAATTCGGCCAGCCGGAAATCAAACTCGGCGTCATTCCCGGCATCGGCGGCACGCAGCGCCTCACGCACGCCATCGGCAAGGCCAAGGCGATGGACATGACGCTGACGGGGCGCATGATGGACGCGGCGGAAGCGGAGCGCTCCGGCCTTGTGGCGCGCGTCGTGCCGCTCGCCGATCTGATGGCCGAGACGATGAAGATCGCCGAGACCATCGCATCGATGTCGCTGCCGGCAGTGATGCTGGGCAAGGAAGCGGTCAACCGCGCCTTCGAGGTGCCGCTGTCGGAAGGCGTCCGCTTCGAGCGCCGCGTCTTCCACTCGCTGTTCGCCACCGCCGACCAGAAGGAAGGCATGGCGGCCTTCGTGGAAAAACGCCCGGCGAAATTCACGCACAAATAGCGCCGGCCGGCGCTTGACGGCCTTACGCGAGTAGAATATATTCCTACTAAATCTTCGCGGATCACCGGAGGCCTCCGGTGATCCGCGGAGCGATGGAGCGTCGGGAGGCGCAGGGCTCTTCGCCAAGAGCCCGCGCGCCTCGCCAGGCGCGCGGCGGGGTGCGTTAATCCCCGCCAAAGGGGTGCTGTTGAGCGCCGCACCCCTGGCGCCTCCCGGCGCTCCATCTCCCTTTCGGGGGACAGGAAAAAGGGACACCGGCGTTCCCGCGCCGTAAAGAACAGGGACGGCGGAGCGTTGGCTTTTCTCTCGGTCGTCCCCGCGAAGCGAGCACCCAAAGTCCAGAGCCGTGGTTATGGGTTTCCGCTTGCGCGGGAAGGATTCCGATATCTCCGCGATAATGAAGAAGCGCGCGCTACTTCCTCACGCAAATCACTCGCATGATCGCCACTTTCGCCGTGTCGATATCGGCGCGCCCGTTCGCCAATGCGACATTCGCGGCTTCCAGAAACTTCCTGACGCTTGCTGCAGGGACGATGGCGCCGGGGTTGATATCGACCATGCCGACGAACTGATTTTGCGCGTCGAATGCAGCGGCCCCGGCAAAGCCCGCCGCCGGCGCCGCATCGAGCAGAACCCGCGCTCCCTCTACGCCGCGCAATCTGGCTTTCGCCGTCGCAATCGCATGGCTGCCGCCTTGCGCCTGCGGCTCCGGGACGCCGAGCAGGATCAGGTCGGCGCCTTTCGGCGGATCGGCCGACAACGGCAGCGGGCGAATGTTTGCAGCGCCGTTGATGCGCAGCAGCGCGAGATCGGATGCCTTGTCGTCGGCGATACGTTCGGCATGGCCGTGACCGGACACGACGATGACGTGACAGCCGTCGGTCGCCTGCCGTTCGGTCACCACATGCCCGGCCCGGCTGACGACGATGCCGCTGGCATATTCCACCTTCCGGCTAGCCGCTGCGGCCAATTCGCTGCCGAACGGTGCGAATGCGCTCGACATCGCGACCACGACAGGCTCCATGATGCCGTCCATCGCCTGATCGTAGAGAATCGTCATGCCGCGCGCCTCGTTGTCCTTGAGCTGCACGCGCACATAGAATTTCTTCAGGCCCTGCAGACCCGACAGCACGAAGAAATCCGGGCGGAAGGCGTTGTACTCGACCCTGCGGTTCTTCGGGTTTTTCTTCAGCTCCTCGAACAGTTCGGACAGCTCCGCGCCGCCCATCTTCTCGCGGAAGGTCTCGATCTGGATTTCGCCGCGCGCCGAGAACCAGCGTGTGCCGTTCGTGCCGCGTTCGGACTTCACCGCGAATTTCGCCGGAATGCCGAGCCGCGCGCCGGGCAGCGCCTCG
>Ga0073934_10002391_pt1 | contig 39428 bp, 26 predicted proteins | sample LarsenN4metaG_FD_76834 | JGI IMG/M metagenome (GOLD analysis project Ga0073934, IMG submission 76834) | Hot spring sediment bacterial and archeal communities from British Columbia, Canada, to study Microbial Dark Matter (Phase II) - Larsen... ... | reverse complement strand
CGAGTTGCTCAAGGACGCCACTGCGCATGCCGAGATGCTGGCCATCACACAGGCAGAAAACGCGGTCGGCGACTGGCGATTGACCGAAGCGACCTTGTATGTGACCAAGGAACCCTGCCCCATGTGCGCGGGGGCTGTCGTGCATGTGCGTCTGCAGCGGGTGGTTTTTGGCGCGCCCGATCCCAAGGGAGGCGCGGCGGGCAGCCTGTTAAACCTTCTCCAAATGCCTCCTTTGAACCACCGTTGTGCCATCACCCCCGCTGTTCGCGAGGAGGAGTGCCGCGCTCTTCTGCGCTCCTTCTTTCAGGAACAGCGGCGGAGCAAGGGAGGTTAGGCCCTGCGAAACTCTCTGACATGAGGACCCCCGTCTTACTTACCCTCGCCATTCTGGCCTGCCGCTGCCACAGCCCGGGCGCCGCGCCGCTCTATCCGCCACCGAAAATGACCTACCTGGATAACGGCCAGGTGCGCATCGGCATGGACCTTGCGCTGGGCGGTGCCGTGACCTGGATTTCCAGCCGCGACCATCCCGGCAACCTGATCAACAGCGCCGATCTGGGCCGGCAGATCCAGATGTCCCATTACTCGGGACCCTGGCCCTTTGAGGTTGAGGGCAAGAAACCGCACCCGGCCTGGGCCAGTCTGGGATGGAATCCTATCCAGACCGGTGACTGCTACATGAACCCCTCGCGCGTGTTGGAGCACCGCAACGACACCCGCCAGATCTACATCCGGTGTGTCCCCATGCAGTGGCCCCTCAATAATGTCCCGGGCGATTGCCTCTTTGAAACGTGGACCACGCTCGATGGCCCCGTCATCCAGATGCGTTTCCGCTGCACCAATCAGCGGTTGGACAAGACCTTTTACCGGCCCTGCCCCCAGGAACTGCCTGCCGTTTACACCATTTCCCGCCTTTGGCGGCTCATGTCCTACATTGGTGATCAACCTTTCACAGGCGGACCGCTCACTCACGTGACCAATGACTGGCGCAAACCCTGGCCCTGGACGCGATTCGTCGCCACGGAGCGCTGGGCCGCGCTGGTCAATGACGCCGACTGGGGTCTGGGCGTCTTCAAGGATGACGGCGGTGAGTTTCACGGCGGCGTTTTTGGCGAAGGGCGGTCGGAAGACCCCAGGCATAGCTCCACCGCTTACCTGGCGCCGATCCACGTCGAGAACTTCGATCACAACCTTGTTTACGAACACCGCACGGCTTTTGTCGTGGGCCGCTTGGAGGAGATTCGACGTCGCTGCAACGCCATGGCGACCCGAACGCCTCCGGTCTGGCGCTTCGTGAAGGACCGCCAGCACTGGACCCTGCACCACGCCACCGACCAGGGATTTCCCTTGAATGGCGAGTGGCGCATCACCATCGGCGCGTCAAAACCGCGGCTGGTCAGCGGCACGCAGTGCTGGCGCGCCGAGTCCGCGCGGAAGGCGGACCTCGACCTCGCTTCCACAATCCAGAGCCGTTTCCTGCGGCTTTACTGGAAACGGCTGGACGACGACCAATTCGACGTCCGCAAGAGTGTGACCATCGAGGTCAAGGAAAACGGCGTTTTTCAAACACACCGCCTCGATCTGGGCGCCTCACCGGAATATCGGGGGTTGATCACCGGTCTGGCGCTCGAGCCGGATCTGGCCACTCGCCCCGGAGAGCAAATCGCCATCAGGAGCATCCGGCTCTATTCCGAGGGCACGCCATAGTCTTCAACAGCCACGGACCGCTGCCTCGGCGCCGTGCAGCCTCACGCGGGCTCTGTGGCCGACGGCGCGAGCTGTGTTAACGCTCAGGGAAGCCGGTCGCCGTACCACCGATCGGGCCTCCCGTTGCCCCCTCGAGATGGAACAGTAGCCACCGCCCCCCATCACTTCAGGGAGTCCATCAGACTGGCCAGCATCTTACGGCCTTGAGCCACGGGCACAGGCGCTTTCGAGCTTTCGCTCGCGTCCTCGACCAGTTCTTTGGGCAACTCCTTCAAGAACCTTGAGGGGTGGCAGGGCATGATCTGCCCGTACTTCTTGCGCCCCTGGCAGTGGCTGAGGGTGAGCGTTCGCATGGCCCGGGTGATCGCGACGTAGAAAAGTCGGCGCTCCTCATCCAGAGTGTTCTCAGCCGCGGAACGGGCATGGGGCAGCAGGCCGTCCTCGATGCCCACCACAAAGACGTGGGGAAACTCCAGGCCCTTGCAACTGTGCATGGTAATGAGTGTGACCGCGTCCAGCGCACTTTCCGTTTCGTCCTCCTCGCGTTCCTGGTCTAGAGCGAGTTCCTCAAGGAAGTTGGAAAGCCGCTCGACGGGCGCGCTGACGGTGGCCGCTCCGTCGTTTAGATCGGCAACAAGGTCTCTGAGATTCCGCACCCGATTCTCGGCTGTTTCAGGATTTTTCTCAGCGCGGCGGAGGTCATTGATGTAGCCAATCTCGTCCAGCCAGCGTTCCGCCCACGCGGTCAACGAGAGCGACTCAGACTGCTGAAGGAGCGCGCGCTGCGTCTCAATCAAGGCCAGAAAATCCCGGATGCTTTGACGGGTCCGCTCGACAAAACCGGCCTGCACGTCGGTGTGGCGCATGGCGGCATAGACCGAGCAGTGCCGCTCCTGGCTGGCGGCCAGCAGTCGTTCCATGGTCACGTCGCTCAATCCGCGGGCGGGCACGTTGGCGATGCGCAGCAGGCTGACGTCGTCGTGGGGGTTGAGAAAGACCTTAAGGTACGCCAGGAAATCACGCACTTCGCGGCGGTCGAAGTAGCTCTGCCCGCCAATCAGGCGGTAACGCACCCCGGCCTGGCGGAGGGCGATTTCGAAAGGGCGCGATTGCAGGTTGGTGCGGAAGAGGATGGCGTGCTCCGACCACGGAATCCGGCGCGTCATGCGCGCGCATTCGATCTCCTCGACCACGGTGCGGGCCTCCTCCTCCTCATTCTCGAAGGAGAAAAGCCGGATCAGCGAACCCTGTCCATTGTCGGACCACAGGCGTTTGCCGCGGCGCCGCGCGTTGTGTTTGATCACCGCGTTGGCGGCGTTGAGAATGACATTGGTGGACCGGTAATTCTGCTCCAGCTTGATGACCTTGACCTCCGGGAAATGCTTTTCGAGATCGAGCAGGTTGGCAATCTCCGCCCCGCGCCAGCCGTAGATGCTTTGGTCGTCGTCGCCCACCACACAGAGGTTGCGGTGTTCGCTGGTCAGGAGCTTGACCAGTTCAAACTGGGCGGCGTTGGTGTCCTGGTACTCGTCCACCATCACATAGCGGTAGGTGGCGCGGCACTCCTGGAGCACCTCGGGATGCTCCCGAAGCAGGCGCAGGGCCAGGAGGAGCAAGTCATCGAAGTCCACGGCGTTGCAGGCGCGCAAAGCGGACTCATAGCGTTTCAGGACCGTGGTGGTCATGGCGCGAAGACCCTCCTCCGCAATCACCTCCGCGCGCGCTCCGTGATTCTTGAGCCGGCTGATGAGCGTCTGGAGGACCTTGGGGTCGGCCTTTTCGCCACGGACCGAGAGATGGCTCAGAACTTTGCGGATGGCGCCCAGTTGCTCGGATTCGTCGTAAATAACAAAGTTGCGCTTGTAGCCCAGCTTCTCGATATGGCGGCGGAGAATCCGGACACACAGCGAATGAAAGGTGCAGATGGTGGGCCCTTGAACCCGCCCCTGCTTGTCCTGAAGAGCAGCGCGGGGCACGAGCTGAGCCACGCGTTCCCTCATTTCACGCGCAGCTTTGTTGGTAAACGTCACCGCCAGGATCGAATCGGGCTTGATGCCGCGCTCAATCATGTAAGCCACACGGCAGGTGATGACACGCGTTTTACCAGTCCCGGCTCCCGCCAGGATCAAGAGCGGGCCCCGCAGGGTTTCCACCGCCTGGCGTTGCTGGGGATTGAGCGTGTTCAGGTTCAACATCGGCGCGCGGAGTCTAGGGGCGCGACCGGTCTTGGCAAGCGGAACATCGCGCTCGCAAAGCGGTTGGCCCCAGCAACAAAACAACGCACTCCCATGAACAGCCTCGCCGTCTGGATTCGCCGCCAATCGGCGCTTCCCCGCCTTGCCGGGGGTTGCTCATTCCCGGGGCCATCGAGCAGCCCGCTCTGTTCCGCGTGACGGGAACGGAGTTCCCGCCGATTGAACATTTTGAACACCGAATCAGTCCGAACATTGAGTCAATGAACCGTACCGCAAAACAAGGGCCGCCGCTCCTGATCCTGCTCCACCTCACGTGTCTGTTCTGGGCAGGCACGCGGATGGCCACGGCCTCCGACGGGACGGCAACGCAGCGTATTCCGGCTGTGGAGCTCTTTCGGCCCGGCCCGCTGCGCTCGATCACCCTGGAATTGTCGGACGAATCCCTGCAACAGCTTCGCAAGGACAACCGTCGGCACGTCCGGGCCACCTTTCGCGAGGGGGAGACGGTGCTGCGGGATGTGGGAGTGCATCTTAAGGGAGCCGCAGGCAGCTTTCGGGGCTTGGAGGACAAGCCGGCCTGGACGGTGAATTTCGACAAGTTTGTCCCCGGCCAGCGGTGGCTGGGGCTGGAGAAAATCCACCTCAACAACTCGGTCCAGGATGGCAGCTATCTCTGCGAAAACCTCTGCGGAGAGATCTTCCGGCGCGCCGGGGTGCCCGCCGCGCGGGCCTGCAATGTTCGCGTCACCTTCAACGGACGCGACCTGGGCGTTTATGTGCTCAAGGAAGGATTCGACAAGACGTTTCTCAAGCAATACTTCGCCAACGCCAGGGGCAACCTCTACGACGGAGGCTTTTGCCGGGATATTGACCAGCCACTGGAGAAGGTCAGCGGCAACGAGGCCAGGGACCAGCCTGAGATCCGCGCGCTGATGCTGGCCGCCTACGAAGGAGACCCGGCCAAGCGTTTTCAGAAATTGGCCCAGCGCCTTGACCTCGACCGGTTCATTACCTATTGCGCCCTGGAGGTCATGCTTTGGGACTGGGACGGCTATGTCATGAAGCCGAACAACTACAAGCTCTACTGGGACCCGTCCACCGACAAGATCACGTTTTTCCCCCATGGCATGGACCAGATGTTCTGGGAGCCCCAGGGCGCCATCAACCCCGGCTTTAATGGGCTGGTGGCACGCGGTTTGATCGAGACCCCGGAGGGAAGCCGGCTTTACCGCCAACGCATGGCAGAACTCACCACCAATCTCTTTCAGCTTTCGTGGATGACCAATTACCTACTCAGCTACGCGGGGCCTGTCCGAGCCGCACTGGCCTCGCGCAGTCAAAGCGCCGCCCGACATTACGACGGGGAGGTGGCGAGAATTCTTGAGCTGGTCAGCGGACGCGCGGCTTTCCTGAACAAAAAGTTTTCCGCGCCCAACCCCGCCCTGGCTTTCAAGGACGGCGTGATGTCCTTGAAACACTGGGAGGTTCAACGCGACGCGTCCGACACGCGCCTCGATCAGATCACGGACGCCGACGGACGCATGACCTGTCACATTCTGGCGACCGATGACACGGTTGCGTCGTGGCGATGCCGTCTCCAACTGCCCCCCGGGCGCTACCGTTTCGAGGGGCTGGCCCGAACCCGGGAGGTGCTCGGTCGGCGCGATGCAACGGGAGAAGGCGCCGGCCTGCGCGTGAGCGGCATGGAACGGCATCGCCATGGCCAACTTACCGGCACCACACCATGGACACCCCTGGCCTGCGACTTCACGGTCTCACATGACGACGAATCGGTGACCTTGATTTGTGAACTCCGAGCCCTCAAAGGCGAAGCCTGGTTTGACTTGAACTCCCTGCGGCTGGTCCAGGTCAAGTAGGCCGGGCGGCGCGAACCTAGTAAACCTTGCGCAGGTTCGATGGGAGGATGTTCAACTCCCCGCGATACTTGGCGACCGTGCGCCGCGCGATGACGATGCCTTTGGCCTTCAGACGCTCGGCCACCTCGTCGTCCGAAAGCGGCTTCGTCGGATCCTCGTTCTTGAAGATCTCCGCGATCATCTCCTTCACCGAGGTGTTGGACAGGCCCTGCCCACTGACCGTTTGAATACCCGAAGTGAAGAAATACCTCATTTCGAAAACCCCGCGCGGCGTCTCCATGTATTTGCCTGAGACGGCGCGGCTGACGGTGGTTTCATGGACCCCCACCGCCTCGGCCACCTGAGCCATGGTCATTGGCTTCAGCCCGGCCACGCCTTTGTCGAAAAACTCCTTCTGGCGCGCAACAATTTCACGCGCAATGCTCAGGATGGTTTGCTGCCGTTGATGAAGGCTCTTGATCAGGAATTTTCCGGCGCGGATCTTCTCCCGAATGTAGTTCTTGACCTCCGGGGAAGTGGCGGCCTGGGACATCAGGTCCTTGTAGGCGTTGCTGATGCGCAAATGGGGCAGGTGATCATTGTTGGCCCGCACTTCGTAATCGTCGCCCGAACGCGTGACAAACACCTCGGGCACCACATAAACCGTCTCGGCGGTTTCAACATCGCGGCCCGGCTTGGGGTTGAGGCGCGCGATGCGTTGCAGAGCTTCCTGCACGCTATCCAGATCCGCGCCTGTGCCACGAGCGATCTCCGGAATACGGCGGCGGCTGAGAGCCTCGAAGAAATCGCTGACAATGCGGTACTCCAGCGAGCGTGTGCGCTGGTCGCGCTCCAACTGGAGCAGCAGGCACTCCCGCAGGTCGCGCGCCCCAACCCCCGGAGGATGAAACGACTGAATGACTTTCAGAACTTCGATGACCCGCTCGGGGGCGCACTGAGCGCTGGCGGCTAATTCCTCGATGGTCGCGGCCAGGAAGCCATTCTCGTCAATGTTGCCGATAATCAGTTCGGCCAGGGGTTGCTGGTCCGCAGCCAGGCTCGAGGTGCGCATCTGCTCTAGCAGGCTTTCCTGCAGCGATGCGGGGGCCACCAGTGAGTCCAGCATGAACTGCCGTTTCTCCTCCTCGACATCCGCGGACCGTAAAGGGATGTTCGTTTGCGCAAAGTGGTCACGCCACTCCTGGTCGAGCTGGCTCAGGCGCTCGAACTCCGCCTGAAAATCATCTACCGGCGCCTGGCTCGGTTTTTCCGTGGCCGGATCAAACCTGACATCGGCGGGCGGCTCCGTCGGATCCAGGGCTGGATCCGGACCCACTTGGCCGGTTTCCTCCTTATCCGCCTCCGTGGTGGGAACGGTCTCTTCGAGGACGGGGTTTTGCTGCAATTCCTGCTCGACGAGCGCCTTGAGTTCCAGGGTGGGGGCTTGCAGAAGTGCCAGCGACTGTTGCAGTTGCGGTGCAAGCACCTGCGACAGCGCCATCTTCTGCGACAGATATAAGCCCTGCGACATTCGGAAGACTTTAGCCCGTCCGGCGGAGACCGCTCAAGCAATTCCTGTGCCGATTTTCGGATTGCAGTTCTACCAACCCTTCTTACCTTCGGCGCGTGCCAGTGCAACTAACAATTCTGGGCAGTGGTTCCAATGGCAACTCCGCCTACCTCGAGACGGCCAATACCCGCCTGCTGGTGGATGCTGGCCTGAGCGCCCGCCAGGTGCGTCAGCGCCTCTTAGCGATCGGCCGATCCCATGAAAACCTGACGGCGATCCTCGTCACCCATGAGCACACCGACCATTGCCAGGCTCTGGCGATCCTGGCGGCCCGAGCGCGGATTCCCATCTACTGCAACCGTCTGACCCGGGAGGCGATTGAGGCTTCAGCCCCGACCGGCTGCGAGTACCGGGTTTTTGAAACCGGAGCGACCTTCGAGGTTGGTGAGACAGAGATTGAGACCTTCAGCATCCCGCACGACGCCAGTGATCCGGTGGGTTTTGTGGTCCGCACCGACGCCGGTAAAGTGGGATTCCTCACCGACCTCGGCCATGCCACGCGGCTGGTCCTCGAACGGGTGCGTTCCACCCGCGTTCTGGTGATCGAGTCCAATCACGACATTCAAATGTTGCAGGATGACCCCCGCCGTCCCTGGAGCCTGAAACAACGCATTCTCAGCCGGCATGGCCATCTCTCCAACGAAGCGGCGGCTGACGCCGTCCAGGAAATCATGTCCTCAGACCTGCGGCATCTGGTGCTGGCCCACTTGAGCCGGGACTGCAACCGTCCGGAACTGGCCCTGGGGGCAGTTCATCGGCGGCTGGAGCGCCTGGGTGTGAAACACGTCACCGTGGAGGCGGCTACTCAGCACGCCCCCACTTCGACCATCCGCCTCGAATAAAACCCGGTCAAACGTCGCAAAGCGCGACCGCTTCACGCAGACCCTGCAGCGGCGCGCGGGTCGGGATGAACTCCTGACCCACATACCCCTGGTAGCCCGCCTCGATCAATGCCCGCATAATGGGCGGGAAGTTCAACTCCTGGGTTTGGTCCAGTTCGCCGCGCCCGGGACAACCCGCCACATGCACGTGGCCAATGTATTCCTTGAACTGCTGAATGCGTCGGATGACGTCGCCATCCATGATCTGCACGTGATAGACATCAAAGAGCAGTTTAAGGCGGGGCGAGCCCACCTTCTTGATGATGTCAATGCAGTAGTCGGTATGATCACCCTGGTAGCCGGGATGGCCCTTCATCGGGTGTGAGGTGTCGCGGCTGTTGAGCATCTCCAGACACAGCGTGACTTTTTTCTGCTCGGCGTAGCCGATGATCTTCTTGAAACCAGCCACGCAATTGCGCGCGCCCTTCTCGAGGGAAATCCGCGCACCATCAGGTTTAGCAGGGTCTTTCGCGCTGTAGCCGGTGAAGCAAATGACATTGGAAGCTCCAAAGGCCGCCGCAGCGTCAATGGCCTCCTCCGTGGCCTTCATCACCTTGGGCCAGAAATCAGGATTGTTGAATCCTTTCAGGAACGGCGGGTCCGGGTCCATGTTGATCTGGACGATGGCGCTGGTCAGGCCGTACTTCTTCAGCGTGGGGAACCCGGCCGCGGTGGTGAGTTCGACGCTGGTCAGACCGAGTGACCTGGCCACCTGGCAGATACGGTCCAGACTCCATTTCTCGCCGAACAATTCCCAGCACCACGGGACAATGGACTGCTTGATCCGGCCCTTGCTTACCACAGGGGCCTCCGCCTCGGCGCCACGCAGACGCCCGGCGCCGGAGAGGATTGCGGCCCCGGCGGCGGCGATCGAAACGCTGCGGCGCAGCATTTGGCGGCGCGTCACGCCGGCAGGTGAAGATGTCATGGAGGAGCGGTTCATGGCTGAATGTTTGGTTGAGAGATTTTGTGGTTCAGGTGTCATGCGCAACAACGGGCCACCCTAGCTCAGAAGGCTCAAGGCCACAACCCTCTTCTGGCCCCGCCTGCCGCGCACCTAGAAACCCCGCAGTTCGGTGCTCGAACGGGCGGGAAGCCCGGGTGCCGGCACCCGTTTGAGCACCCGATACTCGATGCCGAGCTGTTGGCAGTATTCCCGTTTGCCGCCCCGGTCGCCATCCTCGTTCACCACATAAAGGTCCGGCCGCAGTTGCCGAATCTCGGGGTCGGCATCGAGCAAGCCCGATCCCGAAGAGATAAACGCGTGTTTAACGTAACGAATGGAACCAACCATGTATCGGCGTTCGTCCTGCTTGATCAGCGGGTGGCCCGGTCCCTTGAGTGCTTCGATGTTTGCGTCGTTGCCCAGCCCGACGTAAAGGTCCCCATAAGTACTGGCCTCCTCAAAGAAACGAATATGGCCGGTGTGCAACCAGTCGTAACAACCGGTCACAATCACCTTCTTTCGCCCGGGAAGCGCGGGTGTCGGCGGCGGGGAAGGATAGCCCGAGCAGGCCACACCATCCAACACCCGGTATTGGATGCCGCGCGCGCGCGCAAACGCCTGGCGGGCTGGCGAGTGTCGGCAGCCGCCGACCACCCAGACCGACGGTGAGTAACCGGGCGCTTCGGGCAATTCATCGGGGTGGATGGGGCCGCGGACCAGCACGACCCGGCTCACGTAACGCAGCGCATTGAGAAAGTAGAGGCGCTCGGCCGCGCTGAACTTTGGCGGCCGTCCCGTCATCTCCCGGAGAGCGTCGTCGGGCCAGAGCAGGACCGTCAGTTCTCCCAGCCTGGAGGCCTCCTCAAGGAAACGGACGTGCGGGGCTCGCAGATCGTCAAAACCCCCGGTGACACAGACCTGGTCGGGCATAGGCGATTCAGAGTCAGTCATTCAGTCGCACCTGAAACTTAAGCGCACCCGGCACGGGCTGGGCCGAGGCCACCAACAGGTAACCCCCGCCGCAGCCGGAGTACATCGCTCCAGGGTATTGGTTCTGGTAGGCGCGCAACAGGGCGGGCAGGTCGGTGGTGATCAGCGGGTGCTCAACTGTGTCAGGCAGCAGATGGGACCAGCACGCCATGCACTCGTTCATCGAGGCCCCCAGCCCCTCAAGGTCCATGCGGCGGATGGATTCGAAACAGTCGCGTCCGCTCTGGCCCAGCCTGGCGATCCAGCGGGGACTCAGACACTGTCGCCCAAGCGGGTTATAGCCCTCGGGGCGCGGCGCCACGGGCAAAATGTGCAGCACCCGCTCCAGCCATCGGGCGACCCGCCGGCTGGTGATCGTCTCGATGTGCGCAGGAAAAACGCCCTCGTGGGCACGGATGTCATAATCGAGGCGGTTGATGCCAGGGTAAATCAGGCCGATCATGTCCTGAGACCCGCTGGGCTGTGCTTTTCCAGCGTTCTCCGCCTGGTAAAGCCGCCGCACCAGCCCGGCCGGATCGCCGTGAGGCAAGCGCCCCTTCCAAAGCGCCATCGCCACCGCGCGGGTGCCGGTGGCCAGTCCAGCGCGCTCCTTGAAACGGACCCTCGGCTCGACACTCACCACCACCATCGAGCCGGGCGGCTCGGGATTCAGCCGCGACACAAAAGGCTGGTCAATCCATCCCCCCGCCAGAGCCAGGCGGTAGGGAATGCGACCAATCACACGAGCCAATGCCTGCATGGGATGCGCCGACGTGTGGACGGAGGGGGCTGGCGTTGCCTTCGGGTTGGCTATTCGACCACGCGCCGGCCTTGTTTGCGTTTCTCGTACTGCTCTTTGATCCACCGGTAGGTGATGGCCAGACCCTGGTCGAGCGGAGTGCGGGGCTCCCACTTCAGCACTTGCTTGATGAAGGTGTTGTCACTATTGCGCCCGGCCACACCCCGCGGCGCGTTCAGATCGTAGTTTCGTTTGAGCTTCACCCCGGCGATCTTTTCGATCCGGGACAAGAGTTCGTTGATGGACACCAGCTCGCTCGATCCCAGATTGATGGGCGTGGCAATGAGGCGGTCACAGTGCATGATCATATCAATGCCTTTCACGCAATCGTCAATAAACATGAAGCTGCGTGTGGCCGTGCCGTCGCCCCAGATCGTGATCTGCAGATCGTTTTTGTCTATGGCCTCGATGACCTTCCGGCACAGAGCGGCGGGGGCCTTTTCCCGCCCTCCGTCCCATGTGCCATACGGGCCATAGACATTGTGGAAACGGGCAATAGCCGTCTTCAGGCCGCGCTCGGCCCAATACTCCTGGCAAAACATCTCGCTCATCAGCTTCTCCCACCCGTAGCCCCGTTCGGCCATGGCCGGGTAGGCGTCGGATTCCTTGAGCGCGCGAACCTTCGGGTCCTGCTGAAGCAGGACGTTGTAGGCGCAGGCGGAACTGGAAAAAAAGTAGCGGCGGGCCCCGGCGCGATACGCCGCCTCGATCATGTGGGTGTTGATCAGAATGCTGCGCAGGCACTCGACCCGAAACCGCTCAATGAAACCCATGCCGCCCATGTCGGCCGCCAGGTTGTAGACCTCAACTGCCCCCTCGCAGACGCGATGACAATTGGCTTCCTGGCTGACGTCCAGACACAGAGACTCTACTCCCGGCACCCGCAAATACCACTCGTAGAGCGGTTTCTTGTCCACCGCCCGGATGCGGTTGAACCCTTTGCGTTTGAAGTAACGGACGAGATTGCCGGCGATGAAGCCGCCCGCGCCCGTGATCACAATCAAGTCGTCTTTCTTGAGGGGAGGATCTTTCTCCACCAGTCGTTGTTGCTCCATAAAATCAGTCTGCAGCCGCAGCTCCCTCAGGGCTGAGGGCGCTCGTAAACCCGGACGTAGTCAATGAGGTATCGTTGTGGCAGAACCGCGTCATCCATCGGGCCGCCCCACGACCCTCCCAGCGCCAGGTTGATCAGCAGATAATGCGGTTTTCGAAAGGGGTTGTCGGGGCCCGTGCCCGCCTCATCAATGGCGAACGTAAAGTACTTCTGGTCGTCGAAGAAAAAGTCCATGCGGTCGGGATGCCACTCAAGGGCGTAAATGTGGAAATCCTCCCACGGGGCCTTGCACGCCAGCCGCCCGCCTTTGCTGGCGTGGCGGCCATCCTTGCTGAAGTGAACCGTGGCGTGGACTTTGTCCGGCTCCTTGCCTACGAATTCCATGATGTCAATCTCCCCGCAACGCGGCCAGCCGATGGCAGCGCGGTTGGTGCCCATCATCCAGATCGCGGGCCACACCCCTTTGCCCCGGGGCAGCCTGGCCCGGATTTCCACCCGCCCATAGAGAAAGCTTGCCTTGCCCTCCGTGGTCACACTCGCGGAGGTGTAATCGGCCCAGGCAACCGAGGCGAGACGGTTGTTGCCGGCATTGGTCCGGTAAAACGGGTTCGCGTAACGTTCTTTGCGACCTTCGATGACGAGCACGCCGTCCTCGACCCGGCTGTTCTCGAGCCGCTCGCGGGTGTAAAACTGCAACTCACGGTTCCGCACAAACCCTGTCTCATAGGTCCATTTCGCAGGGTCCGGCAACCCGGGGGTCACAAACTCCTCCGCCCAGATCGGGGCATTCCGGGCGGCCAGGGTGTTGTCCACAACCACCAGGCCCGCCAGGGCAAGGCTTGCGAGGAAAACCCGACGTGTCGCGTGTTTCACGAACGTTATCTGATGGCATCACCCCGGCTCGGTCAAGTCCTCCCTTTCACCAAACGCTGGCTTCCCGGGTCGGCGACTTTGTGCGAAGCAAAGGGAACGACGCCATGCAATCGTGGGATTCCATCACGGCAGGGACAGGCGTTCCTGCCACGCGGTTCCATCCCGGGACGCCCCGGCAACGTCGCTTAAGGCCGTGTCCGAGTGGCGGCCCGGATGCGCTGAAGGTCCGCGCTCATGGACCGGGCTCGCTCGGTCTCGTGGGTGATCTGGTTCTGGCGTTCGCCAGGGTCCGCAGCGAGGTTGAACAGAAAACCCGACGGATCGTTGCCCAACTCGGTGTTCGTTGGCAGGCTGATCCGCGGCCCCTGGCGGCGCTCGATGAATTTCCAGGAGCCCCGGCGCAACGCGAGTGCTCCACCCTGTTGGACCAGCTCATCCCGTCCGGTTCGCGTAACTCCCAGCAAAGCCGGCATCACGTTGAAACTGTCGGGCGCGTCATTCGGCCCAAGGGGCTGCCCGGTCAACGACGCCAAAGAAGCCAGCAAATCCACCTGGCAGACCAGGGCTTCCGAAACGCCCGGCTGGATTCGGGCGGGCCACCGCGTGATGAAAGGCACACGTGTGCCGCCCTCAAAGGCGCTGTACTTCCCCCCGCGCAGCGGCCCGGCGGGCCGGTGGTCCCCAAGTTTTTCCACCGCTTGATCCTTGTAACCGTCGTCCACAACGGGCCCGTTGTCGCTCGAGAAAATGACCAGGGTGTTGCGCGTCAATTCCAGGCGATCCAGGGTGTCGAGCAACGCGCCAACACACCAGTCGAGCTGGACGATGACATCACCCCGCGGACCGAGCGGGGTGCTTCCGGCGAAGCGTGGATGCGGAATGCGCGGAACGTGGATGTCGTGGGTCGCAAAATAGAGAAAGAACGGTTCGGCGCGATGACGTTCGATAAAGGCGATCGCCTTGCGGGTTATGACATCCGCCATATCCTCATCCACCCACCGGGCCGAGCGCCCGCCTTTCATGTAACCAATCCGGCTGATGCCATTGACAATGGTCATGTCATGCCCGTGGCTGGGGTGGAGCCTCAACAGGTCGGGCCGCGCCTTTCCCGTGGGCTCGTCGCCGATGGGTTTGCCAAACGCCACGCTGATCGGATCGTTCGTGTCCAGGCCCGCCACCCGGTGGTTTTCCACATAAACACAAGGGACCCGGTCGCCCGTGGCGGGAATCAGGAAACTGTAATCGAAACCCAGTTCAAGCGGCCCGGGTTGGATGTCTCCGTTCCAGTCCGGGCCGTTCTGAGGGCCGAGCCCAAGATGCCATTTGCCCACCACGGCGTTCCGGTAACCTGCCCGGCGCAGGAGGCTGGCCAGCGTGGTGCGTCCGGGCTCAATAATCAACCCGGCGTCACCCGGAAGGACACCCGTGCCTTTCTTGCGCCACGCATACTCGCCCGTCAGCATCGCGTAGCGCGAAGGCGTGCAGGTGGCTGCCGCTGAATGCGCGTCCGTGAATCGCAGTCCCTCGCGCGCCAGGCGATCAATATGCGGCGTCCTCACTTTGGTGGCTCCATAGCACCCCACGTCACCGTAGCCGAGGTCATCGGCGTAGATGAGAACGATGTTCGGCAAGGCGGGCGCCGAGGCGGCCCCAAACCGGAGAACAAGGAGCGCGGCAATGCTCAGAATCAGGGTTCCGACAGGGAGGAACCGTGTGCCGCAACTCCAGCCTTTGGACCGGCGCGTGCTCCACAGCCTCGGAATGGATTTCATCATAAGATGATGGGCAGAATTCAGCCTGCGCACAAGACTGAATGTGTCCCGCCTGGGCGGCTTGACGCTCAGGAGGGCGTTGTCCATGCTTCGCCGACATGAAGTCAGACCGGCCTGCTCAGCCGTGGAAATGGGTGGTTCTGGCGGTCGCCGCAGGCATCATCCTGGTGGCAACCCTGTTGGTGCAACAGCACTACCGCCATTCGCTGGATCGCTTCGAGCGCCTCAGCCACCTCGGCAAGCGCGCCCTCGAAACGGGCCAGCCCGGAGAGGCGTTGGCGAATTTCAAACGGGCCGCGGAATTGAACCCCAACCACCCCGATGCGCTGTTCAATGTGGCGCTGGCCCTTTTCCAGTCCGGTCAGTTCGAGCAGGCCATTCGCCAGGCCCGTCTGGCCACCGAGCGGGACCATAACCATGCCGCGGCCTGGTATATCATGGGCCTGGCGCACCTCCGCCTGGGCCAGGCCGAACAGGCGGTTCAGGCGCTGACGCAGGCGCATAACATTGATGTCACTGTCGGGCCGGTGCAATTCCAGCTCGGCCTGGCCTACGAAGCCTGGGGCAAGGGCGAGGAGGCCATCAACGAATGGCAAACTCTGGTGCAGTTCGAGCCCGAACACCCCGCCGCCCACTACCGGCTGAGTCTGGCCTTGCGTCGGGCCGGCCGCACCGCAGAGGCCGACGCGGCGCTCGCCGAGCACCAAAAGGTGCTGGCGCGGCAGGGCACCCAGGGGGCCAACCCTGCCATCCTCGAACAGTGCAAATACGTGTTGGCCCGCGTGCCCTTTCAAGCGCAGCCCCCGGATCGCCAGGGCGTTCGGGTGGTGTTTCGCGATGTGACCGACAGCCATTTGGAGGGCGCCCCCCGCTACGGCCCGCCGCTGGGCGTGATTGATTTCGCCCAAAACGGACACAACCACCTCGTGGCCGCCGAGGGCACGAATGGTTTCCGGCTTCTCACCAACGCCAACGGCCTCTTTCGTCCGGTCAGCCCGCTGATGCCGTCCGTGCCCGGCGGGCGCGCGGGCCAGTGCCTGGTGGCGGATTTGAACAACGACGGCGTTCCGGATGCCCTCTTCCTCGGCGACCAGGGCGTCAGACTCTTCCGCTTCACAACCAATGGCGCCATGACCGATGCCACGCTCTTTGCAGGCCTCAATCGCCTGACCGCCGTTCGGGGCGCGCTGGTGGACCTCGACTACCGCGGCAATCTCGACTTGATCACCGTTAATCCCGGAGGCCAGGGCGTACGATTGATGAGGAACCTCGGCAACATGTACTTCTCCGAAAGTACGGCGACCTCGGGCCTGCCGGCCACACTGCCCGGCGCCAGCCAGGTGGTGATCGAGGATTGGAATAACGATGATTTGCAGGACGTGCTGGTGTGCGCGGAGGGCCGGCCGCCTCAATTGTTCCTCAAGCAACGCGGCGGCCCTCTCATTCCCACCAATGGGCCCGCAGCATGGCCCGCCGCTTCCCGGGTGGCCGTGGGCGACCTCAACAACGATCTTGCGCCTGACCTCGTTCTGGCCGGCCAGGACAAGGTCTTTCTGGCTTTTCATGGCCGGCCGCAACCGCAAACGCTTCCCGTCGCCGGGATGGCGATCGCCATCATCCGCCTCGTGGACTTTGATAATGACGGCTGGCTCGACTTGATCCTGGGGGGCGCCGGTGTCCGCGCCTGGCGTAACCTTGGGCCAGCCGGTTTCAAGGACGTGACCAGCTCTCTCGGCCTGGCGCCGCTGGCGGGATTTGCCGTCGAGGACCTGGCGGCAGCCGATTTCGACAACGATGGTGACACCGACCTTCTCCTCGCCGGGCGCGGTGGTCTGAAGCTCCTCAGCAACGAGGGTGGCAACAGCAACCTCATGCTAAAGGTCCAATTGGCCGGTCGCCGCTCCAACGCCAGCGGACTGGGCATCCGCCTGGAACTCGCCTCGGGTGGCCTCAGGCTGGCCCGCCGGGTCCAGTCGCTTCCGGTCGAAATCGGGGTGGGCCGCCATTCCCCCCTGGAATACCTCAATGCCCGCTGGTTCAACACCAGCCCCAGTTACGTGGATGTGAAGGTGGATCCCAAAACACCGCTGCAATTGGAGGAACTGGCCATTCAGGAAGGCTCCTGCCCCTACCTCTACGCCTGGGACGGACACCGGGTGCGTTTTGTCACCGACATTCTCGGCGCGGCGCCCCTGGGCTTGCCTGTGGCCCCCGGGCGCTACGTGGAGGCCGACACCGAGGAAATCGCCTGGATCGGCGGGCCGGACGCATTCGCGCCCCGGGGAGATCACTACGAGTTGCGCATCACCGAGGAACTGCGCGAGGTGCTTTATCTGGACGACGCGCGCCTGTTGGTGGTGGATCATCCGCACGGAACAGAAGTGCACCCGACCAGCAAGCTGCGGCCAGCCAAACCCTACCCGCCCGCCTCTCTCATGCTCCTGCACCACCGGCAACCGTTGCTGCGTGCCACCCGATCCGACGGCCGGGATGTGACCGGCCTCCTGCAGGAAATAGATGGGCGCATGGCTTCGCCAGTGGCCCTCCGCGCGCCGCAGTTGCGGGGTCACGCAGAACCACATCATTACCTCCTGGACTTTGGTCGGCTCGATACGACTCGCCCCCTTGTATTGGCCATGACCGGCTGGCTGCGCCTGGGAGGCGGCATGGCCAACATCGCCGCGTCGCAGTTTCCCGATCTGCCCTTTCCGTTTCCGGTCCTCGAGGCCGAGACGGCCAACGGCCGATGGCACAAGGTGCCGGTTGTCGTGGGCGCGCCCAGTGGCAAAACCAAAACCATCCTCGTTGAGCTGGCCGGCGCCTTGCCCGAAGGCGCGGGCCGCCTGCGGTTGTCCATGGGCTACGAGCTGCACTGGGACCGGCTCGCCCTGTTTGAGAAAGCCGACTCCAGCCTCGCACGAACCGTGGCGCTCCAGCCCGTCAGCGCGCACTTGCGCTGGCGAGGTTTCAGTGAAACCGCCGACCTGCCCTGGGACCAGCCCATCACCCCGCTCTACGACCGGGTTCGCCCTACGACGGCCCTGGACCTCCTCCCTTCAGGCTGGTGCACGCGCTATGGCGAGGTGACGGAGCTGGTCACGGCCCGGGATAACGCGCTCGTGCTGGTCAATGGCGGCGATGAGCTCACCCTGCGATTTCCCTCGTCCGCCGTGCCGCCGCTGTCGGCCGGCTTGAGGCGAGCCTTCTTCCTCCACGCTTGCGGGTGGGACAAAGACTCGGATTTCCACGTCAGGCATGGCACTACGATTGCCCCCTTGCCCTGGCATGGCATGGACGACCAGCGCTACGGCGACGAGCCCCGTCCCGCCCTGACAAACGACGCCTGGATGACCCGCTACAACACGCGCTGGGTGGGACCGCGGTTTCTGGCGCGCCAGCCATCGCTGTCTGGCGGAAGTCCCCGCTGACGCCGAACCCCAACAGCCCTCAGCGAGTAACAGCGGGACTGCGCGCCGATTGCAACAGGGTTTGCCGCGTCGAAACTTCCGGATAGTTCAGCGCCAACTGCCGGAGAGCCCTGCGCGTGTCGTCGTCCGCCAGCAGCCCCAGCGCCGCCGCGGCCGCCTGCCGTGTCTCCGTGGCATTGTTGAAGTCCCCCGCCACCTGCAAGAGATCGGGGATGGCTCGCCTATCCCCCAGTTGACCCAGAGCCCATGCGGCGGCGGCCCGCCAACAAGGGGTCAGGTCGTTGTGCAAGAAGATCAAGCCAGGTCCAAGCGGGTCCGGCGATCCCAGCGAGAACTCATTCGAAGCCCGGACGGCAGCCAAAAGCGTCTCAAACGATTCAGGATGTCGCACCCGGCCCAGCGCGCGCCCCAGGTAAAAACAAACCCAATGACGGGCGGGCAGCTTGTCCACCACCGGGATCCCCTGGCTGAAAACCCGCGGAATATCATTCGAGCGGACCATATACCGCGCGTAGGCGGCCTGGAGCCGTGGCGCGTAAGCGGGGCTGGCGCAGACGATGGAGAGGATTTGGGCAGCGCGATTCTCGGGAGTGGGGGTGCCCGCCCAGGCCCCATGCACCCGTTGCAGCGCCTCCACCATCGCGGGAACAGGCCGGGCGCCACCATCACCGATCAACGCCAGACAGCTTTCAACCACAGCCTCCTCCAGGCCGTGCCTCCAGATAAAGCGTGCGATCAATTGTTCCGCCGAATCGGGCTCCACAAACAGGGCGCGGTCGAAATCCGTCGGCGCGCACCGCAGCACGTGGGGCGCCAGGGGCGCCGCGTTCGTCGAGCCCAGCCGGTCCAACGCCAGGAGAATGCGGTAATGAACCGGAGACGCATGGCAGGCAATCAGGGCCTCGTGGTCGCCATACCACTGAGTATAGCGAATGTAATCCTTCAAGCCGGCAAACGTCGTGATCAGAGCGGCTTCCGCCTCCGCCGTGCCAATCAGGCCAAGGGCATCCGCGGCGGCCTCCGCCACAAAGAGATTGCCGGTGTCCGGATCAGAGTGGTTTTTCAGGGTCTCGGCCAACAGCGGCAGGGCCTCCCGATCCTTCAGGCGTCCCAGCGCGCGAATGATCTCCTGGATCATCCGGGGATTGGCAGGCTCGTGGGCCAGGAATTTCGCGCCGTCTCCCTGGAAACGGTACCGTTTGTAGCCCTCGTCGTTTCGCCAGCGAACCAACGCATCGCGCAGGGCGCGCCGCGCTTCCTCGCCCGCCGCCCGGTGCCCCAGCGCCACCGCGGCCCGCCGCACCTCATCCCGGTTCGTGGAACTCAACCGCCTGATCCATCCTTCCTCCGCGCCCGAAAAGTTCTCCAGAGCCAGGGTCGCCGCCTGCCTGACGAGCCAATCAGGATCATGACGCGCCCGCTCGAGAGCGGGAATTTCCCGTTCCGTGCCGCACACGGCCAGAGCGAGCGCCGCAACCACCCGCACCTCGCGATTCGTGTCCGCAAGGCAGGAGGCGACGGCGGACGCGGCTTCCAGATCACGAGTCAGCGCCAGACGTTGAAGCGTGGCCACACGGCGCTCTGGATCTCCATCCTTTAACCGCCGCCGCAACTCCACCGTGTCCCCCAAGGGGGTGTTCAGCCCCGCGACCTCCCGGAAGCGGTCAAACTGCAATTCACTCAGTCCCGTCACCGCCGCGTTGTTGCCCCGAAACCGATGGGGGTCCCCCTCTCCGGTCAGCCGCATGGGACGAACCGACGTCGCCATCAGGGTGGCCCGGTCTGTCGGCGGCGCCATTTGCCGCGGCGCGTGGCAGCCCACACAACCTCGCGTTTCGCCCCCACGCACATAAATCCACGACATCTCGTTCAGTTCGGCCCTCCCCTCCGCGTCCACGGCCTGAAAAGCGATCGCCGTGTCCGCCGGCACCTCGACCGCAAACGAGCCATCCGGAGCCAATGGCACCGTCCCCAGCTCAACCGTTTCGTTGCCCGCATGGACGATGTAAGAATGCGAGGATCGCATCGTCAGCCCCTTGCCCATCAGAACACGAATGGCTTTGACGTGAGACCAGCCGGCCTGCGTATGGCGCGTGAGCCGGGCATCCTGGCAGAACAGAATGCCTGTGCGTTGCCCGGCGCGCACCGAGCTGGCCAGCAGGCCGGGACGCGGCCGGGGCCCCAGGTAAACCGGCGAGTGAATCGGATTCTCAGCGGCCTCGTAAAGAGTCACCAGCGACCGGGCTGGCTGGTCGGGATCGAACACCGCGATCCGATGATAACCGCCATGGAGGCGTTGTTTGAGGCCCCTGGCCGCGCTTGCCGGCAGCGTGCATAAAAGCCGTCCATCAGGCAGAGCGGCCACCTCGCCCGCAGGCAGAGGATGGTTGACGATGTCCTGCGGGGTGGCGCCGGGCCGTCCCACCGCGATGGATGAACCCGTGACGTAGGCAACCCGGCCGTCTGGCAACGGCGCCGGGCTCCCGCAGTAGAATGCTCGCAGTCGGTTGCCATAGCCTGGGCCCAGATCCAGCCCGAACTCCGTGTAGCCGTGCGTGCCGTCCGGATGCATGGCGTGCAGGAGAGTCTCCACCTTGCCCCGGTCGAAAAAATTGTCAGAGCGAATGAAGAGAATGCGCCCGTCTGGCATGACCCGGGGCTCGTTGTCGAAAATAAAGGTGGATGTCAGCACTCGAATGTCCGACCCATCCGGCCGCATGGTGAACAGCGCGCGCGAAGGGGTGTTATGATACTCCTCAAAACAACCCCCGCGGGTCGAGACAAACACAATCCGCCCGTCCGGCAACTCCGCCGGATCAATGTCATGGAAGGGACCAGAGGTCAGTTGAACCGGCTCGCCTCCCGCGGCGCCAATCTTGTAGAGATGGAAAAAAGCGTCGCCATCCCTGGCCATGGAGAAGTAGATCGTCTGCCCGTCGAAGGACACCGTCGGCGACCCAAGCGCGCCCAGCCGCGTTGCCACCAGCGTCTGGACCGGCACTCCCGGGCGCGCCGGACTCAGACGTTGCAGCCTGCGGCCGACCTTGATCGGGCCGGGCAGGTCATGCTCGGGAAAGGCGCGGGACTGGCCCCAGGTAAACACCGTCACACTCAGGCTCTCGCCGCCAGGCTCACTCCGCTTCTCCGGGCGTTGAAGGCTGCAATCCTCCCCCACAAAAACCAGGCCGTCCGGATACGCAAAATCGGCGGCAACTGCCGCGCCCGCCGCTTCGGGCATGGACTCGATCGGTTGCGCTGTCGCCGGCACAGGCAGGCGGTTCCACGGCGCGCCGCCAAACGGCCGCAGCTCCGTGGCCGGCCGCCAGGACTGTGCGTTGAAATCGGGCCGGTTCCAGTTCGGTGCCTCCACCAGGCTGAAAACCCAGGTGCGATCCGTCCGTTTTTCGATCACCGTCCCATCCTCCAGAACCACCCGCACAACCAGGATCAAACCCGCGGGTCCAGGCGCGGTGTTGACGGCTTCCACCGCGAGCGTGTTGTCGCCGGCGGTGAGCGTTCCCGCCACGTCAAACCGCTTGGGCCGGTTCCAGTCGTTGGGCTGGTCCGTGTTTCCTCCGATGCGCTGCCCATTCAGGCTGACCTCGTAAAGATTGTCCGCCGTCACCAGCAACTCCGCGGACCGGATGCGCGCCCGCTCCGTCACGGCCAATGACGTCCTGAAATAGCAGGCCTGGGCCGGGATGGCTTCCAGGGGAGCACCCGGTGGCTCCAGACCCCAGATCCAATAAGAGCCCTCCCACGAGAGATCGGCGGCGCGTGCGAGCGTGCCCAGGAATCCCAGCAGCAGCGCCGCACGAATGAACCAATCCCGCGCTGTCCCTGAAAACAAGGATAACGGGGTAGCCCTGCAAATCACGCGCCACGTGGTCACGCGCAGAGGATGCGAAGCGCTCGCGGCGATGTCAAACCCGGCCCGAGCTTAATGGGCGCCCGCCGCAAGCGGTTTGATCTCCGAAAAGAGAGGCGCGCGGTGAAAGCGCAACGCGCCCCCCGAGGGTGACCACGTGGTGCCCACGAGCAGCCGTCCATCCGGTGAGAAGAGCAGTGCGCGCAGCGCGCCCCCCAAACGCCGCACGCTGAGCAGTTCCTGTTGCGTGGCCACGTTCCACATTTTGAGCGTGCTGTCCTCGCTGGCGGTGGCCAGGGTCATGCCATCAGCCGAAAACGCCACCGAGGTGACGCCCTGTTTGTGCCCCGCGCACGTGCCGAGGAAACGCCCTGTGGGCAGTTCCCAGAGCCGCACGGTGTCGTCGAAGCAAACGACGGCCAGCACCCGGCTGTCAGGAGAGAAGGCTGGCGGCGCGCCAAACCCGTGCTGCGCCTCATTGACCAGGTTGGTCAGAAGCACCCGCGTGGCCACATCCCACACCTCGATGACACCCTCACGGCCCAGGCCCACCAGGAGCCGGCTGTCCGGGGAATAAAAAGCGCGGCGGGCCTCGGTTTCAATCACCCCGCTGGCCCCCGACCGCAGATCCCACAGACGCAACCCCTGGAAGCGCCCCGCCGTCAACAGCGACCGTCCATCCGGCGACAACGTCACCTCCACCGGCCCCTCCGCAACTTTGAGGAAGTTGGTTTCTTGCGTGTCCGTGCGCCACAGCCGCACGGTGCCGTCCTCCTGCGCCTGGGCCATGGTGCGAAGGTCAGCCGCGAGACTCAGACCCTTGCCCGGTGGAGGTCCCCCGCGCGATGGTCCGGGGCGAGGACGGCGTAGGCCAACCGAAACACGTTCCTCAACCACCCCGGTCGCTGCGTTGATGTAGGCCAGGGAATCATCCTGGGTCAGTGCGGCCAGGCGTCGCCCGTCTTTGGAAAATGCCAGCGGCAACCAATGTCCCTCCAGGATGTCATCCTTCTGCGCCCGGCGCAAAGGCCACAGCTTGAGGCTGCCGTCTTTGGCCCCGCTCACCAGCGCCTCGCCATCCGGCGTGAACGCGACCGTGCGCACCTCCGCCAGATGCCCCTGGAGGGTGGTGATGCGCTGGCGCCGCGCCAGGTTCCACAACCGGATCGAGTAATCCATGCTGGCCGTTGCCAGAGTCTGCCCGTCCGGTGAGAAGGCCAGACCGGAAATCACTCCCGAGTGTTCTACGTGGCCAGGATCGTCGGGCAGGACGGTCTCCCGGCCGGTGGCAATGTCCCAGAGACTCAGGACGAACACCCCGCGCTCCGACAAGGTGTTGCGCGCGGCGATTACCGACCGCCCGTCCGGCGTGAAGGCCAGCACACGGTCATTCCGAAACCACGGACCGCCCCGCGCAAAAAGATTGGTCGAGTCGGGCAGCACCCGCTCCGGACCCGCCTCGCGCAAAGGCCAGAGCGTCAGCCCCGCCGGCCCGTCCGCCACCAGCGTCCCGCCGTCAGGCGAGAGCGCCACGGGGCCCCAGGCCTGATCCAGATGCCGCAGTTCACGCCACGTGGCCGTGTCCCACACGCGCACCCCGTCAAAACTCACCGAGGCAAGGCGGGTGCCGTCGGCGGAGCATCCCAGCGGTCCCGATGTTTCCGGCAGCGCACGCTCCTCCCGCCACGTGCTGGTGCTCCAGATGCGCACCGTCCGCATGCTCGTGGTCACCAGGTGCCGCCCGCTCGGCAGGAAGGTCATCGAAGATGCCCCGTTGGGCAACGAAGCCACAACCGAGTGCGTCCGCAAATTGAGAATGTGGACCTTCATGGGCATTCCCACTGCCAGCAGCTCGCCGCCGGGCGACATGGCCAGCGTCTGCACCGTCTCATCCTGAGTCGGTAGCGCCTGGTGCTCGTCCCCCTGGCACAACTGCCAGAGGTAACGCCACTCGAAGCCGCGCAAATCCTGCTGGCCTGCCCGGGGCAGATGCTTGTTGAGCAGTTGAACCGCGCGTCCCAGGTTGCCCGCCGCCAGCGATTGTTGGGCTAGATTGACGTCGGCAATATACTCGTTTAACCGGGCCGATGCTTCGCCCTGCTCGGCGCGCAAGCGCTCATGTTCGGCCTGCTGCCGCAAGCGCGCCTCCTCGCGCTGGGCGGCTTGCGCCGCCCGCTCGGCGCGCACGGCCCGCACCGCCTGCCAGGCGCTTAGCGCCACCCCCGCGCACAAAGCCAGGGCCACCGCCGCGGCCGCCCCAATCATCGTCTGGTGCCGCCGCACAAACTTCTGCAGCCGGTAGAGATTGCTGGGCGGCCGCGCCAGCACCGGATCACCCTCCAGGTAGCGGCGAATGTCCTCGGCCAGCTCGCTGGCGCTGGCATAGCGCCGCGTCCGGTCCTTCTCCAGGCACCGCATCACAATCCAGTCCAGGTCCCCCCGCAACTGATGGATCAGCCGGGGCGGCTCGGTGTGCCGTCGCGTCGCTGTGGTCGTCAGCTCCGCTCCCACCAGCGTCGCGACACGGGTGGACGGCCGCGGCGGCTCCTTCTCGCGGATGGTCCGCCGGCACTCGTCCAATCCCATGCGCGAAAGCGTCTCCGGATCAAAGGGCGGGCTGCCGGTGAGCAACTCGTAAAGCAGCACCCCAAGCGAGTAAATGTCACTCCGCGTGTCAATATCCAGGCCGCTGATCTCGGTCTGCTCCGGGCTCATGTAGGCCGGGGTGCCAATGAACGTGCTGAATTCGGTGAAGAGGGTCTTGTCCGTCAGCCGCGCCTCGGTGGCTTTGGCGATGCCGAAGTCAATCACCTTGGGCACCGGGATCCCATCATGCAGAGTCACCAGAATATTGGATGGCTTGATGTCCCGGTGAATGATCCCCTTCTGGTGCGCGTGCTGGATGGCCTGGCAAACCTGGATAAACAGCCGCAACCGTTCCGCGGTGGTTAACTGGTTCTGGTCGCAATACTCGGTGATCTTGATCCCCCGAACCAGCTCCATCACGAAATAGGGACGGCCCGTTTCCGTCGCCCCGGCGTCCAGGACGCGGGCGATGTTCGGGTGGTCCATCATCGCCAGCGCCTGACGCTCGGCTTCGAACCGGGCGATGACACTCCGCGTATCCATGCCCAGCTTGATCACCTTCAGTGCCACGCGCCGCCGCACAGGCTCCTCCTGCTCCGCCATGTAAACCACCCCCACCCCCCCTTCGCCAATTTTTTGCAGAAGCTTGTAGCGCCCGATGCGATCGCCCGGCTTCTCCACCACCGTCGAATCGCCCGCCGCCCCGCCAGCCAGAGCCGGTGCCTCCAGAAAATCGCCAACCTGCGTATGTTCCCGAAGCAACTCCTCGATGCGCCGCCGCAAACCAGGGTTTCCTCCACAGGCCGACTCCAGAAAGGCCCCCCGCTGGGCATCGTCCTTCTTCTCCAGCGCCGCCAGGAAAATCTCCCGCTCGCTCATCGTGACTTTGGTCGCTTCGCTCATGGAACCAACATCGGGTGCCAGCCCCGTTGCCCCGAGCCACTCCCGCCGGCACGGGCTGGCCCGCGGGCCTCGGTTGGCGGCGCGGCCCGCCGCTCCCTTTTAGGAACGGCCACCCGCCACCGTCTGGCGCCTTCCTTACAGGCGCAAGAATTCCTTTTCTTCCGCAAAGAATTCGCGGCGAACCATCCCTGGCCAGTGCCACGCCATTCCGCCAGGGAGAACCTCCGGGATCGTCCTTCAATCCCCCCCGCCTGGCAAGTGGCAAACCCTGCGCGCCCCGCGCTCCCAGGGCGGCCAGGGCCCCTGCTCCAGGGGGCCGCCCCGGATCATCGTGAGGTGGGCCGGCCCTCCAGAACCACCCGGAACCCAAGGTCATCATTGGCCAGATGCACCGTCCCGCTGAAACGATAAGCCGCCAGCAGGTCCTTGGGCTGATGGTCGTTAAAAGACCCCCCGCGGAAAGACTTGGTCACCCGGGCCTCGTTAAACCAATCCTCGCAAAACTCCCACACGTTGCCCCCCAGATCATACAGGCCATGCTGATTCGGTTTGAATTGCCCCACCGGCGCTGTGTTGGGAAAGGAATCTGTCCCCAGTGCCGGCGCGTAGTTGCCATCTCCGGGTTGTGGCGGCCATCCGGGACCCCAGGGCCAAATGATGGCGCTCTTCATTCGATCTTCCGGCGTGCGTCCGCTCTCAGGCCCGAGCCCCACGGCCGCGCTCCATTCCCCATCAGTGGGCAGACGGTATCGCTCCTTCCCGGTCAGACGCCCCGCGCTCCGCTCCTGCGCCGTGAGCCACTCGCAGAACGCTGCGGCATCCTCCCAGGTCACATTGACCACCGGATCATTGGTGGTCTGAGCGAAGCCCGGCGGGGTCACCTCCCGCCTCGTGGCCCGGGCGAACACCTCGTAGTCGCAAACCCGCGTCTCCCAGATCGAAAACCAGACCCCCGTCCCCGCCACGGGCACAAATCTCATCCCCAGCGTGTTCTCAAACACATGGGTCTCGGCCGCCCCCACGGAAAGCAGCAACCCGGCTGCGCAGCAAAGCCAGATAACCCCTTTCACCACAGATGGCTTACCTCGCTGCACGCAGGCAATGAAGACTCCTGGCTGTCCGAACATAAAACCGGCCTTCGCTCACTGCCACAGAGGACATGCACGGCCCCTCGCCAAACGGCGTGGCCGACAGCACCTCAAAACGCTCCCCGGCCGAGAGCACCACCAGCGTGCCATCCTCGCTCAGGCAGTAAATCTTCCCATCCGCGCCCGTGGGCGAAGCGTAGAAAATCTCTCGAATCCCCAACCGGCCTTGCCACACCACCCGCCCGGTGGCGGGCTCGTAGCAATGAAGTGTTTGCCGGTCCCCATCCAGCACAAAAAGCCGGCCGCCGTAGAACAACGGCGTCGAGACGTCCGGAATGAATTGCTCGGTCCGCCACGCCACCTGATTCTCACCAACCATCCCGCGTCCTCCCCCCCGCAGCGCCACCAATTGCTCGCGCTTCGGGCCGATGACGAAAATGAAACCCGGCGCCACCACCGGGCTCGGCACAATTCGCCCCCCGGGGTTCCGGCGCCGATTCAATCCCGCGTAACGCCACACCTCCGCGCCGTCCTCGGGACGATGCCCTGTCACCGCGTCCGCCCCGGCCACAATCAATTCCGGCCCGTTCGGACCAGGGTAGGGGATCGGAGTCGTGTATGCCTCCATCGCCTCCTCACGCGCATCCGTCCTGCGCTCATGGCTCCAGAGGACTTTTCCAGTTGCCGGGTCCACGCAGATCAGACAGGAAACCCGCCTTGGCACCTGATCCACCGCATGCCCGTATGTTGGTGGATCACGCTGAAGCAGAGGAACATATAGCTTTCCATCGAAAAACAGAGGTGAGGCGCCATACAGGAACATCTGGGCAAATCCGCCAAATTGTTGCCGCAGTCGGATTCGCCAAATCTCCCGTCCCTCAAAATCGTAGGCCCCGAAGTCGCTCGTTCCAAACAACGCGTAAACCCTCTGGCCATCGGTCACGGCGGAACACGAAGCCATGTTGTTCTTCCCAACCACCCGGTCCCCGGTGCCCACCTCCCGTTGCCAACGCACCTTTCCTGTCGAACGGTCCAGGCAGAACAGGCGCAGGTTCTTGTCCGCATCAGGACTCGGCACAAAAATCGTCTCTCCCCAGATCACCGGCGTAGCCCCGCTGCGCCCCGGCAGGGGGGCAACCCAGACCTCATCCCGCTGCCGGTCAAACCGCGCTGGCAGATTGGTTTCCGTGGTGGAACCGTTCAGGTAGGGCCCGCGCCACTGTGGCCAGTTTTCCGCCCGCGCCGTGGCGCCATCGCCCCACCAGGCCACGGCCCACCAGACCAGCCACAATTTCAACAAATGCTTCATCGTTTGGCCGCGGATTGTTGGTGACCCTCAAAATTGCTCTCAGGCCACAAACCGCGGTTCGTAAACAGGTCCCAGTCCATGCTTGCGCAGCAGGCTGGCAAACAGACCCAGCCCGCGCCGCTCATCCACACCCAGGTGATAATGAACGTGCCACCCCAGGTAGTCCTTGCGAAAATCCAGGTCAAACTCTGTGCGGTCCCGAATGATGTGATCCAGCGTGTCCATCCCGAAGTCCCGGGCCTCCCGGAGCACGCGTCGAATGGCCGTCGTGTCCGCGGCACGTCGCAGGGCCCACACCGCATACACGAACGGCAGGCCCGTCATCTCGTACCAGGCTGCGCCCAGGTCCCAGATGTCATGCGGGTGCCCCGCGCGGGAGAACTCAATCGCCTGGTCGCCGATGAGCATGACTGCATCGTGCCCTGCTGCCTCTTCATGAGACCTCAGAAGGGGAAACTCCGGCTTGAGCCCCCGCTCCGCCAGCAGCACCTTGAGCAGGTTCACACTCGTCCGCGAGGCCGCATCGCAGTGAACCTCCCGCAATTCCTCCAGAGGCCGGCGGTGCGCCAACAGAACGCTTTTCACCTCCCCAAGTGACGCGATGGCAATGCCATCCAGCACGTCGTAGCGGTCATGATGGAGCACCTCGGTCACACTGACCAGCGCCGCATCCAGCTCGTCCGCCAACAGCATCTCCGCCAACCGCGAGGGATGCGCGAAGATGATCCGGTCCTCCAAACCCCGCGTTAACGGAACGGCGTTGAGGTAAGGCACTGAGCCCACGCGGGAAAGATCAGCCTCGGCGTACTCGAGCGACTCCTCCCGCTGTCGCTGCTCGGCCCGGTGCTCCCGCTCCAGTCGGGTGCGCAGTTGCTCCGCCGTCTCGACCGGCATCAATCGCAACTTCGGGTTGTTTCCATTGCCGCCCATACCTAGTGCCTCTGCGCCGCGGAGGTGGGGCGTTCGTTCGGGCCGACTCGCCTCCCTCCGGCAGTCGTCGAAGCGGGCGAAATGGGAGGCTTCCCAGTCCTCACCGCCAGGGTTTCATCTGTTAACGCGCAATGCACACCACACACTAAAGCGGCCTCGCAGACACCGGTCAATCCACGGTTTCTCACCAGCTTCCGGGAACGCCCGGCCTGCTGCCCCGCGCGGAGGTCGGCGGTCGCGGGCCGGACGCTGCCTCCACTTCGGTCCTCAAACAGGGCGCCCCATCTCGTATGCCGTCGCCCGCTTGATATCACACACTCGACCCGGGCACTCGCTCCTTTCCAGCATTTCGTGTTACCCGGTAACGGGCGCCGCCTGACCGGCCAGAGCATTCTGCGGCCATGATGCAAACGACTCATGTTTCGCCGCCCGAGTGGTTGTGGCCGGACCAGCTACACCCGCGGGCCTGGCCTACTGCTGCCTGGGTCGTTTCGTGTGCCGCAATCTCCTGGAGGCTGCGAGCCAGACTTTCATTGGAAAAGCCGCCTCGGGGCATCAGAACAGCCGCTCCGCTTGAGGCAAGCCTCCGCCGCTTTGCGCTGATTTGAACTAATTTGAGGTTTTTTCAACTTCGGGCGGATCATCCACGTTGAAGCAACACCCCATCCCTGCACGCAGCCACGACGGCTCACGGTGGTCCACGTCCCGGCCCCAGTGCGTCGCAGGCCGCCGGCAGCCCCCATTTGCCCCTGCGCCTCGCCGCGGGGCCAACGCCGCCGCTGCCCCGGTTTCAATGGGCCTCGGCAGCTCGTCTCCTGGCGTAAGCGTGTGTGGCGTGCCCGTAGAACAGTTCGGCGCATTCCATGATCGTTTCCGACAACGTCGGGTGCGGATGCACGCATTCGGCCAGGTCGCGCACCGTCGCCCCCATCTCGACAGCTACGACCCCCTCCGCGATCAACTCGCCTGCGCCGTGACCCACGATCCCGACGCCCAGGATGCGCTCGGTCTCCGGCTCAATAACCAGCTTCGTCATCCCTTCAGGCCGGTCAAACGTCATGGCCCGGCCCGAGGCGGACCACGGGAACTTGGACACCTCGATCTTGATGTCCTTGGCCTGAGCTTCGGCCTCGGTCAGCCCGCACCACGCCAGTTCGGGATCGGTGAAAACCACCGCGGGGATGATGATATTCTCGAACGCGCTGGGCTCGCCGAGAATAACGTCCACCGCCACCCGAGCCTCCTTCGAGGCTTTGTGAGCCAACAGGATGCCACCGGCAATGTCGCCAATCGCATAAATGCCGGGCTCGTCGGTTTGCTGGTGCTCATTGACTTTGATGTAACCCCGTTCGTCGCGCTGCACCCGGGTGTTCTCCAGGCCAAGATTCTCGCCGTTGGGCACGCGCCCCACCGCCACCAGCACCCGGTCGTAAAGTTCCTCCCGGGTCTCGCCTCCGGTTTGGATCACCGCCTTGATCTTCTTGCCCGCTGTGGCCATGTCGAGCACCTTGGACTTCGTGCGGATCTCCTTGAATTTCTTCTCCGCCGCCTTGACCACGGGGCGAATCAAGTCCTTGTCCGCGCCGCCAAGGACCGTGTCGAGAGCCTCCACCAGCACCACCTGGCTGCCGAGGAGCGAATACACGGTGCCCAGTTCCATGCCGTTGTAACCGCCGCCAATGATAAGCAGGTCGCCCGGAACCTCCGGCATCTCCAACGCTTCCGTCGAGGTCATGATCCGCGGGTTGCCCAGATCGAAAACCTTCGGCACGGCCGCCTTGCTGCCCACCGCGATGATCGCCTGCTCGAACTTGACGAATTTCTGACCTTCGTTTGTCTCCACACGCAGGGTCCGTGCATCTTCGAAGTAGCCGCGGCCCCAGAGCACCTGCACGTTCCGGCGCTGCGCGAGGGCCAGAATCCCTTGCGCGAGCCGCGCCAGAATCGCCTCTTTCCAGGCGCGGAGCTTTTCCAAATGCACCTGGGGAGGCGCGAAGACCACCCCACGGCGTTCCGACTCCCGGGCCTCCTCAATCATCTTGGTGGCCTGCAGGTAGGCCTTGGATGGAATACAGCCCCGGTTCAGGCACACGCCCCCAAGCCGTTGGTCCATCTCGACCAGAATCACCTGCTTGCCCCGGTCGGCCGCATAGAAAGCGGCCGCGTAACCACCCGGCCCGCCACCCACCACAACAATCTGTGTCTGAATCGTTTCCATGTTCAAAGCAGTTGCCCGGCGTTCACAGTTTCACATCCGCTTCCGTGATGGACGCGAAGGCGCGCGCGAGGTCCACGGTGAACCGCGCCGCCGCGCCGCCATCAATCAGCCGGTGATCGTATCCAATGCACACGGGCATCATCAGACGCGCCTGGACCTTGCCTTCGTGCACCACCGGTTTCAGCACACTGCGCCCGAGGCCCAGGATGGCCACTTCCGGCTTGTTGATGACAGGGGTGAAGGCGCCCCCCCCGATCCCGCCCTGGTTGGAGATGGTAAAGGTCCCGCCTTTGAGTTCCTCCAGGGCCACTTTGCGTTCGCGCGCTTTGAGGGCCATCTCCGCCACATCCCGCGAGAGTTCGAGCATGGACTTCTTGTCCACATGCCGCACCACAGGCACAATCAGCCCTGCCTCCGTGTCCACCGCCAACCCAATGTTGAAATACTCTTTCAGCACGATGGCCCCCTCGGCCTCGTCAAGGCTGGCATTGAAAATCGGGTGTTTCTTCAACGCCCGGACCACCGCCACCAGGGCAAACGAGGTCAGAGTCAGCCGCGCCCCCTGCTTTTCATACGCGGGCCCGTGTGCCTTGCGCAGTTCCTCCAGCGCCGTGATGTCTATCTCATCAAACTGATGCACATGCGGAATGGTGGACCAGTTCTCCGCCATCCTCTGGGAGATCGTCTTGCGCAGGGCCGACATCGGCTTCTTGACCACGGGGCCCCATTGAGAGAAGTCCACGCTCGGCGCGGCTGCGCGGGCTGCCGGGGTAGCGGGAGCCGTCGCGCGGGCCTGGGCGGCCATGCGCTCCAGTCGCTGGATGTAGAGCTTCAAATCGGCCATCACGATCCGCCCGCCCGGTTCGCTGCCGCGAATGCGCCGCAGGTCAATGCCCAACTCCCGGGCCAGGCGCCGGATGGTCGGCGAGGCCGCCGGCGGCACGTTCTCGTCTGCGGCCACGGCCTCCGGCTCCTCTTCAGCAATCGGCAGCGGAGCAGGGGAAGGCGCAACCGGCCGCTCGGCCACCCGTGCAGCGGGGGCCGGGGCGGCTGGCTCGGCTGGCGCGGGCTTGGGCGGGACGCCTTGCCCCTCAGACACCAGCTCAAGGATAACCTGGCCAACCGACACCCGATCGCCCTCCTTTACCCGCAGGCGCCCGACGACGCCTTCCGCAGGACTTGGGATGGGCGCCACCGCTTTTTCGTTTTCCAGTTCGATCAGCGTTTGGCCCTTTTTCACCCGGTCACCTTCCTTGACCAGAATGCCCACAACCGTGCCGGAGTCGGCGCCTTCACCCAACTTAGGGAGTTTGATATCCATAAAACAAACGCCCTCAATCTGAAGCATGAGGCTGAAAATTCCAGAAAAAACGGCTTATGGCGCACCCCGCTACCTTTCGGCGCCTGAATTTCGCGTGATTTGAGCCAGGGCGGGGTATAGAATGAGTGAGGTTGGTTCTCAACATAACCAGCCCGACGCAACGATGAACACGGCAAACACAATGGACGATGGGGCGAGACTTTCCAGTCTCCTGCGTCAGGCCCGTCCCTCTCCCAACCTGCCCCCCCATTTTGCCGAGGGGGTCTGGCGCCGATTGGAACAGATGGAGGGCGAGCCGATCCCAGCCCCCTGGTGGTCGTGGGCTGATCGCCTCGTGGCGGCGGTGCTGCGCCCGCGGATGCTGGCCGGCGGGTTTGCCCTGGTGATGGTTCTGGGCGTGCTGGTGGGGGCTTTGACGGGAGCGGCTCAGGCGCGGGATTCGGCGAGGGCCGCCTACCTGGCCAGCGTGGCGCCCAACGCCCTGCATTGAGATGCCTCGCTCGCTGATCGTCCTGGTGCTGCTGGTGGTGGCCGCCTCCGCTCTTTTTGTGGGGGTAGCGCGCCTCTCCAGCCGCATCTGTTGCGAGCGCCTTTGGGAGACGGCGGACGAACTGAAATGGCTCGAGAGCGAGTTCAAACTCAACCCGGAGCAGATGAAGCGCATCCGGGCCCTGCACGAGGGCTACAAACCCGTCTGCCGCAGTTACTGCGAGCAAATTGACGACCGCACCCGGGAGCTTCGTGAGCTGCTCAGAGCTGAATTTCGGGTCACCCCCGAAGTCGAACGCAAACTGGCGGAAATTGGCGCGCTCCGCGCCCAGTGCCAAAGCGCCATGCTGCGCCACTTCGACCAGGTCAGTCAGGCCATGCCGGCAGCCGAGGGCCGGCGCTATCTCGAAGAAATGCGCCGCCTGACCCTCGAATCCCACGAGCAAATCGAGTCCACCATGCGACGACCCGACCACGCCGCACATGGGCACTGAGGAGACTAGGGCGCTCGACCGGGAGGACATGGCACGGTTGCAGGCCGGGCACGACGCGGCACTCAACCGGTTGATGGAGCGCCATGCCGCCGCAGTCTATCAGTTCCTCTACCGCATGTTGGGAGACGAGGAAGACGCCCGGGATCTGGCGCAGGAGACCTTTGTCCGGGTCTATCGTTCGCGCGATTCCTTTCGCCCCGAGCTCACGTTCAGCAACTGGCTTTTTACCATCGCGGGCAACCTGGCGCGCAACCGCATTCGCTGGCGCGCTCGCCACCCGACAGTCTCTCTCGAGTCCGATGAAAACAACGCCTCCGGGTCCGCTGGAGAGACGCTGCCGTCTGGCGTCCCTTCGCCCGACCGCCAGATCGAGGTATCCGAGCGCAACGCAGCCGTGCGGCGTGCGGTGCTGGAGCTGCCCGAGGACTTGCGAGAAGCCCTGGTGCTCTGTGAGTGGGAAGATCTCGCGGTGGCCGAGGCCGCCCGCATCCTGGGCACAACCGCCAAGGCCGTCGAATCCCGCCTCTATCGTGCCCGCAACCAGCTCCGGGAGCGCCTGCGACAATGGCTGTGAGCTCGCGCCGTGTGCGCAAACGCCTTGCCAAAGGGAGCCGATCATGAGAGGGCTAATGGCCGAAGCCCGGGAGTCTGACGCGCTCGGGCAGCCCTTGAACCATGAGTGATGTGCCCAGCCACGCGTCCCGCGCCAGGCGGGAGACCATGACGCCCCGCGAGCGGGTGCTCGCAGCACTGAACCACGAAATCCCCGATCGCGTGCCCCTGGATCTGGGCGGCAATCAGACCGGCATTCACAAGAACGCTTACCAGCGGCTGCTTGGCCACCTCGGAATCACCGAAGAGGTGTGTCTGATGGACGCAGTGCAGCAGCTCGCCCGGCCGTCGGAAAAGGTCCTCCAACGCCTGCGAGTAGATACCCGTTACATCGCTGCCGGGCCGGCCTCGAGCTGGAAAGGGGGCGTTGTGAAAACCGAGCGGGACGGGCGCCGCTGGGAAGAGCTGACGGATGAGTTTGGCGTGCGCTGGTCCATGCCCGAGGACGCCCCGTACTACATGGATATCACGCTTCACCCTCTGGCAGAAGCCACGCTGGACGACATCCAGGACTATCCCTGGCCGAGGGGCGATGATCCCAGCCGTTTCGCCGGTCTTCGCGAACGGGCCTTGACGCTCCGGCGCGAGACCCCGTACGCGGTGGTGAGCGGCATCTCCGGTGTGGTCTATGAGATCTGCTGGTATCTCCGGGGGCTGGAACAGTGGTTTTGCGACCTGATCAACCAACCGGAGTTTTGCGAGGCGCTCCTCGATCAGACGCTGCGTTTCTGGATGGATTGGTTCCGTCTATTCCTCGACGAGGTGGGCGATGTGGTGGACGTGATCATGATCGGGGATGACCTCGCCGGGCAGAATGGGCCCTTGTTCAGTCCTGCTCTTTATCGGCGCCTGGTCAAGCCCCGCCACAAGCAACTTGTGCAGTACATTCGATCACGCACGCGGGCCAAAATCTGGTACCATACTTGCGGCGCCTGCCTGGAGTACATTCCGGACCTGATAGACAACGGGGTGGATATCCTGAACCCCGTGCAGGTGAGCGCGCGTCAGATGGACCCGGTGGAGTTGAAGCGGCGGTTCGGGCGGCGGCTGGCCTTCTGGGGGGGCGGGGTGGACGCCCAGCACGTGCTCCCACGTGGAACGCCCGAAGAGGTCGCCTTGAACGTGCGGCGCAACCTGCAGGCCCTCATGCCGGGGGGCGGCTACGTGTTCAACAACGTCCACAACATTCAGGGCGAGGTTCCCCCGGAAAACGTCCTCGCCCTCTTCGACACCGCCTACGAGCATGGCTTCTACTCCTGAGCCCTCCTGGGGAAATGCTCTGGCTGTCCCTGGTCGAAAAAACAGTCGCTCAGTTGCAGGTGGTCATTGCCGCGAGCGGAGGGAGCAAGTAAGAATCGAAACACGAGCCGCCCTGCAGGGGGATCGGATCGCGCACCGGCGCCTATGCCAAGACTGACCGTGCTTCCTGCCAACGTGACCGCCGAGGTGGCAAGCGGCGAACTGCTCCTGCATGCCGGCGAGCGAGCTGGCACGGAAATGGAAGCCGGCTGTTTTAATTGTTTTTGCGGAACCTGTGTGGTCGAGGTGTTGCGGGGCATGGATCAACTGACGCCACCGTCGGACGAGGAACTGGAGGTGCTGGACCAGTGGAACAAAGACGCGGGTCGCTGGCGGCTGAGCTGCTGCGCGCGAATTCAGGGACCGGGTGAGATCGTGATCCGCACCGGGCACTGAGGCCGGCAGGGACCGTGGCGCCGGGCTGCGGCGCGGTCCTGGTCTTCCTGAGAGGGCAGGCCCGGCGGACGGGGCGTGTGGCCAGACGGCTGTGGCCGCGCCTCCGGCTGGTGGCCGGCTTGGGCTTGCCTCGCCAACGGGACGCCGGGTATTGGTTGATGAGCACAATGCCGCAAGTCATCCTCCCGGGGGGGGCGGCGACCGCTTTATGAACTCACGGCTGAAGAAGCGCTGGCAGACGGGGCTGTTCCGGTGGGGGACCGGCGATCGTTTCGCCGCCACGCGAGCGCTGGCGCTGGGGGGTTTTCTTGGCGCCATGATTCCCGGTGCCTTTGCGGCCGCGGCGCCACCGCTGCAACAGGCGCACGCGCATAATGATTACCTGCATCCGCGCCCGCTGCTCGATGCGCTGGATCGAGGCTTTTGCTCGGTGGAGGCGGATGTATTTCTCGTGGACGGCAAACTGTTGGTCGCCCATGAACGGTTTCGCGCCACGCCCGAGCGCACGCTGCAGACGCTCTACCTCGATCCGTTGGCAGCTCGAGTGCGCGCGAACGGGGGCCGGGTTCATCGGGACGGGCCCGTGTTTGTGCTCCTGATTGACCTGAAGAGCGAGGCCGAGACCACGTATGCGGCTTTGCATCACGTGCTGGGAGGTTACCGGGAGATCTTGACGCGTTTCCAATCCAACGGGGTGGTGGCGACCAATGCGGTGATGGTGATCGTCTCGGGGAATCGGCCCCGGGAGACGATGGCGGCCCAGACGGAGCGTTTTGCCGCCCTGGATGGACGGGTGGAGGATCTGGACTCCGGGCTGCCGGTGAGTTTCATCCCGCTGATCAGTGACAACTGGACCAAACATTTTCGCTGGCGCGGCCGTGGGGAAATGGCGGCGGAGGATGCGGACAAGTTGAGAGCGGTGGTCACGCGGGCGCACGCCCAGGGCCGCCGGGTGCGTTGGTGGGCCGCACCGGACGAGCCGCGGGCCTGGTCGGCACTGCAGGCTGCGGGCGTTGACCTGATTAACACCGACGATCTGGAGGGGCTGAGGTTGTTTCTGGGCTCGGCGAGGGCGGGGGGAACCGTCAATCAGTGATTTGCGGGACCAGGCTGTGCGATGCGGGTGAACAGGGTCCGCCAGTCTGGCAAACCGTCCCCGGATGACCGGCGGGGCGCTGACACCATTTGCCTTTTAACGGGCTGGCCGTAATGTGAGCGCATGTTTGCATGGATTGATTGGGTCACGGGAAGCGCCGGGCGGTTTGCAGGGAAGCCGGGGCGCGCCGGGTTTGGGCTGGCGGTTGCCCTGATGGTTGCAGACGGCACGGCAACGCCTGTGTTGGCGTGGGATTACGAGGTGCACCGCCTGATCAATCAACTGGCGTTGGAGTCCCTGCCGACAAACTACCCCGCTTTTGTCCGAGAGCCCGCCGCGGCCGAGCGCCTTGCCTTCCTGGGCGGTGAACCGGACCGTTGGCGCAACACTCCGGACCTGCACCTGCGCCACTGCAATGGACCGGACCATTTTCTGGATATCGAGGATCTGGCGCTCTACGGGCTGGCGCCGGAACGGCTGACGGCGTTCCGCTATGAGTTGGTAGCGCAACTGGCCGAGGGGCGGATACGTTATGCTTCGAACTTTGCCCAGGTGGACTTCTCGCGCGACCTTGACCGCACACGTTGGCTGCCCGGGTTTCTTCCCTGGACCATCGCGGAGTATTACTCGAAGGTGAAGTCGGCCTACTCGTGTCTGCGGGAATTCGAGGCGGCCGGCACCGCCGAGGAGCGGCGGAATGCGCAGGAGAACATCATCGCGTTCATGGGGATCATGGGGCATTTTGTTGGCGATGCCACCCAGCCGTTGCATACCACCCGGCATTACAACGGCTGGGTGGGGCCAAACCCGCGCGGCTATACGACCAGCCGGGGTTTCCATGCGTGGATTGACGGCGGTTTCTTGCGCGTGGCGGGCGTGGACACCAACGCGTTGCGGGCGCGGCTCAGGACGGCCCGCACGCCGTGGCCCGAGAGCCCGCTTCCGAACACAAATTGTTTTCCCGAGGCGCTTGCCTACGTGCTGGCCCAATCCCGATTCGTGGAACCGTTGTATCAGATGGAACTGCAGGGCCACTTCAAGACGAACCAGCCCATGAGCGAGGTGGGACGGGACTTCCTGGGCGATCAGATACTTAAGGCGGCGCAGATGCTCGGGGACCTGTGGCTGGCGGCCTGGCAGGAGGCTCCGGAGGACAAGTTCCTCAAGAACGAGTTGGCCCGGCGCAAGTCCGGTTCTCGGACGAACAAGAGCGGGTCCAGCGCGAACCCGTAGGGGTTTCAGGACGCCGCGGTTCCCAGAGCGGCGGACGTGCCGTTGGCGCGATGCGCGTGCGGGGCGGGCTGCTGCTGTTCGTCCTGCTCGTGATCGTGGTTGTGCGGGGCGGGCTGGATGGGTTGGTAAGGTTCGAGTTCCTCGCCATGGCGGACCAGCCGGAAGCTGTTGAAGACCACGATGAGCGAGCCGGCCACATGCATGACGGCGGCGACAATCGGGTTGATGTATTTCATGGCGGCAAGCACCAGGCCGCCGACAACGAACAGGATGCCAAAAAGGAAGTTCTGGTTAATGACCCGGCGGGTTTGGCGGGAGAGGCGGAGGAGGAAAGGCACGCGGCGCAGGTCATTATTCATCAGGGCGATGGTCGCGCTGTGGATGGCTACTTCGCTGCCGGCGGCGCCCATGGCGATGCCGAGGTCGCCCGCCGCCAGCGCGGGGGCGTCGTTGACGCCATCGCCAACCACGGCCACACGGTAACCTTTGGCCCGCATTTGGCGGACGAAGTCCACTTTGTTCTGGGGCAGGCAGTCTCCGGCCACTTCTTCACAGCCGATTTCCCGCGCCACGCGGTCGGCCACCGCCTGGCGGTCACCGCTGACCATGGCGACACGCCGCACGCCTTCTTGTTTCAATTCGGCGAGCGCGCCGGCGGCTTCGGAGCGGGTCTGGTCTTGCAGGCCGATCCAGCCGATGTAACGGCCTCCTCGGGCCACGAATACCAGGCTGAAACCCTCGGCTTCATTGAGGTCCACGGATTGTTGGATGTCCTGCCCTACGCCGTTGTCTTTCAGCCACTGGGCCCGGCCGACCAGCACCTCGCCCTCGCGCAGCCGGGCCTTGATGCCGCGTCCGGCGGTTTCGGCAAAGTCGGCGGGTTCTTCCAAAGGCACGGAGGCTTCCTCGGCCAGTTGGGCCAGGGCTTTGGCGGTGGGGGGGTTGCTGAACTTCTCCGCGGAAGCGGCGACCTTGAGCAGTTCGGCGGGCGCCACACCGGGCTGGGGTGCGAGGCGGCTGACGACGAGGCGTCCGGAGGTCAAGGTGCCCGTTTTGTCGAAAACGAAGGCGTTGATGCGCGCGGCCAGCTCGATGTCGCCGACATTCTTGATGAGGATCCCGAGGCGCGCGGCGGCAGAGAGGGCTGCGACCATGGCGGTCGGTGTGGCCAGCACGAAGGCGCACGGGCAGGAAACGATGAAGACGGCGATGACCCGGCTGAGGTCCTGGGTGAAGGCCCACACCAGCGCGCCCACCACGAGCACCAGGGGGGTGTAGAAGCCCATGTAATTGTCCACGATCCGCATGATGGGCAGCTTGGTTTTTTCCGCCGCAAGGATGAGGTCGCGCACCCGGCCGAGGGTGGTGTCCTGTCCGGCGCGGGTCACGCGAATTTCCAACACGCCGGTCAGGTTGACGGTTCCGGCGAAGACCTCATCGCCGGGTTTGCGGTCCACAGGCAGCGATTCGCCGGTGATGTTGGCCTGATTGATGGATCCCTGGCCGGAGAGGATGATCCCGTCGGCCGCCACGTTG
>Ga0073934_10002390_pt1 | contig 39450 bp, 34 predicted proteins | sample LarsenN4metaG_FD_76834 | JGI IMG/M metagenome (GOLD analysis project Ga0073934, IMG submission 76834) | Hot spring sediment bacterial and archeal communities from British Columbia, Canada, to study Microbial Dark Matter (Phase II) - Larsen... ... | reverse complement strand
GCTCGGCTGGAACGTCTCGATCTTCTTCACCTTCTACGGGCTGCAGTTGCTGCGCAAGGACCTCTCGTTCCTCAAAGTGAGCCCGCTCGGCAACCCGGCGATGCCGATGAAGATGCCGTTCGGCCCCGAGTGGTTCCGCGGCATCAACTGGAATATCCCCAACCTGGTCGAAGCGGGCGTTCCCGGGTTCGAGTCGGTCGCCACCGTGCTCATGAAGCAGACGATCCAGAACAAGGGCGTGGCGTCGATCCCGGAGCTGCGCTCGGCGTGCATCGAAGCGGGCGTCAATCTCATCGGCTGCCAGATGACGGTCGATCTCTTCGGTTTCACCCGCGACGACTTCATTCCGGAGGTGAAGGAGTATGTCGGGGCGGCGACGTTCCTGCCGATGGCGCGGGACGCCGATGTGAGCCTCTTTATTTGAACGGTGCCGGCGCGACTGCCGGAATGCGCGTATACAGAGAAAAGGGGGAGTTTATGCAACTACGCAAACTGATCGTCGGGCTCGCTGCAGCGGGGTTGCTCGCACCGGGACTCGCTTCGGCCACGGACGGCTATTTCCAGCAAGGCTACGGCTTGAAGGCCAAGGGCCGGGCGGGCGCCGGCACCGCGATGGCGACCGACGCTTTCGGGGGCGCGAACAATCCCGCCTCGATGGTGTTCGTCGGCAACCGGATCGATTTCGGGGCGGATCTATTCAGCCCCCGGCGCGAATCCGCGCGCACGGGCAGCAGCCCGTTGCTCGGCCCGATCGACGGGCGCGCCGACAGCGACAGCAACTACTTCCTGATCCCGGAGTTCGCGTACAACAGGATGATCAACCCGAATCTTTCGCTCGGCGTCACCGTCTACGCGAACGGGGGAATGAACACCGATTACCCGGGCGGCCAGATTCCCGTGGCGAGCGCCTGCGCCGGTTTCATGACGCCTCTGCCAAACCCCGGCCCCTACAACCTGCTCTGCGGAACCGGCAGCCTGGGCGTTGACTTGATGCAGCTCATCATCGCGCCGACAGTCGCGTACAAGGTCACGCCCAATCACGCCTTCGGCATCTCGCCCCTCATCGGCTACCAGCGCTTCGCGCTCGAGGGCTTGCAGGGTTTTGCCGGGTTCTCGACCTCGCCCACCAACTTCACCAACCGCGGCCACGACAGCGCGTACGGCTTCGGAGTCAGGATCGGCTGGTTCGGGCAGTTGAGCGACACGGTGTCGGCCGGCGCGGCCTACTCGACCAAAGTCTACATGAAGGAGTTCGACGACTACCGCGGTCTCTTCGCCGAGCAGGGCGATTTCGACATGCCCGCGAATTACAACGTCGGGGTCGCGCTCAAGGCGACGCCGAAGCTCACGGTCATCGCCGACTACCAGCGCATCAACTACAGCGATGTGCCTTCGGTGGGCAATCCGAGCGCGGGCCTGCTCCAGTGCGCGGGCGGCAACCTCGCGTTCTGCCTGGGCGGATCCGCGGGAGCGGGATTCGGCTGGCACGATGTCAACGTCTTCAAGCTCGGGTTCGAATACCAGTACAACGCCGCGCTGACCCTTCGCGCCGGCTACAACCACACCGATAACCCGATCCGCGCGCAGGACGTGACGATCAACATCCTCGCGCCCGGCGTCGTGCAGGACCACGTGGCGCTCGGCTTCACCTACAAGACCAAGACCGGGGGCGAGCTGACCCTGTCCTACATGCACGCGTTCAACCACGGAATGACCGCGCCCTCGTTCTTCAGCAATTTCACGGGCGGGCTCCCGGCGGGAACCGAGAACATCAAGATGTACCAGAACGCGATCGGCATCGCCTACGGCTGGAAGATGTAGCACCATCTACGCGGATTTGAACCGCGCGGGGCCGGAACGGCGGCGTTCCGGCCCTTTGTTTTTCTGATCAAACGGGAGGGATCATGAGGAAAGTTGCATTATCGGGGATCATTTTGGCGCTCGCGTCGCCGCTCGCCGGGGCGGCACCGGTGATGATGGAGCCCGAGTGGGCGCAGCAGATGTGCAAGGCCTGGAATGCGGACGCCACCCTGACCGGGAAGCTGGTCGAGTCCGAATGGGTCAAGAACGACAAGGGGCGCGGCTACAAGGCGATCCAGATCTACCGCACCGATTGCGAAGGCAGCCCGCGCGTCGAGTTGCGCGTGTCCGAGAAGGACGGTAAGGCGATGTGCGTCTACGGCGGCAAGGCCGAATCGAAACTCGATTCCGGCGTTGATTACCTGATGTGGGCGGAGACCCCCCGCTGGATCGAAATGGGCAAGGGCGAGTACGGGCCCATGCGGGCGATGTTTTTTCAGCGCCTGCGTTTCGACGGCCCGATGATGGAAGCCATGGGGAACATGGGGCCGTTCGCGAGCTTCCTCCTGCTCGTGGGCAAGGTGCCGGGGGACGCCAACACTTGCCCCGCGAAGTAGCGCCGCACGCGCGGCGGGCTGCTGCGGCGCCGCCGGGGTCGGCGTCGCGCCAGGAGTTTGTCGGGTTTATCCTCGACAAAGTCCTTATGCAAAATCGGCGCGGGGAAGTCCGACAGGCTGCTAGCCGGTCAGGCCGACCTCGTGGAGGGCGTGATGAGGCCGCTAGTGGGCGAGCTCGCGGCGGCCGAGTAGAGCTTCTTCGGCATGCGGCCCGCGAGGAAGGCCTCGCGGCCGGCTTCGACCGCCTTCTTCATGGCGGAGGCCATCAGCACCGGGTTCTTCGCGGCGGCAATGGCGGTATTCATCAGCACCCCGTCGCAGCCCAGCTCCATCGCAATGGCGGCATCCGAAGCCGTCCCGACACCGGCGTCCACCAGCACCGGCACTTTCGCGTTCCCGATGATGATCTGCAGGTTCCAGGGATTCAGGATCCCCATGCCCGAGCCGATGAGGGAGGCGAGCGGCATCACCGCCACGCAGCCGATCTCCTCGAGTCGCTTCGCGACGATCGGGTCATCGGAGGTGTAGACCATGACCTTGAAGCCCTCCGCGACGAGCGTCTTCGCGGCGGCGAGCGTGTCCACCACGTTGGGGTAGAGCGTGTGGGGATCGCCCAGCACTTCGAGCTTCACGAGGTCGTGGCCGTCGAGCAGCTCCCGCGCAAGCCGCAGCGTGCGCACCGCGTCCTCCGCCGTGTAGCAGCCCGCGGTGTTGGGCAGCAGGGTGTATTTCGACGGCGGGAGGTAATCGAGCAGGCTCGGCTGCTTGGGGTCCTGGCCGATATTGGTGCGGCGGATCGCGACCGTGACGATCTGCGCGCCGCTCGCTTCGACCGCGGCTTTCGTCTCGGCGAAGTCCTGGTACTTGCCGGTGCCGATCAGCAGCCGAGAGGAGTACGGCTTGCCGGCAATTACCAGTGGATCGAGATTTTCATGGGGTTTCATAGAAGCAGGATTCAGGATCAAGGATTCAGCGAATAGCGTAGCCCATCTTACCGGTCACCAGTCACCAGTCACGAGTCACGCATTATCAGGCCATCATCCGCCGCCGACAGCCACCACGATCTCGAGGCGGTCGCCATCGGCGAGCATCTGCTCGGGAAAGCGGCTCCGCGGCACGATCTCGCCGTTGCGCTCGAGCGCCACGCGCTTGCCGGCGAGCTCGAGCCTCGCCAGCAGCTCGGCGCAGTTGACCGGCGCATCGAGCTGGCGGGGTTCGCCATTGACAGTGACCAGAATCATTCCCGACGGAACGCTCGCAGAAGTTCAGGATTGTTGCAGGCTGATGCTATTTTGGCAACGATGGCCTGAGCAGGGTTCCGCCTGCCGGAACCGGCGCGCGAGGCGGGTTGCCGGCACGGACGCGACGGGCGGAGAACCGCCTCAGCCGGCGATGCGTTCGCTCTTCCCGTAGAGCGCGGGCGCAGCCGGGAGCGGATGAAGATCGGCGAGCGCGGCGGGTAGCTTCTCGTGAATCCCGATCGCGAGAACACCCCCGGGACGAAGCCGCTTCATGATGCGCGCGGCGAGGGCTTCCTGCGCCGCAGGGTCGAAGTACGTGAAAACGAGATTGCGGCAGAGAATCAGGTCGAACGGTCCCTCGGGCATTTCCATGCGGATGTCCTGCAGCTTGAACTCGATGTTCCTGCGGAACGACTCGCGCACGCAGGCGAGACCGCCTTTCCGCTCGAACGCGAGCGGCAGCCAGTCCTTCGGCACATCGCCGAGGCTGCCGGGTCCGTAGCAGCCGCTCCTTGCGCGTTCAAGCATCACGGGCTCGGCGTCCGTGGCGATGATTTGCAGCTCAATTCCGGGAAAGCGTGTCTTGAGCGCGAGCTCCCAGATGATGCGCAACGTGTACGGCTCCTCGCCGGAGGCGCAGCCCGCGCTCCACGCGCGCAGCACCCGCTTCCCGCGCGCCGACGCCCGCCCGGCGAGCTGCGGCAGCACGTGCTCGCGCAGCGCGTCGAACACGCCGCGGTCGCGATAGAAGCGCGAGATCGGGATCCGGCACAGCGCGTCGAACGCCTGGCGCTCGGCGGGATCGCGCTCGAGCAGAGCCCCGTACTGAGCGAGGTCCGCGAGGCCGAGCGCGGTGAGCCGCCTGCCCAGGCGCTTGCACACCAGCCGCCGCACTTTGCGGAAACCCGGCCAGAGCAACCCGGCCCGCGGCAGCGCCCACTGCAGGAATGCGGTGCAGTCACGGTCGTTCACGGCAAGGTGCGCGGGCGCCGACGCGGGTTGGTCTTGCGCGCTCGAAACGTGGCGATGGCGATCATGAACGGGGACGCGTGGTTGATCCTGCGCAGCATAATCATTTAGCGTTAGGGAGCGCTTGAGGCGGCCAAGGCCGGGCTGATAGCGCCCATCCTGCTCGGCCCGGAGGCGCGCATCAAGGCGGTTGCGCGGAACAGCCGGCCCGGACATCTCCGGCTGTGGGATCGTGGATGCGCCATTCAGCCACGCTTCCGCGGAGAAGGCGGTCGAGCTGGTGAGGCTCGGGCGGGCGCAAGCGCTGATGAAGGGGAGGCTTCACACCGAGGAGCTCATGGGCGCGGTGGTCGCGCGCAACACGGGCCTGGGCACGGCGCGGCGCATCGGCCACTGCTTCGTGACGGACGTGCCTTCCCGCCCGCGCCGCTCATCATCACGGACGCCGCCGTGAACATCGCCCCGACCCTCAAGGACAAGGTGGACATCGTGCAGAACGCGATCGACCTTGCGCATGACCCGGGCCGGATCCGGAACAGCTTGTAGATCTTCCTCCGCTTGAGCGGCATCGGCTCGGTCGCTGGGCGTCATGAGGCGTTGCCCGGCGGCGGCAACAGCATCATCACGACGGGCGCGGCCGGCGCGCGAAGTTGCGATTCTTGCAGCTTGTGGTCGTTCCGCAATGTAGGGTCGGCCCTGGCTGCGCGTAATCGAAACCGCTGACAGCGGGTTCTCAGAGGCTCAGCGCGACGGTGGCACCGATCAGCCAGTTGCGCTCCGGCGCGGGCTCGTAGAAACGCCCGTTTGCTTCTGCCACGATCACCGATCCGATGTAGCGCCGGCGGCCGACGTTGTCGAAGCGGACGAACTCGGTCAGGCGCCAGTTGCGGCCGCGCTGCTCGAAGCCGGCGCGCAGGTTCCATACGCTATACGCAGGCGCGAACTCGCTGTTCGCGTCGTTGACGTAGATCTTGCCGCTGTGGAGGGCGTCGATGCCGGCGTGGAAGCCGGCGGGCGCATGGCGCCAGACGAGCTCGCCGTAGAGACGCTGGGCCGGCACGCCGGGCAGCCGGTTGCCCGCTGGCACCAGCACTGGCGGCGTGCCGCTCGTGAACGGCTGCTCGAAGCGCGTATCGAGCAGCGTGTAGGCCACCGCGGCCTCGAACCCGCGCGCGAAGCGGCCTGTCCACGCGAGCTCCAATCCCTCGCGCCGCGTCTGGCCCGCGTTCTTGAATACCGTCCGGCCGCCGGCCGAGCTTTCCACCACGATTTCGTCGCTCACGTCGATGCGGAAGAGGGCCAGATTCAACCGCATGGATTCCGCGATCCCGGCTTTCAGCCCCAGTTCCCACTGGCGGCTGCGCGCCGGTTGCAGCGCGAAATTGAGGCCGGTCGCGCCGCCCGGGCGGTACGCGAGCTCGGCGAAGGTCGGTGTCTCGAAGCCGGTGCCGATGTTGGCGTAGAGATTGGCCTCGGGCATCAGATTGAACGTGATGCCGGCGGCCGCCGTCGTGTCAGTGTAGCTGACCGAGCCGCTGTCATTGGGGTTGCCGGGGGCGATGAAGTAATCCGTGGACTCGAAGTGCACGCGGCTGTGCCGCACGCCGGCGAGCAGGCTCACGCGGGACGCGATGCGCCACTCGGCCTGCGCGTAGGGATCGGTGCGCGACACGATGTTGTCCTCGTTGCGCTTCAAGCCCCCGGGCAGGCCGAAGTTGTTGATGAGGCCCTGGCGCCGCTCGTCCATCCGGTCGTAATCGAGCCCGACGCTCGCGGTGAAGGGAGCGCCGAGCAGTTCGGCGAAGCGCGTCCAGCGCAGGCCGGCGCCGCCGTAGCCCCGGTCGAGGTCCACGACACCGCCGGATGAGGTCGGCGAGTTCTGCGCCGCGAGCGGGATCGCCAGGAACTGGGTGACTTGGCGCTCGCCGTAGTAGGCGCGCGCTTCGATCCGGTCGGCGGCGCCGAGCGCGAGATCGTAGGTGAGCCCGAGCTGGTTCTGCGCGACGCTCTTGCGGGTGTTGAACGCGACAGCGTTGGTACCCGCCTGGCGGGGATTCTGCGCCACCTGCGCCGCGGTGAGGCCGAGCGGGTCCAGCGTCTCCGGCTGGTCGAGCGCGTTGGCCACCACCGTGACGATGCCGCGGGAGCCGGCGTCGAGCTTCAGCTTCGCGTTGACCTGGTCGCGCCGCACCCAGCTGTGGTCGCGATAACCGTCGCTCTGGAAGCGGGAAACATTGGCGAGGTAGTTGATCCGGCCCGTTGTGCCGCCGAGGAGCATCCCGAGTTTGTAGGTATCGTGGCTGCCGGCGTAGACGCTGCCCGCGAGCGTCGGCTCCAGCGGGCCGTCGGCCGTGAAGACCTGGATCACCCCACCGGCGGCGTTGCCGTAGAGGGTGGAGAAGGGGCCGCGCATGACCTCGATGCTGTCCGCCGAACCGAGGTCGAAGGTCGCGGCCTGACCCTGGCCATCAGGCATGGTGGCGGGGATTCCGTCGGCGATGAGGCGCACGCCCCGCACCCCGAAGGTCGAGCGCGCGCCGAAGCCGCGCGCGGAGATCTGCAGGTCCTGCGCGTAGTTCTGCCGGTTCTGCACCACGACGCCCGGCACGCGGTTGAGCGATTCCGAGAGGTTGACCTGCGGCCTGTCTTCGCGGATCGTCGTGCGGTCCACGCGGTCGATCGAGACCGGCAGCTCGAAGCTGTCCTGCGCGACGCGGCTCGCGCTCACCGTGACCGCCGGCAGCAGCGCTGGCGATGGCACTGTCCCGGGCCGGGGTGGTTGCTGCGATAAAACGTCGCTTGCAAGCACCACCAGCGCGCAGCCCAATGAAAAGGATATCGAGGCCGGCAGCTTCAAAGAGGAGCTCGCGTGCGGTGAGGTTACTTCATTCCGGCGAGATAGTCCGCCAGGACCTCGATGTCCGCGTCCGACAGCGGTTGCGCAGCCGAGGTCATGTTCCCGTCCATGTCGAAGCGGGTCCCGGCTTTGAAACCGCGCAACTGCGTCTTCAGATACGCGAACCGCTGGCCCGCCAGCCGCGGAATGTGCTGCAGGCCCAGGAGCGCCGGGCCATGGCACTGCACACAGTGGTATTGCTCGGCGAGACGACGTCCGGCGGCGGCGTTTCCCGGGGCTGTCTTGTGCGACGGGGCCGCCGGTTTCTGCCTGGAGAAATACGCCGCGAGCTCGTTCATTTCCGCGTTCGAGAGGTCGGAGGCGATCGGCGTCATCTGCGCGTCCTTGCGGTTGCCTTCGCGGAACAGGTAAAGCTGCATAGAAATGAACTGCGCCGGCTGGGCGGCCAGGGACGGCGTGGCCGGGTCCGTCGAGTTTCCGCCAGGGCCGTGACAGACGACGCAGGCCGCCGCTTTCCGCGGGATATCATCGGCGGCGGGCACGGCGCAGGCGGGGAAAAAAGACAGCGCGGCGGCAAGTATCGCCGCCGCGCCGCCCTTGCCGCGACTGCCGCTCACTTCGTGCCGTAGCTGACGCGGTAGATGATCCCGTTGTGGTCATCCGAGACGAGCAGCGAGCCGTCGCGCATCACCATCACATCCGCCGGCCGACCCCACATCGGCGGATCCGCCTTTTCGTCGACGAGGAAGCCGGTCAGGAAAGGCTCGGCCTTGAGCACTTTGCCCTCTTCGTTAAGCCTTACGCGAAAGACGTCGTAGCCTTGCTTGATGGTGCGGTTCCACGACCCGCGCCTCGCGATGAAGATATTGTTCCGGTACTCGGCGGGAAACATTTTGCCGGTGTAGAAACGCATGCCGATGGGCGCGACATGGGCGCCGAGGTTCAACACCGGCGGCGTGAACTCGGAGCAGGAGCGGTTCTTGCCGTACTCGGGGTCGAGCGTGTCGCCCTGGTGGCAGAAGGGATAGCCGAAATGCTCGCCCTTGCGTTTCACGACGTTCAACTCGTCGCTGGGCAAATCGTCGCCCAGCCAGTCGCGGCCGTGCTCGGTAAACCAGAGCTGCTTCGTCTGCGGGTGCCAGTCGAAGCCCACTGAATTGCGCACGCCGAGGGCGACGTTCTCGAGTATGCCCTTGCTGGGGTGCACCCGCATGATCGATGCCTCCATGTAGCTCGGCATCACGATGTTGCCGGGCGCGCCGATGTTGAAATAGAGCTTGCCGTCCGGGCCGAGCGCGAGGAATTTCCAGAAGTGGCCGGGCTGCTTGGTCGGATCGAGGTTGTCGATCACGACCTTCGCATCCGGCGCGTTGTCCAGTCGGTCCTCGATGCCGTCGTAGCGCGTGATACGGTGGCGCTCGGCGACATAGAGCGTGCCCTTGCTGAAGGCAACCCCATTCGGCGCGTCAAGACCCTTGAGAACGGTCTTCACCTCGCGCTTGCCGCCGCGCTCAACGACCGCATACACGTTCTTCCCCTGGCGATTGCCTACGAATACCGTGCCCTTGTCGCCGAGCGCGAGGGAGCGCGCCGCAGGGACCCCATCGACCCAGACTTCGACCTTGAAGCCGGCCGGAACCCTGAGCTTGTCTACCGGAAGTTCCTTCGCCGGCTTGCCGGTCACGTGAATCGCGAACGGGTGCAGCGGGGATTTCTCCTGCTCCGGAGTGCGGCCCTGCTGCCAGGACGGGGGCGGAGTCGGGGCTGCCGCCGGTTTGTCCGGCGCCGGCTGCTGCGCGTTCGCCGTGAAACCGGCGAGCGTCAGGAACGCGGCGGCGGTGAGCCGCAAGATCGGGTTGCTGGGTAAAGCGGCGCCAGGTGAAGCAGACATGGTCATCCTCCGTTTCGGTATGCTTTGAAACCGCGTCCATCCTCGAACCCGGAACCGTTGCGGTGCCGGTCGTTGTTGTGAATGGCAGTCTAGCAAGAGGACGACGCCTTGGAAAGTCGCTGCAGCCCGGCGCCAGCGGCGGCCGCTCCATTGTCGGCCGGAGTGGGGCGCCCGGCATGGGCTGCCGATTGCGGTGACGGGCGCTCTCTCCTTAGAATTAGCGCCTTAAGCGGGTGTAGTTCAATGGCAGAACATCAGCTTCCCAAGCTGAATACGTGGGTTCGATTCCCATCACCCGCTCCAAAAAAGCCGCACGTGCGGCTTTTTTTAATGGAAGGACGTCGGTACCCAGAAGCGCTGCAACAGGTCAGATTTGCTCTTTTAAGGAATTCGGCTATTCAACCCGAATTCCTGCGGACCTGATGACCCTCCACGGTGCCGCCGCCCGGCCGGGGCTCGACCACCACCGGCTGGCCCCAGCTTTCCGCCAGCTTCTGCCCCACCATGCGGGCGAGAATGTCGGCTTGCTTTTCTTGTCTGCATGGTAACGCGCTCGTCCCGGATTGCCTATCGGCGCGTGCGCTAGAATTAGCCTTAAACCGGACGCGACGCGCCGGTTTAACTCCGCGCATTCGAGACGGACAGTCAACTCTGCCGCCCGATGCGCGGGGCGGGCATAGAACGAACTCCGCGCCCTGAACCGGAGACGAGGCATGAAGATTCTCAAGTACGCCCTGTATGCAGTCGCTGGTCTCGTGCTCCTGATCGGCGCCGTGATTGCCTATGTCGCCGCAACCTTCGACCCGAATCAATACAAGCCGCAGATCATCAAGGCGGTGAAAGAGAAGACCCAACGCACGCTCAGGCTCGAAGGCGACATCAAGCTTTCGTTCTTCCCGGACATCGGCGCGAAGATCGGCAAGGCCTCGCTCTCGGAGCGGGCGAGCGACAGGGAGTTCGCGGCGGTGGAAGAAGCGCGCGTCGCGCTGAAGCTTGTGCCGCTTTTCTCGCGGCAGGCGGTGGTGGACGCGATCGAGATCCGGGGCCTGCGGGCGAACCTCGTGAGGGCGAGGGACGGCGGGACCAACGTGGACGATCTCGCGGGGCCGCCGCCCGCGAAAGAGGCGGCGAGGGAGGCCGAAGCGCCGTTCAAGGTGGAGATCGCGCGCGTCGCGATCGAGGACGCCGCCATCCGCTACACCGACCAGGCGGCGGGAGCGAAGTATGCGTTCACCAAGCTCAACCTGAAGACCGGGCGCATCGCGCCCGGCGTGCCGACCCACATCGAATTTTCGGCGACGGTGCAGGCCGACAAGCCCAAGCTCGATCTGCAGACTGCGCTGAAAACGCGGCTCACGTTCGATCCCGAGAAGCAGCGCTACGCGCTCGAAGGGCTCGATCTCGACGCCAAGGGCGATGCGGTGGGCGTGAGCGGTCTCGTGACGAGCGCGAAGGGCGACGTGGACGTGCGGGGCGCGACGAAGGAGCTTCTGGCCTCGAAGCTCGCCGTGTCCGCGACCGGCAAGCAGGCGGGCGGCGACATGAAGGTGAGGCTCGATGCGCCGAAGCTCGCCGTGACGAAGGACAAGGTGAGCGGCGACAGGATTACGCTCGATGTGGCATTGAGCGATGCGAAGAGCAAGTTGAGCGCGAAGCTCGAGGTCCCGGGCATCGAGGGCGACGCGAAGGCTTTCAAGGCCGGACAGGTGGCCGCGGCGGTGGATCTCCAGCAGGATGGTGCGGCGGTCAAGCTCAAGCTCGCGAGCCCGCTGCAGGGCAGTGTCGAAGCCGGGCGCATCGAGCTGCCGAAGCTCACCGCGACCGTGAACGTCGTCAACCCGAAGCTGCCCAGGAGCCCGATCGACGCCACGATCACCGGCGCGGCGACGGTGGATTTCGCGAGCCAGAACGCGAACCTCAACTTCTCCACCAGGCTCGACGCGAGCAACATCAACGGCCGGGTGGGCCTCACTCGGTTCGCGCCGCCCTTCTACACCTTCGACATCAGTATCGACCAGCTCGACGCGGACCGGTATCTGCCGAAGGGCGCAGCCAAACCCGCAGCCGGCGCTGCCAAGGGGGCACCGGGCGCGCAGGGCGGGCAGGCCGAGCAGCCGCTCGACTTCTCGGCGCTGAAAGGGCTCAACGCGAGCGGCAGCATCCGGATCGGCGCGCTCAAGGTAGCGAACGTCAAAGCCTCCAACGTGCGCCTCGACATCAAGGCCGCCGGCGGACGCCTTGACGTCAACCCGATCAACGCGAGCCTCTACCAGGGATCGCTGTCCGGCGCGCTCTCCGTGCAGGCGGCCGCGACTCCCATCATCGGAATGAAGCAGACGCTGTCGAGCGTCAATCTCGGGCCGCTGCTGAAGGATGCCGCTGACTTCGACACGCTCGAGGGCCGCGGCAACGTTTCGCTCAACGTGAGCGGGCAGGGCGGCACGGTCTCGGCCCTGAGAAAGGCGCTGAACGGCAACGCGGCGATCAAGGTGACCGACGGCGCGATCAAGGGCATCGACATCGCCGGCACGCTGCGCGACGTGAAGTCGAAGCTCGGCGCGCTCAAGGGCGAGCGCACGCAGGCGGCGAACAAGGCGGAGAAGACCGATTTCAGCGAGCTCTCGGGCACGTTCAACATCGTGAACGGCGTCGCCCACAACAACGATCTCCAGGGCAAGTCCCCGGCGCTGCGGCTTGCGGGCGAGGGGAAGATCGACCTCGGGCAGGAGCTGCTCGACTACCTCATCAAGGCCTCCGTGGTGGCAACCTCCAAGGGCCAGGGCGGGCGGGATCTCACCGACCTTTCCGGCATCACGGTCCCGGTGCGCGTGACGGGCAGCTTCGACAAGCCGTCCTACAACCTCGATTTCAGCGGCGTCGCGGCCGATCTCGCCAAGAGGGAGCTCGAGCGGGGACTGACGCGGCAGCTCGAGCGGCGGCTGGGCGGCGCGGCCCCGGCACAGGAGGGCGCGGCGAAGGGCAGCAGCCCCCCGAGCGGCGGCGGCGGGCTGAGGGACGCGTTGAAGGGCCTCTTCGGCCGGTGAAAAATCGCCGATCAACGTGTCGCCAACTGAAGCTACACAGGTCTACAAAAGGTTTCGGGTTTCGGGGTCAGGTCTTGCATTGACGCAAAGTGAGCTATTTCGAGACCTGACCCCCGCTGTTCCAATCGAAGGCATGACCGTCGAGCCGTTCAACGGTCGCGAGTGGGAAAAGCCATATGCCGCCGGGCGCGGCGAGTACCAGGGACGAGGGAAGGCGGAAGGCACAAGGCACAAGGCACAAGGCAGAGGGGGAGACTCTTGGTTACATCGTCGCTTCACTGATCTTATTTATTGCGGCGAGCGTATACTTTCCAACGGTTTGAGGGCACCATGGATTGGAAAAAACACCTCACGGTTGACCCCGACGTGTGCCACGGGAAAGCCCGAATCCGCGGCACCCGCGTGATGGTTTCGGTCATCCTCGACAACCTTGCCGCCGGCCTCAAGCCGGAGGAGATCGTCAAGGAGTACCCTTCCCTCACTCCGGAAGCGATCCCGGCCGCCATCGCCTACGCCGCCGACCTCGCGCGCGAACGGGTTGTGCCCCTTTCGGCATAGCCGATGAAATTCAAGCTCGATGAGAACCTGCCCGAAGGCGCGGCAAAGGTTCTCGTCGATGCTGGCGACGAAGTCTCTGCCGCGTTGCAGGAGCGCCTCGGTGGAAAGCCTGACTCGAGGATCGCCGAAATCTGCTAGCTTGAACGGCGCGCCCGCGTCACGCTCGCTACCGACTTCGGGAACATTCAGCTTTATCCGCCGGCCTTTTACTCCGGACTCGTGGTCTTGCGCCTCTGCCGGCAGGACAAGCGGAATGTCCTCAACGTGCTCGCGCGCCTCCTTGAGAGATTCCAGCGCGAGCCCCTCTCCGGACGACTCTGGGTCTGGACGAACAGCGCGTCCGCATCCGGCCCGGAGACGATTGAGTTGTTCCTCCGCGTCCTCGGCGGCGAGAGGTGGTCTTTGACATGGGCGCGGGCTTCGCCGCGAAGCTCGTCGCCTGGCAGAAGCGCCACGGCCGCCACGATCTCCCCTGGCAGGGCACGCGCGACCCCTACGCGATCTGGGTCGCCGAGATCATGCTCCAGCAGACCCAGGTCGCCACCGTCATTCCCTACTACGTGCGCTTCTGCCAGCACTTTCCCGACGTCACTGCGCTCGCGACGGCGCCCCTCGACGAAGTGCTGCGGCTGTGGAGCGGTCTCGGCTACTACTCGCGCGCGAGAAATCTGCACCGCGGCGCGGAGATCATCGTCCGTGAGCACGGCGGGCGCTTCCCGGCGCGCTTCGAGGAAGTCGCGGCCCTGCCCGGCGTTGGGCGCTCGACCGCCGCCGCGATCTGCGTATTCGCTCACGGCGCGCGCCACGCGATCCTCGACGGCAACGTGAAGCGCGTGCTGGCGCGCCGGTTCGGCATTGCCGGCTACCCGGCTGACAAACGCGTCGCCGACCGGTTGTGGCGGCAGGCGGAGCGGATGCTGCCCCGGCGCGACGTCGAGGCGTATACCCAGGGGCTGATGGACCTTGGTGCGACCGTCTGCACGCGCGCGCGGCCCAAGTGCGCGGCGTGCCCGGTCCGCGGCGATTGCGTCGCCGTGAAGCGCGGATGGGTGGCGAAACTGCCTTCGCGCAAGGCACGCGCGCCGCTGCCGCACAAGAGGACCACGCTGCTCGCGCTCACCTGCGCGGGCGAGGTGCTCCTCGAGAAGCGGCCGGTCTCCGGCATCTGGGGCGGCATGTGGTGCCTCCCGGAAGCCGTGCCCAAAACGGATATCGCGACGTTTTGTCTCAAGCGGTTCGGCGCGCACGTAAGGGAAGTGAAGAAGCTGCGGACGATCGCGCACGGCTTCACGCACTTCAAGCTCGATATCCGGCCGCTGCACGTCCATGTTTCGGCGCTCGTGCCGCACGCGGCCGAGCCGGGACGCGTCTGGCTGTCGCTCGAGGAGGCCCGGCAGGCCGCGATCCCGGCGCCGGTGAAGCGCATCCTCGCGCAGCTTCACGCCGGTGACCAGTGACTCGTGATTCGTGAACCGTGATTCGTGAATCGCAACCTTGAACTTTGAACCTTGAACCTGGAACCCCGAAGGCACCCGTGATCCGCTGGCTCCTGCTCGTCATTGCGCTCCTCGCCGCGTGGCACTGGTGGCCGGCGCCGGAGCTGAAGCGCGCGCCGGGCGTGCTTGCGCCTGCGGCGCCGGTGCAGCACGGGTTGCAGAACCCCGCGGCACGGACGGCTGGCGCTGGAGGAGCTCGTCGAGCCGCGAGGACACCGGGGACGGCTCGTGCGAGCTGGGCTGGGTGGAGCGCCTCGAACTGCGCTGAAATGCTTCACCGCAAAGGCGCAAAGAGCAAAGTTTGCGCAAAGGAATCCTTTTCAGGAAACAGGGCAATCTCGCGGCGCATTGAAGAGAGCGTTCTTTGCGACACCTTTGCGCCTTCGCGTCTCTGCGGTTAATGTTGTCTTAGGCCGCAAGTCCCTGTGCGACGAGGATGTGCTTCAGGCGCGCGAGCCGCTCGCCCGCGTCGGTGAGCTCCAGCAGTTCCTGCTTCACGGCCGTCTCGGCCGGCAGGATCTCGGCGAGCCGGTAGCCCACCCAGGCCGCGTCGTCCAGCCGCGGCGGCGAGGGAAAGCGCCCGGCGCCCGCCCTTTCGATCACGGCCTCGAGGAGCCGGCGGCACGCGGGCTCGACTTCGCCGGCAGCCGCATCGGGCGGGATCAGCTCGACGCTCGCCGAGACGAGGTGGTTCGCCGCGACCCGCATCTCGCGGATGCGGAAGCGCTCCCCGCCGCGCGCGACGAGGTGAAACAGCCCGAGCCGCGGCATGTCCCACTGCACGATCGTCGCGAGGCAGCCCACCGGTTCGGGCACGGCCGCCGTTCCCACCTCGCGGCCCTCCCGGATGAGGCACACGCCGAACGGCCGCTCCTCGCGCAGGCAGGCTTTCGTCATCTCGATGTAGCGCTGCTCGAACACCTTGAGCGGCAGCAGGCCCTCGGGGAAGAGCACCGTGTTCAGCGGGAATATGAAGATGTCCCGTAGGGATTCTGGCTGCACGCTTGCTGAACGGTGATTCGTGAGTCGTGATTCGTGATTCGAGGCTTGCCGCAGGCCGGCCGCTCTCGACTCACGATTCACGAATCACGATTCACGCCTCATGAGAGCTCGCGGTGGCGCACCAGCACCTGGGCGTGGCCGCGGAAATGATCCGCGAGCGCCTCCGCGAAGTAGACCGAGCGGTGCCGGCCGCCGGTGCAGCCGATCGCCACCGTGAGATAGCTGCGGTTGTCGCGCTCGAAGGAGGGCAGCCAGTCCCCGACGAAACGCCGGATGTCCTCGAGCATCTTCCGTGTCGCCGCGTCCGCGCGCAGGAAATCAATCACCGCCTGGTCGCGCCCCGTGAGCGGCTGCAGGCGCGGATCGTAGTTCGGATTGGGCAGGCAGCGCACGTCGAACACGAGGTCGGCGTCGAGGGGGATGCCGTGCTTGTAGCCGAAGGACTCGAACAGCAGCGTCAGCGCGGTGCCGGGCAGCCGCACGAAATCCTTGACCCAGCCGCGCAGGGCATTGGGGCTGAGATCGCTCGTGTCGAAGCGGTGCGCGAGATCGGCAAGACCGGCGAGAAGGCCGCGCTCGCGCTCGATGCACTCGGTGAGCGTGAGCTTGCCGTCGGACAGCGGGTGGCGCCTGCGCGTTTCCGAAAAGCGCTTGATGAGGGTATCGGTCTTCGCCTCGAGGAACAGCACCCGCACGTCGATGCCGCGGCGCCCGAACTCGGCGAGCTGCGCGGGCAGCGCGGCGAGCGCCTGCTCGCCCGCGACGTCGATCCCCACCACCACGCGCGGATGGCCGGCCGCCGCGAGGAAGTCCACCACCTGCGCAAGCAACCGTGCCGGCAGGTTATCGACGTAGTAGTAGCCGCTGTCCTCCAGCACATTCAGGGCCACGCTCTTGCCCGAGCCCGAGAGGCCGGTGATCAGGATCAACTGCATAAACCCGCGACTGGTGACGCGTGACTGGTGACTGGTTTGAACCCGGTGGCCGGCGCGCTTCGTGACTCGTCGTCGGAACAAGCGCTGGTTTGCGTCTCCGACGGGCCACGAGTCACGAATCACGAGTCACGCTTCTGCATTTGTTGCGCCTGGCGCGCGATGAATTCCTGCGTGCTGTCGATGCCGCGAAGCTGCAGCACGTAGTTGCGGACGGCCGCTTCCGTGAGCACCGCGAGATTGCGCCCGGCCGCCACCGGTATCGACACCTTGCGGATTTCCACCCCCATGACCTGCTCGGACCCGGCCTCGAGCGGCAGGCGCTCGCTGAGCTGCGCCTCGCCCGCAGGGGGCTTCTCGAGGTGGACGATGAGCTTGACGTTCTTGCGCGGGCGCAGCGCCGCCTCCCCGAAGATGGTGCGGATGTTGAGCACCCCCAGCCCGCGCACCTCGAGGAAATCCTTCAGCAGCGGAGGGCAACGCCCCTCCACCGCCTCCGGACCGATGCGGTAGAGCTCGACCACGTCGTCGGCGATCAATCCGCTGCCGCGGCTGATGAGCTCGAGCGCGAGCTCGCTCTTGCCCACGCCCGAATCGCCGGTGATCAGCACCCCCATGCCGAGCACGTCGAGGAAGACCCCGTGCGCGGTGCTGCTCTCGGCGAGCGCGCGCGCGAGATACGGCCGCAGCATCCACATGAGCTCCACGCTGGGCAGGGGCGAGCGCAACAGGGCGGTGTTCGAGGTTTCCGCGGCGTCGATGAGCGGCTGCGGCACGTGGTCCGCGCCGGCGACGATGAAGCAGGCGAGCTCCTTCGTGGCCACCTTGGAGAGCGCCGCGCGGCAGCTCGCCGCGTCGAGCCCTTCGAGGTAGGCGACTTCGGACGAGCCCAGCACCTGGATCAGGTTGGGATGGATGAAATTGAGATGGCCGATCAGGCCCTGCGAGGAATCCTTGGTGAGCTCGCTGTCGAGCTCCTTGGCGCCGCCGTTGCGCCCGGCTACCCAGGCGAGCTTCAGCTTCTCGCGGTTGTCCTCAAACAACCGGGCTACGCTCACCAGCGGCATGCGGCTGCCAGTCGGCGATGAGTTTGCGCAGCTCCTCGGCGCTGCCGGCGCCGAGCAGGCGCTCGCGGAACGCCTGGTCGCTGAACATCTGCGCGAGCTCGGACAGGATCTGCAGATGCGCGTCGGTGGCGCGTTCGGGCACCAGCAGCACGAAGATGAGGTTGACCGGCTCGCCGTCGGGCGCGTCGAACGGGATCGGCTGCCTCATCCTCACCAGCGCGCCGAGCGCCTCCTTCAGGCCCTTCACCCGGCCGTGGGGGATGGCGACACCCTGGCCCAGCCCGGTCGAGCCCAGCTTCTCGCGCGCGAACAGGCTGTCGAACACCAGGCTGCGCGCGACGTGATGCTGGTTCTCGAAGAGCAGGCCCACCTGCTCGAAGACCCGTTTCTTGCTGCTCACGTCGAGGTCGAGCATCACGTTCGTCAACGGCAGCAGCTTGGCGATCAGGTTCATGAAACGAAATCCTCAGGCGGTTTTTCTTTTAGCAGCCTGGCGGAGAGCCAACTCCGTCAGGCTGCTGGCGCGTCATTTTTCGGCGTGGTGCTTGAGCGACTCGCCGTCGTGGCGGCGCTCGAGGGATTTTTCCTTGTGCTTGATGACGGTGCGATCGAGCTTGTCGATCAGGTTGTCGATCGCGGCGTACATGTCGGCGTCCGCGCTCTCGCAGAAGATGTCCTTGCCGCGCACGTGCACGCTCGCCTCGATTCTCCGCTCGAGCTTTTCCACCGAGAGGATGACGCTGACGTCGATCACGTGGTCGAAATGGTGGGTGATGCGCTGGAGCTTGCTCGAGACGTAATCGCGTATGGCGGGCGTGATCTCGATGTGGTGCCCGGTGAGTTGCAGGTTCATCGGCCGCTCCTTGGGGATGTCAGAGGCTCTTGCGGAGATTGGCGGGCAGGATCTGCAGCGAGTCGCGGTATTTCGCCACGGTGCGGCGCGCGACATTGATGCCCTGCTGCGCGAGGATCTCCGATATCTGCCCGTCGGAGAGCGGCTTCCGCCCGTTCTCGGCCGACACGAGCTGCTTGATCAGCGCCCGGATCGCGGTGCTCGAGGCCGCGCCCCCGGCCTCGGTGGTGACGTGGCTGCCGAAGAAGTACTTGAGCTCGAAGATGCCGCGCGGCGTGTGCATGAACTTCTGGGTCGTGACGCGCGACACGGTCGACTCGTGGAGATCGAGCGCCTCGGCGATCTCGCGCAGCACCAGCGGGCGCATCGCCACTTCCCCGTGCTCGAAGAAGTGCCGCTGGCGGTCCACGATTGCCTGGGACACGCGCAGAATCGTGTCGAAGCGCTGCTGCACGTTCTTGATCAGCCACTTCGCTTCCTGGAGCTGGCTCGTGAGCTGCTGCGAGGCGGCGTTGCGTTTGCGGGCGAGGATGTCGGCGTAGAGCCGGTTGATGCGCAGGCGCGGCATCGCGTCCGGGTTGAGCGAGGCGACCCACACCCCCTTCACCTTCCGGACGATGACATCGGGCACGACGTAACGCGTGTCCTCCGGGGAAAAATTCCTGCCCGGACGGGGGTTGAGGCTGGTGATGAGCTTCTGCACCCCGCGCAACATCTCCTCGTCGCAGTGCAGCAGCCTCCTCAACTTGCCGAAGTCGCGCGCCGCGAGCACCTCGAGGTGGTGCTTCGCCGTCTCGAGCGCTTCACTGCGGTACGAGGTGTGCGGCGGCAGCGCCGCGAGCTGCAGGGCGAGGCACTCGGCGAGGTTGCGCGCCCCGACGCCGGCGGGCTCCAGATTCTGCAGGTGCTTGAGCGCGATGTTGAGCTCCTCGGCCTCGATCCCCAGCTCGGCAGGCAGCATCTCCTGCAGCTCTTCCGTGCCCTGCGTGAGGTAGCCGTCCTCGTCGAGCGAGTCGATGAGCAGCGTGACGAGCCTGCGGTCGCGCTCGGACAGGTTGGTGAGCGACAGCTGCGCGATGAGGTGCGCGCGCAGCGTCGGAGCGTCGGCGGCGATCTGCGGATATTCGCCTTCTTCCGCTTCGTCCCGGAAGCCCCCGATCGGCGCATCATCCAGCGCGCTCACTTCGACGCCTTCCGCATCGGCCGCGGGCTCGTCCGGTGCGGGCGCTTCGGCGGCGGGCGCCGCATCCCGCGTACGGGAGGCGATTTCGGCGGGGGGCGCGGCAGGCTCGCCCCCGACCCCGTCCTCGCGCTCGAGCAGGGGGTTCTCCTGCAGGATGCGCTCGAGTTCCTGGTTGAGCTCGAGCGTCGAGAGCTGGAGCAGCCGGATCGACTGCTGCAACTGCGGCGTCAGGGTGAGGTGCTGGGACAGCCGGAGCTGTAGGGAATGCTTCATGCCTTTCTGTTGCCGGGAGCTTGCCGGACTTTGGCCCCAAGCGCCTCTAGAGGCGGAAATGCTCTCCCAGATAGACTTTTCTTACGCTTTCATTATAAACGATTTCTTCTGGTTTGCCGTAGGCAAGCACCGTGCCGTCGTTGATGATGTAGGCGCGATCGCAGATGCCGAGGGTCTCTCTCACATTGTGGTCGGTGATCAGCACCCCGATGCCGCGCGCTTTCAGGAAACCTATGATTTTCTGTATGTCCAGGACGGCGATCGGGTCGACCCCGGCGAAGGGCTCGTCGAGCAGGATGAAACGCGGCTCGGTGGCAAGCGCGCGCGCGATTTCGGTGCGCCGCCGCTCGCCGCCGGAGAGGCTCACCGCGGGGCTCGCGCGCAGGTGGCCGATGTGCAGATCGTGCAGGAGCTCGTCGAGCTTGTTCTCAATGGCGACGGGATCCCGGTTGTAGAGCTCCAGCACCGCCTGGACGTTCTGGCCGACCGTGAGCCGCCGGAAGATGGAGGCCTCCTGCGGCAGGTAGCTCAAGCCCAGCCGGGCGCGGCGGTGCATGGGCATGTGCGTGAGCCGCTTGCCGTCGAGATAGAGCTCGCCGTAGTCCATCGGCACCAGCCCCACCATCATGTAGAAGCAGGTGGTCTTGCCGGCGCCGTTCGGCCCGAGCAGCCCGATCACCTCGCCGCTGCGCACCTCGAGCGACACGTCCTGCACCACGACGCGCGTGCGGTAGCGCTTTCTCAACCGCTCGGCGCGCAGCTCGCTCGGCTTCGCCGGGGGCGCCGCCGCGGGCGACAAGGGCAGCGGAATTTGACCGGCGTCGTTCACTTGCCGCGAGGCCCGGGCTCTTCGCGCGGGGCCGAGATCGCCGGGGCGGGTTTGAGAGCCACCGGCGGAGCGGCGGGAGGCTGCTCCTTGGGCTTGGGCTGGATCACGGCGCGCACCCGCCCCTCGGGATTGTTCGCGGTGGCCGCCCGGGGGCCGCCGCCCACCACCTGGTAGAACTCGGTCCTGGCATCGTACGAGATGTAGTTGCCGCGGACCTCGTCCTGCGCGCGGCGCATCCGCGCGCGGGCGAACATCTGCATCGTCTCGGCGCGGCCGTCGTACTCGATGCGCTCGGCCCAGCCCTCGATGTACTCGTCGTAGCCCTCGCGCTTCTGGCGGAAGTGGGCGAGATCGCCCCACGTCGTTCCGTACCTGAAGCCTTCCTTGTCCTGGCGCACTTCCATGCGATCGCCGCGGATCTGCAGGGTGCCCTGGGTGAGCACGACGTTGCCCTCGAACATGGCGGTCTGCTTCGCGTCGTCTATGGTCACGCGGTCGGCTTCGAGGTTGATCGGCTTGTCGCGGTCGGCCTTCTCGGCGCGCGCGAGCGGGGCGGCGAGCAGCGCGAGCGCGCAGCAGGCAGCCGCGACAGCGGGCGCCGCCACGCGGAACGGGCCGCGGTCAGTCCCGTTACAACCCGTATGCACGAAATGATGGCCCAATGCCTCCCGCACCACGTCACGCCTCCGCCATACGCAACCCGTGGATCGAAAGGGTTGTAACGGGATCAACGCTTGCCTTCACGTCGTGGCGCCTTGCTGGGATCATAAATGCCGCGGACATTGGACAGCAGTCTCACCACGTGGGTTTCACTGTTCAATTCTAAACCCACCGCGGTCACCACGGTGGCGGCGTCGGTGATCGTGACCGCGCGGTCGGTCCGGGCGAGGTTCTGGTCGGGTATCACGTGAAGGAAGGCTGTCCTCATGACGAGCTCGCCCTGGTCGCCGCGGGGCGCGCGCGTGACGCGCACGTCATCCTGGAAGTACACGTGGTCGCCCTTTGCGGAGACCACACCCTGGTTCGCCGTGATCGTCACAGGCGCTTTTTCGGAGCCGTAGCTCACAAACCTCGGCCGGGTGAGGAGCGTCGTGTCGTCGTCAGGATAGTGCACCGTCGTCGACGCCGACAGCGTGTACCTTTCCCTGCCGGCCGGCCCGATCCGCACCGCCGAAAGGTTGTCCACGATGTAATCGGGATCGTGCCGGCTCGCCCCGGCGGCACTACCGGGCGGCTGCACCACCCGGTCGAGCCAGAACGTGAGCGCCGCCAGCAGCCCGATGAGCGCGATCGGCAGCCAGGCCGTCGGGCGCTCAGCCATGCCTGCCCCCGCTTGCCATCGACCGCGTACCGGGAATCACGGCGCGCTAGGTCCGACAGGCTGCCAGGTGGGCGGCGAGCCGCGCGCCGAGCGAGCCCTGCGCATGCAGGATGAGCTCGCATACCTCGCGCGCCGCGCCGTGCCCGCCGCGCGCGCGCGTGACGTAATGGGCGTGCCGTCGCACGAGCGCCGGCGCGTCCGGCACCGTCGCCGCCAGCCCGCAACGCGTCATGACCGGCAGGTCCACGAGGTCGTCGCCCGCGTAGGCGCACGCCTCCGCAACGACGCCGCACCGCCCGAGCAGATCATTGAAAGCGGCGAGCTTGTCGGCGGCGCCCTGGAACACGAGCTCGATGCCGAGATTGCGCGCGCGCGCCGCGACGCAGCGCGAGCTGCGGCTGCTGATGATCGCGAGCGCGACGCCGCTCTCCCGCAGCATCTTCATGCCATGGCCGTCGAGCACGCTGAAGGCCTTCAGCTCTTCGCCCGAATCGGCATAGTAGAGGGCGCCGTCGGTCAGCACGCCGTCCACGTCGAAGGCCGCGAGGCGGATTTGCCTGGCACGATCGTAGATATCCTGCATGTCAGACACCAGTCACGAGTCACCAGTCACCAGTCACGGGTCACCGACTGAGGCGAGGGCTCCTGGCGGCCGAAGTCAGATGACTTTGCCGCGGAAGAGATCGTGCATGTTGAGCGCGCCGAGGAGCCGCTGATCCGGGTCGACCACCAGCAGCTGGTTGACCTTGAAGCGCTCCATGATTTCGACGGCCTCGGCCGCGAGCTTCTCCGGACCGATGGCGCGCGGCCCGCGCGTCATGACCTCCGTGATCCGGGTCGCGCGCATGTCCACGCCCTTCTCCAGGTTGCGGCGCAGGTCGCCGTCGGTGAAGATGCCGATGACGCGCCCGGCATCATCGAGCACGGCGGTCATGCCCATGCGGCCGCGCGACATCTCGAGCACCGCCTCCATGGCCGTCGCGCCATGCCCGATGCGCGGCGCGTTCTCGCCCGTGCGCATCACGTCGCGCACGTGCGTCAGGAGCTTCCGTCCCAGGGTTCCTCCCGGGTGCGCGGCGGCAAAGTCGTCGCGGGTGAAGCCCTTGGCGTTCATCAATGCCACGGCGAGAGCGTCACCGAGCGCAAGCGCCGCCGTGGTGCTCGCGGTCGGGGCGAGGTTGAGCGGGCACGCTTCCTTGTCGGCGCCCGCGTAGAGGTGCACATCAGCCTCGCGGGCAAGCGCGGAACCCGCGTTGCCGGTCATGGCGATCAGCTTCGCGCCCTGCCGCTTGATGAGCGGCACGATCGCCAGCAACTCCGCGCTTTCGCCCGAATTGGAGAGCGCGACGAAGACGTCATCGCGTGTCACCATGCCAAGGTCGCCGTGGCTCGCCTCCGCCGGGTGCACGAAGAACGCGGGGGTGCCGGTGCTCGCGAGGGTGGAAGCGATCTTGCGCGCGATGTGCCCGGACTTGCCGATGCCGCTCACCACGACGCGCCCGTGGCGGTTCATGATCAGTTCGACCGCGCGCACGAAGTGCCGGTCGAGGCGATCGATGAGATTGGAAACGGCTCTCGCCTCGATTTCCAGCACTTCACGCGCCATCGCGAGCGCCGGGTGCTGTTCGGGGTTAGCGCCGGTGTTCCCGCCTTGCGCTTTCATCGGGGAGGAAGTATAGCAGAATCAGGCGCTTTCCCCGGCCTCGCGCTTGCAATCCGCGCTCGATAAGGCATGATTTCAGTGTTCACCGTCGCTCATGCAATCGACGCTGCAATTAATCCTCGTCCTGCTCGTCACCGCGGTGCTGGTGGTGGTCGTCTTCCGCTCGCTCAAGCTGCCGCCGCTGCTGGGCTACCTGATAGTGGGTATCATGATCGGCCCGCATGCGCTCGGATGGATTCCCGATACGGCCGAGGCGCGGTTGCTCGCCGACATCGGTGTCGCGTTCCTGATGTTCAGCGTCGGCCTCGAATTCAGCCTGCCGAGGCTCGTCACCATGCGCCGCATCGTGTTCGGCCTGGGCGCGGCGCAGATGCTCGCGACGATGGCGGCGGTCGCCGCGGCCGCCGTCGCATTCGGCCTGGCGTGGCAGGCGGCGCTGGTGTTGGGCGGCATCATCGCCATGTCCTCGACGGCGATCGTGGCGAAAATGCTGGCCGAGCGCCTCGAGCTGGGCTCCCCGCACGGGCGCCAGATCATCGGCATTCTGCTCGCCCAGGACCTCGCGGTGGTGCCGCTGCTCATCCTCATTCCGGCGCTCGCGCCTCTGGCGACCCGTCCCGCGGCCGAGCTCGGTTACGCGCTCGTCAAGGCTGCCTTGCTGCTTGCGTTGCTGCTCTTCGCCGGCCAGCGGGTGATGCGCGGCTGGTTTCACCTGATTGCGCGGCAGAAATCGGAAGAGCTTTTCGTGATCAACGTGCTGCTGATCACGCTCGGGCTCGCCTACCTGACGGAGCTCGCGGGCCTGTCGCTCGCGCTCGGCGCGTTCCTGGCGGGCGCCCTCATTTCCGAAACCGAGTACCGCCACCAGGTGGAGGTCGAAATCCGGCCCTTCCGCGACGTGCTGCTGGCGCTGTTCTTCGTGACCCTCGGCATGGTGCTCGACCTGCGCGTTGTCGCCGCCTACGCGGCCTGGGTGGGCCTGGGGGTCGTGGCGCTGCTCGCGGTGAAGGCGGCGCTCATATTCGGGCTCGGCCTGCTCGCCGGGGCCGGGCCGAGCGTCGCGCTGCGCACCGGGCTCGCGCTCGCCGCGTGTGGCGAATTCGGCTTCGTGCTGCTCGCGCGCGCGGACGCCCTCGACCTGATCGAGCCGCAGGTCATGCAGCCCGTGCTCGCCGCGATGCTGCTCTCGATGCTCGCCGCGCCGTTCATCATCCACCGCAGCGAGCCCATCGTGCGCTGGTGGGCTGGCGCCGACTGGATGGCGCGCGCGATTCAGCTCACCAACATCGCGGCGCGGGCGATGGGCGCGAGCGAGCACGTCCTGATCTGCGGATTCGGCCGCAGCGGGCAGAACCTCGCGCGCTTCCTCAAGAAGGAGTCGATCCCGTTCATCGCCCTCGACATCGATCCGCAGCGCATCAGGGAAGCGGCGGCGGCGGGCGAGAGCGTCGTGTTCGGCGACGCGGCCCGGCGCGAGGTGCTGGTCGCGGCGGGCCTGTTGCGCGCCCGCGTGCTCGCCGTTACCTACGCGGATACCGCCTCCGCGTTGAAGATCCTGCGCCACGTCCGCGAGCTGCGACCCGGATTGCCGGTCGTGGTGCGCACCCTTGACGATACCGACATCGACCGGTTGAAGGACGCTGGCGCGGTCGAGGTGGTGGCGGAGGTCATGGAGGGCAGCCTGATACTCGCCTCCACGGCGTTCATGTTGCTCGGGGTGCCTTTCAACCGCGTGATGCAGCACATGCGGGAGACCCGCGAGAGCCGCTACAGCCTCTTCCGCGGCTTCTTCCGCGGCGTCACCGACGAGACCGAGGCCCGGGGCGAGGCGGATCAGCCGCGCCTGCACTCGGTCGCCATCGCCCCCGGCGCGGCAGCGGTCGGAAAGCGCCTGGCCGAGCTCGGGCTCGAGAGCCTGGGGGTGGAGGTGACCGCGATGCGCAGGCGGAACGCGCGCGCTTTCACCCCGCAAGGTGACACGCGGGTCGAGGAGGGCGACGTGCTGGTGCTGCTCGGCGCGGAACAGGATCTCGCCGCGGCGGAGATGAAGCTCATGCAGGGCTGACGCGCATTCCGCGTTCCGGGTTCAACGTTTCGGGTGGAAGGTTCACTGTTGCGCCTGCGGATCCAGGACACGGTCCGCGCGCCGCCCGCCACAAACAAGAAAAAGCCCGCGGATTACGCGGGCTTTGAGCTCGGAACCTTGAACCTTGAACGTGGAACTTTGAACCGGCCTAGAACAGGCTCGTGCCGCCACAGTTGGGGGCCGGGGTGGCGGAAAGCCAGGTGTTCACCGCGGGGGGCGCGGCGTAGCACGTGCCGGAGCCGACCGGGGCGGTGCCGCCGCCGGCGGACTGGCCCGGGTAGGCCGAGAAGCGAAAACCGCCGCCCGTCGCAACGCCATCATCGATCTTGCGGTCCACCTCGGCCAGGATGTCCGAAGGGATCTGGTTGCCGGTCTTGAGATTGTGGCGCGTGGTCGGCCCGCCGTCATACACCTGGTCGTAGATCATCTGCAGGAAGCGCCCGTAGGGGTTGGTCGGCGCGGAATTCGTGGTCTCGGCGCCCGCGGCGTAGGTGTAGCTGCCGTTGATGAAGCCGGCGCGCGAGAGGTGCTCCCACACCGCGATCTGCTCGTCGATCGCATCACCCGCCAGGATCGTGCGGATCTGGCCGTTGTTGTTGCCTGAGACGCAGGTGGCGCAGCCGGGGATGTTGGCTGCCGCCTGGCCGTAGTCGCCGGGGTAGGCGCGGTAGCGGTCGAGGAAGCCGAAGAAGGCGGCTTTGACCCCGTCCTGCTGGGAGATGAGGTTGCGCACGCGCGCGCTGGTGATGAGCTCCTGGCCCTTCAACACGCCGCCGAGCAGCAGCCCGATGATGACGAGCACGATTGCGATCTCGATCAGGGTGAAACCATGCTGTTCGCGCTTCATGGTTGATCCTCTAAAAAACCGACAGTAAGCGTGGCGCCGCAAGATGCATGCCAGTGAACAAGGACTTTCAATTTGGCTTTTTCGCCATTTCGCGCCTTGGTGTGAAACATATCACATTCCGGGCGTTTTGATCCCCAACTCCCTGTAATACGGAGTCTTTTCAAAAATCACGCTCCGCGGCACGCCGGAGCGTGATTTCTGGTTAGTGCTTGAAAAATAACGATATCCAAATCCGCGCCGCTTCGCTGTCAATTTCTCGACGGCGATGACGACTTTTTAGCAGCCTTCAGCTCCTCCAGCCGCTGCGTAAGAAAGTGGATTTCGCGAGGATCGGTGACCTCGCCGCTCGCGAGCAAACCCCCGAGGAGGATTGTGGCCGCTTCGACCTCGCCCATGTCCTCGAGGATGAAGATGCGTAGCTGGCGCGCCCAGCCGGGCGCGCGCCGCGCCGCGCGCCCGATCGCTTCGGCGTACGCCAGGGCGAGCCGCGTGTCGCGCAGGCGGTGCTTGGCCATGATGGAACAATGAGCGAGCCAGCGCCAGCGCCGGTCCGGATCGCGCGCGAACTCCTCAAGCACGAGGTCGCACATGCGGCGCTGCTTCGCCGCGTCGGGCACCTGCCCGTAGAGTTGCGACGCCATCAGGAGCGGGTACTGGCTGACCGGGTCGAGCGCGAGTATCACTTTCAGCCATGCGGTGACCCGGTCATAGTCGAGCTCGAGAAAGGGGATGCTGATGCCGGGCTGGTTGTCGAACGCCTGGAGATACAGGGTCAGCAGGTGGGCGAGGGCGATCGGCTCGCCGAGGGAGAGCGCTCTCAGCGTGGCCGGCGCCGCCGGCGCCGCGAGCGCCTCGGCGCGCGCGGTGGGCTTCGGCTGCAGAGCTTGCCACCCGATCTGCAATGAGAGCGCGCCGGCAAGCAGCAGCAGCACCGGCCGTGGCACTCGGCTGACCGGACGCTCCTCGCTGCGTTTCATTCCAGCCCCAGCCCCGGAATTCTTGAGCGGCGCTCAAAAATTCTTCCGGTGGAGATCGAACATGGCGGCCGCGGTGAGCAGCACCACGTACAGCACGCTCTGCCATGCGAGCTGCGCCATTGTGGACCACGCGGCGTAGCGATCGAGGAGCCAGGCAGTCTGCGTCCAGGCGTCGAGCGCGGGCATCACGAGCGCGAGCGCTTCCACGGTGTACTGGATCACCTGGTGCGAGAGCGCATCGGCTCCCGTGAGCGGATTGGCGCCCATCAGGCGTATCGCCGTGAGCGAGCGCGCGAGCAGGTAGAACGCGACCACGAAGCTCGCCGCGGGCACCAGCTGATTGAAGGTGATCATGCAGAAGAGCGCGAGCGCCGCCACGATGGCGAGCTCGAGCGCGAGCGAGAGCGCCCACTGGAGCACCGCCTGGGGCGCGACGAGCCATGCCAGGGGAATAGAGGCCACGGCCGCGATCAGGCACGCGATCGCGAGAAATCCGGCGAGCTTGCCGAGGATGTAATGCCCGCGCGGAAGGTCGAGCGCGAGCAGCATCTCGAGGCCCTTGTCGTTGAACTCGCGCGCCACGCTCACAAGGACGCAGAGGGCGGCGATGAATACGCCTGCCAGCCTCACGCCGGAGGCATAGAACCCGGTCTGGAACCGCGCGCCCTCGGTTACCGCGATGGCTTCGACGAAGAAGCTCGCCAGCAGCAGCACGCATAGCGTGACGAGCACCAGCGCCGGCAGCCGCGTGCGCAGCGCCTCGAGCAGGGTGTAGCGGGCGATGGTCGCGATTCTGGAATTCATGCCACAATACCTGGCGCAAGGCCGGTCACGGCTTACGCTTTGCGATTTCCGATGACGTCCAGCCGAAAGTATATCGAAACGCCCGGCCCGCGATGTAGCGCGAGGGGCCCGGCATGAGCATGGCCGCGAGCATTCAGGGCCGCATGATCGCCGCCCGTCCCCAATGGTGGCTCGCCCTGATGCTGCTTGCGCTGCATGCCGCCCTGGCGTGGGGCATCAGCGACTGGTGGCCGCGCGCTTTCCTGCTCGCCCATTTCGGGCTGTTCCTGATCTGGCAGCCGGTGTGGCGCGGCGAGCGCAATATCGAGCCGCGCTACGCGTTCCTCGTGGTGATCGTGGGTTTTCTCCTCGCGGCCTGGAACAATTGGTGGCTGATGGCGGTCTGGCTCGCGGTGCTCTTCGGCCTCATCGGCGGCTCCGTGCCCGGCGCCGCGGAACGGCGCCAGCGCGTGGTATCGCTGCTCGCGGCGCTCTATCTCCTCTCGATGCTGCTCATCTGGGTGGTACCTCATCTCTTCATCGATCAGGTGTTCGAGGACGCGCTGGTCCTGCTCGTGCAGTACGCCCTTCCCGTGATTCCGGTCGCGATCCTGCTGACCCGGGTCGAGGTGACGCGCACGGGGGCGCCGCTGGCGGTCGACCTTTTCTACAGCGTCATCCTGTTCCTCATGGTCGCTGCGCTCGTGCTCGGCAGTTTCGTCGTCAAGCAGGTGAGTCACGGCAATTACCCGCTGGCGCTCGCCCAGACGCTCTTCGCGATCGCCTTGCTGCTGGTGACGCTCTCGTGGCTGTGGAACCCGCGGAGCGGCTTCGTCGGCCTCGGCCATCTCCTGTCGCGCTACCTGATGAGCCTGGGCCTGCCGTTCGAGCGCTGGGTGCAGCAACTGGCGGATCTCGCCGAGCAGGAGGCGCAGTCGCAGCGTTTCCTCGCGCTGGCGCTCGAGCACATCCTGGAGCTGCCGTGGGTGAGCGGGCTCGAGTGGCAGGCGCGCCTCGGCCAGGGCGAGTTCGGAAGGAAGTCGCAGTTCCACGCGGACTATTCGTTCCAGGACCTGCGGCTGCGGATTTACACGCGCTGGTCGCTGTCGCCCGCGGTGCTGCTGCATCTCAAGCTCCTCACGCAGATGGTCGGGCACTTCTACGACGCGAAGCGCCGCGAGCAGATCCAGCGCCAGAGCGCGTACACGCAGGCGATCTACGAGACCGGCGCGCGGCTCACGCACGACGTCAAGAACCTGCTGCAGTCGCTGCGCTCGATGTGCGCGGCCGCGGAATCGAGCAGCCCCGAGCAGGCGCCGGCGCTGCAGGCCCTGATGCAGCGGCAACTCCCGCAAATCGTCCAGCGGCTCAACGCGACGCTCGACAAGCTGCGCGCCCCGCAGCCGACGGACGCCAGCCAGGTGGACGCGGCGATCTGGTGGGAGGGGCTCATCCAGCGCCACAACGGGCGCAACATCCAGTTCCAGGTGGACGGCCCGGCCAAGGACCTCAAGCTGCCGGCGGAGCTCTTCGACAGCGTCGCGGACAACCTCATCGAGAACGCCCTCGGCAAGTCCGCCGACCGCGCCAGGCTCCAGGTGCGGGTCACCTTGTCCGCGGCGCGCGGCGGCACGCTCACGGTGTGCGACAACGGGGCCGCAATCGCGAGGAGCGTGGCGGAACAGCTGTTCGAGGTGCCGCTCCCCTCCCGCACGGGGCTCGGCGTCGGCCTGTTCCAGTCGGCCCGGCAGGCTGCCCAGGCAGGCTACCGCCTGGCGCTCGCCGCCAACGAGCCGGGCATGGTGTGCTTCGTGCTGATGCGCGAAGCCGGCGCGCCGTGACGCCGCGCCGGCTTTCACGTTCAGGGTTCAAAGTTCAAGGTTCAAGGTTCAAGGTTCAAAGACCCGGAACACGGAACATTGAACCCGGAACGCGGAACCCGGAACCGGATCAGGGCAGTTGCCCCGCGGCAATCAGCCGGTTGAACAGCATCGGCGGGGAGATCCAGGTTACCACGTCGTCGAACTCCGCTCCTGCAACCTTCGACAGGTCGCGCCTGACGAAAACGCGGTCGGCGCTGGCCAGCGCCTCAACGTTCTCGGCCTCATGTGCGCTAATACCGCCAGTCGTCGCCGCGTTGGGCCCGAGCGACCAGATCACCGCGATCGCGTTGGACGCGAGGGTCGCTCCCGCTGCGCAGCTGGTCGTTGTCGATCCAGTAGCGGTGTTGCAGACGTTCAACAGGACAGTACTGCCCATGATGTTCGACATCCCCGCATTGCGCATTCCGTTGACCGTGGTGAATGGCCTGTTCACACCGTTGACCGTGGAACTGGAAACCGCGTAGCGAATGCGGTTTTGCGCAAGTCCCCAGGCATCGACGGCGTAACCGCTGGCGTCGGTCGGCGTAAAACCCAGCGTCACCGCCGGCAGGTATCCGATATAGACGCCGGTTGCTCCTAACGCCGTTACTGTAGCGGGGCACGTACCAGTACCGCTGGTGTGAGTAGATCCCACAGCCTCCGCCCCGCTGCTGCCGCCTGCGTAGTCCGCTGGACACGGGAAATAGCCGTAGGCCGCGGCATAGCCGAGCAGCGCTTCGCGCGCCTGATCGACGATGCGTTGCGTCTCGTCATATTTGCGGATCTCGACCTGGGTCTGCAGCGGCACCAGGATGCCCCCGAGCAGGAGCGCGATCACGACGATCGCGACCGCCATCTCGATCATCGTGAAGCCGCGAGGAATTTGCCGGATCTTTGTCCGGCGAATTCCTAACCAAAGACCGCCCGACGATTTGCAATCAAGCTGAACCAAATGATCCTTCCCGGCCAAATGTTGGAGATGGAAGCAGGGCCGAGATCGCATCTCTGCGGCCCATTTTTCGTTTCTTGCAAGCCGTTCCAACTAAGGATTTGGCCGGACTCGAGTCCGGCCAAATCCTAAGGGATGGTGAAGATGCGGTCACGGGTGTACGCGCTTGACGACGGCGTGAGGTAGAGATCATTGCCCAAGCTGTCATTGCGGTAGTCGTTGTTCTGGACATCTTCGAAGTAATACTGCCAGTAAGTGAGATCATCCGGCGGTACCGGAGCCGGCCGCGAAGCGCCCGCGGGCCCGGGCGTGAGGATCACGACTTCCCTGCCCGCGACCCCGTCCACGCTGAGCGTCGGGTCCACGCACGAGCTGCAGCCGCCCGCCTCGAGGACGTTCTGCCCCGCCGAGTAGTAGATCACCAGTCTCCAGTTGTTGTTGACGAACCAGGCGGGCAGCGTGGGAACGGCGGGAGGGCCGGGATCGCCCCAGTTGCGCGGAGAGGCGCCGAGCGCGGGAATGCGACCGCGATTGAGTCCTACGCCAGGGAGCTGGTACGGGGGGGCATCGCTCATGCCATCGCTCGAATCGGCCCAGGGGTAGACCCCGGCTCCAGCGTTATAGCCCAGCGCCGCGGTGGCCGTCTTGTAGCTTTCCAGGATCGCCCGCAGCTCACGCGCGACGCGCTGCTCGACCACCGGCATCAGGTTAGCGGTGGTGATCGCGAGCAGCCTGTCGTTGAACGTGCTCGAGGCTTGCGCCGAAATAAACGGCCCGTTGGTCGTGGCATTGTTGACGGTTGCAGCCGTTTCCAGGTAGTTCGCCGCGCACAGGTTTTGCGCGATCGTGGTACCTGTCGTGGGGCAAAGGGCGGTGGCCGAGGTGTTGCGGCTCTGCGTTCCGAGCGGCGCGCCCGCTGCGAATATCACCGCGATCGCCTCGTTAGTGAGCACAGTCGCGCTGCTGTCCTGGTAAACCGTGATGTTGCCCTTGGTGTCGCTGTTGATCGCGGTGCCGTTCAGGTTCCAGATCCGGAAGGGCCCAGCGATCGCGTACCACAGCGTCTCGCCCGTTTCATCCTTAGGCTCGGGGATACCGAGAGTTTTCCATGGTACGCGCCCGATGGCCCCGGCCACGCAGTTCCCGTCCTCGAAGCCGTCGTTGTTCATGTCGGGGCACGGAAGCTCTCCCGGACGCGCGTTGGGAAGCGGCACCGTCGTCGTGCGCGCGACCGACCAGCCGATCAGGGCGTCTCTCACCTGAATGAACGCCTGCCGAGTCGTCACGTCCTGTTGTTGGCTTAGCGAAACGGACCTCACGGCGCCATAAGTGAACAGGCCGATCCCCACGGCCAGCAGCAGGACGACGAACAAAATCGCCTGCCCGCGCTGCCGCGCGGCAGACGGCGCACGCTGCGGCCTAGCAGCCTGTCGGACTTCTGAATCCGCACAGGCTGCTAAGGAGTTTGTCGGGGCTAACTGCGACAAGCTCCCAGCGTTCATGATCTTGCGCTCAGCGGGAAGGTGGCTGAGAAGGTTCCGCGGGGACCGGCGGCGGCTTGGCGCTCGCCGCAGCCTCCTGCAGCGCGCGCACGGCGTCTTCGAGATCGCGCTGTCGCTCCCGCTCTTCCCTGGCGCGGTCGGCCGACGGCGAGCTGGCGGCAGCCGCCTCGGCCGCCGGCTTGCTCGGCGGTTTCGGCCCCACCTTCGCTTCCGGCTTGGGCGCCCGGCGAGGCGCGTAACCTTCATCGATGGAGCCGGAAAGGAGTTCCACGCTCTGGCCGACCTTGAGGCTTACGCTGCGCCCGGACTGCGGCACCTGCAGCGAAACGGCGCCATCGGGCCGCACCTGGGTCACCCTCGGGGTGCCGCCCTTCGCTTCCTTGTCGCTGACCGCCCGGTTGTTGATCCAGACGGTCGTCTCGCCGTCGCTCCGGCGCACCATGCCGCCGTAGCTGATCACCTCGGGCAGCGGCGCCGCCGTCTCCTCCGTCTTCTCGGTCGCCACGGTGACCCGCGTGCGCTGGCTGCGCGCGATGTCGAGCGACGAGCGCTGCGCGGGCGTGAAGAAAAGCCTGCCGAGCGGCTCGGCGGCGGCGCCCGGAAGCGGGGTGGCAACCGCTGCTAGAACACTCCCCACAACCAGCAGCCTCAGAGCGTCTTCATTCATTGCTCATCACTTGTCATTCATCACTGCTTCCCGGCGGCCGCCACCTTGGCGGTGATCCACGAGATCTCGCACTCGGCCGTGACGTTGGGCTGGTAGCGGATCACGCCCCCGGTGTCGATGCGCCGCATCGAGCACTGGTCAATGGCGAAAATGCCCGTGTTCTGGCGCGCGAGGATGTTGAAGAACCGCATCATGTCCTCCTCGTGCAGCAGCCGGAAGCGCAGCCGCATCACCGACTGGTTGAGCTCGACCTGCCCCGGACTGAACGCGCCGGCGAACTGGTACGGCTTCTGCACGCCGATCTGGTAATCGACCCCGAAGAGGTCGGCCTGCTGGTTGGTGAGGCGCAGGCCGTCGAGCCAGTTGATGCGCTGCTCTTCTCCGACGAAGCCGCTGCGCTGCAGCTGGCGGAAACCGTCGAGGTAGCGCACGATGATGTCCTTTTCCTCCCCCGATTTCTGCAGGCGCGTGCGAGCTTCCTTGAGCTGGGCCTGCTGCTGCGTGAGCTGCCGCTGCGCCGAGGCCGTCAGCTGCCCGGTGGCGTAGATCGCCACGGCGCCGGCGAGCAGCACCGCCGCGAGCACGAGCAGCGGATTTTTCAGAGCCTGGAGGTCGGCCTGGTTCATGCGTTGGGCTTGAACACCACGACCACCTTGAAATCCGCGGTGGCGCTCTGATCGGGGCTGTCGAGCGTGTTGCCGGAGATCTGCAGCGCGGGGCTGACGTTGAGCGGGAGCTTGACCACTCTCACCGCGGCCACCGCCGGCTCCTTGGCGAGGCGGTCGGCGAACGCGTGGATCGTGTCGATGGCGCCGCGGTAATCGCCGCGGAACGGGCGAATCTCGCCCTCGATCAGCCCGCTTTGCTTGCGCACGATCGCCGGGCCCGCGGGCGCCGGGCTCTCGGGAGCGGGCGCGGCGGCAGGAGAAGCGGTGCGCGCGCCGGCGCTTTCGGCTTCGATCTCGGTGGTGCCGTACTTCCAGCCGAACTCCTTGACGACGATGGTCGGGCTCGCCTCGAGCGCGCGGCTCACGGCCGCCATCATCATCTCGGGCGTGCGCACGCTCTCGCGCAGCTTCTGCGCGATCTCGACCGTTTTCATGAGGTTTTCGGCGGAGGCCGGCGCCGCCGGAAACTGGCGCGTGATCTCCAGGTATTGCGCGGAGAGCTGCGCTCTCTCGCGCGCGGCGTCCTCTTCTTCGCCGCGCAGCATCAGCGTCTGGAAGAGATTCGCGCCGGCCCACACGGCGGAGCCGAGCGCCAGCGCCGCCGCGCCCATGTAGATGCCGCGGCGCGCCTGATAGCGCTTGTGCCCGAGGGTGACATTGGCGGGCGCAAGGTTGCTCTGCGGCGCCCTGAACCCGAGCAGGTGCAGGTACATCACGTACGGTGACGCGTCGAGCAGCGACTCGGCGAGGTTCAAGCGCGCAGCGAGCTCCTGCCGGCCAAGGCGCACGCATTCGAGGCTCGGGTTGTCGCGCGCGATGCCCGCCGCGACGTCAGCGAGGTCGTCGTTGCGGTCGAGGAGCAGCACGGTCAACTGCTCGTCGAGCGTCATGGTCCGCAGGGCGTGGAGGTAGAGCCGCGTGTTCGAGATTTCCTCGCCGAAGTAGCGAGCGCGGTTCTCGCCCTTGCCGCTGTCGCCACGCGTGAGCCGGGAGAGCCGGAACTGGCGGTCACGGAAGAAGGTGAGCCGCAGGCCGCCGACGTGCGGGGCGACGAGCAGCAGGTTCCCCGCCTTGATGTCGAGCTTCTGCGGGAGCGCGGCGCTCACCATCGGCAGCAGGTAGACGCCGGCCACGGGCAGGCCGCGGGCGACGACCGCCTTCAGCCACTCGTCGATCAGCTCGGGATTGGTGAGGGCGGAGAAAAGATAGCGGTCATCGCGCCGCTTGCCGGCATCGCGCCCGAGGAGCCACGCCGTCATGTACGGGGTGTTGCGGTAGTGCTGCCTCAGCTTGCGCGCGACCATTTCGGCGCGGTCGGATCCGAACGCGTGGGGCAGGGTCTCGAAGCGGTAATCCTCCTCGACCGCGTCCACCATGAGGTAGGCGGGCAAGTTGTCGAAGGACGCAAGCAGTTCCCTGAAAGCGGCGTGGCCGCTCTCGTCGTTCGCGAGCGCGTGGCACTCGGCGATCCGGTTGCCGCGCCACAGCCCCACCGTCGCGCCCTGCGCTGAAACGCCGATCAGCAGTTTGTCAGCCATAAGTCTTAGCGCCCCGCGCCGAGCCGGACACTAAAACTTAAGCTTACCCAAAATATCGTATACCGGCGACAGCACCGACCACATGATGAAAGCAAGAACCGCGCCCAGGACGAGGGTGAGGCTCGGCTCGAGCAGCTTCAGGGCCTTGTCCACCGATTCGCGGACGTCGCGCGTGTAGAAATAGTTCACGTTGCGCAGCGCGACATCGATCGCGCCGGTCGCCTCGCCCACGCGCAGCATGCGGATCACGAGCGGGGGGAACAGCCCGAGGTTCTGGAACGTTTCGGTGAGGCTCTCGCCGGCGTTGATCTGCTGCCCGGCGCGCATCAGCCCGTCGGCGATCACGCGGTTGCCCACGATGTCCTCGCTCGTCTTCAGCGCATCGAGCACGGTGATGCCCGACTGGTACATCAGCGCGAAGAAATTGGCGAAGCGGGCGAGGATGATCTTCTGCAGGATCGGCCCGGTCACCGGCAGGCGCAGCTTTGCGTGATCCCACAGGTAAGCCGCCTTGGGGCTGCGCCGGATGATGACCACGAGCGCGGCGGCCACCGCGACCGGCGCGCCGAAGACGAACGGCCAGTAATCGATGAGGAAGGACGACGTGTAGATGAGCACCTTGGTCTGCAGCGGCAGGGCGATGCCCATCGTGCGCAGCAGCGAGGTCACCTGCGGCACGAGGTAGATGAGCAGGAAGACGACCACCGCCGTGACCACCACCAGCACCAGCGCCGGGTAGATCAGCAGCCGCTTGGTCTGGGATGCGAGTTCGTCCTGCCACCTGAGCGATGCGGCGAGGTTCTCGAATACCTCGGTGAGCCGCCCGCTTTGCTCGCCCGCCCGGAGCAGGCTCACGAAGACGTTGTCGAACACGTCCGGGTGCGCCGCCGCGCACTGCGACAGCACGCGCCCGCCCTCCATGTCCTCGGTCATCACCGTGAGGACGTCGCGGAAGCGGGGATTGTCGGTGGAGCCGCGGAGATCGCGCAGGCCGTCGAGCAGCGGGATGCCGGAGCGATACATCTGCTCCATGTCGAAGCAGAAGTTGATGAGATCCTGGCGCTTGATCCTGCCGCCGCCCCCGAACGGGGTAGCCTGGCGCTCAACCTGCTTGTACGTGATGAGGTCGAGCCCCATGCGGCGCAGCCGCAGCTCGAGGTCGACCTCGTTCACCGCGTCGAGGCTCCCGCGCGCCGGCCGCCCGGCCTTGTCTACCGCCTTGTACTCGTAGGACGGCATCCGCTTCCCTGTTCCAAGTTCAAGGTTCCAGGTTCAAGGTTCCAAGCTCAGGGCGTCAACACTGAACTTTGAACATTGAACTTTGAACATTGAACCTTGAACCTTGAACACGGAACGGGCGTCAGCCGAAGCGTCCGGTGAGATCCACCGCCCGCGCAACCTCGGCGAGGCTGGTGGTGCCGTCGAGCACGCGGTGCAGCCCTTCCTCGGCGAGCGGCCGGAAGCCCTTGGCGAGCGCGGCGGCGCGCAGCTCCTTGGCGGTGGCGCGGCGCGCCACCAGCTCGTCGAGGTCGGCGTCCATCACCAGCAGCTCCATGATAGCGCTGCGGCCCTTGTAACCCTTGTTGTCGCACTGCTTGCAGCCGGACGGGCGGTAGATGTAGGAGACCTCCTGGCCTGCCGGCCCGAGCATGTGGCGCTCCTCCTTGGAAGGCGCGTAGGCCTCCTTGCAGTGCGTGCACAGCACGCGCACGAGCCGCTGCGCGATGACGCCGATGATGTTGCCGGCCATGATGTCCGGCTGGATGCCGATATCGAGCAGCCGGGGAAAGGCGCCCAGCGCGGAGTTGGTGTGCAGCGTGGTGAACACCTGGTGCCCGGTCATGGCCGCCCGGAACGCCATCTCCGCGGTCTCCCTGTCCCGCACCTCGCCCACCAGGATGATGTCCGGGTCCTGGCGCATGATGGAGCGGATGCCGTCGGCGAAATCCATGCGCGCGACCTCGTTCACCGAGGTCTGGCGCATCAGGGTGAGCGGGTATTCGACCGGGTCCTCGAGCGTCATGATGTTGACCGTCTCGTCGTTGACCTGCGCGAGCAGCGAGTAGAGCGTCGTGGTCTTGCCGCTGCCGGTCGGGCCGGTGACGATCATGATGCCCTCCGGGCGCGCGAGGATGAGGTTCAGCCTCGCGAGCGTCTCCTTCGAGAGATTCATGCGGTCGAGCGAGATGATCGACTTCTCGCGGTCGAGCACGCGCAGCACGATGTTCTCCCCGTAGATCGTGGGCTGGGTCGACACGCGGAAATCGACCGGCCGGCCGTTGAGCGTGAGCGAGAGCCGTCCGTCCTGCGGCGCGCGCGTCTCCGCGATGTTCATGCCGCTCACCACCTTGACCCGCACCGTGATGCCCGGCATGTAGGTCTTGTGGAGGCTCCGCACCGTCTCGAGCACCCCGTCGATGCGGTAGCGGATGCGCAGGAACGCGTATTCCGGCTCGAAGTGGACATCGGACGCGCTGCGCTTCACCGCATCCACCAGCAGCGCGTTCACCAGCCGCACCATGGGCTGGGTGTACTCGTCGCCGCCGCCCACCGCCTGCAGGCTCTCGTAGTCGATCTCGCCGGTCTCGATCTCCCGGAGAATGCCGTCGACCGACAGCTCGTAGCCGTAGAACTGGTCGATGTAGTCCTCGAGCTGCGCCTCGCTCGCGAGCTGGGTCTTGATCTCGATCTGCGGGCCCAGCATCGCGCGCAGCTGGTCCATCGCGACCACGTTGAAGATCTCGGTCGTGGCGACGGTGAGCACCTGGTCCCCGGGATCATAGGCGATCGGCAGCACCCGGTTGCGGCGCGCGAATTCCTGCGCCACCAGCCTGAGCGCTTCGGGATCGGCCACCACCTGCGCGAGATCGATCGCCTCCTGGCCGATCGTGCGCGCCATGATGTCGCGGATGGCGGTTTCCGTGACGAAACCGAGCCGCACCAGGAGGCGCCCGATGGGGATGTTGTTGTGGCGCTGCTCGGCGAGCGCGATCGAGAGCTGATCGGTGGTGATCAGCCCCTGCTGCACCAGCAGTTCGCCGAGGCGGAGTTTCTTGCGCTGTTCAGCCATGGTCGGTGAAGCGACTTCGACAGGCTGCTGGCTATTCTACCTGCGAGGCGAGTTTGCTGATGCGCTCTTGGGCCTGTGCGAGGTTGAAGTTGGACCGGCCCCTGGCGGCGGCGAGCTGCAGCGCGCGCCGGTAGAAGCCGAGCGCCAGCCTGGGCTGGCTGACGTGCTCGAGGCCGACGGCGAGGTTGTAGGCGTAATCGGGGTTGGCCGGCTCGAGGTGGTGGGCCTGGAAGTAGGCCTGCTGCGCCGCTGCCCACTGCGACTGGTCGGCGTAGAGATTGCCCAGCGTGAAGTAGAGGAAGGCCGAGGGCTCGCGCGCGATCAGCTGCTTCAACCTCGACTCGGCGGCAAGCGGGTCGGCGCGCCCGAGAATTCCGATCAAGCCGCTCTGCGCGAGCGCATGCCGGGGCTCCAGCTCCAGGATCTGCAGATAGAACCTGCTTGCCTCGTCGTTGCTGCTTTCGAGCGTCGCGATTGCGGCGAGCCCCAGCAGCGCGTCCGCGTTCTTCGGCTCCGCGCGCGCGAGCTGGTGGTAGAGGCCCTTCGCCTCATCGAGCCGGTTCGCCTCGAAGGCGGCGTACGCCTGCGTGAGAAGGGGATTCAGCGCCGGCTCCGGACCGGCGGGGCTCACCACAATCGTGTTGCGCGGCGCCTCCGCCGCCGCGGGCGCGGCCGGTTCCGCGGCACCCGGCTGCAGCAGGGGCGCGGCCGGCAGGGGCTGCGGCGCAATGGCGGGCGCCTGCGCGAGCGGCGACAACGGTGCCTTTGGCGCGACCGCGGGCTGGCCCGCGGCACCCGGCTGCAGCAGGGGCGCGGCCGGCAGGGGCTGCGGCGCAATGGCGGGCGCCTGCGCGAGCGGCGACAACGGTGCCTTTGGCGCGACCGCGGGCTGGCGCACAAACAGG
>Ga0073934_10002389_pt1 | contig 39458 bp, 28 predicted proteins | sample LarsenN4metaG_FD_76834 | JGI IMG/M metagenome (GOLD analysis project Ga0073934, IMG submission 76834) | Hot spring sediment bacterial and archeal communities from British Columbia, Canada, to study Microbial Dark Matter (Phase II) - Larsen... ... | reverse complement strand
TTCACGTTTCACGAGATACGCTTCACGAGGACAGAATGCCCCCTGATGAACGCTTAGGCCACATCGCGATAGAAGACGAGATGAAATCGTCGTACCTCGATTACGCCATGAGCGTGATCGTGGGCCGCGCGTTGCCCGACGTCCGGGATGGGCTCAAACCGGTCCATCGCCGCATCCTGTTCGGCATGAACGAGATGGGTCTCGCCTCCAATCGGGCTTACCGCAAATCGGCCAAGATCGTGGGCGAGATCATGGGGAATTATCACCCCCATGGCGATACGGCCATTTACGACACCCTCGTTCGGATGGCGCAGGATTTCAACATGCGCTATCCCCTCGTCGACGGCCAGGGAAACTATGGGTCGATGGACGGCGATTCGCCGGCGGCCATGCGCTACACCGAAGCCCGCATGACCAAACTGGCCGAAGAGATGCTGGCCGACATCGACAAGGAAACCGTCGACTTCGGTCCCAATTATGACGATTCAAGACAGGAGCCGTTGGTCCTGCCGACCAAGGTCCCCAATCTGCTCATCAACGGTGCCGGCGGCATCGCCGTCGGGTACGCGACGAATATCCCGACGCACAACATTGCCGAAGTCATCGAAGGCTTGCTTCTCCTGTTGGAAAATCCGGACGTCACGATTGCCCAGCTGATGAAGAAGATTCCCGGGCCTGATTTTCCAACGGCCGGGTTCATCTATGGCATGAGCGGTATCAAAGAGGCCTATGAGACGGGGCGAGGCCTGTTGACTTTGCGAGCCAAGGTCGTCGTAGAGACGGATGAACGTACGGAGCGCGAACGGCTCATCGTCACGGAGATTCCGTATCAAGTCAACAAGGCGAAGTTGATCGAGAAGATAGCCGAGCTGATTCAGGAAGATCGGATCAAAGGCATCTCCGACTTGCGGGATGAGTCATCGGACCGTGAGGGGGTACGGGTGGTCATCGAGCTGAAGCGGAACGAAATACCGTTGGTGGTGTTGAACAATCTGTTTAAGCTTACCCAACTTGAAACCACCTTCGGCGTCATCATGCTGGCACTCGTCAACAATCGCCCCGAGATTCTGAATCTTAAGCAGATTCTCCACCATTTCCTCGAGCATCGACGCGAAGTCGTCGTGCGGCGGACCGCCTTTGAGCTCCGAAAAGCGGAAGAACGTGCACATATTCTCGAAGGGCTCAAAATCGCGCTCGATAATCTCGACGCGGTGATCGCGCTCATCCGGCGATCGCGATCGCCGGATGAGGCGCGGGCCGGTTTGATGGGGCAGTTCAACCTCACCGAAATCCAGGCCAATGCAGTCCTGGACATGCGGCTCCAGCGCTTGACGCAGCTGGAACGCACCAAGCTCGTCGAAGAATACCAAGAAGTGCTGAAGCAAATCGAATATCTCAAATCCGTGCTCGCGAGCCAGGCATTGGTTCGGAATATTATTAAGGAGGAGCTGATCGAGATACGGGAGGCTTATAAGGACGAGCGGCGGACACAGATCGTCAAAGAAGAGGCTGAGATCAGCCTTGAGGACCTGATCGCGGAAGAAGAAGTGATCGTAACCATCTCTCACTCTGGCTACATCAAACGAAATGCCGTGTCACTCTATCGCGCGCAGCGGCGAGGGGGGAAGGGCAAGATCGGAATGGGTATCAAGGAGGAAGATTTCGTCGAGAATCTCTTTACCGCTTCCACCCATGATTCGCTGCTCTTTTTCACGGATGCCGGTAAGGTGTATTGGTTGAAGGTTCATGAAATTCCTGAGGCCAGCCGGGCTGCGAAGGGCAAAGCGCTTGTCAATCTGCTCGCTCTCTCCGGCGGTGAAAAAGTCACCGCCATCCTGCCGGTCAAAGAGTTCCGAGACGACCGGTATGTCATGATGGCCACAAAAAACGGGATCATCAAGAAGACGGAACTGTCTGCCTTCGGCAACCCAAGGCAAGGCGGGATCATTGCACTCGGCTTGGAACCGGGCGATAAACTCATCGAAGTCCAACTGACCGATGGACAGCGCGAGATTCTTCTTGGCACCAAACAGGGCATTACCATTCGATTCAAGGAAGAAGAAGTGAGGCCGATGGGTCGGACGGCGTACGGTGTGAAAGGGATCACGCTTGAAGAGGGGAACGAAGTCATCGGCATGGAAACCATAACCCCCGATTCCACCACCTCGATCCTGACCGTCACGGAAGGAGGCTATGGCAAACGGACTCCCGTGGGCGAGTATCGTGTTCAGGGTCGCGGCGGCAAGGGGATCATCAGCGTCAAGACGACCGAGCGAAACGGGCCGGCCGTCGGATTTCTTCAAGTTCGAGATGGCGACGAAATCATGTTGATCGCCGCGCAGGGAAAAGTGCTTCGGTGCAAGGTGGACGACATCCGCGAAATCGGCCGGAATACCCAAGGAGTTCGTATTCTCGACCTCGATGGAGAAACCGACCGTGTCGTAGGCGTCGCAAGACTTGCGGAAGTGGTTGAACGAGAGGATCCGACGCCGGAAGATACCCCCGAAACCTAATCCGACCCAACCGCGCAGTTGTTCCATGCACGAGCAGATATCGACTCCCATTCCTCCCACTGGTCCCAAGACCAAGAAACCGCTTGATATCGTCGTCAAAGTCGCGCTGGGTGTCTTTGTCGGATCCTTTGCACTGATTTGGGGAGGCATGTATCTCAGCCGTCCCGATCGATCGATTCCTCCCTACACGGTCGGTGCGCAATCAGGTCACATCGTCACCACGGATGTTCCTCGGGGAACAACCGATGAGGAGATTGAATCGCTGGTGAAGCGTTTTCGAAAGGTCGCCCACCAAACGCACGATTTCGCTCGCATGAAGATCTATCCCACCACTCCTGGCGATCCCGGTGGTCCGTACAAACAGATCATGATTTACGTGTTCGACGACCACGGGTGGACCGATCCAGAAGTACTGGCGAAGTACATGGCCGGAGACGCGGCCGTCATCAAAGACTATGCACGAGCCATGCGCGGATATTATCGATTGCAGGACCAGGATGAAGAAGGAGGAATAGGTCCTATCCTTCAAAATGGGCAGGTCCCCAATGACACGCGGATCCTCTTCAAGAGTCGTGTGACGGACCCTTTGCCGGTCGAGGCGGAAGCTGAGCAGGGTATCTCGATATCACCTCTCTGAGCCTCTCACGGATGGAAGGGTCTTGGATCATGGCGGTGTGCGATGCCAGCTCAGCCCAGGACTTCTCTGACTGAGTCGACCCGAGGTCGGAAGGAAGACTTGCTTGGGACGCTTCCGTTTCACCGGGAATCTCTCCGACGCGAAACGCAATGTCTGTTACAGACCCCGTTCCTGACTCTGCCTGTAACTTCGCTAAGAGCGCCGGTTTGAGGAACGTCAACTGTTGCAGCCAAACGGAATTTCTGACGACCAAGTAGAGCTTCTTGAAGCGAATCTGGGCCGGCCAGGTGTGAGAGGCCATGGGCTCGCCCACGATATCGCGCCAACGACGCTGCAGACGAAGTTCCACCAGTCTCGATTCCAGGCCAAGCCGCTTGGATAGACCGGAAAGGATGCTGTAGAAAGAATCAAGGGTACGAGGGCCGGTCATGTGGCATCATAGGCGGTAGCGGAGAAAGAGATCAAGGCGTCGGTGTCAGGTCATGGCTAAAGAGACGGAAATTCGGGTGAAGGTAGTGGCCACCAATCGGAAGGCCTACCACGATTATTTTATCGAAGAAAAATTCGAGGCCGGGATTGTTCTGAAAGGGACCGAGGTGAAGTCCCTTCGGGATCGGCGAGTGAATTTACAGGATAGCTATGCCGACGTCAAAGAGGGGGAGGTCTTTCTCCATCACTGCCACATCAGTCCCTATAGTCACGGCAACATTATGAACCATGATCCGATCAGGACTCGCAAATTGCTGCTCCATCGCAAGGAAATCAACAAACTTCTCGGGAAAACACAGCAGAAAGGTCTCACGTTGATCCCGCTCCGAATCTATTTTTCTGAGCGCGGTCAGGCCAAGGTCGAACTGGGATTAGCCAAAGGAAAAAAGCAGCATGATCGCCGAGAATCGATCAAAGCTCGGGAAGCCGGCAGAGAAGTGGAACGGGCGATCAAAGAACGGAAGTAGATTAGTACGAATGGCGTTGACGATCAAGGAGCCTCTTCGGCATCCACTTCTACCAACTAGGCTGATACAAGGAAATCGCGCCGTGTTGTCGTCCATGTGGGAGCGGACGCTATACACGGCGCGCATCGGTCGTCCGTACGATCAGCCACCCTTTACCCTGTCAAAGGATAAAACAGACTCCTCTCTTCGAGGTGAGAGAAGAGACGATTCTATTCTTTTAGTCACGGTCAAGGAATGCCACCTTATACATCGCTCCAAAAACAGCGGTCAGCCCGAGCAACGCAAAAAATAAAGTCATCATTAGTCTTCACCTCCTTCCAATAGATAAAAGCTTAACCCTTGAAAATGAATGGTCGATGATGAAATCGTGAAGAAACCTTCATAATTTAGAGACCTTGGCCACCCATCGTATCTATCTGCTATCTGCAGCTGTCTCTCTACGGTCATCGAACGAATCGGATTCCCTTACTTACTGGCGAGCTGCAACATTGCGTACAACACCCAGAATATGGCGGCTAATAAGAACACTTCGATGAAGGAAATCATCGAGAGTTGCCACCCCCTTTCGGCTTTTTACTTTTATACACGTCCAGAATGAAGCCTCCATGATGAGATCGTGAAAAGTTCTTCATAATGCGGTGCTTCCACTTTTCAGGCTCACGATAAGGTGAGCACGTCCCTATTGTTTTGGAGATCTTTTCGACGTCGTTTCAAAAGCGACGCCCGGTAAGCTGCGTCCGACTGAACGGAAACGACGGCAAATCCCATAGCCGCTCAAACGGACATCGCACTGTCTGATGGTCTCTTTTTCTCTGAAGCATCAATGACCCATGGAAATGGCCTATTGATAAACAATCGAGTTAAGATCGGTATGGTCACCTGAACAGCGCGAAAGAAGGTCTCCTACAGGATGAGCCGGTCCACCGTGACGTCACGTCCTGAGCAGCGATGTTTCGTGAACAACCTAGAGCGGCAGCGATTCCGTAAATCGTGATGCGAAGAAAGTACACATCGGTCGGCAACAATTTGGGAGAAACATGGAGAGCTGTGTGATGAGAATCACGCAGATTTCTGGGAGTCTTCTTGTGCCGGTGGTAGGTCTTTAGCGGATTCGATGGATTGCTGGATTTCTTTTTGGGCCGCATCCATTTCGGCTCGGAGCGTTCGTATTTGAGGGTCTACGCTGTTTCGCACGTCGGTTGCCGCTTGCCGGAACGTTCGTACAACCTCTCCGAGGCCTTCACCTAGGTTCTGCAAGTCGGCAGGCGACACCCCTGCCGCTGACTGCGCCGCTTTCGCTTTGAGTGCCGCTTGTTGCGCCTGCACGCGAGCCACCGCATCTCGATTCACAATCGCGGAAGGGCGTTTTCCGGCTGGCTTTGCTTGAGATCCGGTCGGTAATGGTGGATAAGAAGCACGAGCAATCGGAGGAGGAGCTGCAGCCCGTTCCTCCATCGATGGCACCCGATCCGAGGTTGATGCCGGTGTTTGATGTGGGGAAGCCGTCGATGTTTGCGGAGCCTGAAGGTTTGTGTTGTACAGCATTGAGGCAGTGGTGCCTGGCGTCAGCTCAGGACCAGGAACATAGGGCGTGTTTGGGTGAGTCGTTGGCGATGATCCTGTGGCCGGTGGTGGTACCGTCGCTGAGATGTTTGTCGGAGTTTGAAGCGCTTGTGGCTGCCCGGTTTCTTGTTGGGCCTGGCCCGAAGCGGGCTGAGGCACTTCATTGACTTCCTTTCGAAACCCCTTCAACGCCTTGCCGACACCCTCGCCGATCTGCGGGAGACGCCCTGCTCCGAATATAATCAACACGATGACTAGAATGAGAATGAGCTCGGAGAACCCCATCGTGCCGAACATGTATGGCCTCGCATGCGATCTGGGAAGGTACCTTACCGGATGAGTGAATCTAGCCGCCCCTCAGATATGGTGTCAAGAAAGGGTCGAATAGAACGTTCAGATACAAAAGGGTCAGAGAAGAGGGATGATTTCGGTTTGGAGTGGTACGCCATACACGACGGCTTCTCGATCCGAGATATAGACGTCAAGCTCACTCCTGATCCCAAACTCTCCCGGCAGGTAGATTCCCGGTTCGATAGAAAAGCAAGTTCTCGGCAGGAGCCGACGACCGTCCTGAGTTTCCAGGTTGTCGATATTGGCTCCATTACCGTGGACATCCTCCCCGATCGAGTGGCCGGTTCGATGAATGAAATAGTCGCCATAGCCCGCCGCCCGAATCGTATTACGGCAAACATCGTCGATTTCCCACCCGCAAGGAAACCGGCCTGTCGCCACCTGATCCTGGACAAACGACAGTGCCGCATCGCGTCCGTGCCGAACATGTTCAAAGATCATGCGTGGCTTTGCTGGTACCTGCTTCCCGGTGTAGCCTGTCCAGGTGATGTCCCCATAGACGGAGCCCGGTGCCGTTTGTTTCCCCCATAAATCGATCAGTACCAAATTGTCTCGAGTGATCAGTGAAGAGCCTGACTCAGTCGGTCCGTAATGAGGATCGGCACTATGGGCATCAACAGCCGCAATTGGAGGACTGGACGTCGTCATGCCCGCATCGCGAATACGTGAAAGAATAAACTGTTGGAGGTCATATTCAGATAACGGACGTTCGTTGGTGAGACAAGACGCCACATGGGCGAAGGCCTCGTCGACGATGTTCCTGAGCGCCGTTGCGGCGTACCGATGGGATTCCAGCTGCTCATCCGTCCAGACCGCCTCGAATCGCTGAACGAGATCGGCTGATGTGACCACATCGAGCCCAAAACTTCGAATCAACTCGACGGTACCGGCATCGACTCTGGACAGATATGGAACAGCGTTGAACGGTGAGTACTGCATAGCGATTTGCCGCCGACCTCGCAACAGGGAAGCCAATAGCATACGTTGCTGTTCCCATGAGACATACGGCTGAACTTGACCGGGTAACCGATCCAGTACGTGTGGTTCGATCTTATGCAGGAGTTTGACTGGCTCCCCCGACGTAGGGATCCAATAGTACCAGCGCCGAGTGACATGCAGGGTAGGATCAAGGAGCAAAACCCTATAGGCGAGCGGGTCGCTGCCGCGAAAGTCGTAGAAAAGCCATCCATCAATCGTGCCCATCTCTCTGAGTGCTTGTTGGATCGCAACAATCCGTGTTTGATGGGCCACGCCGCTCATGGGTTCCATCTTATCTTCAGGATAAGGGGGCGTCAATCAAGCTCCAGCTGAATCATGGTACAATGACGGCCCATGGTTCCAGGATCAACTCGAGACGCCTCATCGTATCGCGTCACGTTCTTCTTCGGGCCCGAGTCGGTTGATGGACAACCGGATCTCCTGGCCTGTGTATTCAACGTGAAAAAACGGAGTTGGAAAGCAGGCATTCAGATCTCTGTCGAGATAAGGACCGACCAGCTGTTGGATCTTCGACAGAAGATGCACCTTGCGGAGCGACTCTCGAAGAGTTTGATGGCACTCGGCCCTCACGAACGTCCTCATTATCAAGAACGCATAGCGGATGTCTTTGCACAGGCTGTGTGTTGGCGCAAGCTGGATCTCAGACTGCAGAGGGGTGTGACCCAAGAAAATCAGCGAATCCACGCCGATGAGTTGACGATCGAATTGGATCAGGAGGCTAGCAATCGCGTAGATCATGTTCTCGCCTACATCTTGAGGGAGTTAGATCTGGCCCCCGACCCTTCAGTACCATCATCCTGTTAATGTCGAAGTCCGTAGGGGGTTGCATTCAGCAGCGAATTTGTTATAACGCATGCCACGACTAGTGTATGATCTTCCACGCATCTCCATAGTTGTGGATTTGAAAAGGAAGGAGGCGCTTCACGTGAGACTCCCAATCGTGGTTCTCGTCGTTGTCATGACCTACTGTTCGATGCTTGCCGCTCCGGCTTGGAGTCAGTCGTCGTCCGTCGACGCGCAGCAGGGGACCTATTCTGGAGCCGGGATGGGAGCTGCTTCAGCCGTGGCCACGATTCTGTATTTTCCATTTAAGGCGGCATTTGCCATCGGGGGTGGAATAGTCGGTGGTCTCGCCTATGTGTTTTCGGGATTCAGTGAGCCCACGGCGAAAAGCATCTGGGTCCCCAGCATTCTTGGAGACTATGCCATCACTCCTGAGCATCTCAGCGGTGATCGTCCAATACGTTTCCTCGGTGTTGCGGAAAGCGAGGGGATACCTGCCACGCCGGCGCCGAGCTATCCTGCGAATTGAAATCGAATATGAAGCCTGTCATCGGCGTGACTCCAGACTTCAATGCCGGTGACAGGCAAGATATGGGTGGGCGCGAGCCCACCTATTTTTTGCGGGCTCGCTATATTCGAGCGGTCGAAGAACTCGGCGGCATTCCTCTCATCCTCCCTCTGGTCGCCGATCCGGCTGCTCGACGAAGGCTTCTTGACGGGGTCGACGGACTCCTCATCACCGGGAGTGGACCGGATCTTCCCCCACGTCTCTACGGAGAGCGCCAGCGCTACAAGTTTCCGCTCGTCAGTGAGCGCCGCGCCAATTTTGAATTGGAGTTAGTCCGTCAAGCAAGGAAACGGAATCTTCCCCTCCTGGGGATTTGTGGAGGCATGCAGACAGTGAATGTCGCGTGCGGAGGGAGCCTCTTTCAAGACATTCCCGCACAAATCCCGAGTGCAATGGACCATCGTCAAAAGACCAAGGCGGTCCATGTCTCTCACGCGGTGGCTGTGGCACCCCAAAGCCTCCTGAAAAAGATTGTCGCAAAAGGGAAGCTCATGGTGAACAGTTCTCATCACCAATCGGTGAAGACCGTTGCCCCCACGCTTATCGCAAGTGCCATCGCACCCGATGGAATCATAGAAGCCATTGAGTCCCCCAGCCATCGATTTCTACTCGCTATTCAGTGGCATCCTGAATTTTTATTTGAGCGACATGAATCCCATCGTCGGCTGTTTGAAGCCTTGCTACGCGCGGCCCGCCGGACTCGCGCATGACCTCTCTTAATCGTTCACATAATCGCAGTCCACTTGTGTCAGTGGTCGCCTGTTATACTGGCGCCCCCAGAGGAGCCTGAGAGCATCGATCCAGTCACAATGAGTTCTAACACTTTAGGCTCGGGAGAGACCGTGAGCAGCCCACTTCTCCGGACGAAATCGATCGATCAAATCCTGGCCGACGCCAATCAACCAGGACATCGCCTCAAAAAAACACTCACGGCGTGGGATCTGACGGCCCTGGGGATCGGCGCGATTATCGGGACCGGTATCTTTGTCCTCGTCGGCACCGCCATCGTGGGAGATGCCCATCGACCGGGAGCCGGGCCAGGGATCATCCTTTCCTTCGTTCTTTCCGGCATCACCTGCGCGTTAGCCGCGCTCTGCTATGCAGAATTCTCCGCGATGATTCCGGTTGCCGGCTCAGCCTATACGTTTTCCTACGCCACACTGGGTGAGTTTCTCGCCTGGCTCACGGGGTGGAATCTGATCCTTGAGTACGGTGTCGCTTGTGTGGCGGTTGCCATCGGGTGGTCCGGTTACTTCAACAAATTGCTGAAGCTTGCCGGTGTGGAACTCCCTTATTGGGCCACCAATCCGCCGCATTGGGCTGGTGGACCGGAGGGGAGCGTCGCCAATTTTCCGGCTGCGATCATCGTGTTGTTGGTCACGGCAATTCTCGTGATAGGGATTAAAGAAAGTGCGCGCGCCGCCGGCATGATCGTTCTCCTGAAACTTGCAGTGATTCTCTTTTTCATCGGCGTGGGGGCTCCCGCTGTCAGCGTCGACAACTGGACCCCCTTCATGCCGAATGGGTTCGAGGGGGTCCGGGCCGCCGCCGCTATCATCTTTTTTGCCTATATCGGGTTCGATGCCGTTTCAACTGCCGCAGAGGAAGCCCGAAATCCTCAAAAGGATGTCCCGTTCGGAATCCTGGGATCACTGGCTGTGTGTACCGTGCTCTACATCTCTGTCGCAGCTGTACTCACCGGCATGGTTCCCGTGGGCCAAATCGACATTCACGCCCCAGTGGCCGAAGCACTCAGCCTGGTCGGGTTCAAATGGGGAGCTGCGATCGTGGCGATCGGAGCTGTGGCAGGTATTACAAGTGTGCTGGTCGTCATGATGCTTGGCCAAATCCGTGTCTTCTTTGCTATGTCGCGTGATCAGTTGGTAAGCCCCGGACTATCGAAGGTTCATCCGACGTTTGGGACTCCGCATCGCGCGACCATTCTGACAGGAGGAGCTGTCGCGCTTCTGGCGGCGTTCTTTCAGATCGGGGAAGCGGCGGATATGACCAACATCGGAACTTTCTTTGCTTTTGTGCTGGTCAGCTTTGGTGTCATGCTGTTGCGGTACACAAAGCCGAATCATCCTCGTCCCTTCCGTCTTCCCTTGATGCCTCTCGTACCGATCTTAAGCATCGCGGCCTGTCTGTACCTCATGGCCGGCTTACCATGGGCGACATGGATCCGTTTTGTGGTCTGGACTATCATTGGCATTCTTGTGTATGGCGTGTATGGAATGAAACACAGCAAACTGAACGCACAGGCCGTCAACAGCGGTTCACGGCCTCGATGAATCAGAAACTCTCTATCAGGCTGTTGAAAAAGTCCTCCAGCTTTGTTCTCGCGTCGCTTAGAGGCTCACCGTACGGCCCAAAGTACGACTCGCCTCTTCGCTCGCTGCGGCCGCGCTGGACGGCCTTTTTGAACACCCTGCGGAGTATTCCAGTACCGTCCGCGATCGGTCGTCAACACCTGTAGCAGCCGTGCCTCAATAGTTTTTCAACAGCCTGCTAGAAGGAGACTAGTCCGACTTTCCAGACGGCTGTGCCACGGAAGCAGGTGCCGAGGTAGGAGGCTCTGAGACCGGAGCTGTAGTCGCGACGGAAGCAGGAGGAGTTGCTGCGGGAGAGGTGGGAGCGGCAGCTGTCGGGGTAGCGGCTGGTTTGGGCGGAGTGGCAGGTTTCGGCGGGGCAGCGGGCTTCGGTGGCGCTGGCCGTTCCGGTTTAATGCCTCCTTCCCAGGCTGGACCCGAATACATGTCAGCCGTTAAGCCCTTTGTCTTCCATTTTTCTTCGAAATCAGCAGCGGCCTTATTCGGTGTTTCACCGACGCCCATCACATCGTTCCAGGGATAGACTTTCGGTCCGATCTGGCAGCCCGATTCAGTCCTTCTCAAATACAAAGCAATGGGATTACCCCGGTAGGGCCCAAGAAAAATATGGACGGATCCAACGTACTCGAGCAATGAGGCCATAAGGCCCTCCAAGGGACGTTCATGATGCCACAAGAGATGAGAAGAGGGCAAGATATTCAGTGGGGAGGGAGGAGGTTTCGCTTCCTCACTTCAGCGAGATGAGATCTTCGATCATGGCAGAGTTCAGGGAAGACCCTGAAGACAAGGTTCAGAGAGAAAAGGCAGAAGTCATAGATCAACTTTCGCGAACCGTTTTTGGGTCTGGTCGATGGAGCGCAAGAGCGCCTTGTGGCTTCGGCAGCCCACCACAAGTTTGGCGTCCGAAATCGTGACTGGTCGATAAGGAAGAAGGAAACGTTCTTTCAAGCGGCGGATACGGGCAAGAGACTGGGCCAACCGTCCGGCCGAGATGTCCCCGTTTGCAACAGCCTTATCGACGGCGGTCAGCGCGGCGACGATCCTATTGCGGTCTTTACAGATCAGCGGCATGTCACAACCGGCTTGGATGGCTTGTATGGTCGCATCGCCGATCCCGTAGTGATCGATGATCGCGTGCATCTCCAGATCATCTGTCAACACGACACCGTCGTAGTGCAACTCCTCCCGAAGAAATCTTCCAATGATCGTCGGAGACAGGGTTGCCGGCCGTTTCTCATCCAAAGCGTGATAGAGAACGTGGGCCGTCATCATCGTCGCCACACCGCTCGCCACTGCACGCCGGAATGGAGGAAATTCTATACGCTCCAATCGCTCGCGCGGCGCCGTCACGATGGGCAACTCCTTGTGCGAGTCCGAGTTGGTATCGCCATGGCCAGGAAAATGCTTCCCGCACGCCACGACGCGATTGTCCTGGAGGCCTCCCAGTGTGGCCGACCCTAATTCAGACACGACGTCAGGAGTCGTGCCGAATGCTCGATCACCAATCACCGGATTGGCCGGGTTACTATTCACATCCAGCACCGGAGACATGTTCATATTGATGCCGACGGCCTTGAGCTCTTTCGCGGTCGTTGCTGCCGCGGCATAGGCCAGTTCGGAAGAGTGACATCGCCCCAGGACTTCGCACGGTGGGAAAATCGTAAAGTCTTTCGGCAATCGTGAGACACGGCCGCCTTCTTGATCGATAGAGATGAGGAGGGGGGAGTGCGGACTGCAGCGTTGGAGCTCGTTTGTCAATTCAACGATCTGTGCGATCGATTCAAGATTTCTCGAGAACAGGATGACGCCACCGGGCCTATATTCTCTGATGAAGGCGGCGAGGTCAGCCGAAACGGTGGTGCCATCGAATCCGATCATGAAGAGTTGGCCGATCTGGTCGTAAGACATCGTCCAGCCGTCTTTCTCTTGCCCTACAGCGAGCGATTGATAAGGAACTGGATCAACAGTCTGGTCCCGATGCCGGTTGGGCCTTTGGGGATATAGGCCCTCTCACGCTCGCTCCAGTCGGTGCTCGCGATGTCGAGGTGCACCCACGGCCAGTCCCCGGCGAACTTGCTCAAGAACAGCGCGGCGGTGATCATGCCTCCTCCGCGCCCACCGATGTTCCGCATGTCGGCTACATCACTGCGTAGTTGTTCAAAATATTCTTCCCACAGCGGCATTTCCCATACCCGCTCGCCAGCTCGAAGACCAGCGAGACGAATCGCTTCTTTCAAATTCGTATCCGTGCCGAACATCCCGATCGCGAACTGGCCGAGCGCGACCACACAGGCGCCGGTCAGCGTGGCGATGTCGATCAGTGCCGCGGGCTTGTAACGCGCGGCATAGGACAGCCCGTCGGACAAAATCAGCCGGCCTTCAGCATCGGTATTCTGCACCTCGACCGTCTTGCCGGAAAGCGTCTTCACGATATCGCCCGGTTTCATGGCCCCGCCACCGGGCATATTTTCCGTGGTCGGCAAGATGCTGACCAGATTGAGTGGGAGTTTGAGCCGGGCCGCGGCCCGCATGGCGGCCAGGACTTCGGCGCCTCCTGTCATGTCCGCCTTCATGTGTTCCATGTTCTCGGCCGGCTTCAGCGAGATGCCGCCTGTGTCGAAGGTGATGGTCTTGCCGACGAGGACGACGGGACGTTCGTCCTTCTTGCGAGCGCCGCGGTACTCAAGAATGATGAACTTCGGCGGCTCGTGGCTGCCCCGAGCCACGCCGAGAAGCGCGCCCATGCCCAGCTTCTCCATGTCTTTCTGTTCGAGGATCTTCAACGCCACACCCGTTTCTTTCGCAATGGCTTTGGCTTCCTGCGCGATTTTCGTCGGCGTCATCACGTTGGACGGATGGTTGCAGAGATCCCGAACGAAGACCGTCGCTTCAGCCGTCGCCACACCGCGACGAATCCCTTCGGACAGCTGGCGCAGTTGATCTTTCTGGGGGGCCAGAATGGTCATCGCCTTCACTTCTTTACCCGTTGGAACATCGCTGCGATAGGCGGTGAATTGATAGCTTCCCAAGATCGCCCCTTCGGTGATTGTCTGACCCACGTCAATTGGGGAGGCTCCATGCGGCGCAATGTTCGGCAACGCAACCGTAAAAGCCTCGGATTTGGCTTGGCGAACTCGTTTGACGGCGTGCCCCAACGCCTGTCGGATCTGATCCAAACCCAGCTCTTGTTTCCTCCCCAGGCCAACAAGAATCAACCGTTTCGCCGGAATTTTCCCGTGTGTATGAAACAAGACCACTTCACCGGCCTTCCCATCGAACTCCTTTGATTGCAGGATCGCGCGGAGTGCCCCACCGAGCGCTCGATCCAGAATCACTCCATCTTCCTTGGGTAGTCCCTCCCCTTCACAAAACAGGAGGACAAGTGCATCTGTGGTCTGGGTGTCGACTCGTCCCTGTTTCGCTTCGACTCGCATCATATTCATTCGATTCTCCTTTGTACGATCAGCAAGCGTCATCAGCCGATCGTTGTGATCATCAGGACCTCTACATCCCGATCGACGGTGAAACTTTTCACACTCCCCGCATATCGGGTGCCCAAATGTGCTTGTGGAGTTGCAACTGAAGGCGAATAGGGAGTCGATCTGCCAGAAGCCATTCGGCCAACTGTCGTGGGTCCAGCGCACCGAATACCGGACTGAAGAGAACCGGACAGCGATCGGTCAACTCGAAGCGATCCACAATGCCTTTCGCCCATTCGTAGTCGCTCCGGTCTTGAATGACGAATTTTACTTCGTCCTGTGACCTCAACCGTTCCACATTGGGCCAGTGCATCCGGTCCGCCATGCCGCTCCCCGGGCACTTCACGTCTAGAATGATACGGACCGATGAGTCGACGACGGTTGTATCCATCGCCCCGCTTGTTTCAAGGAGAACCGTGAATTCTTCATGGCACAATCGGTGGAGCAATGTGCCGGTATCCGGTTGTGCTAACGGTTCACCTCCGGTCACTTCAACCAACTGACAATCGTAGGATCGCACGGTGTCCAGGATGTCATCGATGGACCGGTCCGTTCCGCCAAAGAACGCATATTCCGTATCACACCAGGTGCATCGCAAGGGACAACCGGTCAGACGCACAAACACACAAGGAAGGCCGGCAAAGGTCGACTCACCTTGAATGCTGTGAAAAATTTCGGTGATGCGCATAATCAGTGTGTATATTTACCGACTGATTGACGGGACAATTTGTCGCGGGGACGGTTGATCCGATCACAAGCAGCAGCTCACCGCCATTTGACAATCGGCCAATTCTTGCGTCGGGCGATGGTTGCCATGCCACGAATCGGATTCACCACTGTCGGATGGCCTACGGCCCGGAGCAGGTCGAGATCACCGGGACTGTCTCCATACGCATAGCATTGGGACAAATCCAACGTCAGTTCATTGGTCAACCGATCGATGAGTTGGCGTTTCCCCTCTCCATAAGGAAGGGGGGGCACCAGGAAGCCCGTATAGAGGCCGTTCTGTTGTTCCAACCGACTGGCAAAACATCGGTGAGCTCGAAGTGCATCAGCGACGGGAGCGATCAGGAAATCGATGGATCCCGTCACGAAAATGATGGCATGGCCGGCTCGACGATGCTCGTCGAGCATTCGCATGGCGGTGGGAGAGACACGAGGACAGAGTTCCTCGCGACAAAACTCCTCGCCCAACGGCTGAATCACTTGGGACGGTTTTCCAGCCAGGTACAGCTTCCGCTCGCGAAGCGGGTGCAGAGACAATGCCGGGAAATGTCGCAGGAGCCAAAACGCACTCTCGCGAGCTTCAGGCCATCCGACGAGACCACGTCGCCACAGCCAGCGGAAAAATCTCACCTCGCTCGCTTCACCGGGCAAAATAGTATTGTCCACGTCAAAAAATGCCGCAATGGATGAGGAGAGGCCTCGTTGGTCTGTTCGTGTCATCATGGAAGAGCGCCTAGGGAAATGAGATCCGATTCTACCGAACGTGCGGTTGATTGACAAGAATTTTACCCTCCTCCTATAATAAACACCTTTCAATCAGAGTCCCGTAGAACCAGAGTCCCGTAGAACGGTTCGGATCATTCGGTGGCCGAAGTGGTGGAATGGCAGACACGCACGTTTGAGGGGCGTGTGGCGAAAGCCGTGCGGGTTCAAGTCCCGCCTTCGGCACCATCGGTTCAACCCGTTCTTGTCCTAAAATCCTTCACTGGTAGTCGGACCTGAGGCAACTTCCGACAGAACGCCTACCTCTAATCCAGCGGGAGTTCCCCGTCTGTAAAGACGGGGGTGAGAGCAAGGTCCTGCGGAGCAGGACGAGCCCTGCTCGTAATCAGTGAGGACCCCGCCTGTAAAGGCGGGGGAATCTATCAGTCGCTGCGAGCTTCAAAAGACTTTTGAGCCACGAATTCATGTGTGTCACGACAGGGCGTCGTGCGGCCGCGGGTCCATCAGGTTTTCCACAGCATCCGCTCACCCAGAGACCTCGATCAATAGTCAGCCACAATGTGAATGAATTTCAGATTAGCCAACTCCTGCCTTGGACAGCAGAGGATGTGAACTCCCCCATTCGGCCAATGCTGAGAGCCTAGGTCATTTGGATCTAGACTTTCAGCCTTATCTCGTAGGACACTAGTGCCGCTTTGGACGTATTCTGACTAGCCTGAGGGACAAGCGATGAGACTGCCTCGTCCCAAGCTGTTTCCCACCATCCCGTCTTCGATCGATTACCACCCAACATACATAATAATACGGCAAGGAGTTCTTCATGAGGTCGACGAGCAACTTTTCAGTTTTAGATCTGCTGCGCAGGCGGGTTGCCGAGCTATCGCGTGAACTGGCCGAACGGGACAGCGTGCTGCATGAACGAACGCGGCACCTCCGTGTTGCTCAGTCGTTGGCTCATTTGGGTAGTTGGGATTGGGAAATCGAAAGCGGCGAGGTTCGATGCTCAAACGAGTTGTATCGCATCTTCGGCCGTGAACCGGGGTTACACCACATCACCTTCGAAATTTTTCTATCGGCACTTCTTCCTGAAGATCATGACCGGGTTGTCGCTTCAATGAATGATGCCTTGGGTGGAAAGGCGCCTTACGATGTGGAATATCGAATCGTTCGTCCTAACGGAGAAATACGGACGATTCATTGCTGCGGCGAAGTCCTGCGTGACGACAACGGCAAGCCGTGCCGCATGTCCGGATCCGTTCAGGACATCACCGAGCGAAAACACATAGAGGAGATGTTACGTTCCTCGCAGGAAAAGCTTCGACAAGCCCTCCAAGCATCGGGCATTGGATTATGGGACTGGAATACCGAAACGAACGAGGTGGTCTTTTCCGAGGAGTGGAAACGCCAGCTCGGGTACGAGGAGACGGAGCTCTCGAACTCATTCGAGACGTGGGAGTTGCTGCTACATCCGGATGATCATGATCGCGCCATAGCCTATATGCAGGGCTACGTGCGTCAACGTCAGGGAGAGTATCGGCAGGAGTTTCGCCTGCGGCACAAGGATGGGACCTATCGATGGATCGAAGCCCGAGCCTCGTTTGTGACGGAAGCGGACGGTGGCCAGATCCGTCTCCTCGGTTCGCAGACCGACATTACAGATCGCAAACGGATGGAGGAGGCGGTACGGGAAAGCGAAGACCGGTACCGGACTTTGGTTGAACTTTCACCTTCCGGGGTCTTCGTCTTCTGTGAAGAACGGATAGTCTATGTCAACCATACGGGTGCCATCCTCATGGGGGCGAGGGATCCCAAGGAAATTCTCCAACAACCGATGTTCGATTTCATCCATCCTGACTATCATCAGGACGTCCGAGAGAATGTGAAGCGGTTGCTGAGCGGTGGAGTTTCCATCCATAGTGCGGAACGAATCTATCTCACAAAAGATGGAACACCGATTCCAGTTCAAGTCGAGGCCGCACGGATCACATGGAACGGTAAACCCGCCATCCTTGGCCTCGTGTCCGACGTCACGGATCGTAAACAAGCGGAGGAGGCATTGCGTGCCAGCGAAGAACGTTTTGCCAAGGCGTTCAAGACCAGTCCCTATCCCGTTGTCATCAGCGAGATAGACACGGGTCGGCTGGTGGAGGTCAATGATGCCGCCTGTCAACAGTTAGGCTATTGCAAGGAAGAAGTCGAGGGACGCAGCACATTAGAGATAGGAGTCTGGGATTCTGCTGAGGAGCGAACGCGTTTTGTTGACCTATTGAAGCGGGCGGGATCGGTTCGCAACCTCGAGGTGAAACTGCGGAGCAAAGAAGGCGAAGTCCGCCAGTTCCTTCTGTCGTCGGAACCGATTGAGCTGAATGGCAAACGATGTAGTGTGACGGTTGGAGAAGATATCACGGATCGAAAACGAGCTGAAATCGAGTTGCGCCGATCTCATGCTTTTTTGCGGCAGGTGATCGACAGCGATCCGAACTTCATCTTTGCCAAGGATCGAGAAGGACGGTTTACGTTGGTGAACAAAGCCCTCGCCGATTGCTATGGGACAACGGTGGAAGACCTGATCGGCCAGTCAGATGCCGATTTTAATCCTAATTGGGACGAGGTGGAGTCTTTTCGTCAGAAGGATCGCCAGGTCATGGATTCCTTACAGGAATGCTTTATTGCCGAGGAAAAGATCACGGATTGGTCTGGAAAGACGCGCTGGTTGCAAACCGTTAAACGGCCGATTGTTGACGAACATGGGCGCGCTTATATGGTGCTGGGTGCGGCGACGGACATCACCGAGCGGAAGCAGATGGAAGAGATACTCCTGCAACGGGAACGGGATTTGAGCGCGGCGCTTCAAGAACGAGAACGAATCAGCCAGGATCTCCATGACGGGATTCTCCAGTCGCTGTATGCGGTCGGGTTGGGGCTAGAGACATGTAAACCGCTGATCAGACAACAACCGGAACACGTCGCTGAACAACTCATGACGACGCTCGATCGGGCGATTGGTCAACTCAACCAAGTAATGGGAGAGGTCCGCAATTTCATCGTAGGTCTTGAGTCGGACCTCATACAAGGTGGTGACTTCCCGACGGCTCTACGAACCATGGTCCATACCATGTGCGGTTCTTCGTCGGCCGCATGTCGAGTGCGGATAGACGACGCAGCTGGGCGTTATATCTCAACCGAACGGGCGCTCCATATCATCCATATCGTGCGGGAGGGGCTGAGTAACTCCCTCCGTCACAGCCATGCCACACGCATTACCGTGTCATTGCGACAGCTCATTGGTTCCGTCCGTCTGACCATTGCTGACAACGGCATCGGATTCAATCCAAGGTCGGTCCATGGTGTCGGCCATGGATTGGAAAACATGGCGGCGCGGGCTCAAAAAGTCGGCGGCTTGTTCGCCATACGATCGGAGCCTTCCAAGGGGACGAGGATTCTGTTGGATTTTCCCAAGGACGCCGACTCCCCTCACATGCGTGTTTAAGAGACGTGTGGCGCAAAGCCATGGGGTGTAGATCTTGCCTTCGCTTGACATCATCGATCTGTACGGGTTTCTTTGGATTTTCTTCACAAGGCCCTAGGCCATTTGGATCTAGACTTTCATTCTTACACGTAGGACACTCGTAGCCTCTTGGGCAATTTCTTAGGGTCCATGAATCTTGAATGGATACTATGAAGTTCTCTTGGCCCGAGCTACGTATAAGTGTTGTCACGCAATGTGACACGGTCGCTTCTGTGATCGGCGCTCGCCTCTCATTGCTCGTTCACCTCGTGCGGCAAGGAGCTTCCCCATGAGTTCGGCAAGTCACCTTCGTGAATTGGATCTGTTGCGCAGGCAGGTCGCCGATCTCGCTCGTGAGCTGAAGGAGCGGGACCAGGTCTTCCGCGAGCAACACCGACAGCTAGACGACGAGTTGGTGGACCTGCGCGAACAGTCCGAAATGCTTCGAGCTATCGTCACCGGTACCGCCGCGGAGACCGGGGAAGACTTCTTCCCGACCTTGGCATTCCATTTGAGTTCAGCCTTAGGAGTGCAGTACGCGGTCGTCGGGGAGGTTATCCACAGCCCTCTCAAAAAGATTCGCACCGTCGCGGTCTCCGCGGGAGGCGTTCTGGTCGATAACTTCGAATATTCGCTCGCGAACACACCCTGTGAAACAGCGCTTGGACAGGCCTTTACGTGTTTCGAACGGGATGTTCGGAATTCGTTTCCGGCATTTGAGCGTTTGGCCCAACTGAGTGTGGAAGGATATTGTGGGGTACCACTGAGAGCGAAAGGCGGAGCGGTCATTGGATTGCTTGTCGTCATGGATACGAAGCCGTTGGAGAATACAGAACGGCTGAAATCGCTGATGGGGGTCTTCGCTTCCAGAGCCGGGGCCGAACTCCAACGACGGCAGGCCGAAATAAAGATGAATCAACAGCAACGCCACCTCATAGAGGCCCAAGCACTTGCACATCTGGGAAGCTGGGACTGGGACATCGACAGCGGGAATGTCCTGTGGTCAGAGGAGTTATTTAGGATCTTCGGCCGCGAGCCGGGAGCCATCCCGGTCACGTACGATACATTCGTGAATGCGCTGCATCCGGACGATCATGACCGTGTGCTGCGAGCCATCAACGAAGCATTGACGGGACGGACGATGTACGACGTGGAATGTCGGATTGTTCGCCCAAACCATGAGATTCGAACGATCCACTGTCGTGGTGAAGTCGTTCGAGATGACAATGGTCGTCCCGTTTCCATGTTCGGCAGCGCGCTGGACATCACGGACCGGCAGCGAGTCGAGGAGGCCATCACTCGCAATGTCACTGAGCGCAATCGAGCACAGGAGGCATGGCGGGAAAGCCAGGGCCTGTTTCAACAGTTCGGCGAGTCGGTCGGTTCTGCGTTCTTGATAGAGGATCTGAGACCTGACGGCAAAACCATTGTGTACGCCAACTCTGCCTTCACCCGCATCTGGGGTGTTTCTCAGGAGGAATTCTATCAGAACAGCTCTCTTTGGTTGGACTCGATCCATCCGGAAGATCGGGAGCGAGTGGAGGCAGCCTACGCCCGATTTTTAGCTGGTTCACTGGCCGAATTCGACTGTGAGTATCGAATTGTCCGACGAGAGGGCCATATCCGGTGGATTTCCGACCGAAGAGTCAGGATGGCCGGATGGGAACATCGTATTGCCGGCATTGCAGAAGATATTACACACGATAGACAACGGCTGGCTCTTATGGCTCAAACGGAAGCGATCGGAAAAATAGGGGTCTGGGAACTGGATCTCCTAACCAATTATCTATGGTGGAGCGACGAGACCTACCGGCTGCACGACACGACGCCAGAGCTGTACAGCCCAACAGTGGAAACGGCGTTAAATTTTTATACGCCCGAGAGCCGTCCTATTATTGCGGAAGCCTTGGGAAAGGGAGTGGCACAAGGCAAGGGTTGGGACCTCGAGTTAGACATCATTTCGGCGAAGGGGAGATCGATTGCGGTGCGGGCTGCCGGCAAGGTCGAGGTCTTAGACGGACGAGCAGTTCGCGCATACGGGACATTGCAGGATATCACGGAGCGCAAACGGGCAGAGGAAGCTCTCCGGCGGGCACATGACGAATTAGAGCGCAAAGTCATCGAGCGAACGGCAGAATTGCGGGCTAGTGAAGAGCGCTATGCACGTGCGACCGCTATCGGCAAGGTTGGAGTATGGGAATTAGATGTCCTATCGGGCCAATACTACGGAGATGCGAATCTGAAGTCCCTCTTTGGCTATGCTCCCGATGAACTCTCCACCGATCCGTTTGTTTGGCTGAGATTGGTCCATCCGGAAGACCAGCCGATCGCAATGGAGAACTGGGAACTGCTCCAAAGCGGAGCAGCCGATACGTGTCACTACGAGCTTCGAATGGTCAGGAAAGACGGATCCATTGTTTGGACTGACGTTCGATGCCACAGCGCTCGTGGTGAGGATGGCCGTTTGACGCACCTGATTGGTGCCACCGTTGATGTCACCGAGCGTAAGCTGGCCGAGCAGGCCCTGCGGGAAAGCGAGGAACGATTCGCCAAGGCATTCCGGACAAGTCCTCATCCAATCGGGATTACGGAAGTGGCAACGGGCCGTTGTATCGAGGTGAACGATGCCTGTCTTGAGCTGTTCGGTTTCCGTCGGGAGGAAGTGATCGGCAACACCACGTTGATGTTGGGGATCTGGCCGAATCTCGAAGATAGAGTGCGGATCATCGAGCGCTTGAAAGCCGGACAGCCTGTGCGCAACATGGAGTTCGCTCTAAGGATCAAGTCGGGTGCGTTGCGCCACCTTCTGGCCTCCGCTGATCTCGCGGAGCTCAACGGAACGCTCTGTATCATTACCGTCGCTAACGACATCACGGACCGCAAGCAAGCAGAGGAAGCGCTACGCGTGAGCGAAGAGCGGTTTGCGAAGGCGTTCCAAGCCAGCCCCCACCCAGTCGTCATCAGTGAGCTGGACTCTGGTCGAGTGGTGGACGCCAATGATGCCGCCTGTCAGCTGCTGGGATACCGCAAGGAAGAAGTCGTGGGACATACGACATTACAAATAGGACTTTGGCATTCTGTGGATGAGCGGGGCAAGTACCTCGAATTGTTGACGCGTCAGGGATCAGTCCGCAACGTGGAAGTGGCACTACGGAGCAAGAACGGCGAGGTTCGCCAATGTCTCTTGTCGTCGGAACTGATCGAGTTGAACGGCAAGCAATGCAGTGTGACGGTTGGCGATGATGTCACAGAGAGTAGACGCTTGGAAAAGGCGCTACGGTTGACCCAGTTCTCTGTGGATCAGGCCGTGGAAGCGATAATGTGGTTGGACCCGAACGCTCGAATGTTCAGCGTCAATGATGCCGCATGCCGCATGTTGGAGTACTCCCGCGAGCAATTATTGGCGATGACCGTGCATGACATTGACCCGAATTTTCCAGTGGAACGGTGGATGAATCATTGGAATTACCTAAAACAGCAGGGAGCGTTGACATTCGAGGCGAAGTTTTGGTCACGAACTGGCACCGTCTTGGAGATGGACGTGACTGTCAATTATCTGCAGCATGAAGGGAAAGAGTACGCCTGCATGATCTTGCGGGACATTGGGGAGCGCAAGCGGGCGGAAGCCGAGCTTCGCCGCTCGCATCTGTTTTTGCGGCAGGTGATTGATACAGCCCCGAACCTCATCTTCGCCAAGGATCGTGAAGGACGTTTTGCGATGGCCAACAAGGCTGTGGCGGATTGGTACGGCACGACAGTGGAAGACTTAATTGGGAAATCGGATGCCGATTTCAATGCCAATTCGGACGTGGTGGATTTCTTTCGCCGGTGCGATCTGGAGGTAATGAATTCTGCGCAGGATCGCTTCATCCCGGAGGAGAAGATCACCGATCTCAGGGGAAGGATGCGCTGGTTACAGACGGTCAAGCGGCCGATTTTTGACGACTATGGACAAGTTCACATGGTGCTCGGCGCGGCAACCGATATCACCGAGCGCAAACAGATGGAAGAGGCGGTACGGGAGAGTGAAGAACGGTACCGAACGTTGGTCGAGCTGTCACCATCCGGAGTCTTCGTATTCGGTGAAGGACGGACGGTCTACATCAACCACAGGGGCGCCATGATCTTGGGAGCGAAGGATCCGAGGGAAATTCTCGACCGACCGGCCTTTGACTTCATCCACCCGGACTATCATCAACAAGTCCGTGAGAATGTGAAACGGTTGCTCACCGGAGGAATGTCCGTCCACAGCGCAGAACGAATCTATCTGAAGATGGATGGAACAACGGTTCCGGTTCAGGTCGAGGCGGCTGGGATCACGTGGAACGGCAAACCCGCAATCCTCGGGCTGTTTTCTGATATCACGGAGCGCAAGCAGGCTGAACAGGCCGTCTGGAAAAGCCGGCAGGCAATCCGCGCGTTGCACGATATCTCGTCGGCGCAGGACCAGTCCTTCAAAGAGCGGGTCGAAGCGCTGCTTCAGCTCGGGTGTCGCTTCTTCGATTTGCCGATCGGCATGCAAACCGTTGTCCGGGACGAAGAGTGGGAGGTGGTGCGGGTGAACGCGCCCGGTTTGGCTTTCCATCCAGGAATGCGCGCGCCTCTGTACAAGACGTACTGCAGCGAGACCCTTTGCCAGAGCGGGACCTTAAGTTTTGAGCATGCGGGCGCTTCCCCGGAGTGGCAGCGGCACCCAGCCTACAGTGCCATGAAGTTGGAATCGTACATCGGGGCTGCGATCAACGGACTGGAGCGCACCTACGGGACCCTGTGTTTTGCGAGCCTCAAATCTCGTGAAAAATGTTTTACCGACTCTGAAAGGGATTTCATTGAACTCATGGCGCGGTGGCTCGGCGGGGAGCTGGACCGCCAATCGGCTCTCGAAGGTCTGCGTCAGAGCGAGGAGCGATACCGAACCCTCTATGATGAAACTCCGTCTATGTATTTCACCGTGGACGGAACGGGAATCATCAGATCCGTCAATCATTACGGTGCGCAGTACTTGGGCTACCGCGTCGAGGATATTGTCGGGAAGGCGGTGGCGGCAATCTTCTTCGAAGAAGATCGAGCGCGCGTATGTGCCGAGATGGAAGCGTTCTTTCGTCGTCCTGAGGGAGTGGCGCAATGGGAATTTCGCAAGGTGCGAAGCAATGGTGCGGTGCTGTGGGTACGCGAGTGGGCGCGTGTGCTGCAAGCCCAGGACGGAGAATCTTTAGCGCTGATCGTGTGCGAGGACATCACCGAGCGTAAGCGGGCGGAGGAGGCGCTTCGGGAAAATCACGAAAGGCTGGAACTGGCTCTCGAAGCCAGCCATACCGGGACTTGGCGCGTTGATCTGAAGACAGGTCTGGACACGCGCGACGCTTCACTCAACAGGCTGCTGGCCCTGCCACCTACCGTCACGACACAGCCTGTCGAGGAGTGGTTTAGCTATGTACATCCGGACGATCTGCCCCTCGCACGCCACGCCTGGGAGCGCAGCCTCACGACAGGCCTGCTCGACGTTGTGCATCGTCTCATTCCTCGAGACGGGGACATTCGATGGGTCCATGATCGAGGGATGATATCTTGCGACGCGGCGGGTCAGCCGCTCTATGCGATCGGGGCGGTTCACGACATCACCGAACGCAAGCGGGCCGAAGAAATGCTGCAGGCCGCCAAGGATCAACTTCAGGCCGTGCTAGACAATAGCACGGCGGTAATCTTCATCAAGAACCTCCACGGGCAATATCTCCTGATCAACCGCCGCTTTGAAGAGCTTCACCATGTGTCACAGGCAGAGATTGTTGGAAAAACGGACTACAATATCCACCCGCGCGACGTCGCCGATGTACTTCAAGCGAATGATCGGCTGGTTCTTGAAGCCAAGAAGTCTTTCCAGTTCGAAGAGACTGTGCCTCAGGATGATGGTCTGCATACCTTTGTCTCCATTAAGTTTCCACTTCATGACGCGAGCGGTAAACCCTATGCGATCTGCGGGATTGCTACGGACATTACCGAAAGGAAGGAGATGGAAGAAGCGCTTCGCCAGCGGGAAGGCGATCTCCGTGCCGCCCTCGAAGAGCGGGAACGGATCAGCCAAGACCTACACGATGGTATTCTCCAATCATTGTACGCGGTCGGGCTCGGCCTGGAGGCTTGTAAACCGCTTGTCCTGCAGGAGCAGAAACGGGGGGCCATGAAGTTGATGACAGGGCTTAATCAGGCGATCGGACAACTCAATCACGTGATGGGAGACGTCAGAAACTTCATTGCGGGTCTGGAGTCTCACGTGATACAGGGTGGCGACTTCCCGACGGCTCTTCGAAACATGGTCCGAGCCATGTCCAGTTCATCTGCGGCCAAATGTACGATAAGGATCGACAACACCGCCGCCCGTCAACTATCAACCGAACAGGCGCTCCACATCATCAATATCGTACGGGAAGGATTGAGCAACGCGCTGCGTCACAGCGGTGCTAAGCGGATCACGGTATCGCTCCGTTCGCTCATCCGTTCCGTGCGGCTGGCCATTACCGATGATGGTGTTGGATTCAATGCAGACTCGGCTCAGGGGGTTGGTCACGGATTGGCCAACATGGCCGCACGGGCTCAGAAGGTCCGCGGCGTGTTCGCCATTCAATCGAAACCAAACGAAGGTACGACGGTCTCTCTCGAGCTACCAAAGGACACGACCTATGCCCACAACTAAAGATCAACCGATTCGAATACTGCTCGTCGATGATCATGAGGTCATTCGCGTCGGACTGCGGACGGTGCTCGGCCAAGCCCAGGGTGTCACTGTTGTTGGGGAAGCGGGTACCATGGCGGATGCGATCCAGCAAACGCAGAGATTGAAGCCCGACGTGATCTTGATGGATGTCCGATTGCCGGACGGGTCTGGTGTCGACGCCTGTCGGGAGATTCTCGGGACGCTGCCGGGGACACGGGTCATTTTCCTAACGTCCTACGCCGACGACGACTCCGTCCTCGCCGCCGTGCTGGCTGGCGCTCACGGCTATGTCCTCAAAGAGATCGACTCTCCTGCATTGCTTGAAGCGATCCGTTCAGTTGCTAAAGGCCAATCGATCTTGGACTCCAGTGTAACCGAACGGGCTCTGCGATGGTTGAGAGGGCTTCACGATCTGCCCGCGACCCCTGGTACGGATCAATTGTCTTCTCAGGAAGAACGAGTCGTCGCACTGGTTGCCGAGGGAAAGACCAACAAGGAGATCGCCGTCGCGCTCGGACTCAGCGACAAGACCGTCAAGAACTACTTGGCAAACGTATTCCAAAAGCTTCGCATCACTCGGCGTGCGCAGGCGGCCGCCTTTTTTGTGAAAGGGCAAGGCTGATCGACGAACATTCGGCTCTACTCCTTTTAGGTGCAAAAATTTAACTTTCCGGCTATCTTTCATACCTGAGTGTTTCTCTTGCGTTTCATGTAGATTGCCCTAAGTTATTAGCATTCGTAAGTACTCTGCGTGCATGCACCAGGAGGTTGTCCCGCATGACTGCAGGTCTCTTCCTAGGGTTGCTCCTGTGCCTCAGTTTCTTTCTTTGGATATTGATTCGACAACGCCAAGAAAACATCCTGAATTCAACCGTCATCGCGGCGACCAATTGTAGCGTGCTCGTGACGGATGCGACGTTGTCCCATCATCCCATCGTCTACGTCAATCCGGCCTTCCTCTTGCTGACCGGCTACTCTCAGCAGGAGGTGATCGGTCGTCCGACGTCGATCTTGACCGGCCCGGATACGGATCGGGCCTCGACGGAAAAACTTGCGATGGCCCTCCAAGACGGATGGGCGTGTCGTGTACGATTGTGCCATTACCGCAAGAACGGCACCTCATTTTGGAATGACATTTCACTGTCACCGGTGAAAGACCGCCTGGGTCGGGTGACATCAGTCGTTTGGACGATGAGAGAAATGCCATACCTTGAGTGGATTCCAGAAGCGCCTGATAGGGCCCGATGCGGAGATGCCGTCGCTCATCGGCAGACGGAAGAGGCGCTTCGGGATAGAGAGGCACGACTTGATCTTGCCATGCAGCTGGGACAGGTGGGGTCCTTCGAATACGACCACCGGACAGATTCCCTCTCTTGGTCACCGATCCTGCGGGCCATCTACGGAGTCGGGGGCGATGAGCCGGCTTCATGGCAACGCTATCTGGAACTCGTTCATCCCGATGATCGGGATCGGATGATCTCTACGGTCCAACGAGCCTGTGCTGCGATCGGCAATGAAGAGATCGAGTACCGTGTTGTGAGACCAGACGGTGCCATGCGGCACATCCGTCTTCGTTCTTTGACGTCGTTTGATGGCGGTGGTTCCTCAAGGCAGCCGATCCGGACGCTGGGGATGGTCGTCGATGTGACCGATCGGAAGAACGTCGAAGCTCGGCGACGCGAGACGGCGAGGATGGAAGCGGTCGGTACCTTTGCCGGCGGTATCGCTCACGAATTGAATAACGGTCTCACAGCCGTACTCGGCTTCAGCGAATTGGCGCTTCCGTTGATTCCGACGGAGAGCAAGGCGCATCGCCATATCAGACAAGTCATAGCGGCGACGAAAAAATCCCGAGGGCTGATCCAGCAGTTGCTGGCCTTCAGTGGGCAGAGCGACCACAATCGATGTCCATTGTTCCTCCATTCCTTAGCGAAAGAATCTCTCAGGTTCCTTCGTCCGACGATCCCCTTGTGGATTGAGCTCAGAGCGCAAATCGCTCACACGACCAGCCCTATCTCGGCCAATGCCGTGCAGATGCACGAGATGATTTTCTACCTGATCGACAGCGCGCTTCGTGCGATGCAGCAGAGCGGAGGAACCCTTGATGTTCAGCTTCAGAACCAAGAGCTTGTAACGGATCAGATCATGCCATCAGGTCGACTGGCTGCCGGGCGGTATGTGTGCCTCAGCGTTCGAGATACAGGCGAGGGCATGGATCCTGACAGAGTCGTCCGATGGTTCACTTCCTTTTCGACGTCCAAGGTCGTCAGCGAGAAGCAGGGTGTGGGATTAGCGGTCGTCTACCACATCGTCGCGGCGCATGGCGGCACCCTGGCGGTTGAGAGCCAAGTTGGCGCCGGGACGACGGTATCGGTCTACCTCCCCGCTCTCTCGACGTGTGCTCCATCGACGCTTCAGAAGGACGATCCGCTTCCCCGCGGATACGAGAGTATCTTATTCGTTGATGACGAAGACTCCGTTGGGCATTTGGGAAGAGAGGTGTTGGAATCCCTCGGCTATCACCCGGTGGTCTGTAGGACGGCTGCGGAAGCATTGGACATCTTTCAAATTGAGCCTAAGCGGTTCGACTTGCTGATCACCGATCGGACGATGCCAGGCATGAGTGGAGATCGTCTAATCCGTGAATGTCGGCGACTTCGATCAGATCTCCCGGTCATCCTATGCAGCGGGTCAAATGGTGTGCCCGGCCCGGACGACGTCTGTTCGCAGGGGGTCACAGAATGTCTCCTGAAGCCGCTCACCTTGCATGAGCTGGCGTATGCCATCCGCCGGGCATTGGACCGATCTCCCGCCTGCCCGGAGTCTAGCGGTGCGCCGGGGAGCCCGGGCCCCGAACCATCGAGGGAATCGATTGAGGTGTCGAATGCCGTCGGTCCTCGTGGTTGATGATCAGGACCAAGTTCGTCAGCTCATCCGAGAGACGTTGGAGCAAGCCGGCTACGAGGTCGAAGAGGCCCGCGACGGAAAAGAGGGCCTTGATCGGTATCGGGCGAGGTCGACGGATCTTGTCATCATGGATATCCTCATGCCGGATCAAGATGGATTAGAGGCCATCATGACGCTTCGCCGGGAGTTTCCTGATACTCGTGTCATCGCAATGACCGGGGGAAGTGATACGATCGGTGTCCTCAATTTCTTAGACGTCGCAAAGATGCTTGGAGCCAGGCGAACCCTTCAAAAGCCATTCGAACTGAAAGTCCTGCTCGATACGGTTGCTGCCGAACTGACTGCCTAGATCACTCGCCCGTACGCTCAACGTTCTTCGCATTGACATCACGACACGGTCCCGTCAGACTTCGCATTCCATGCCTGGATCCTTCCCATCATGATATTTCTCAATCTGGCTCTGGGAACCATAGTTGCCGCAGTCGGGTTCTGGCTCATATGGGGGGGAACCGTCTCTCCTGTTATCGTGGTTGGATGGGCCCTGATCGTGGGGCTGTTCTTGTGGTTCATCACGGAGTCGATCACGGAACTATGGGCCTGGTCCACGCTGCTGCTCGGCCTGGAAAGCTTTGCCTGGCCGTTGGTGTTGATGATTCAACTCAGGGGCGGGGGGGAATCACTTCCCGAATCGGAGATGGGAACGATTCTTTCAGCCGTCGTGCTGGGTCTCTTCTCATCGGTGTTTTGGATTTCGTTTTCCTACGGGCTGTTCAAACGAGCACGTACGCTGGATGCGGCTCAATGCGAGGAGCAGGCTACGACGGTATCGACTTCCCGGGCGAGGAAAAGGAACAAAGGTATGTAGCCCTATCCATTCTCCATCGGGTCGATGTCGACGACGAATTTGATCCCTCCTTTGCGGTATTCTCGCTCCATTTTCTGGACGGATTCCTGGATCCGTCGGCTAAGGGCGATACGCGCGGTTCCCTTCACCAAGATGCGATACTGCTGACGACCTTTTGGACGTCTGTGTATGGCCTGCACCGGTCCCAAAACAACGAGAGGCTTCTGGTCGTGAGCGGTCTGTTCAAGCTCCGCACCCCATCGTTTCGCCGCCTCTTCGACAATCCTAACGTCTTTCCCGATTACTGAAAGATCAGCCAAGTGGCAGACTGGAGGATAATGAAGAAGCCGGCGCGCGGCTAATTCTTCATTGTAGAACAGATCGGGATCTCCTGAAACTAAGGCCTGTACAGCATGGTGCGTAGGAAGGTGCGTTTGTACGATGACTCGGCCTCCGGCGGACGCCGAACACGCCAAGTTGGCAGCATCAACCAGCAGGTGATAGGTGCGCTCCGCGGCACGGAAATCCGAGACGTGCAGTCCGGAATCTGCTTGAAGAATTCCCACCAAGCCGCAGCGGGGCAGTGGCTCCCGGCGAAATAGGGCTTGGGTACCGATGAGAACATCACATGCTCCCGACCTGACACCTTCCCACAGAGCATGAGCGGACGCCGAAAGGCGGAGTGTGTCACCATCGAGTCGGGCGATTTTGGTCTGTGGAAATAAGCGACGAACTTCGGCTTCAACACGCTCGGTACCTCCCCCAACGGGATTCATGCGGGGAGTCCGGCACAAAGGGCAGAAATCCGGCAACCGATCTGCCTTACCACAGTAGCGGCAAGTCAGTCTGCCAGCCTCACGATAATAGGTAAGCGGTACGATGCAGGAATCGCAACGAGGGACCCAGCCACAGTCTCGGCAAACCAAGGTCCCGGCATAACCTTTTCTATTGAGGAAGAGTAGGATCTTGGCATGATTCTGTAGGGTGTCGTGCATCGCTCGGATGAGTTTGTGGCTCAAGAGAGTTCCTGCTGACTCGTTGCGGAGGTCAACGAGCTCAATCGTAGGTTGAAGGGCAACTTCTTGTGGCACGTAATGAATTTCAGCATCGGTATCGAACCTTGATTCAAGGGATGGGTGAGCCGAGGCTAGTACAACAAGCGCCCGTTCGCTCTCAGCTCTCAAGCTGGCCACCTCTCTGGCATGATAGCGAGGCTCTTGAGGTTCCTTCAGGGCAGGATCTTCTTCTCCTTCCACCCAGATCAGCCCGATCGATTGAAGAGGTGAAAATATGGCCGAACGGGTTCCTATGACTACCGAAGGAGTCTGTCCCCGACTCTGTTGCCAGAGACCCGATTCTGAAGATGAGTGTGCGAGGGTAATCTGGAGATCCGTAAGTCTTGAGAGCCGTTGTTTCAACCACGAGGCGCTCGCTGTTTCGCCGGTGAGAACTATAGTGGCTCTCTTCATCGCGTACGCTTGCTGAATGGCGTCGGCAAGTCGACTCAGCCGATGTTCCCACGGGGCATGGAGTATGAGCTTCCTCATGTGGTTGCTGTGAAGGCAGTGTGCGACGCGCGTTTTCCATGAAGCGTCGACCGTCGGGAGCGTTTCAGTGTGCAGAATACCGGCCATTGACGTGCGGCGATCAAGCTCAACTAAAGAAAGCTTCCTCCGGGGCTTTTGGAACTCGATGGTGGCGGATTTCAATGGTATGAGCGCTATCCACGACTTCTTGATAAGGACGTCGATCCCCCGCACGGCGTTTCCCCGACGAGTTGGTCTAAGTGTGGAGGACAGGATTCCTGGAGTTCGCCGTGCAATTCTGTCGAGAGTTGGCTTCAGATCGTCCGGACAAAGGCCAGCTTCCAAAGCTGCGCGACCCTGCGGAGTGGCCACGTAACGCGCGGATGAGGTTTTTCGTGTCGCCCTCGGGGGCAATATCAGCCGAAGACACTGGCCCCAGGGTGCGACATAATATTCTGCGACCTTGCGAGATAGTTCGAACAGCGCCGGAGGCAGTGGAGAAGCTTGCTTGTCGTGAGCTAGAGAGTGGATTTCTCTAAGGGACGCGGACTTTATCTCAGTCGCAAGGCGGTTGCTTAGCGAGATGACGATCCCTTCCAGAACCGTACGTCCAAAGGGGACAAGGACGCGATGCCCTATTGCTATGGTCTGAACTAAGGTGGAAGGGACACGATAGGTGAAAGCCTTCGCGATGTGGCGGGGGACGATAACGTCTGCATAGAGTGCCTCCATTCGACGAGGAAGGGTCGAGGTCCCATCGGCAGCCATGTTGCATTCTAACAGTCTGGAAATACGAAGGACACCGGTACATCGGTATTCCTGAGCAGAAGGTTGTTTGTAATGATATTGTAAAGGGAACTCGGATGAATCCTCTTAGGGCCGATCTATTCCGTTGATATTCCGCCGGCTGGCTGTTGCTGAGGAGTAGTATCTTGTTTGTTCGTATCTGTCGACCGAGAGCCGCTCGTATCGGGGTTACTGGTGGTGCCTGATCCATCCTTCACGGAAGTCTGTGAAGAATCGCTCACAGACAAGGTTCCTCGACCAGTAAAACCTGTAGAATCTGAGGCTGGCGGAGAGGTGGTCGGTTGATCGTTACCTCCACGCGCACTCAAACTGGAGGGATTGCTCTCCAGCTTTTGCACGTGATTCTGAACTTCTGGTTTGGGCGTCGGAGTATCAGTGTCGAGAGTATACAGAAGGATCTCTACACGGCGATTCTTCATGCGGCCTTCTTCCACCGTATTCGTGGCAGTGGGTTTGGTGTCCGCGAGCCCCACCGCATTGATCCGCTCCGGTTCCAGACCCCCCTTTTCAACCAGATAGCGGAGGACGCCGTTTGCGCGCGCTTTGGACAACTCCCAATTGCTTGGATACCGCGACTTGAGCGAAGGGCCGATCTCCATATTATCCGTATGACCTTCGATTCGGATCATCCTCGTGTCGCCGCTGGTGCGCAGGTATTCAATCAACTGATCGAGCACGTTGTAATTCTCAGGCTTAATAGCCGCATCCCCGGAGTCGTAGTGCAGGAACTTTGCAAGATCCCCAAGGTTAAGGCGGCTTTGTCCCGATGCGTCCTGTATTTTCAACTTGCTGAATACGAGATCGGCTGGGACCGTTTGACTGGTCCGGGTTGTGAGCGAATCCGGGGTAGCTCCTACTGACGACTGAATAGTGGGTGCCGAATATCCAACGAGTTTGAACCGGTCTCCTTTGATGACTCGGGTGTTAGCCTTGAGTACTTTGGCAGTTGCCGTGCGAGATTCCAGCGACAGCACCTTAAGTTGGCCGATCTTCCGTGGCGGAAGCCCGGCACTGTGACGATGAATATCGAGGAGATCACCGGCCTTCAGTCCATCCTCCCTCCCGCGATCCAGGTACACAACATTGGACTGTGAAACCAGCGTCATCGTCCGGTCGGCCTGAAGCTCGATAATCATGCCCTCCAGGTCGGCGATGCTGGACACAGGGCTTGCTTCGATGTCCGGAGCCTGAGCCACGAAACGCACGACAGGATCCCCAGGGGAAATCGGTCCATAGCTGACCACGGTTTCTACTGTCGTGAGAGCATGGTCAACCGCGGTCACCTTCACGATCGCTGAACGATTCATGACAAAGCCGAGGTATTCCTTCGTCACAGGATGGAACACCTTCCGAACCCTCCGGTAAACAGTAAAAAGGTCACCCACTGCCACATCGGTAGCATTGTTCAGTTTGAGATAGAGGGAATCTCTCTTACCGAGAAGCATTCGATTGCCCGTTGATTGATTATCACCCGTTATCAGGTTTACCGTTCCGTCCATGGGAGATGTTTTCTGAATGGCACCGCTGGAAAAGGCGAGTGCAGCCTCTGAAAACCGAACGGAATCAATCTCTGGCGTCTGTGCGAGCGCTCCATCAAGAGAGACGCCAATTCCTGAACATAAGACTATGACGAGGGACGCCAAGGTTTTCATAGATAGATTCCTTTTGAGGCTAGTGTTACTTGGAAAAAGATAGCAAAAGACTCTGAATTGTCAAGAATTTGAGCTGGATTAGAAGGGTTTGACGGGTCGTTCTTTCGGGTGATAACGTGGGCCATTATCCGCTATCTACAAGATGACCATGAATGGTAATGAAAAAGAGAGTCAGCATCTCTGCAAAGACTTCCGCCAGAAGGAGCGACTCGATACACAGATCCATCGGCGACGAAAGGTCAAGGTATTTTCTCCACTAGAATCGGAATGGGAGAGTTTACAGGCTGGACCACCCTCTTGTGGGGCGATGAACAAAACGAAAGAAACAGGCGCTTGATGCCTGATCGTGAGTTGCTACAAGAACCAAACCTTCAACCTCGCTCTCCGCTCTGAGAACGCGATACCTAGGGCTTTCGGGTCCGCCTGAATTAGGTCCTTTGTTCGCTTGCTATCCCCGAGATCGGGACACTAAGATTTTACGCATCAGATCTATAATACCCTTTCCAACTCAATACTTTGTGAGAGAAGCTAAATGACGGGAACTGAAGTTCTTCTTGAATATCTGACGAAGTTTTTTCCGGTCTTTCTTTTTATCTTGGTCACGTTGACCTTTGGGGTAGTGACCTTGCTCATCAGTTATTTTGTGCAGCCCAGATATCCGGAACCAGAAAAATTGTCGACCTACGAATGTGGGGCTGAGCCATTTTCCGACGCCCGTATGCCGTTTCCCGTCAGGTATTACATTTTTGCGATGTTGTTCGTCATCTTCGACATTGAAGTGATCTTCCTCTACCCGTGGGCCGTCGTATTCACCAAAATCGGTGTGATTGGATTGATTGAAATGATGATTTTTATAGGGCTGTTCATCGTGGCCTACGTATATGCCTGGCGAAAAGGCGCGCTCGAGTGGGACTGAGGATTTATGGGACTGATTCAACTCGGACGGCATGAGAAAGACGGGACTCCGGACGTCATCACGGGGTCTCTTGAAAAAGCCGTCAACTGGGCGAGGAAGGGTTCTCTCTGGCCCATGACCTTCGGGCTTGCCTGCTGCGCCATTGAGATGATGGCTGCCGTTTCTTCCCGGTACGACATGGATCGGTTCGGGGCCGGAGTCTTTCGTGGTTCGCCGCGACAGTCGGATTTGATGATCGTTGCGGGAACCGTGTGCCGCCGTATGGCGCCGGTGATCCGGAAGATCTACGACCAGATGCCGGAACCCAAATACGTGATTGCGATGGGTTCCTGTGCCACCTCAGGGAACATCTATGATAGTTACAGTGTCGTCCAAGGAGTCGACCGGTTTATTCCCGTTGACATCTATGTGCCGGGCTGTCCTCCCACTCCGGAGGCGCTCTTAGACGGCATTCTAAAACTGCAAGAGCGTATTATGCAAAAACGCGTATTTGTGACTCAACCGGAGCAGGTGAAGGCCAGTCTGAAGGTCTGATACGCACTTATGCATCCATTACTGCAGCGGATTCAGCAGACATTCCCAGCCGGAGTCATCGGTGTGGCTGAGTGGCGAGGTGATCTGGCGGTGACCGTCTCTCGGGACAAGCTCCACGAGGTGGCGCAATTTCTTCGCGATGATCCTGGGATGGATTTCGATTATATCGTCCATGTGAGCTCCGTGGATTGGCCCGATGACGAAGAGCGATTTGAGGTCGTGTGGGAGTTCTACTCGATTCGGAAGCGGCATCGCATTCGACTGAAGACACGTGTGCCCGAATCGGATTGTGTTGTTGATTCCTTGACGGACCTTTGGAAGGGTGCCGATTTCATGGAACGCGAAGTCTTCGACATGATGGGAATCCGGTTTCGAAATCATCCCGACCTTCGGCGGATTCTCATGCCTGATGACTATACCGAAGGCTATCCATTGCGTAAGGATTTTCCACTTCGCGGCAAAGGGTGGCGAGACACGTTTGAGTTTCTGGACGAAATTCCACGATAGGTTGCTTTACCAGCATGGCATTCGAAGATCAAAGAACCACCGTTTATAAAGTCAACCCGGAACACCCGGAAAGCGAGACGCTTCCCACCTTACGAACCGAGGAACTCTTGCTCAACATGGGACCACAACATCCTAGTACCCATGGGGTGCTTAAAGTGATTCTGGAGCTGGAAGGCGAGCGGCTGGTGAAATCTACGCCGGTGATGGGGTATCTCCACCGGGGAGTCGAAAAGCTTGCGGAAGAGGGCACCTATCATCAGTTCATTCCTCATACGGATCGACTCGACTATGTCTGCGCGATGTACAACAACTTTGCCTATTGCCGTGCGGTTGAAAAGCTCTTGAATTTACAAGTCCCAGAGCGGGCGGAATACCTCAGGACGATTGTTGCCGAAGTTCAGCGGATCATTGGGCATCAATTTTGGCTGAGCGCTCAGGCGCTCGACATCGGGGCCATGACCGTCTTCTTTTATTGTTTTCGGGATCGAGAAATCCTGCTGGATTGGTTCGATGAACTGTGCGGGGCGCGCCTTACGACCAGTTGGTATCGAATCGGAGGGGTGGAACGTGACTTGACCCCCTCGTTGATCGATAAGCTCAAACAGTTCCTGGACTATTTCCCACCGAAGATCGACGAGTACCAGGTGTTTCTCGAGAAGAACCGTATTTGGCTGGGGCGTACGAAAGGAGTGGCCGTCATCTCCGCCGAAGATGCGGTCAATTTTGGACTGAGCGGACCGGTTCTCCGTGGATCCGGTGTGGACTATGACCTTCGCAAATATGAGCCCTATAGCGCCTATCCAAAGTGTGAGTTCAGTGTGCCGGTCGGAAAAAACGGCGACACATATGACCGGTATTGGATCCGCGTGATGGAACTTTACGAGAGCGTGAAGATCATTCGACAATGTCTCGAGCAAATGCAGGAAGGGCCGATCATGGCGGATGTCCCCAGCGTGACGCTGCCGCCGAAAGAACGGGTCTTCACGAATCTGGAGTCCATGATTCAACAGTTCAAGCTCTTTTCTCAGGGGTTCGATGCTCCACCAGGAGAGATCTACTGTGGTACAGAGGCACACAAAGGGGAGCTGGGTTTTTACATCGTCAGTACCGGCGGCGGAAAGCCCTATCGACTGAAGATTCGAGCCCCTTCATTCGTGCACATGGGTGCGTTCGATCATATGGCCAGAGGTTATATGATCTCGGATGCCTGTACCATCTTCGGGACGTACGATGTCGTGATGGGCGAGTGCGACAGATAATTGTGAAACGTGAGATGTGATGGGTGAAAGGTAAATCAGGGTTTCGTTTGCGTTTTCCCTTTCACGGAGAAGAACCATGGGTTTGAAGCCGGCTACGAATCCAGACGTTGAAGCGGCAACGATCGAATTGAGCATTGACGGGAAACCTGTCACGGCCAAGGACGGCGTGTCGTTGTACGACGTCATCTCAATGACGGGCAAGATTATCCCGGCCATGTGTTACCACTACACATTCGATCCGTTCGGCTCTTGTGGTATGTGTCTGGTGATGCAAGAGGGGAAGAAAGCTCCCGTTCGGTCGTGTACCGCGAAGGCGGCGGCGGGAATGGTGATCCGTACAGAAGGCGAAGATCTCTTTCTGGCTCGGAAGAAAGCCGTCGAAAAACACCTGTCCGTGCATCCTCTTGACTGTCCGGTGTGCGATGCGGACGGCCATTGTGAACTTCAAGACATGGCCTTCCTGCATGGCGTGACCAATCTGGCCAATGCCAAGCAGAAATTCATTCCTGAAGATACACGCAGTCTTGTGCTCGATTTCAACATGAATCGCTGCATCGCCTGTGCAGAATGCATCAATGTTTGCAAGGATGTGCTAATGATCGATGCCTTGCAGTTCATGAAGAAGGGGGGATTCAACCAGGTTGTGGCCAAAGGCGACCTCCCTCTGGATTGCGAATTCTGCGGAGATTGTTTAGCGGTCTGTCCGGTTGGCGCCATCACGAACAAGTTTTCCAAGTACCTGTATAAACCTTGGCAGATGAAAAAGACTACCACCACGTGTAATTACTGCGGGGACGGCTGCCAGATGTACCTGGAAACGAAGGATGAGGAAGTGATCCGCGTGACATCGCCGTTATCCTGGAAAAATAAGTGGGGTGACCGTTCGGAAACAGCCAAGGGACACGGTGGGCTCTGCGTTCGCGGACGTTTTGGGTTTGAGTATCTGGACAGTAAGAGCCGGCTTACACAGCCGTTGATCCGCGAAAGTGGTCAGTTGGTGCAGAAACCCTGGCTGGAGGCCATGCACCTGCTCGTGGACAGGCTTACCGAAATCAAAATGAAATACGGTGCCGATGCCATCGCCGGCCTCGTGACGGCCCGTTGTACGAATGAGGAGCTATATCTGTTTCAGAAGCTTATGCGCGCTGGTTTTGGAACTAACCAGCTCGATAGCAGCGCTCGCTATGGCCATATGAACTTTGTCCTTGCGTCCAGGCACGCCGTTGGACTCGGGAGAACGCCCAATGATTGGGAAGATCTGACGAAGGCGAAAGCCATCATTTTGATCGGTTCCAATATCACGGAAACGAATCCGTTGACCGCCGTGCGAATCAAAGAAGCCATACGAGTTTACAAGGCTCAAGTGGTGACGCTCGACAGCGCCATTACAAATATTGCGAAGTTGGCATCCCATCCGTTTTTGATCAAGCCGGGAACCGAGGGAATCGTGATCGATGGGTTGGTCAAGGCGGTGATTGACCAAGATTTGGTGGACGAAGACACTGTCGGGAAACATCCGAACGCGTTTGACGCACTCAAGAGCGCGGTGGCGACTGTGTCATTGGAGCAGGTGTCGGCTCTCACCGATCTTCCAGTAGGGGTCTTCAGAGAGATCGCAGCTATTTTTGCTGAATCACCGAGATCGATCATCCTGTGCGCGGAAGGGATTGTCAGGAGACCAAACGGCTATCAGAACGTCTTAAAGTTAATGGATCTCGCCTGGATTACCGGCAAGCTTGGACGAGCAGGGTGTGGTGTGAACACCGTGACGGAGGAGCCGAATGAACAAGGGGCCGTCGATATGGGGGCGGCGCCTGAGTTTCTGCCCGGACAAGCCCGGTTTGATGATCCCGGAGCTCGGGAACGTTTTGCAAAGGCTTGGGACACGTCGCTTCCCCCTGTTGGATCAGGTGCGCATCTCGTCGAAATTTTGAAGCGCTGCAAGAGTGGACAGATTAAAGCCCTGTATATTCTGGGCGAGAATCCGCTCGCGACTCTACCGGCTTCGATGGAGGTCCGGGCCGCTCTCGAACGACTCGAACTGTTGGTTGTGCAGGATCTTTTCTTGACGGATACAGGAAAATTGGCTCATTTTGTGCTCCCGGCTTGCACCTATGCGGAAAAGGACGGCACCTTTACGAACCTTGAAGGTCGTGTCCTTCGCGTTCGTCAGGCAATGGATCCACTCGGAGAAAGCGTGCCGGACTGGCACATCATGACCGCCCTTGCGAATGCCATGGGATGCCAATGGGAATACCAATCGGCGAACGATATTCAAGCCGAGATCATGAAGCTGTTACCCGGGTACTATAATCTCGGGCAACCCCGTAAAGTCGTGCCCCTCCCTGACCAGTATTTGTCCAATGGCTATGCGGCGGAGGTCAAAGCCCGTTATCAGCAGACTCCGCCATCGAAAGAACGCACCCGCCCCTTTTCCTTGTCGATAGGACAGTTATTGGTGCATTCGGGGAAAATGTCGACGCAAGCGCCGGGGCTTATCAAGATCGCGCCGAACACCGGGAAACTACGGATGAATATACGGGACATGGAGCGTCTTGGATTGCAAGATGGTGCGAAGGTGCGTTTGATCTCTGATCGTGGTTCCCTTCAGTTGGGGGTGCAGCCGGATCAGTCCATTGCACCAGGCACCTGCTTTTT
>Ga0073934_10002387_pt1 | contig 39469 bp, 30 predicted proteins | sample LarsenN4metaG_FD_76834 | JGI IMG/M metagenome (GOLD analysis project Ga0073934, IMG submission 76834) | Hot spring sediment bacterial and archeal communities from British Columbia, Canada, to study Microbial Dark Matter (Phase II) - Larsen... ... | reverse complement strand
CGGCACGCCTTGGACACGTTGCCCAGCTGCTTGCCGAGCTCCAGTACCCCCACCTTCGTCTTGATCAATTTATCTGCCGTCGTCATTTTCTCCTCGCTTCCTTTCTGCAGCTACTCGCTGCTCTTGGACTACGAGGACTTTATCACTACTGTCAGATTTAGTCTTAGCACTTACAGGTGAGCCACTCGACCCTCGACCCTCGACCCTCGGTACCCGGTACTCGACCCTCGTCCCCTGGTACTCGTCCCCGTCACTTACTTTTTGTTCGCCGGAGCGCTAGCTTCAGCTTTCCCGCCGCGCAGCGCGTTCTGGCCTTTTCTGGAAAAATCGATCGACTCGCCGAGTATGCGTGCCGCCTCTTGCGGCGCATGAAACCCGGTTGAGTTTTCCGCCTCGACGAAATCGAGGTAAAATTGCGCCTTGCGTTGAAAACCCTGCGCTGCTGCGAGCTCATTCTCGCTCTTGCCTGCGCCCTTGGCGGCTTTGAGATCTTGGATCAATTCCATCAGCGCGTCCATCGCCACGTTGCGTAGCTTGTGCGTGCGTTCCTGAATCGTCTCGACACGCGCCTTGAGCTCTGCTTCGGGCCACCTGTGACAGGTCTGGCAGGCGCGATTGATGTTGAGCACTGGGCTGCGCACGTGATGATCGCTGATTTTGAGCGCCCCTTCGCGTTTGTAAGGCATATGGCAATCGGCGCAGGTCACCCCCGAGCGCGCGTGAATGCCCTGGCTCCACAGCTCGAATTCCGGGTGTTGCGCTTTGAGCACCCCTGCGCCGGTATCCGCGTGAGTCCAGTCTTTGAACTGCGCCTCGTCGTAGTAAGCCTGGATCTCTTCGACCTTCAACCCTTTGGCCCACGGATAAACGAGCCGCTTCTCGGGTCCTTTAAAGTAGTACTCGACATGGCACTGGCCGCAAACGTAGGCGCGCATCTCCTGGCGCGTCGCTTGTTTGTTGACATCGTAATTCGGCACTCCTTGCGCGGCTTTGAAGGCGCGGATGCCTTCGATGAAGCCGGGACGGGTAACCCGCAGTTGCATCGTGCTCGAATCGTGGCAATCGATGCACGTTACCGGATGCGACACCAGCTTGCGCGCTTCGAAGAAAGGCATTTGGTTCAATTTCTCGAATCCCGCGATCAGATCGCCGTTACCGGCCTTTTTGTAAGGCACATAAACCGACGCATGGCATTGAATGCACGTGCCCGGCTGTTTCACCACTTGCTGCCGTTCGGTGAGAGTTTGATCGTCGAGCATGTAGGCATGGCCACGCTCCTCGCGAAAATCTTTCGCAAAGGCGTAGCCCGCCCACATCACCTTCAAGCGCGAATCTTCCTCGATTCGTGACTGCGACACGACCGAGCGCGGATCGGCCTTTGTTGGCGTGCGCGGCAGCGCCTCGCTGCCGCCGAACCGGGTGCGCACCTGATCGACCGTGCGCTTGTAATCATCGTATTGCAGCGGAAAATTCTTGCCCCACAGCGCCGGATCTTCCGTCTCATCGGTGAGCTCGACCACGCGATAGAACGGATTGCGCGCCTCCTGCTTGCGCTCGAAGATATTCATCAGCAAGCCCACGCCGACCATCGTCGCCAGCACCGCCGCGGCGATAATCAGCAAGAAAGCTCGACGTCGCCGCCGCACGGCAGCATCGTTAACTATTTCAGCCATGGATATCTCCTCGTCGCCGCTGGTTCAGTTCCCGACTTATCGTCACTCGTCACTCCTCCTCAACACTCCGATAACCGATCACTGATAACTGATGACCGATCACTGATCACTGATGACCGGTCCCTCGTCCCTCGACACTCGTCCCTGTAACTTTACAGATGCCCCACCGAGTTGTGGCAGCGGATGCAGGCGAGTTGCCCGCCGGTTTCTGCATGCACCGGGTCGACAGCATCGACAATTTCTTGATGACAGTTACGACAGGCTTGCTCGGTAATCTCTCGGCTGTGCGGCTTGATTTGAATATTGTCTTCGTAGCCGCCGGTGGTGAAGAAAAAAGAGTGCCAGAAGCCATTCGACGCCTTGGTCGCATATTTGGCGACGAGATTTGCCGGCGTGTGGCAGCTATTGCACGATGCCGCCGCGCGATGCGACGACTTCAGCCAGCCATCGAACTGTTCGCGCATGACATGGCAATTGGCGCAAGCCGCCGGATCGTCCGTGAGGTAGGACCACCCCTTGGCATACACGAAAGTGTAGGCGCCGATGCCCAGCGCAACGCCGACAATCACCCCGAGCAGGATACCTTGTAGTTTACTCTTGATCGCTTCGTCTCCGACTCTCCGCCATGAGCATGCGCAATGCTGATCGCTGGATTATGGCGGCGGCAAATCCCGCGGCATGGTTTTCAGTATTCGCACCGCCGCTTCGGCGTGTTCGATCGCCTCCTTGAATTTGCCCTGCTTTTTGTAAATCCGGCTCAAGCTTTCATGCGCTTCCGCGAACGCCGGCTTGAGGCGGAGCGCCTGGCGAAATTCATCGAGGGCGCGCTGCTCATCGCCCTGCCGCGCCAGCAGCCGGCCGAGGCTCTCATGCGCTTCGGCGAAGCCCGGATCGATCTTAAGTGCTTCTCGATAATGCCGCGCGGCTTCGGTGAAATCTTCCTGCTGTGCCAGGACGTTGGCGAGATTAAAATGACTCGTGCGCCGCCGTGGGTCAAGTTTCAAGGCCTGCCGATAGAGGTTCGCCGCCCCGGCGAGTCCACCCTTGCGCGCCATGATGAACGCCGCGTTATCGTAGGCTAATCCGTCGCGATCGATTTTGAATACCAGAATACTGTAGCCAATCGTCGCCACCGGCCGCCCGAGGTTGTAGGAACGCAACAGCTGAGCCATCTCTTTTGGCATGTAGAGATCGGGAGCATAGAAAAAATTCGCGCTCACCGCCAGGTGCTCCGGCAGCTCAAGATCTTCCCCCGAAGGAAACGAACGGCGCTCGACGTTCGCGCGCGAGTGCAGATCGTCGATGCCGTAGTATTGCGGATAGCCGACGCCGAAATACAACAGCTGGATGGTGCGCACGCCGGCGTTATCCATCCAACGCTTCAGCTCCTTTAAATCCTGTCCCCAATCGAGGTTGGAATCGAGCAATATCTTGTGCCCGTTTTTCGCACCGCCGGCGAACTCGTTAAAATAAGACAGGTAGTGCGGATAAACCGCCGCCGACGCTCCGGCATACCATAAAGCCAAGCCGAACAGGCCAATCTGGACAGCGCGCGCTCTGCTCTGCCACAGCAAGGCCGCGCCGCCGCCGAGTAAGACAAAAAGAAAAGGATAAACGGGCAGAACGTGGCGGATGCCGATGTTGAAGCGGGAAAACACGGCCAGACCAAAATAAATCAACGCCGGCAGCACGAGCCACCGGTTCCACGCCCGCGGCGCCCCTTTGCGCAGCGCTGCAAGCGCGACCGCAACCAGCAAGAGCAGCGTCGGCGCCGGCGTTTTCACCAGAAACGCCACCGGGAAATAGCTCCAGAAGCCGTTTTGCGAAACCTCTCCCAGCAAGTAAGCCGAGTGCTGCCAGATCTTTAGGTTGTAAGAATAACCGGCGACCAGCGCCTCGGGCAAAAGCCGATGTTCGAGAACCGAGGCGCGGATCGCTTCGAGAGTCCGGCTGTAGGGTGGTGAGATTTGTGTCATGTAAAGGGCACGCTCAGCGCCGTCGACGGCATTGAAGCGGAATCCATAAGCCGCCCAAATAGCGCCATAGCAAGCCAGCGCCGAGGCGGCAAACAGCAAGAGCATCCGGCCGAAGGTTTGCCGGCGCTCGGCCGGCGGCTCGTTGCCGACGGCGTTCGTCCAACCTGTTTCACCGCCCCGCAAACGGCCGAGGCCGAGTGCGGCCCAAACCAGTAAGATCGCCGCGAAGGAATGTTTCGTGACCGACGCCAAAGCCAGTGCGGAAACCGCCACGACCGCGCTCGACCACGAGCCGCGCTGCACGAAGCGGCAAAAATAATAGCTGCTCAGAAAGAAAAACAGCGCCAACGGCAAGTCGCTGTGAATGATCGTGCTATGCGCCAGAACGTTCGGATCGAGGCCGTAAAGGAATAACGCAACGATCGCCGCCGTCAACCCATAAAGCTGATAACTCCATAGGCAGATGAACCACGCGAGCAGCATGCTCAAGATCAACATCTGCAGTTTGGCCGGAAAAAACAAACTCTCGGCGTCGTTTCTCGCGAAGAACATCTCTTGGGTGAGAGGATAGAACGGCCCGCCCGGTTCGGCTTTGAGCACGAGATCCCAGTACGGCGTGTACGGCCGCGGGTCGTTGATCTTGAGCCGTAGCAGCGGCAGCGCCGCCCACAGCTTGACTAGCGGCGGATGTTCCGGATTGATCCGGTAATCGTTCCACTTTAGATATGAATAACCGCCCAGGAGGTGAATCGGTTCATCGAAAGTCGGCGATTGGCGCCGCGAGGCGGTGATCGCCAGCGTGCCGAACACGAGTGCGAAGACGACAAAGGGAATCAAAATCGCGCGCGCCGAAGAGCGCGCGCCGATAGGGTTCGTTGGCTCCTTGCCAATCTGATCGGGGCGATTCATGGAGTTTTGGCTCGATCCAGAACGGCAGGACCACCGCCCTCCTGGCGCGAGGGGCTACTCCTTCATCAACCGAAGCGCTTCACCGTAGTGGCGCAAAGCTTCGGCTTTCTTTCCCTGTGCCGCGAGCACCTGTGCGAGCCTTTCATGCGCCGGCGCGAAGCTGCCGTCGACACGGAGCGCTTGCCGGAAATACTTTTCCGCTTCCGCGAATCGGTTTTCGGCCGCATAGACGCTGCCGAGGTAAAAGCTCGCTTGAGCGGAGTCCGGCTCGAGTTTAACGGCGTTTTCTAGCGGTTCGATCGCCGCGCCGGCTTCGCCTCGCTTGGCCAACGCAACACCAAGATTGAGCTGAGCGCGCGCGAGCCCCGGATTGAGCGCCACGGCTTTTCTGAAGTGCTTCAAGCCGGTCTCCATATCGCCCTGCTCGGCGCGCACTTGGCCATAATTGCTGTGCGCCTCGGCGTCATTGGGTAAAAGTTCGAGGGCCGCTTCGAAGTGGCGCTCGGCCAAAGCGAAACGGCCCTGCCTTGCATGCAAATTTGCCAGGTTGTAATGCGCCACGCCAAAGCTCCGGTCGACTTCAAGCGCGCGCCCGGCGCTCGCGATCGCGGCGTCGAGCCTTCCTTGTTTAGCGTAAGCGTTCGCTAAATTGTTGTAGCCCGCGGCGCCGGCTCCGCTATGGGGTCCGGGCCAATTTAGGATGACGCCTAGCCCAATCAAGACGCAGCACGCCGGCACGGCCCTGCGCCAAGCCCGCCGCCGCAGCGCCGATGCCAGTTCGATGGCGCCCGCTCCGGCGAAGATCGCAAGAAGCGGCACCAGCGGCAAACGGTAGCGGCCGAACACATAGAATAGCGCCACGCTCAAGGCCAACGAGAGCATCATGCCGTAAAGCAGCCAGAGTTCGCGCCAGCGCCGCCATGTGAAAAGCACCCCAACGCCCGCCAGAGGGGCAAGCGTGCCCAAGTGGCTAAAAGACGCCAGCAAAGCCAGCAGCCACGACCAGCCGAGATAAATGTAAAAATCGTCCGAGTCTTCGATTTCACGGCTGTGCCAAACCAGCCACCACTTCCAAGCCAGCAGGCGCAACCACTCGAACGGCTCCGCGGCAATATACTCGAGCGCGCGCTCGAGCCAGTACGCCGACACCTCTCCTGCGCTCAGGGCGTGTCCGCGGGCGCGCTCCGCTAAACGCCTGGCGTCGGGGCCTTCGAGCTGATGCTCGCCGATCAGTTTTCTGATCGAGCCGTAAGTGCCGTCCGCCGCGGGATGGTTGCCGATAAAAAAATTGGCCCCCAATTGAGACGTGGTGAGCTTGAACTCGCCGCCGCGAACCAAGTTGCGCCAACCTACCGGCAAGAGGACCGTCAACAAGCCGGCGCAAAATAGCGCCGAACGGACAGCGCAAGCGGCGCGCGTTCGATGGTCTGTTTGGAAGCACAGCCAGACGGCGATCAAGGGCGCCAGAATCAGTGCGTTTTCGCGCGACAAGCCGAGCAGCCCAAGCAGCGCCCCGGCGCCGAACCATCGTCCCCCATGTTCGGCGTCGACTTTGAAAATTAACCAAAGCAGCAGTGACAGCAGCGCGAGATCGAGAATCGACTTTTCGATCAGACCCTCATAGAAAATCGACGGCGCGTAAATCGCCAGCAGCGCGCCGGCTGCGATGCCGGCGGGTCGAGAAAACAGTTTTTCTCCGACGCAGAAAATAAGCGCGCAAGAAAATGCGCCGAGCGCCACCTGCAACAAGCGCAGGCGCCAGAGATTAGCGCCGTGGAGCCATTCTAGCGAGGCGAGGAAGTACGGATAAAGCGGCGCCTGATAAAAGACGCCTTGGCCGAGCCAGTCTCCCGCCGCGATCCGCTCCGCCCACTCGTAGTAGGTCCTGCCGTCCCCGGCGAGATGGTAAAAGAGCGGGATCGACTCGATCTGAAAAAGATAGACGAGCCGAATGAGCAACGCGGCGGCGAAAATCACCCCAAACCAGAAAGCGGTACTCGCGCGTTCGACGTCGCTCGCCGTCGCCATGGCCGCGCGGCGGCGTTCGGCGCGCGGCTTTTCGGTCAGCCGTGCCGATGATTTATTCATGATGCGGGTTGGGCCAGAGGCGCGCCGCAGCCGAAGCGGCTTGGCTCATGGAAAGCGCGCGAACGGCTTGCTTTTTGGCAGATTATTGCGTTTCAATTAGCGAAACCTTTTCACCGGCCGCGGCGGTTTCGCCGCGCGCGAAGGATGCTCGCCTGTTAGAAAACCCCGGGTTTTCTCGATGGGTTCAGGCGGGAATCCTTACCCTGTAGGTTCATCGATGGCATATAACAGCCTGCAAGATTTCGTTCAAGTTTTGGAACGCAGCGGCGATCTCAAGCGGATCCAACATCCGCTCAGAGCAGAACTTGAAATCACCGAGGTCGCCGATCGCGTCATGAAGTCCGGCGGACCGGCGCTGCTGTTTGAAAATGTCGTCGACAAAAAGATGCCGGTTTTGATCAACGCCTTCGGTTCGATGAAACGCATGGCCTTGGCGCTCGGCGTCGACAACGTCGAGACCGTCGCCGCAGAGATCGCTCGGCTGATTCAGACCCGACCGCCCCGCTCGTTCAAAGAGAAGCTCGCCATCATGAGTGAATTGGTGAAGCTTGCGGGAATCCCTCCCAAGCTGGTCAAGGAAGGCGCCTGCCAAGAAGTCATCGAGCGCGAGCCTGATCTCGGCATCTTGCCGGTGTTGACCTGCTGGCCCGGCGATGCCGGACCGTTCATCACCCTGCCGATGGTTTTCTCCAAAGATCCGCGATCCGGCACGCGCAACGTCGGGCTTTACCGCATGCAGGTTTTTGATCAACGCACCACCGGCATGCATTGGCATTTGCACAAAGTCGGCGCGCGCCATTTCGAGCAGCAAAGAGAAAACTCCGGCCGTCTGCCTTTGGCCGTCTGTCTCGGCGGCGATCCGGCCATGATCTATGCCGCCACCGCGCCCCTGCCGCCGCAGATCGATGAAGTTTTATTCACCGGTTTTCTGCGCAAAAAAGCCGTCGAACTGGTCAAGGCGGTAAGCGTCGACATCGAGGTGCCGGCCAATGCGGACATCGTTATCGAAGGATATGTCGATCCGGCGGAGCCGCTCCGCCGCGAGGGACCGTTTGGCGATCATACCGGATTTTACTCCCTCGCCGACGACTATCCGGTCTTCCATGTCACCTGCATCACGCGCCGGCAGAAGCCGATTTATCCGGCGACCATCGTCGGCCGCCCGCCGATGGAAGACGCCTACCTCGGCAAAGCGACCGAGCGCATCTTCCTGCCGTTGCTGCGGGTCACGCTGCCCGAGATCGTCGATATGAACCTGCCCGTGCACGGCGTGTTTCACAACCTGGCGGTGGTCGCCATCAAAAAAGAATACCCAGCTCACGCGCGCAAGGTCATGCATGCGCTCTGGGGTCTCGGCCAGATGATGTTTACCAAGATCCTCATCATTGTCGATCACGACGTCAACGTGCAGGATCTCGCCGAAGTCACCTGGGTGGTGGGCAACCACATCGATCCGAAGCGCGACGCGGTGTTCGTCGAAGGGCCGGTCGATGTTCTCGATCACGCCGCGCCGCTGCTCGGATATGGCTCGAAAGTCGGCATCGACGCAACGCGCAAATGGCCGAGCGAGGGATTCGAGCGCGACTGGCCGCCTGCCATCGTCATGGACGAAAAGACCAAACAGCGCATTGATTCAATCTGGAGCAAGTTGGGACTATGATCGGCACTCTCGGACAATCGACCATCGCCCATCTAAAGGATAAGATACGTAGCTATGCGAGCCTGGTGCGGTTTTCGCACACGGTCTTCGCCATGCCTTTCGCCATGGCCTCGCTTGCTTTGGCATGGCCCCGCCATCCCGTCAGTCCGCGCGCCCTGCTCTGGATCGTCCTCGCCATGGTCGGGGCGCGCACCGCGGCGATGGCGTTCAACCGCATCGCCGATCGTAAATTCGACGCGCGCAATCCACGCACCCAGAGCTGGGAATTGCCGCGCGGCGCGGTCGGAGTGCCCGAAGCGGTTATTCTAACGGTGCTATCATCGCTGCTGTTCGTCTATGCCGCCCTGCAGCTGAGCTGGCTCTGTTTTCTGTTGTCGCCGCTCGCGCTGCTGATTGTTTTCTTTTACTCGTTGACCAAGCGATTCACCTGGGCGGCGCATTTTTTTCTCGGTCTGGCGCTTTCCATCGCGCCGATTGGCGCCTGGCTTGCGGTCGCCGGAGCGGCGATGACCTGGGCCGAGTTGTTGACTCCTCTATTGCTCGGACTGGCGGTGCTCTTTTGGCTCGCCGGCTTCGACGTCATCTATGCTCTTCAGGACCGTGAATTCGACCGCACTCATGGACTTCATTCGATCCCGGTCCGTTTCGGCATCGAGCGCGCGTTGCGCTTATCGAGCTGTTTTCACGTTGTCACCGTGTTCTTTCTCGGCGCGGTGGGACTCTGCGCGCAAACCGGCGCCGTCTATTGGCTCGGCTTCGCGGCAGTCGCCGGGGTGCTCTTTTGGGAGCATCGGATCATTACCCCAAACGATCTCAGCCGCATTAACAAAGCGTTCTTCGATCTCAACGCCTACGTGAGCATCGGTTATTTTCTCGCCACCGTCGTCGATCGAGCGATCTTCTCCGGCGGCGGGTCTCTCTGATGAAGCTCGCGCTTGCCGCAATCCTGGTCGGCCTCGGCGCCTTTGGCGGTTTTGCCGCCGGCGTGTTGGGATTTGGCGGCGGCGTCTTGATGTTTCCGTTGCTTTATTACGTTCCCCCGCTGTTCGGCATAGCCCCGATGGAGGCGCAAACCGTCGCGGCGACCGTCGCCAGTCAAGTGTTTTTTTCCACTCTGAGCGGCGGCATCGCTCATTTTCGCAGCGGCCGGGTAAAAACCAGACTGGCTTTCACGGCCGGGTCCGTCTCGGCGGCGAGTTCATTTGCCGGCGCGATCGCGTCAAGTTGGGTCTCCGAGCGATTCCTTCTAGTGCTCTTCGGAGCGGTCACCGTGCTAGTCGTGCTGATCATGTTTTTGCCGGCCCCGAACAAGAGCGAAGAAGACAGTTTCGATGAATTGTCCGTGCCCCGCGTACCCCTGTGGTTTTTTTCCTTGCTGAGCGGCGTTGTCATCGGCTTTTTGGGCGCCGGCAACTTCATCTTCGTTCCGGTCCTGATCTATCTCCTCCGCGTACCCACCAGAAGCGCCATTGGCAGCAGCCTGGTCATCGCGATGATGAATACCGCCAGCGGATTTCTCGGCAAACTCGTCAGCGGCCAGCTGCAATGGCTGGAATCCGCCTGCGTGGTCGCCGGAGCACTGCTGGGCGCGCCGGCGGGCGAGCGCGTCCATCGGCTGCTTTCCAGTATCGCCCTGCGCCAGATCTATGCCGCCATGGTAACTTTGATCGCGGTCAGAGTCTGGCTGACGATCTTCGGCTTCGATCGATAAATGGAGTCTACGGCTTCCATGTCGTGCGCTCGAGCGCTAGGGCTAAGGAATTCATTGGTTCGTGGCCGCAAGGCTAAAGCGCGGGTCATGGAAAGCGCGGCTATCCGAAACGAAAGGTCGCATTCAGGCCCTGCACATCAAAATAGGCGCCACTGGCGCGCTGATCGGCGGCGCTATGGCTGAGCCCTCGCAACGGCGCGCGCGCGCCCGACAGCCAAAGAACCCTGCGCCGATCGTGCAGCCCGCCCGCTTGAATTTCTCTTGGCTTCGACAAACGACCTGGTTTGTCCTTACCGCGCTCGCGCTATCGTTTTATTTGCACTTCAATTCCGACAACTTTGCCGATCCGGATAGCTTCTATCATTTTCGCCATGGCGCGCTTTACGCCACCACCGGCCCCTTCGCCGCGGAGTTCCCGTGGGCGCGTTATTCCGTGATCGGCCGCTTGGCCGCGGACATTTGGTACGGCTTCCATATCCTGCTGCTCCCCTTCGCCTGGTTCGGCGATCCGCTAATCGGCATGCGCCTGGCCGGAATGCTCGTGACCGCTGCCTTTCTCGTGGCGGTTTACTGGGTTTGCCGGCTCCTGGAGGTCAAAGCCGCGCCGCTTTGGCCCTTCGTTCTTCTGTTTTCCTCCGCGTTCTTGCTCCATCGTCTCACCATGCTGCGCCCGCACGTCCTTTCTCTGGCGCTGAGCGTTTTGATTTTCGGGCTATTGGCCGCGCGCCGGATCGGCGCGGTTTTTCTCGCCGCATTTGCCGTCGCATGGCTCCATTTGACTCTCTTCTTTGTCCCCCTGGTGGTGCTTGGCGTCTTTGCCGTAGTCAAACTCGTGAGCGAGCGGATCTGGCTCTGGCGTGAAAGCGCCGCGCTCGCCTGCGGCCTCGCTTTAGGCTGGCTGCTGCGGCCCAATCCGTTGGGCGCAGCCGAGATCGTTTACGTTCAGCTGTTTCAATGGACTGTCGAGAAGCTCGCCGGTGCGCCGCTTGAAGTCGGCTCCGAGCTTCGCCCGCTCGCCATCGCTTTCCATAGCAACTACCTGCCCCATATCCTGATATCGTCTTTAGCGCTGTTGTTTTTGCTTTGGCGGATTTTAATTCGTCGCGTCGAGCTTGCAGCCGAGCAACGGACGCTCTGTTACGCCGCCGCCGCTTTATCTCTAGGTTTTTTTTTCTTGGCGCTGCTCTTCGCCCGGCGCGCTTTCGATTTCAGCTCGAGTTTTGCCGTTCTGACGATGGCGCTCATCTTCAGCTATTTTCTCGCCGAGCGAAAATGGCTCGGCTTCGCCTTTTTTGCGCTGTCCGCCTTATTGGCTTTCTACGGACTCTCTCTCCGTGACCGGGTACTGGCCGTTGCCTGGCCCGCCGACCGCGTCTTTACCGCCGCAAGGTGGCTCGAAGCTCATTCCGAGCCCGGGGACATTGTCTTCAACCTGCGCTGGGAGTATTTCGCGGAGCTGTTTTTCTGGAACACCAAAAATCATTACATCGGCGGCATGGATCCGATCTTCCAGTACGCCTTCGATCCGGAGCTTTACCGGGCAGGCTTGGCGGTCGCGGGACACGGATCGGCTGCCATTCTTTGCCCTGGCGGCGCCTGCGGCGAGGCGGACGCCGCGCAGAGCTATGAGATACTCAAGGGGAAATTCAACGCCCGTTACGTCTTTCTATTGAAGCAGCCGGACGCGGTGGTTTTCCTGCGTCTGCTCGCCGACAAGCGCTTCGGGCTGCGCCATCATGACGAGCACAGCGCGGTATTTGAGCTGCGTTAGATTGTGGACTCTGGGCGACGGTTTGCCTTCACGGCTCGAATTGTTATCCTGCGTTTTAGCCAAGACCGTTTACGAGGACCGCCATGAATATTTCAAGGCTCTCATTATTCGTGTTCGGCTTGTTTTTCTCGGCTTGCGCGAGCCTGCAAACCGCGAGCGAGTTCAGCGCCGGCCGGCGCGCGCTCCTGACGGGAAACAATGAAGAGGCTCTCGCTTACTTCCAAAGCACGGCGCAGAAAAACCCCAATTACACCTATGGCGCGGCGTACCCGCAAGGCGTCTGGAGTTATCTTGGCCGGGTGGAGTATGCCACCGGGCGCCTGCCGCAAGCCCGCGAGTCGCTCGAAAAAGCGCTGGCAGCGAATCAGAGTGAGGACATCGCGCGCTTGTACTTGGGCCTGACGCTCGCGCGAAGCGGCGACCGCCAGCGCGGCCTCAAAGAGATCGAAAGCAGTATGCGCGGCATTCACGACTGGCTCGAGTGGGTCACGCAAACCCATCGCTTTTCCTTTGGTCAGTTTTGGGATCCGCGGCGCGAAATCCGCCAGGCGATCCAAACGGATCTGGCCATGATCTCCAGCCGCGAGTTTGATTGGCAGAAATTGATCGCCGAGGGTGAGTGGCTGGGCCGGCAGATGGAAGAAGAAATCGAACGAGCGCGCGCCGACGAAGCTCGCCAGCTCTCTCGCGAGAACGACGGCGGCCAAGGGAGGCCCTGAAGCCGGCGCGACGGCTAGACCACTAGATCATCGAACGGTCATTCTAGCGGCCGTAGAGATGATTGGTATTCTGGACTCGGGTGTTGCGCTGAAAATTGTCTTCGTCATCGACCAGCGCGAGCAGCCGGTCGGTGGCTTCGATGATGCCGTTTCTCTCTTCGACGCCTTTCGTCAGCAAAAACGCCGATCTCCTGAGTTGCGCGCTGATCACCCCGCGGCTGTCCCAGGTATAGTAGTTCTTGTAGCCGTCTTTCATCACCCGATGCGCCAGGGTGATCCCGCTCTTGAGAGTTTCAACCCCCTTGTCATTCTGCCCGAGCCTTAGCTGGGTAAGGCCGAACGATATCCAGGCGATTTCGTCGTCCTTGTTGACGGCCAAGGCGCGCTGGAGAATTTCGTAAGCATCGAAGTAGCGCCCCTTGCGATAGTACGCTCTGCCTAAATAGGTGAGACTGTCGTAGTACTTGGGGTCTTCCTTGACCACCGCTTCCAAAGCCGCGATCGCCACGTCCATGTCGCCGGTGCGGCCGAGCAAAAATTGCGCTTTGCCCTCTTCGTATCTTCCGCCGATGCCAAAGCGGGGCACATAATGGGTGCAACCCAGCGCCACGGCGGCGAGGGCGATCGCGCCGATGAACTTGTTCGCGGCGATTATGAAGGATGGGTTTGGAGTCATACGCAACTCGCGAATTTATGCTATGCGGCGGAAAGATTCCCGCTGCTAATTTCTAACAACAAGCGGCGTCTTACGCAATCGATTGGCAAGCCTTAGCCGGCTCAGGAGCGAGAGCCGTGCCTGGCCCGCTGCTTGGCATTTTTCCTCGAATTGTGCGATCCATTTTATGAACGAGAATAGCTACCATGAGTTCGGTTGGCCGCGCGCACGCCGGCTATGCGGTAATTTTTTTCCTGATCCTTGCAGGTTGCGCACCCCGCATCCTTCAACTCAGCGCCATCGAAGGCCGACCCGGCTCGACCGTGCGCCTCCCGATGGAATACCTGGTGGGCTGGCCGAGAGTCGAAATCGGCGGCGTCATCCTGGATTGGCCGCAGCTAAAACTCCGCTCCGCCGATCCCGGCAGACAGGACATTGCGGGTGAAGATCTGATCTGGATTGAGGACAAAGTTCTCGAGTTCCAGGTACCCGATTTGTCGCCAGGAGAATACACGGTCATCATCCACGACGACAAAGGTCCTCCCGGCGATCCGATCTACGCCTTTCTCGAGACGACCGCCTACCTCGTCTTTCCGCCGGTTTGGCCTTTTGTGCTGCGCTCCAACCAGGCCGAAATGAAGCTGCGAGTGCTCCCTTAGGACGCCGGACTACCCCTCACAAGGCCGAACTGGCCATCCTCCGGTTGATTGACACTGGATCAAGTCAGTGTAAGATTGCCGCTAAAGCCGATCCGATAGAGGAGATTCTATGAAACTTCGCCTCCCCGTCGCGCTGGCCGGAGCGCTCGTTGGCGCCGCTGCATGTTCGTCCGTGCCCCTGCCATCGGTTTCTTGGTTCGGCTCCCCGGCCGCCGTTGATCCCACGGCCGAAGCTCTCTTTGAGGAGGGTAATCGCGCATTAAACGAAAAAAAATATGTCCGCGCGCTCGATAGCTTCTCGAAAATCCGAACCGACCATCCGTTCACGCCCTTGATGACTCAAGTCGAGCTCAAGATCGCCGATGCCTACTACCTCAATCAGCAATACCCCGAAGCGATCAATGCGTTCAAAGAATTTCAATCCATGCACCCGAACAACGAGAACATCCCCTTCGTCGTTTTGCGGCTCGGCCAGGCTCATTTCGATCAATTTACCACCACCGATCGGGATCAAAAAAATACCGAAATCGCCAAAACCTACTTTGAAAGCGTCCTGACCAATTATCCGAAGTCGCCGCAGGCGGCCGAGGCGCGTGACAAGCTTGCCAAAGCCCTCGAGTACCTTGCCGAGCATGAGTTCAATATCGCCCATTTTTATTTGACCCAGGAAAAATACCCTGCGGCGCGGGACCGTTTGGAGGAGATTGTGCGCAAGTACAAGTCGACGCCGACGGCGGTAAAAAGCTTGTTTTATTTGGGTGAGAGCTACCGGCTAGAAAAAAATCCGGCGCGCGCCGCGCTCGCCTACGAAGCGCTGCTGCAGCATTATCCAGAGAGCAAGTTCGCCGCCGAAGCGAGAACCCAGCTGGCAGCTGTCGAGAAGGAAAAGCGCGATCCTTTAGAACTGGTGCTGCGCCGAGACCGCCGGCCCGGCTCCGCTCCAGCGACTGAGGTCAAGGAGGACCCGGCGCTGGCCAGGTTAAAGGAGCACAACCTCATTGCCAAAAAGGAAGTCGTGTATGAGGAACCGGGTGATGAGAAAGGTTTCTTCCGCCGTGTCGCCGATAAGATAAACCCGTTTTCCGGGTCCGACAAAAATAAAGATGAAAAGGACAACGGCAAAGGGCAAGAACAAAAGTCGCCAACGGGTCTGGACATGATTGCCAAGCGCCAGCAGGAGCAAAAACAAGCTAGCAGCGGCTTTTTCTCGTCGCTCTGGCCGTTTGGCGGCAAGCAAACCAAACAAGTGGCGCTAAGCAGCCCGTCAGGCGCTAACACGGTCGTGACCCAAGTAGATGCCTCTTTGAAGGAGAAAGGCATCGACGAGGCTGCCAGACAGAGCGCCAACAATCCTCCGGCAGCCGATCTCCCGAAGCCGGACGCTAAACCGGCTGCAGTTGTCGATACTGCGGCTTTACTGAGTTCGATCGACGGCAAGCTGCAAACCGACGGTAAGAGCGCCGCCGAGCTGCCTCCTCCCCCCGAAGCGGCGGCGGCCTTCCGTGAATATGCTGCCAACCAGGCGGCTATTGCAAAAAGCGCGGGGCAAAAAACGTCGGGGCAAAACCTGCAGACCAGTTCGGTTCTCAGCAGCATCGACCAAAAACTTAAAGCTCAGGGAGTGGAGCCGGCAAACTTTGAACGACCGCCCACTGCCGAAGAGATCAAAGCGGCTGCAGCCAAAAAGCCGCAGGTCAGGAGCGTCGAGCTGGAGCCGAAGCTCGCCCTCGAAAAGGGGCCGCTATTTCTCAACCCAGCCGAAGTGGCATCGCCCGAGAAACCCGGCCAGGTTCAGGGCATGAAGAATGAAACCGGCGAGAGCAAGCCGGAAGCGGCTTCGACCGTGGTCAGCCCGCCCGCGCGGGTGCTGGTAAAGGGGCCGATCGCAACGCCATCCGGCGCCGCCTCCGCCAAACCGGCCGAGTCAAAAATCGCCGGCAGTCAGTCGGACGAGCCCAAGGGCGCCTTCGATCAGATACGCCAGGATTTGGAAAATGTCGGTAAGGCGCTCAACCCGTTCCGCTGGTAACGGCGCCGCCGCGTTAGGCTAAGCGGTCAGAGCCCCGTGCGATGGGAGCTACGAGGCTGGCAGCTGCGCCGCGGCGCGGACTCGGCTCCACGGTTTGAGCGCGTGGACTCTGTCAACGATCACTAGATCTCCCGCATCAACCCCTTGTTCGATCACGACCTCGCTGCCTGCCTCGGCGCCGAGATTCACCCGCTGCCGTACTGCCCTGCCTGCAGAGATCTTATAGACATAATCAATGCCTGCGCTCTTAAACACCGCGCTCCGCGGCACGCGCAGTGTTGGGCCTGCGGCGGTGACGCTGATGAGCGCCGTCGCCGCCATGCCCAAGCGCACTTTCGCCGCGCTGGTCTTTAACTGCACCTCGAGCTCGACGCCGCGCTGATCCGGCGAACGGCCGGAAATCACGCGCGAGACGATCCCCTCGATCCCCTCGCCTATCGAGATAACGGCGCTCATGCCTTCCCGCAGCATGCCGGCCTGCGCGCCGCTGGCGCGACCGACGAATTTAACAAGGTTGCCGCTCGCAATGGTCACGATCGGGCTAGCCGCGGCGACCATCGCGCCTGGTTCGACCCAGCGGCGGCTCACGACTCCCGCGCTGGGGGCGGTGATTTGGCTGAGGCTTTGGATTTTCACTGCCTGCGCCAGCATGGCTTCCCGCTGGCTCAAATGGACACGCGCCAATTCGGTTTCGGCGCCGAGCGTTTGCAGCGCCGCGACGGCGTTTTCCAGTTCGCGCCGGGCGATCAAATCTTGCTTGAACAATTCGCCTCTGTGCGCAGCCGACTGTTGAGCGGCGGCGAGCTGATCTTCTTTCGATCGCAAATCTTCGCGCGCCGATTGCACCGCCGCCTCGAGTTCGGCCTGACGATGAGCGATCTCGTCGGCTTGAATCACGGCGATGAGCGCGCCGGCGCTCACCGAGTCGCCCTTCTTGACGCGCAGATCGGCGACCCGCCCGGCCAGCGGCGAAACGGCTTGCATTTCGTTGACCGGCATGAGCACGCCCGTGACATGAATCTTTTCCTCAAAATCATATGTCCGCACCGGCGCCACCTGGACCGCCAGCTCTTGCTCCCCAGCCCACCAGCCGGGCATACGCTCGCCGAAGGCCAGCCACACGATCAAACCGGTCAGGCCGATCATCAACGAAAGTTCCCAGCGAAAGGCCGTCATGCTACATCAAGAGTTCGCTCCGGGTAAAACCACGGAGTAATTCATGTACCGTTTGCGAGCTTTGTCCTCTCTGTGTTGATTTCTTTTCCGGTTCCAGTGTCAAAGACTCCCTGCTTGGCAGTGCCCGGTTTCACCCAAAGACTCGAGCCGAAAACGATCGGGCTACCGCCCGACTGGACGGTAGCCCGATGGTTCTAAGCTTTCCGGCGCGCCGCAAGCTCTAGCGTGACTTGGCGGCGTCCGGCGCGTGCTTTTCTGCGCTGTCGGCTGTGGCAACCTTGCCGCGCAATTTTCCCGGCAAGGCGGTCACCAGCTCGACACATTTTTCCAAATACAAGTAGACAACCGGGGTAATATACAGGGTCAGGATCTGCGACACCGCCAACCCGCCGACGATTGCGATACCCAGCGGTTGGCGCGCCTCGGCGCCGGCTCCCCAGCCGATTGCGATCGGCACCGCGCCGACGATCGCTGCCATCGTGGTCATCATGATCGGCCGGAAGCGCACGAGCGCGCCCTCATAGATCGCCTGCGCCGGCGTCTTGCCGTCATTGCGCTGCCCCTCGAGGGCGAAATCGATCATCATGATGGCGTTTTTTTTGACGATGCCGATCAGCATGATGAGTCCGACAAAGGCGTAGATGCTGAGGTCCATGTTCCACCAGTAGAGCGCGATCAGCGCGCCCAATCCGGCCGACGGCAGGCCGGAGAGAATCGTCAAGGGGTGGATGAAGCTTTCGTAAAGGATGCCAAGAACCAGATAGACGACAAATACCGCCAGCGCCAGCAACAGCCACAGACTCTTGATCGACGATTGAAACTCCTGGGCGGTGCCTTGAAAGCTGGTCGAAATCGTTCCCGGCAACGTGTCGCGCGCCAGCCTATTGACGGTATCGACCACATCGCCAAGCGCGACCCCCTCGCGCAAATTGAATGAAATCGTCACTGACGGCAGCTGGCCGGAATGGTTCACCGACATCGGCCCGGCGCCGTACTTGATGGTGGCGACCGAGCCGAGCGGAATCATCGGCTGCGCCGCAGCGGCTTGACCGGTGGTCGAGCGGAGGTAAAGCATCGACAAAGCCGATGGGTCGTTCTGGAACTTGGGATCCAGCTCGAGGATGACTTCATACTGGTTATTGGGCGTGCTGATGGTCGTGATGCGCCGCGAGGCGTAAGCGTTTTGAAACGCCTCTTCGACCATCCGCTGCGAGATGCCTTGGGCGGTAATGCCCATCGTGGCGGCCTTGTCGCGGTCGAAAACCACGGATAATTGCGGGTTATTGAGCTGAAGATCGCTGCCGACATCGCGCAGATCCGGCAGGGCGCGCATCCTTTCCTCAAAGAGGTACGCGTGTCTGTACAATTCGGCGGAGTCCGGGCTCTGCAGCGTAAACTGATAAAGACTACGCGTCAGCCGTCCGCCAATGCGAATCACGGGCGGGTTTTGCAGCGACACGCGCAAACCGGCTACCCGATTGAGCTTGGGCCTGAGGTCGCGGATAATCTCATCGGCCGTCGGCGCGCGACACGATTTGCCGAACCATCCTTCGGCGCACACCGACGCCGGCCGCTCCGAGCGCGGTTTGAGCTTTAAAAAAACCCGCCCCGAATTTCCCGTCACGCTGGCGCCGCCGACGCCGACGCTTGAAAAATAAGACTCTACGCTCGGGTCCTTGTCGACGATGGCCACGATTTGCTGCTGAAAACGCACCATTTGATCGTAAGAAGCGCCCTGTGTGCCTTCGGTATTGATGATGATCTGGCCGATGTCCTCGCTCGGAATAAAGCCCTTCGGCACCAGGCCAAACATGTGGATCGTCGCCAACAAAACCAAAACGGACGCCACCATCGTGGTGACATGGTGCTTCATGACCCACTTGAGGGAAACCTCGTAGGCCCAATACATCGCGTCGAGACCGCGGCCGAGCGCGCGGTAAAACCAGCCATGCTTTTCTTCCGACGGCGGTCTTAAGTAGCGGCTGCACAACATGGGCGTAAGGCTGAGAGAGATAAAACCGGAAACCAAGATCGCGACGCAAATCGTCACTGCAAACTCGCGCAGCAGGCGTCCGAGCATGCCACTCATAAAGAGGATGGGGATAAACGCCGCCACCAGCGAAATCGTCATCGAGACGATCGTAAAGCCGATCTCCTTGGCGCCTTTCAGCGCCGCCTCAAATGGCCTTTCGCCGTGCTCCATGTGACGCACGATATTTTCCAAGACCACGATAGCGTCGTCGACGACAAACCCGACCGCCAGAGTGAGCGCCATCAACGACAAATTGTTCAGGCTGAAGTTGAGCAGATACATGACCGCGAAGGTGCCGATGATCGACATCGGCAGCGCCAAGCTTGGAATGACGGTCGCGGAGACGTTGCGCAGAAACAGAAAAATCACTAACACGACCAAAAAGATCGTTCCGATTAAAGTTAATTGGACGTCGTGCACCGATTCGCGGATCGATTGGGTTCGATCGAAAAAGACTTCCAAGTTGATGGATTGGGGAATCTGCGCGCGCAGGCTGGGGATCAACGCCTTGGCCGCGTCGACCACTTCGACCACATTGGCGCCCGGCTGGCGCTGCACGCCGAGAATCACCGCCCGCTTGCCCTTGAACCAGCTCGCCACTCTTTTGTTCTCGACGCTGTCGATGGCATTACCGAGGTCCTGAATCCGTACCGGCGCGCCATTGCGATAAGTAACGACCAACGACTGGTAAGCCGCGGCATTGAGGAGCTGTCCGTCGGCTACGATCGTATAGGCGCGCGTTGGCGCATCGAGAATGCCGACCGGCAGATCGACGTTGCCGCGCTGCACCGCGTTCACCACGTCCTCGATGCCGACCTGGCGCGCCGCCAACTTGTTGGGATCGAGCTGAATGCGCACGGCGTATTTTTGCGACCCGAAGACGTCCACCTGGGCGACCCCGTTCACCATCGAGAAACGCTGCGCCAGGATCGTCTGGGCGTAGTCGTCGACCGTAGAAAGCGGCAGCGTGTCGGAGGTGAGCGCCAGCAGCAAGATCGAGTTGTTCGCCGGGTTGACCTTGCGGTAGGACGGCGGGCTCGGCATGCTGTTCGGCAGATCGCGCGCGGCGCGCGCGATCTGCGATTGCACGTCCTGAGCGGCCGCGTCGATGTCCCGGCTCAGATTGAATTGCAAGGTGATCTGTGTGCGGCCGAGTGTGCTCACCGAATTCATCGAGTCCAGACCGGCGATGGCGGAAAACTGCTTTTCCAGCGGCGTCGCGACCGTCGCTGCCATGGTATCCGCGCTGGCCCCGGGCAGGTTGGTGGTGACCGTGATGGTCGGAAAATCCACCGTCGGTAAATCGCTTACCGGCAGCGCCTTGTAGCCCATGACGCCGAACATCAGAATACCGACCATGACTAGCGTGGTGGTGACCGGCCGGCGGATGAAGAGTTCCGACATGTTCACGAGGCACCTCGACCTTCGCTCTTGCTACCCGCTTCCGTGTTGCTTTTGCCTTTCCCTTCGCCGCGCCGCCCTCTGCGCTGTTCGCTCGTGCCCTCTTCGGCGCCTTTGGTCCTTTCTCTCGCCTCGCCTTCGCCGCGTCCGACCACCGGCCGCCGTTCGCCGCCCACCTCCGCCGTAGCTTTCCCGCCCTCCGTGCCCGCGCCATCGGCCTTGTTTTTTCTCCGCCCGCCGCCTCTTTCGCCCCTGGTGTCCTCGGCGACTTTGGTAGGATCCTTGATTTCTATTCTTGACCCCTCGCCGAGCAAGAACTGCCCTTCCCGCACCACCTGTTCCCCCGCGGCGAGCCCCTTGGCGATAATCGCCTCCCCCTCCGTCGTCCGATTGATCAATACCGGCCGAACCTCGACGCGGCGATCTTCTTTGACGACAAAAACGTGTTGTCCGTCTTGGCCGACCTGCACCGCTTCCGCGGGCACGACGATGGCGTCCGGCTCGGTGGTTAGGATTACGGCGACGTTGACAAACTGCCCCGGCCACAAGCGCCTCTCCTTGTTGGCGAATGCCGCCTTTAAGCGAATGGTTCCCGTGGCGCGGTCTACCGCATTGTCGACGAACTCGAGTTTCCCCCGTTCCGGCCGCCCTTCATCGGAAGGAAAACTGGCATCCACTTGAAGCTGCCCCTTAGCCATATGGCGGCGCAAATCCGCCAGGTTGTTTTCCGGCACCGAGAAAGTCACGTAGATCGGATTGATCTGATTGATGACCACCAGCGGCGCGCCGTCGTTGACCCGCACGAGGTTGCCTTCGTGCACTAAAAGCGCGCCGACACGGCCGTCGATGGGCGAGTATATGTAGCAGTAGCTCAGCTGAACTTTGGCATTCTCGACCGCCGCCCGATCCGCTTCGACCACCGCCTCCGCCGCATCCGCGTTGGTCTTGATCTGGTCGTACTGCTCGCGTGAAACGTACTGCTTTTCGACCAGTTCGGCGTAGCGCTTCACCTGTTCGCGCCAATTCTTTAGCTGCGCGGCATCGCGCGCCAGATTGGCCTGCGCCTGTTTGAGCGCCGCCTCCAGCGGACGCGGATCGATGGTTAAAAGCAGCTGGCCTTTCTTGACGTCGTCGCCTTCTTTGAAATGCGCCTGCTGCAGCACGCCGGTTACCTGGCTTTTTACCGCTACAGAATTGTACGCCTCGACATTGCCCACAGCCCGGAGCTGGACTGGCACGGACTTTTGTACCGCGGTGGCAACAATAACCGGTACCGCTTCACCACCCCGGCCGCGGCCGCGGCCTTGACCGCCGCCGGCCCGACCTTGGCCCCGCCCGCCGCGGTCCGAGCTTTCCTGTAATTGGGTGCTGGAGTCGCTCTTGTTAAGCGACCAGGATTGATACTGTTGAAATCCGGCGAAAGCGCCTACCACGATCAAAAAAGCGATGATCCACAGAGAGCGCTTCATAGGGCGTAAAGACCCCTTTCCAACTCGGCCCCTTATCTAATCGACCCCGGCTTCAATACTCCGATCCGGGTATCGCCCATCGCCCGTGCCAACTGGGCATCGGCGATCTTATACTCGTAAACTGTGCGTATATAGGTTGTTTGCGCATCTGTGTAAAGGGTCTCCGCATCGGTTACTTCGATGATCGAACCGACCCCGACTTGGTAACGCCCCTGCGCCAAATCGAGGTTTTCCTTGGCGGCCCGAGCCGCCGCTTCACTCGCCTTGATGCGCTCCTGCGTTTCGACCACTCTAAGGTAACTCTGCTCTACCTCCAACGCAATCTGCTGGCGGCGCTCTTCTTCGTCCGCTTTAAGCCGGTAGTAATTGTGCAACGTTTCCTCAACTCGGTTCGTCGTGCGAAAGCCATCGAAAATGGGAATGTTCAGATTCAAGCCCACCGACCAGGTAGGCCGCAGCGGAAAAGTATTTTTCTGATCGGGATCGTTGCTGACGTGTCGTCGCCCCCACGAGGCGTCGAAGTTGAGTTCCGGCAAATGGTTGCGCCGCGCTACGGCAATGAGCTGATCCGACGCGCGTCGTTGCGCTTCAAAGCTCTTCAGTTCCGTACGCGCTTCATAAGCGGCGTTGCGCGCAGCCGCTAGATTAAAAGAAAGGTCCACCTCCGGTGAGTCTTCCGCAACGGGCTGTTCCGTCAGCCGCGGCAAGCCCATGGCGTTGCGCAAGGTCACCCATGCCACTTTGACCCCGTTTTCGGCGGCAATCAGGTCCGCTTGTGCCGTAAACAGGTTCGCCTCCGCTCTGGCGACATCGATCTTTGCCCGCGTGCCCACCTCGAAGAATCCGCGCGCCTGGCGCACCAGCAGCTCTCGGCTGCGCACCGTATCCTGGCGGACTTTGACGAGCGCCTGCGAGCCTAAGTAGACATAATATGCCTGTTTGATCGCGAGGATGAGGTCCTGACTGGTGGTCGCATAATTGTATTGCTCCGCCGCCAACACTTCCCGAGCCGACTGAACGTTGCCCTCGCGGCGCCCGAAGTTGTAAAGAGTCATCGAAAAATTGGCCAGGCTGGAATACGACTCAAACGCGCTTTCATCGGCAATGGTGCTGGTCTGGCTGGTGCGATACTGATTGCTCCAGTTGAGCGTTGGATAGTAACTCGACATTTGTTGCCCTAGGACTGCTTGCTGTGAGGAGACTCGCTCGTTGGCGGACCTTATTCGGGGGTGGTTTTCCAAACCGATCCGCACCGCGTCATTGATTGTCAGGGTCTGGCCGGTAGGTGACACTGCGCTCGGTGTCCCCGGCGCCGCCTGGACCTGCATCTGAATCTCGGCGGCTGGCGTCGCAATCACATCGCCCAGCAACAAGCACCCGAAGACTCGACAGACCGAGATAACCTTCCATAGGGTCATACAGTTCCCCCTAACCACGCGTGGCGAATATAGTGGTTTTGCTAGGTTAAAGCAAAAACGCGAAGAAGTCCCGGGAGCGAATAGTAATCACGGCAGGATAGCGAAAATTCTGAGCGGCGCGCCGCTGCCGCCTTGGATCTTCATGGGGATGGCATAGACCGTGGCCCCCTTGTTTGGCACCCGCTCCAGCGCAGCTACGTTCTCGAAGACGGCCACATTCGCCGCCCCCAGAACCTGGTGCGCCGGAAAGTCTTTTGACGGGCCAGGGTCGATGCTCGGCGTATCGATGCCCACGGCCTTGACGGCCCGTTGGCTGACCAGAAAGGTCGCCGCTTCCTTGGACAGGCCGGGGAAATGCAGATCGCTGCTATTGCCCGGCTCATCCGTGCCGAAATAGCGCTTGCGATCGCCCCAGAACTTTCCCCAACCGGAGCGAACCAGGACGATCGATGCGCGCGCTATTCGGCCATACGACTGCTCCCAGTTGCGGATGTCGCTCACCTGCAAGGTATAGTCGGGATTTTTTTGCGCTTGGCGGCCTACGTCGATCACTACTGCAGGGCCAATCAGCCGCGAAAGCGGAATTTTTTCGGTGGTCCATTTTCCTTCCGCGAAATGGAACGGCGCGTCCAGATGCGTGCCGACGTGTTCCGAGCCGCCGTAGTTGTAGGAGGAGTACCAGTAACCTGCCGCCGTGCGTCCTTCGGCGACCTTTTCAAGAAAGAACGGTTTCGCCGTCGGCCAGTGATGCGTCTCGGCGCTAAAGGGGTAAGTCAGATCGACAACTTTCTTGTCATCGATCGCCGCGGCAGAAAATGCGCTCGTTAGAAAAAACAGCAATGCGGCCGTGGTTTTCATGGATAAACCTCCAGACATGCAGCGTAGTGGATTTCCAACAGCAGTCGCCTCGGAGATAACGGTGCGGTTTGAATGGGCCGTAAACAGAGCCGCGGAAAGATTTCTCGCATCCGCTCGAAATGACCGCGAATAAAAGCCCTCCTCCCGAACGAGGTGAGCGATCTTTCCGAAATGAACCACTGCCGCCTAGGAGATTGCGGAGACGAGTGGCCTAATCGGCTTACCGGTTCTGACGCAGCTCTTCGAGCTGGCGGCGCGCTGCAGTGAAGTTCGGATTGATTTTGAGCGCCGTTGCGAACTCCTCTTCGGCCTCGGCGCGGCGGCCGGCTGCCGCCAGCGCTCGCCCGAATTCGTAATGAGCGACATCGTCGTCCGGGCAGAGTTTCAGTCCCTCGCGGTAAAGCGCAATCGCCTCATCGCTGTTGGCGGCGAGCTGCGCCTTGTCAAAATATTCGAGGAAAGCGCGGTTGCAATCCTGCTGCTGGCGCGCCTGCAACTGTTTGCCCGCCATGAGCGCGTCGATTTCCTTGCGCTGGCGCGCGATTTCTTCGTTTTGCTGGCGAATCTGCTCGGCCTGCCGCTCCAGCGCTTCCGACATGCAGCCGGAAATGAAGCAAGCCGCAGCCATCCAGACGAAAACTCCCGTGATTTTCTTGTCGATATTCATGCGCCATTTGCGCGGCACAGGTCTAGGTATTTCGACTCTGCGCTCTGCGGTTCGATCCTCCGATTCGGATGCGCTTGGTGGGCGGAGCTCTATTTCTTGTCCGCCAGAGCAAGATAAATCTTTTCCGCTTTGAGGGGCAAGTCTTTGATGCGCACCCCCACCGCATCGTAGATTGCGTTGGCGATCGCGGGAGCGACCGGAATCAGCGCGCTTTCGCCGATTCCTTTCGCGCCGTAAGGACCATTGCGGTCGGGCACTTCGACGGCGATGGATTCGATCATCGCAGGCATGTCTCCCAGCGAAGGCAAAACGTAATCGATCAAGTTAGGATTGATCAATTGGCCGTTGTCATAGGCGATCTCTTCGAACAACGCCTGGCCCATTCCGGTAATGGCCGCGCCGTTGAGCTGCTGGCGACAGCCGAGCGGATTGAGCGCTTTGCCGACATCGACGGCGCTTGCGTACTTGACAAGCTTCAACTTTCCGGTGTCGACATCGACCTCCACTTCAGCCGCGCCGGCGGCGAGAAACCAGAAGGCCGACGTGCTCTTATCGCCGAACTCGTCCTGAGTCGAGGTCTTCACCTGCCCTTCGCCTACCAGCGTGCCGCCTTGCATGCCAAACCGCTTGAACATGACTTGGGCATAATCGAGCTGCGCTTCCGGCAAGCGGATTTTCCCCTCGGCGACAGAAATCTTCTCTTCGGGGACGTTGTATTCTTTGGCCGCAGTTTGTTTTAACTGGCGCAAAATATCCTGCGCCGCCAATTGCACCGCCTTGCCCATGTGGAACGTTGACCGGCTGGACGAGGTCGTCAGATCGTACGGCACCACGTCGGTATCGACACCGAGCACTTGAATCTTTTGCAAAGGAATTCCCAGCTCCTTGCCGGCGATCTGGGCCAGCACCGTCTCTGATCCCTGCCCCATCTCGACCGTCCCCGTATAGATGGACAGGCTCGCATCCTCGTTGAGCTTCACCACCGCGCACGAAATCGAAGGCGTGATGGTCGCCTTGATCATGCAAGCGATGCCCTTGCCGCGGCGCAAACGATCCGCGCTCACGGCGGGCTCTTTAAGCTTTGGCGCCTTGATCCGATCGGTATCCCAGCCGATCGATTTCGCCACTTGATCGATGCACTCTTTCAATCCCACCGCCCTGAGCGTCTCTTCGGTGACGAACTTGTCGCCTTCGTCGTAGCCGTTCTGCTTGCGCAGCTCCACCGGATCGCGGTTGAGCGCGGCGGCGATGATGTCCATTTGCGACTCCACCGCCCAGGCCGATTGCGATACGCCGAAGCCGCGGAACGCCCCCGCCGGCGGCTTGTTGGTGTATATCGAGTAGGAATCGATTTTCAGGTTTGGGATTTTATAAGGGCCGGCGGCGGTATAGCCGGATTTCTTCGCCACTCGCGGGCCAATTTCGGCATAAGCCCCGGTGTCGAGGTGGATTTCGCACTCGCGCGCGATCAGCGTCCCATCCTTTTTGACGCCGGTCTTCATGCGGATCACCGCAGCGTGTTTGGTGATGGTGTAAAAAACTTCTTCGCGCGACAGCACTACGCGCACCGGACCTCCCGCCTTCCGCGCCAATGCCACAGTGATCGGCTCGACTTTGGGATACACCTTGCCGCCGTAGCCGCCGCCAAGATAAGGCACGACGACGCGCACCTTGGATACCGGCACTTTGAAGATATTCGCCAGTTGGGTACGCACGACGAAGGGGTTTTGCGTCGTCGCCCAAACCGTAATCCGCCCGCCCGGCTCCACCGACGCGATGCAAGCGTGGGTTTCGAGAAAGCTGTGCTGCGTTGCCGGCAGCGTGAAGATATCTTCGAAGATGTGATCCGCTTGGGCGAAGCCTTTGTCGATGTCGCCGCGCTTGAGCCTGAAGTGCGTGCAGATGTTTGTGCCGTCAATCGGCTTCAGCTCGGTGAGATCGGCAAAGCCGGATTCCGGAATGCGTACCGTTTCGTGCACGAGGGTGGGGTTGGTTTTGAGCGCGTCCCCGACATTGAGCACCGCCGGCAGCTCTTCATAATCGACGTCGATCAGCTTCAGCGCCGCTTCCGCTATATCAGCGGTCAATGCGGCCACTGCCGCCACCGGATCTCCGACGTGGCGCACTTTCTCGGTCGCGACGATCGTTTGATCCTTGAATACCGGCCCGTAAAACGGCTCGATGCCCTGCTCGTGCAGAATATCCTCCCGCGTCAGGACCGCCACGACGCCGGGAAACTTTTCCGCCTTGGAACCGTCGATGCGCGCGATGCGCGCGTGCGGGTAGGAACTGCGCAAAATTTTTCCGTGCAGCATCCCCGGCACGCTCATGTCCGCGAGATACTGCGCCCGCCCGGTCACTTTGGTCTCATAGTCGAGCCGGCGAAAGGTTTTGCCGATATCCGCTGGTTCCATAATCAACTCGGTAAGGGGTAGTGCTCAGGCGTCAGGAGTTGCCCCTAACCGCTTTACCCTGATCACTTACGTCCTTAATAGCTTGCACAATCTCCTGATAGCAGCCGCAGCGGCAAAAGTTGCCCGCGAGGTAATCTCGAATCTGCTGTTCGGTCGGGCGCGGGCACTCGGCGAGCAGCGCCTTGGCGGTCAGAATAAAGCCCGATGTGCAGTAACCGCATTGCAGCGCGCCAAACTGCATGAACGCCTCTTGCAATGGATGGAGTCTGTCTTTCGCGCTCAAGCCTTCAATGGTCTCGACCGCCGCGCCATCGACATCGACGGCGAGCACCGAACACGCGCTCACCGGCTTGCCGTCGACGAGCAACGTGCAAGCGCCGCAAACCTGGAGATCGCATCCCAGCTTCGCGCCGGTAAGACCGAACTGCTCGCGCACCATTTCGAGCAGCGTCGTCCGGGGCTCGACTTCCGCGCTGCGCGCGCTGCCGTTAACTTTCAGTGCAATTGTTTTTTTCATAAACGGCCGACGTGAAACTGGCCGCCCTTAATCAGCGCAGCAAAAAAGTTGGCGTCCCGTTACTGATGACCGATGACTGATCACTGGTGACTGATCCCCGATCACTTTCTCACACCCGTTGCCCGTTCCCCGGCCCTCACTGCCGCGCGTTTGACCAAAGTCCTCACAATCGCTCGCTTGTACTGCTCCGAGCCGCGCAGGTCGCTCGTCGGACTGCATTCTTGCGAAGCGATGGCGCCGATTTCTTGCGCCAGCTCCTCCGTAACATTCTTCCCCGTGATGGACTCTTCCGCTTTGCGCGCCCGCATCGGCGTCGCGCCGACGCAGCCGAGGACGATCCGCGCGGTTTTGATCGTGTCGGCACGATCATCCAACGTCAGCCGCACGGCCACGCCCGCCGACGGCTTATCGACGACGGAGCTGCTTGAGAAACGAATATACTCGATGCCCGAGCGCGGCGGCAGCGGCGGCAGGACGACTTCCGTGAGAATCTCATCTTCGGCTAAGCTGGTTGTGTAAAAATCGACGAACAGTTCTTCCACCGCGATCACCCGCTGTCCGCCCGGCCCCGCGATGCTCACCTTACCATCGAGCGCGATAAAGATTTGCGCCAGATCAGTAAGCGGTTCGCCGGAAGCCAGATTACCGCCGACGGTGCCCATGTTGCGCACCCGGATGTTGGCAACTTCTCGCTCCGCTTCACAGAGAACCGGGAACTTTTCCTTGACTAACGGCGAAGTCTCGAGCTCCCGGTGGGTTACCAGCGCGCCGATGGCCAAACCCGTCTTGTCGTCGTTACGAATCTCTCTAAGCTCGGTGATCTTTTTGATATTGACTAAAGCCTTGGGCTCGTAAAGCCCCTGTTTCATGAGAATGGTCAAATGTGCGCCGCCGGCGAACACTTTCGCCTCGCCCCCATGCTGTTTGAGCAGCGCGCAGGCCTCGGCGACGGTTGTGGGCTCGAGATAGTCAAAGTTTTTCATCGTTGGTGATTCGGAGAAAATAGTTTTTACTTTGCTTTGGGTCGACAACCAGTAGAGCAAATCCCCCTCTTTCCCCCTTTGCGAAGGAAGGGGGATGAAAGGGGGATTTTCATGTGCTGTGTTGTACCGACGGGTCGATGAATTACTTTGCCGCAGTCAATCTTCATTCCGAGTTCTATCTAGACGTACTTCACCTTGTCCACGCCCGGAATCTCCACTTTCTCAAAGCGCCAGCGCTCTTTCATCGGCGCAGTGGCGTCGAGACCCATGCCGGCGGTCACGCGCGCCTCGGGGCAGGACGGGTCGAGGGTCGAGCAGGCGATGCGCGGGATGATGATCGCATCCTTGTCCGCCTGAAAGCGTGTCGCCATCGCCCAGTCCACCTGCAGCGGATCGAAGGGATCGATATCGTCGTCGACGACGATTACCTGTTTCAAGCCGATCCCCATCGACAACAGCGCCAGAATCACATTGCGCCCTTCGTTCTCGGCGCGTTTTTTAATCGCTACCACGACGTGATGGCGAAAAGTCCCGCCCGGCGTCATGTTGACGCCGCGCACTTCCGGCACGATCTTTTTCACCTCGCGGTAGACCACCGCGGCGTTGCCGTACTCGATCAAGGTGTGATTCTCGGTCACCGGCATGCCGGTAAGCGCCGTTTGCCAAATTGGATTTTTGCGCATCGTGATCGCGGTCACCTTCAACACCGGCGCTTGTTTCGCTTCACTATAGCAGCCTGGATACTCGCCGTACGGCCCGTCGGCGACCCGCTCGCCGGGTAAGGTCACGCCCTCGATCACCACTTCCGCCATAGCGGGCACTTCGACCTCGATCGTTTCGCATTTGACCAGCTTCACCGGGGCGCCCCGCAAACCGCCGGCAACGTAGAACTCGTCGATGCCATAGGGCACCCGGGCCTGCGATGCAACCACGATCGCCGGGTCGACGCCGACCGCCGTGGCCACGGGCAAGCCCTTTTTCTGCTCTTCGGCTTTCAAAATCATCCGGCCCAGATGGTGATCCGCCGGCGCCCACAACGACAGCTTATCTTTGCCCAGCACGAGCATGCGATGAATCGACAGGTTGCGGATCCCGGTGTCAGGATCTTTGCCCACTTGCATGCCGATGGTGACGTATGGACCGCAGTCTTTGCTCGCATGGGTGACGATCGGCAATTTGGTCAAATCGATCTGCTCGCCGGTCCATTTGATTTCCTTGCACGGCCCGGTGGCGACGATCTCGGGCGCGATGCGCTTGTCTTCGAGCGTCAGATAGCGCTCAAGCATTTCGTCCTGCGCCACGCCCAAGCCCAAGGCGACGAGCTTGCGGGTCGCAAACAAACCGCCCAGCACACGCCAGCCGGGATAGTCCTTGACGTTCTCGAACAAGAGCGCCGGGCCATTGACGTCGGAAGTCTTGCGCATGCCGGCGGCGATCTCGTATTTGACGCTGACTTCGTCTTTGATCGTTTTGAGTTGCCCCAGGTCTTCCAGGTGGGCGAGAAAGTTTCTTAGATCGTCGAACATAGAGAACCTCAAAGCTAACTGGAGGGATGGAATACTGGAGTATTGGAGTGGTGAAGGATTGGGCCGGAGATCCGCAACCCATCACTCCAATGCTCCAACACTCCATTACTCCATCTTCCCTTCACTCCATTATTCCATTCTTTCCCACTCCATTATTTCTTTCCTACTCCATTACTCCAATCTTCTGTCCAATCGCAACAACGGCAAAACTTCTTCAATAAATCTTCTTACCTGGCCGGTCTGATCGCGCGCGGTGAAGCGCAGAACCGGCGTGGTAATGCCCATATCAATCCATTGTTGGATCAACCCCGCGCAATCCGCCGGCGGACCGTGCGCAAGCCACACTTTGATCAAACTCTCCGGCGGGTAGCTCGGCCCATAATAATGGTTGAAGTATTCTTTCGCCTGCCCATACGCCTTTTGCCGGTCATCGTGGATATTCACCATGCCGTGGATCGCCACTTCGAATCGCGACAAGTCCTTGCCGATTTGCCGCGCCGTCGCGTCAATCACGCGCCAGCGCTTGCGCATTTCTTCGGCGCTGACGCCCATCGTGATGTAGCCGTCGGCAAGCAAACCCACGCGCCGCATCGCCTGATCGACGATTTTGTCGCCCACCTGCTCCCGATCCGGACTCACGGCGATCCAGATCGGCGGCGGTTTTTGCACCGGCTTCGGCATGATGTTGTAATTTTCCAGGGTGTAATATTTGCCGCGGTGGCTGAACTCCCCTTCGCTCCAGATTTGGCGCAGCAACTCGATGCCCTCGCGCATGCGCCCGACGCGCTCTTCCTTTTTGATGCCGAACGCGCGCAGCTCGGCCTCATGGCCGCCGCCGATGCAGACGCCGAGGAGAGAGCGGCCCTGACAGAGCTGATCGAGCGTCGCCCACTGAATCGCCAGCAAAACCGGATGGCGCACCGGGAAAGAAGCCATGCAGATGGTGCCGAGCCGCGCCGTTTTCGTGTGCGTTGCGATCGCCGACAGCATCGCGATCGATTCCAAGCGCGGCTTATGGATCAAACTGTCCCCGACCCAAATCGAGTCGAACACGCCGGATTCTTCCGCCATGCGCGCGGTTTGAATCATCTCCTCGACGCCGGTCAAGCCGAAGAGCGCGCCGCGGTTGGGCAGACTCAAACCCCATTTCACCGGCAAAGCGCGCATGGGGCTGTGTTAAAAGAACCACTCCGGTGTGTCAAGCGAAATTGCCGCTCTTCGTCATCCCCGCGGAGGCGGGCATCCGGCTTCGCTCTGTTCGCCTGGATTTCCCGGGCACGCGCGAATGACAGCCGAAGCACCGCGTAGGTCTTTTTCGTTTTTCTGTATTTTCTCCCGCATTATTCCAGCTTGACATAAATTGAGATTTGCGCGCATAGCATAGGCGGCCGCACCCGGAGAGCGCGCATCCAGGGCCAAATCCGTCAAAGCGAGGATATTCCGATGCCGAAAGATCTGCGCAGTTACCTCGACGAGCTGTTGGAAAAGCGGCCCAGGGACGTGGTCATCGTCGATCGAGAAGTGGACCCGGTTTACGAAGCTGCCGCCATCGTCGAGCGTTTCGAGCGCGACAACAAATTTCCTTTGGTGTTTTTTAAAAACATCAAGGGATCGAAGATGCCGCTCCTCATGAATCTCGGCGCGACTTACGAAAGGCTGGCGCTCTCGCTCGGCTCGCCGTCGGTGCCGCAGATGGTCAAAGATCTCGCCTATCGCGAACATCATCCGGTGGCGGTGAAAGAGATTGCCGCCAAGGATGCGCCCTGCAAAGAAGTCATTTTGAAGGGCGACCAGGCCGACCTGGATCTATTGCCGGTGCTCACGATCAACGAGGGAGATGCCGGCGCTTACATCAACGCCGCGGCGCTGATCTGCAAAGAGCGCGGCACCAACGCCGTCAACGTCGGTATTTACCGCCATCAAAAACAAGGCAAGCGCCAACTCGGCTTGATGATCAATCCCGCCAACCACGGCAACTACATTCGGGCCGAATACGAGGATCACAATGAAGCGATGGAGGTTGCGCTCGCTATCGGCCATCATCCGGCGCTCAATATGGCCGCGGTGACCAAGCAGGCAGGGGTCGGCTCCGAGATGGAGATCGCTGGCGCGTTTCTCGGCGAGCCGGTCGAAGTCGTCAAAGCCGAAACCGTCAATCTGATGGTGCCGGCGCGCTGCGAGATCGTCATCGAAGGGATCGTGCCGCCGAAAAAACGCCATTACGAAGGACCGTTTGGCGAGTGGCCGCACTACTATTACAAGCAAGGCGATCAGCCGTATATCGAAGTGACCGCCATCACCATGCGGAAAAACCCGATTTACCAGACCATCCACAGCGCCCATTTCGAACACAACATCATCGGCGCCGCGCCGCGACTGGGAAGCCTGCTCAAACGCATTCAGGAAGTCGTGCCGAGCACGACAGCGGTGAACCTGCCGATCTCCGGCGCCGCCAGGTCCCACTGCTACATCTCGGTCAAGAAGCGCGCCGAAGGCGATCCCAAACAGGCCGCTCTGGCGGCCTTCGTCACCGATCCCAACATCAAGCATGTGATTGTCGTCGACGACGACGTCGATGTCTTCAACGAGACGCAGGTGCTGTGGGCCTTGGCGATGCGCTTTCAAGCGGATCGCGATCTGGTGATCATTCCAAACATCATCGGCTCGCATCTAAACCCGACGGCCTACGGCTTCAACCGACTCGAGAAGGGACCGATGGAAACCAAACTCATTTTCGATGCCACCAAACCGCTGCCGCCGTATGACTTTCCCAAAGAGGCCCAGGCTCCGGATGAAGTGCTCAAAAAGATCGATCTCGCGCGCGACACCAGGCCTTACGAGCCGGGCAAAGACGATCGCGCGATCACCGGGAAGAACTAGCCAACTAAATGGGAAAGTTCCAGCGGTTCCAATCGTTCCAGCCGTTCCAGGCGGATTAACTCGTTAGAACGATTGAAACAACTGGAACTTCTGGAACCTTGGAACGATTGGAAAAGCATTCCACCGGTTCATGGTTTGTAAATCAAGATCCCCAGATCCCGCCCCCTGCCCCCTTCCGGGCAAGCGCTGATAGCGACCAGGCAATCCATCTCCGAGCGAAAATCCACCATGTCTCCCTCGGGTCGCGGACGGGTCATCGAGTAACGCATACTGCCGGTTTTGGCGTTGATGACCATGGTTTGGAAGACATTGAGCGGGCTCGGCACGTCTTCTTTGGCGACGCCGTAAGGTTTCAAGACCCTGGCGAGATTTTCCCAGCAGCCGTGCTTGGGGGCAACCACTTTTTTTCTCCCCAGACGCTTCCAGACGGCGCCGTATATTTTGAAAATCTCATCGCCCCACTTTTTGTAAAAAGATGTGCTGCACATGCCCTTTTCCATATCGTGGGTGCCGCGGTAGGTGTCCTTGACGATGGTCTGCATGACGTTGTTGAATTTGGAGATCAGCACGTCTCCGGTGGAAAGATAAATTTTTCCCTGATCCACTTTCGTGCGCGCCTGATCGAAACGTTCTTTGACGTTGCGCAGATTGAACACGGTGTAATCCGCAGTGGAATGGCCCCTCACTCGAATAATCTGGCCTTTCTTGACTACGAAAGTCGCGCCCGTGTTGCTCTTGATGACCGACTCGCTGAGAACTTTCACGACAGCCCCCGTACAAGGAAAGATTTCGCGTAAATTACTGACTGGCTCCGCCAAAAGCAAGGTTGGCCGGCGCCAAATAGTTGATTGACTCTCTGCGGGGCTCATGAATAAATACCAGGCGGGTCGAGCTGGAGTCATGAGCGCTGTTTCCACATCCGCCAGGCAGTCCGCTGCCGCGGTGATTCAGGTCGAAAACGTTTTCAAAAGCTTTCACAGCGCTGGCTCGGACGGGGTGAGCGCGCTGGAAAACATCTGCCTCGACGTCCGCCATGGCGAATTCGTTACCGTCGTTGGTCCGAGCGGTTGCGGCAAGTCGACGCTGATAAAATTGATCGCAGGTCTAGTAGGATTGAGCGCCGGCCGGATCGTTTTCCAGGGCGAAGAGGTGCGCGGCCTGAATACCCAAGTCGGCTATGTGCCGCAGGAAAGCAAACTGTTTCCCTGGCTCACGGTCGAAGACAACGTCGCTTTCGGTCTGGACAGCAAGCCGTACTCTAAAACCGAGCGGGCCGAACGGGTCCAACACTTCATCCGCCTGGCCGGACTTGCCGGCTTTGAAAAGAGCTATCCTGCACAGCTTTCCGGCGGCATGGCCAAACGCGCCTCAATCGTGCGCGCGCTCGCCTATGATCCCACCGTCATTTTGATGGACGAGCCGTTCGGCCCGCTCGATGCGCAGACGCGCATGATCCTGCAAGATGAGCTGTTGAAAATCTGGGAGCGAAAGCGCCAGACCATTATCTTCGTCACCCACGATCTGGTCGAAGCCGTGGCGCTTGCCGACCGCGTCGTGGTCATGACCCATCGACCGGGCAAAATTCGCGACGTCATTGCGGTGCCGATGAGCCGGCCGCGCAACATTTTCGAAATTCACCGCCAAAGCGGCTTCGACGAAGCCTATGGCAGATTGTGGAACATATTTCGCCATGAACTGAACTTGGATCATGCCGGCGCCACAAGCGAATAATACGGCGGTGATGCAGTCTGGCACTAGACAAATCTGGCCTGGGGCAGGATGGGGAACGCGAAACGCGCAACTCGCAACTCTTGTCTGTAAATAAATGAGCACCGACGTTCAATCGCGGGTTCCGACCGTGCCAGCCGTGTCTCGGCCGGCATGGCGCCGGGCATTTACGGTTCACGGTATTCGCTTTGCCGTGGTCGGCGGATTTTTCTTGTTGTGGGAGATCGCTTCGGGCCGTTGGATCGAAGCGTTTCTGATCAGCAGCCCGAGCAAAATTTGGAACGCCTTTTTGAACGCTTTCCTGTCGGGCGATTTGACCACCCACGCGTGGGTCACTTTCCAGGAGATCGGCATCGGTTTTCCGATCGGCGCTTTGACCGGAATTTGGACCGGTTATCTCTTCGGCAGGAGCAAAACCCTTGCCGATGTTTTCGAACCGATCATCATCGCGCTCTACGGCGTGCCGCGCACCGCGCTCGCCCCGCTCTTTATCGTTTGGCTCGGCATCGGCATCTGGTCCAAAGTCGGCGTGGTTTTCATTCTGGTTTTCTTTTTGAATTTCTTTAACACGTATGCCGGCATGAAGCAGCTCGACCAAGAGTTCGTCGATCTCGCCCGTCTGATGGGCGCCAACCGCTGGCGTCTTTCCTTCCGCGTGATTCTGCCCGCCGTATCGCCCTATATCATCACGGGGTTCAAGACTAGCATCCCGTTTTCGGTGATCGGCGCCATCACCGGCGAGTTCATCGCCGCCACCGAGGGTCTCGGTTTCTACATCCGCGCCGCCGCCGGCGTCTTCAAAACCGCCGATGTCTTCGTCGGCATCGCCGTGCTCATGATCATCGTGATCCTCATGAACAAGATCGCCGACATGATTGAGCGGCGGGTGTTGCGCTGGCAAACGCAGACGGAAAGTGTTCGGGTACAGGCTTGAGGAGGTTTTCATGTCGCACAAACTCGGCTTTTTGATCCTGCTATCGCTGCTCGCCGCCGTTTCCAGGAGTCACGCTCAATCGAAAGACGAGATCGTGATGACGACGGCGGTCTCGAATATGGCCTTCTCGGCCCTGTGGGTGGCCGAACAATTGAAATACTTCGAGCAAGAAGGCGTGCGCGTCAAGGTGGCCGTCGCCGGCGGCGGTTCGCAGTGTCAGAATGCGGTGGTCGGCCGCTCGGCCCACTTCTGCGCCTCATCCTCCGAAGGGCTGGTGTTGGCCTATGTGGAAGGCGCGCCGTTGATCGCGGTGCAGGCGCACAACAGCAATTTGACGCTCACGGTCGGCGTCAGCCGAGCGATCGCGGAAAAGGCCAAAGTGACGCGCAAGAGTCCGCTCAACGAAAGGCTCTTGGCGCTGACCCAACTCGGCACCATCGGCGCCACCGGTCCGGGCGCGGTCTCGGAGCAAATTTTTCGTTACCTGATCAACAAAGTTAAACCCGGCGGAGGCGAAAAACTGAAATTCGTTTACCTCGGCGGCAATGACCTGCCTCCGGCCCTGATGAACAACGTCATCGACGCCTTCGCTTTGTCTCCGCCGTCGGTCGAAATCACGGAAGCGGCCGGCAAAGGCTACGCGCTTATTCCGCTGGGTTTGGGCGAGCTGCCCGAATTTACCAACTATCATTTCGAGGTGCTCATGGCGCGCCCCGATTACGCCGAGGCGAATCGCGAAACCACGAGCGCCGTCTCGCGCGCGATTTCCCGCGCCGGAGCGCTCCGCCACAATAAGCCGGCGGAATTCAAAGCGGCCCTGCGGGCGCACCGCTTCTCCAACAAGTCTCGTTTGGATGATCCGGTGTTCGAATTGGCGTACGGCATGGTGGCGCCGGCGATGCCGCGCTGGGGCAACATGAACGCCGAAGGCTGGGCCAAGGTGATCAATTTCGCCGCCGGCGCCGGCATTCTAAAGGACCGCTCCAAAATTCCCGCGGCCACGGAAGGACTGCTCTGGACCAACAAGTTCGTCGGCAAGGCGCCATGAACAATCGGGCCGCCCTCGGGCCTGCGAAACTCCGGCGCGACAGCCGAACTGCTCGCGCCGTGAGTTATTTTTCCCTTGACTTGCAATCCGTTTGAGTTAAATCAGCCTCAAATGTTCGGCATGGGGGGATTGTCATGAACCTTTTCAACCGGCCGCTCGCGCTGGCGCTAGCTGCTATCTTCGGCTTGTTGATCGTCCAACCGCTGCGGGCGCAGCAAAAGGATCTCGCCGAGGTCAATATTCTCACCGCGGTTTCCAATATGGCGTTCTCGGCGGTCTGGGTTGCGGAGCAACTGAAATATTTCGAACAGGAGGGCATCCGCGTCAAGGTGACCTCGGCCGGCGGGGGCGCGCCGTGCCAGTCGGCGGTGGTCGGCCGATCGGCTCACCTGTGCGCATCGAGCTCCGAGGGGTTGGTACTGGCGCAGATCGAGGGCGCGCCGCTGATCGCGATTCAGGCGCACAACCGCAATCTCACCCTCAGCGTCGCCGTGCGCAAAGCAATCGCCGACAAGTTTAAAGTCACGCGCCAGAGTCCGCTTAACGACCGGTTGAAAGTGTTGACCCAACTCGGTCCCATCGGCGCTACCAGCCCGGGCGCCGTGTCCGAGCAAATTTTTAAATTTCTCGTCGCCAAGGTCAAAGGCGATCCGAAGAAACTGAAATTCGTTTATCTCGGCGGCGCTGAGTTGCCGGCCGCATTGATGAACAACGTGATCGACGGCGTTGCCCAATCGCCGCCTTCTCTGGAAGTCACCGAAGCCGCGGGGAAAGGCTACGTTTTGATCCCGCTCGGTCTCGGCGATGTGCCGGAGCTGACCAATTATCCTTACGAAGTACTGATGGCGCGGCCGGACTGGGCGGAACAGAATTCGGCGACCGCCATGGCGGCCGCCCGCGCCATTTCCCGCGGCGCGGCTCTCTATCATATCAACCCGGCGGAGTTTAAAGCCGCGCTGCGCGCGCACCGCTTCTCCAACAAATCGAAGCTCGAAGATAATGTCTTCGATCTGGCTTATTCGATGATCGCGCCGGCCATGCCGCCGTGGGGCAACATGAACGAGGAAGGCTGGAAAAAAGTCATCGACTTCTCCCTTGCGGCCGGCATTGTGAAAGACAGGACGAAGATTCCTTCAGCCAAAGAGGGGATCTTGTGGACCAATAAGTATGTGAAGTGAGATTGTGATGCGGCCGCTTAGCGCGAAAAGAAAACAGCGATCGTCTCAAACTGTCGCCGCCATGGCGCTCGCCGCAACTCTCTGCCTGCCTAACTTCGCAAGCGCGCAGCAGAAGGAGCTGCCGGAGATTACCATGGCAACGGCCGTGGGCAATATGGCATTTTCCGCAGTCTGGGTGGCCGAGCAGTTGCGCTATTTCGAGCAGGAGGGACTGCGCGCAAGAATTACCGTGGCGGGAGGCGGCGCGCCTTGCCAGACCGCGGTCATAGGCCGAAGCGCGAACTTTTGCGCGTCGAGCTCGGAAGGTCTGATCTTGGCGCAGCAGGAAGGCGCATCGCTGATCGCCGTTCAAACCCACAACCGCAACATCACCGTCGGCATCACCGTGCGCAGAGCGATCGCCGACAAGTTCAAGTTGACGCGCAAGAGCCCGCTCAACGAGCGCCTTAAGGTACTCACCCACTTGGGCACCATCGGCGCCACCAGTCCTGGCGCGATCTCGGAGCAGATCTTTAAATATCTCGTCCGCAGGATCGGCGCCGATCCCGGCAAGCTGAAATTCGTCTATCTCGGCGGCAATGAGTTGGTGCCGGCCCTCGCCAACAACGTGATCGACGGCATGGCGCAGTCGCCGCCGCAGGCGGAGAGCTCGGAAGCCGCCGGCAAAGGCTACGTCCTGATCCCGCTGAGCCTGGGAGAAATTCCCGAGATTTCCGAACTGCACTACCTGGTCTTGATGAGTCGGCCGGACTGGGCCGAACAGAACCCCGCCTTGGTGAGCGCCGCTGCGCGGGCGATCTCCAGGGGGGCCGCCATCTTTCACACCCAACCGGAGCAAGCCAAGGCCGCTTTGCGCGCGCACCGTTTTTTCGATTCGAAGCGTCTCGATGACGATCTCTTCAATTTGGCGCATTCCATGGTAGTCAAAGCCATTCCGCCGTGGGGCAACATGAACGAGGAAGGCTGGCAGAAAGTCGTCGATTTCTCGGTCGCCGCCGGCATCATCAAGGACAAAAACAAGATACCGCCGGCCCGGGAAGGCGTGTTGTGGACCAATAAGTATGTGAAATAGACGCGCAAGGCGCGCGATTCCAGATTACAAATTACAGATTCCAGATTGCCGACGGCCAAGCTAATTTTGAATCTGGAATTTGAAATTTGAAATTCACTGAGCGCGAAACGCTCAGCGCAAGGCGCGCGATTCCAGATTACAAATTACAGATTCCAGATTGCCGACGGCCAAGCTAATTTTGAATCTGGAATTTGGAATTTGAAATTCGCTGAGCGCGAAACGCTCAGCGCAAGGCGCGCGATTCCAGATTACAAATTACAGATTCCAGATTGCCGACGGCCAAGCTAATTTTGAATCTGGAATTTGAAATTTGAAATT
>Ga0073934_10002386_pt1 | contig 39473 bp, 36 predicted proteins | sample LarsenN4metaG_FD_76834 | JGI IMG/M metagenome (GOLD analysis project Ga0073934, IMG submission 76834) | Hot spring sediment bacterial and archeal communities from British Columbia, Canada, to study Microbial Dark Matter (Phase II) - Larsen... ... | reverse complement strand
TCGGCTCCCTCCCGCGCAAACGCCACATGAAGTTTCCCCGCGACCAGGCGGCGAGCTTCAAGGGCGAGGGTCTGCACTACGAGCACATCATCACGACCGAGGGCTTCGACCGCGCCTATTCGATCATCTACCACCTCAAGCCGCCGACCCTCGTGAAGAAGGTCGAGCTCTACCGCGAGCAGCCCCCAAGGTCGCCGCGCACCTCCCGCTCCGCCACCACCACCTCAAGTCCGCGGCGATGCCCCGCGCCGGCGACCCCTACACCGGCCGCGTGCCGCTGATGTTCAACGCCGACATCACCTGTTCGCGCTGCCGTCCCGCCAAGGTGATGGAGAGCGGCTACGACTTCTACCGCAACGGCCAGAACGACGACGTCATCTTCGTCTGGTCCGGCGGCGGCTGGCTCGAGTCCAACTTCGGCCGCCTCCGCTACAAGCAGGACGACTACATCGTCATCCCGCGCGGCACCATCTACCGCCTCGTGCCCGACGACATCGCGAAGGAGGACTATCTCATCCTCGAGTCGGCGCACCCCGTCCGCCTGCCCGCGCGCTACCTGCACCCCGAGGGCCAGATCCGCCTCGGCGCCCCCTACGGCGAGCGCGACTTCCACGGCCCGACCGAGATCATCGCCGAGGACAAGGACGGCGACTTCGCCATCCTCGTGAAGGACCGCGGCTCCCGCTTCACCCGCAACATCATGGGCGCGCACCCCTTCGACGTCGTGGGCTGGGACGGCTACCTGTATCCGTTCACCTTCAACGCGAACGATTTCGAGCCCATCACCGGCACCTTCCACCTGCCGCCGCCGATCCACCAGACCTTCGAGATCAAGGGTTACGTCATCTGCACCTTCGCGCCGCGCTACCTCGACCTGCACCCCGAGGCCATCAAGGTCCCGTGGGCGCACGACAACACCGAGGCCGACGAGGTGTTGTTCTACGTCCGCGGCAACTTCGGCTCCCGCAAGGGCGTCGAGCCCGGTTCGTTCACGCTGCACCCGCAGGGCATCCCGCACGGCCCGCACCCCGGCACCACGCTCAAGAGCTTCGAGCACAAGCGCACCGAGGAACTCGCCGTCATGTTCGACACGCAGTTCCCGCTCGAGCTGACCGAGCAGGCCCTCGCGATGGACGACCCGAACTACCCGCTCTCGTGGCTGGGGTGAGGCGGCACGAATCCAGAATCCAAGGAATCCAGCAACCAGAATAAGACGGCCCCGGCTTGCTCCTTCTGGATTCAGCATTCTGTATTCCTCGGATTCCCATGCTTCTCGATTTCCAGACTCTCCCCGCCCGCGACGCCTACGCGCTGATGATCGGCGCCATCACCCCGCGGCCCATCGCATGGGTCTCCACCGTCAACGCCGCCGGCCAGACCAACCTCGCCCCCTTTTCCTTCTTCCAGGGCGTCTGCGCCTCGCCGCCCACGCTCCTCTTCAGCGGCGCCAACGACCGCACCGGCAAGAAGAAGGACACCATCCTCAACGTCGAGCAGGTGCCCGAGTTCGTGGTGAACATCGTGCCGCACGCGCTCGCCGGGCCGATGAACCTCACCGCCACGCCCCTGCCGCACGGCGACAGCGAATTCGACAAGTTCGACATCGCCACCGCGCCTTCGCAAAAGGTCCGCCCGCCGCGCGTGGCCGCGGCCCCGGTCGCCTTCGAGTGCACCCTCGACCGCATCGTGCGCGTGGGCGACGGCCCGCTCGGCGCCAACGTCGTCTTCGGCCGCATCGTCTGCGCGCATGTCGACGAGTCCGTCCTCGGACCCGACCGCCAGATCGACCCCGCCAAGCTCGACACCATCGGCCGCATGGGCGGCGATTACTACGTCCGCACCCGCGAACTCTTCACCATCGCCCGCCCCGCCGGCGGCTCCGTCGCCCGGGCTTCATCTGGGTGACAGAAGGACGCAAAGATCGCCAAGAGACTGTCTTCTTTGCTGCCTTTGCGATCTTGGTGTGACAAAATTTTCCCCATGAAAGACATCGTCATCCTCTCCGCCACGCGCACGCCGATCGCCGCCTTCCAGGGCGGCCTCGCCTCCGTCCCCGCCTCGCGCCTCGGCGCCGCTGCCATCAAGGGCGCGCTCGCCCGCGCCGGTGTCGCCCCCGCCGACGTTTCCGACGTGCTCATGGGCAACGTCCTCCAGGCCGGCCAGGGCCAGGCGCCCGCCCGCCAGGCCGCCATCCACGCCGGTCTCCCGCCGTCCGCGCGCGCCGTCACCATCCACAAGGTCTGCGGCTCCGGCCTGCAGGCCGTCATGCAGGCCGCGCACTCGCTCGGCGCCGGCATGGGCTCGCTCTTCGTCGCCGGCGGCATGGAGAGCATGACGCAGGCCCCCTACGTCCTCCCCAAGGCGCGCGACGGCTACCGCATGGGCCACGGCCAGATCATCGACACGATGATCCACGACGGCCTCTGGGATCCCTACAACAACATGCACATGGGCAACTGCGGCGAGAAGTGCGCGGCCCAATACGGCTTCACCCGCGAACAGCAGGACGCCTTCGCCATCGAGTCGTTCAAGCGCGCCAACGCCGCCCAGAAGGACGGCAGGTTCGCCGCCGAGATCACGCCGGTCGAGCTCACCGACGCCAAGGGCAACGTCACCAAGGTCGAGCACGACGAGGGCCCGGCCAAGGTGAAGTATGAGAAGATTCCCACGCTGAAGCCCTCGTTCCAGAAGGACGGCACCATCACGCCCGCCAACGCCTCCTCGATCAACGACGGCGCCGCCGCACTCGTCGTCACCACCGCCGCGCACGCCGCGGCCAAGGGCCTCAAGCCCATTGCGAGGATTGTCGCCTTCGGCGGCCATGCGCAGGACCCCGTCTGGTTCACCACCGCGCCCGTGCCGGCCGCGCAGAGCGCCCTCGCCGCCGCCGGCTGGAAGGTTTCAGACGTCGACCTCTGGGAGGTCAACGAGGCCTTCGCCGTCGTGCCCATGGCCTTCGCCAAGGAACTCGGCGTGCCGCCCGACCGGCTCAACGTCCGCGGCGGCGCCATTGCGCTCGGCCATCCCATCGGCGCCAGCGGCGCGCGCATCCTCGTCACGCTCATCTCCGCGCTGCAGGAACGCGGCCTCAAGCGCGGCGTCGCCGCCATCTGCATCGGCGGCGGCGAAGGCCTCGCCGCGTGCATCGAGCTGGTGTGAGGCTGCGAACATCCTCTCCACCACGGATCGCACGGATGAAGAACGGATATTCCATCGTGTCATTCTGAGCGAAGCGAAGAATCCACAGGCACGCGTGAAGGCATCATCCTGGATTCTTCGCTTCGCTCAGAATGACATTATCCGCTGCATCCGTGCCCATCCGTGAAATCCGTGGCCAAAGAAATTCTCCACTGCGCGGCATGAGCCAGATTCGCAAAACCGCAATTTGCCCTCTGCGCTCGAAGTCCGACCGCGCCTGGGCGGCGCGGCTGATGGCGTCGTCGGAGCCGTGGATCACGCTGCGTCGCACCCTTGCGACGGCCGCCAAGTCGCTGACCAACCCGCAGAAGGAATACCATCTCATCACCCACCGTGGCGAACGGGCGGGCTTCCTCATCCTCGACCTCAACGGACCGCTCGGCGGCTACATCCAGACCATCGCCCTCGCGCCGGAGTTTCGCGGACGCGGCCTGGGCACGGCGGCCTTGCGCTGGGCCGAGCAGCGCATTTTCCGAAAACACCGCAACGTCCTGCTCTGCGTCTCGTCGTTCAACCGCCGCGCGCAGCGCCTCTACCGACGCCTCGGCTACGAGACCGTCGGCCGCCTGCGCGACTACGTCGTCGCCGGCCACGACGAGATTCTCCTCCGCAAGACCCTCGGTCCGATGTCCCGATCCACGTCACGGAGGACACGGAGAACCACAGAGAAAGCCCGGAGGCCGAAAAATCCTCTGTGATCTCCGTGCCGCCTCTTGCCTTCCCTCTGTGTCCCAATTTTTCTCCACTCCATGAGCAAAGTCTTCCCCTCCGCCGAGGCCGCGCTGGCCGGCCTCCTCCATGACAACATGACGGTCGCCGCCGGCGGCTTCGGCCTCTGCGGCATCCCGGAGAATCTCATCCTTGCGCTGCGCGACAGCGGGGTGAAGGGCATCACCATCGTCGGCAACAACGCCGGCGTGGACGACTTCGGCATGGGCCTCCTGCTCAAGACGCGCCAGATCAAGAAGGTCATGGCCTCCTACGTCGGCGAGAACAAGGAGTTCGAGCGCCAGGTGCTCGCCGGCGAGCTCGAACTCGAGCTCATCCCGCAGGGCACCCTGGCCGAGCGCCTCCGCGCCGGCGGCGCGGGCATCCCGGGCTTCTACACGCGCACCGCCTTCGGCACCAAGCTGGCCGAGGGCAAGGAAACGAAGGTCTTCGACGGCAAGGAATACGTGCTCGAACGCGGCATCCGCGCCGAGGTCGCGCTGGTCAAGGCCTGGAAGGGCGACAAGTCCGGCAACCTCGTCTTCCGCAAGACCGCGCGGAACTTCAACCCCATGATCGCCACCTGCGCCGCCGTCTGCGTCGCCGAGGTCGAGGAACTCGTCGAGGTCGGCGCGCTCGACCCCGACCAGATCCACACGCCGGGCATCTACGTGGACCGCATCATCCAGGGCCCGAAATACGAGAAGCGCATCGAGTTCCGCACCGTGCAGGGCGCCGCCGCCTCGAAGAAGGAGACGCCCATCCGCGAGCTCATGGCCAAGCGCGCCGCGCAGGAGCTGCGCGACGGCTACTACGTCAACCTCGGCATCGGCATCCCGACGCTCGTGGCCAACTTCATCCCGACGGGCATGAACGTCACCCTCCAGTCCGAGAACGGCCTGCTCGGCATCGGCCCGTTCCCGCCCGAGGACAAGGTGGACGCCGACCTGATCAACGCCGGCAAGCAGACGATCTCCACCATCCCCGGCTCGGCCTTCTTCTCCAGCGCCGACTCGTTCGCGATGATCCGCGGCGGGCACATCGACCTCTCGATCCTCGGCGCGCTCGAGGTGGCCGACAATGGCGACATCGCGAACTGGATGGTCCCCGGCAAGATGGTGAAGGGCCCCGGCGGCGCGATGGATCTCGTGGCCGGCGTGAAGCGCGTCGTCGCCGTGATGGAGCACTGCGCCAAGGACGGCAGCCCGAAGATCCTCCGGCAGTGCACGCTGCCCATTACCGGCAAGGCCGTGGTGAACCTCATCATCACCGACCTCTGCGTCTTCGAGGTGAAGCCCGGCGGCGGCCTGCGCCTCATCGAGCTGCACCCCGGAACCACCCTCGACGACGTGAAAGCCAAGACCGGTGCCCCGTTCGACGTGGGCCTGAAGTAGTGGTGGAGCGCGTTGACCCCAACGCGCTCTGTGCGTCTTGAGGTCAAGCCGCACCACCCGGCACTTCACCATTGAGGCATCCGGTTTGTCGCACAAGTTGTCATCCCGATGTCCTCACCCTACACCCCGGCCGCGAATCGCTACGAGACCGGGCGCTATGCGCGGTGCGGTCGCTCCGGCCTGATGCTGCCGCGGCTCGCGCTCGGCCTCTGGCACAATTTCGGCCAGGTGGACCCGCTCGACAACCAGCGCGCGATGCTGCGGCGCGCCTTCGACCTGGGCATCACGCACTTCGACCTCGCCAACAACTACGGTCCGCCGCCGGGCAGCGCCGAGGAGAACTTCGGCCGCCTGTTGCGCGAGGATTTCGCCGCGCACCGCGACGAGCTGATCATCGCGACCAAGGCGGGCTACCGCATGTGGCCCGGACCGTATGGCGAGTGGGGCTCGCGCAAATACCTGCTGGCCTCGCTCGACCAGAGCCTGAAGCGCCTGGGGCTGGACTACGTCGACATCTTCTACTCGCACCGACCCGATCCCGACACGCCGTTGGAGGAGACGATGGGTGCCCTCGCCGACGCCGTCCGCAGCGGCCGAGCGCTCTACGCCGGCATCTCGAGCTACGACGCCGCGCGCACGCGCGAGGCCGCCGCGCTGCTGCGGCAGATGGGCGTGCCGCTGCTCATCCACCAGCCGGTCTACAACATGTTCAACCGCTGGGTGGAACCCGACCTGCTGCCCACGCTCAGTGAGCTCGGCATCGGCTGCATCCCGTTCTCCCCGCTCGCCCAGGGCCTGCTGACCAACCGCTACCTCGCCGGCATCCCCGCCGATTCGCGCGCCGGCAAGCCCACGGGTTTCCTGCGCCCCGAGCAGATCAAACCCGAGACCCTGGCCAAGGTGCGGGCGCTCGACGCTCTCGCCCGCGCCCGGGGCTGCACCCTGGCCCAGCTCGCCGTGCTCTGGCTCTGGCGGCGGCCGGAGGTCACCAGCGTGCTCATCGGCGCGAGCCGCGTCGCGCAGATCGACGACCTCCACGGGGCCCTGTCCCAGCCCCCGCTGGCCGCCGGCGAATCGGCCGAGATCGACCGGATTCTCGGTTAAACCGCCTTTCACCGACGGGGAAATGCCTTTCGCCACGCCGCGCTTGCGGCCGGGGCCGGAATTCCGCTTGGCTGCCTGCTTATGAAATTACTCCGACTCCCCCTGCTGGCCGGCGTTCTGGCCGCGGCCGCCGCCGCCCAGAACATCGACATCCCCCCGGTCGACCTGAAGTTCAGCGTTGAGCACATGGACCGCTCCGTGTCACCGGGCGCCGACTTCACCAAATACGCCTGGGGGGCTTGGGCCGCCCGCACCGAGATCCCCGCCAGCAAGCCGCGCTGGGGCTCCGGCGACGCGCTCGGCGAGAACAACTGGCAGCGCATCCGCGGCATCCTGGAGGATGCCGCGAAGAACCCCGGCGCCCCCGGCTCGAACCTCCAGAAGGTGGGCGATTTCTACCTCACCGCGACCGACGAAGCCGCCATCGAGGCCGCCGGGCTCAAGCCCATCGAGCCGTATTTCGCCGACATCGCCGCCGTCAACAGCATGGATGCGCTCGCCGCCTTCCTCGCCAAGGCCCACGCGCGCGGCGCCAACATCTTCTTCGGGGTCTTCCCCTACGCCGACCAGCGCAAGAACGACACGATGCAGATGATCACCGGCCAGGGCGGCCTCAGCCTCCCGACGCGCGACTACTATTTCGACGAGAAATACGCGAAGTTCCTCCCGCAGTTCACCGAGCACATCGCGAAGATGTTCGAGCTGGCCGGCACCGCCCCCGACCAGGCCAAGGCCGACGCCGCCACCGTCCTCAAGCTCGAGACCGAGCTGGCCCGTAACTCGAAGACGCTCACCGAGCTCCGCGACCCGGTGGCGAACTACAACAAGCTCTCCCTCGACGAAGCCGCGGCGCTCATCCCGGTCTTCCCGCTCAAGGCCTACTTCGCTGCCCTGGGCCTGCCCGCCACCGAGACGCACCTCAACGTCGCCCAGCCGAAGTTCTTCGAGGGCCTGAACAAGCTCTTCACCGAGGTTCCCCTCGACGAGTGGAAGGTCTACCTGCGCTGGCGCGTCCTCACCGGCGCCGCCCCCTTCCTGCCCAAGGCCTTTGACCAGGAAAACTTCCGCTTCTTCGGCACCACGCTCAACGGCACGCCCGCGCAGGAGCCGCGCTGGCAGCGCGCCGCCCGCGTGCTCGACAACTCCATCGGCTTCGCCGTCGGCGAGATCTATGTCGCCAAATACTTCCCGCCCGAGGTGAAGGGCAAGCTCGAGGCCATGATCCAGAACATGCGCGACGTCCTGCGCGACCGCATCACCGGCCTCGACTGGATGACCGAGCCCACCAAGCAGAAGGCCCTCGAGAAGCTCGCGAACTTCCGCGTCGTCGTCGGCTACCCCGAGAAATGGCGCGACTACTCCGGCCTCACCATCACGCGCGACGGCTACTTCCGCAACGTGGTCGCCGCCGCCGAGTTCGAGTGGAAGCGCCAGCTCGCCAAGTTCGGCAAGCCCTTCGACAAGGCCGAGTGGCTGCGCACGCCCCAGCAGGTCAACGCCTACTACCAGCCCTCCGCCGGGCAGCTCGTCTTCCTCGCCGGCATCCTCCAGCCCCCGTATTTCGACCCCGCGATGGACGACGCCGTCAACTACGGCGCCATCGTCGCCGTCATCGGCCACGAGATCTCGCACGGCTTCGATGACAAGGGCCGCCTCTACGACGCCAAGGGCAACCTCGCCGACTGGTGGACGAAGGAGGACGCCGAGGCCTTCAAGGCCCGCTCGCTCAAGCTCGTCGCGCAGTTCAACGGCTACCACGCCCTGCCCGACATGGCCATCAACGGCCAGCTCACGCTCGGCGAGAACATCGGCGACCTCGGCGGCGTCTCCATCGCCTACGAGGCGTTCCAACGCTCCCTCCGGGGCAAGGAGCGCAAGCTCATCGACGGCCTCACGCCCGAGCAGCGGTTCTTCATCTCGTGGGCCCAGATGTGGAAGACCAAGACGCGCCCCGACCGCATGAAGTTCCTCCTCCAGGCCGACGTCCACTCGCCCGGCGAGTTCCGCGCCTTCGGTCCGCTGGTCAACCTGCCGGAATTCTTCGAGGCCTTCGGCATCAAGGAAGGCGACCCGATGTGGCGCAAACCCGAGGACCGCGCCAAGATCTGGTGAACCGCTTTTCTGTGGGAGCGTCCTGGCACGCGACCGTCGCGACCAAGTTAGCTCCCACAGCCACGCCCGTCCTTTGTTTGGGCGCGCTTGTCCTCCATAGCCTTGGCGAAGGAGGAGGCTTTTTCCGTGTGCATCCGAAAACGCCCGGGTGTCCATTCTGAGTGAAGGGAGGAATCCAATGGGCTCGGGATGGTGGATCCTTCGCTTCGCTCAGGATGACAATAAGCCCCCAATCCCCGGCTTGACGCCCCTGCGCTCTTCCCCAGCGATGGGCCGCGATTTCCCATGAAAATCCCCGCCGGCCTCACCCGTCTTCTCCTGCCCGGCTTGCTGGCCGCCCTGCCGCTGCACGCCAACATCCCGAAGGAGGCCGCGGCCGCCGTGGATGCCGTCCTCAGGAAATCGGCCGAAACCGCGGCCGCCACCGATGCCGCCGCCGCACCCGATTACGTCCGCCTGGCGAATTTCGCGCGCCTCAAGCGCGACCAGCTGGCCGCGATGCGCACCCGCATCGCCGCCGCCCACGCGGCCGCCCAACAGCTGCGCGCGGCGTTGCGCGGCTCCGGCGACGCCTACAAGACCGAGCTCATTGCGCGCGGCGTGCCCGAGGCGCAGGCCGCCAAGGATGCCAAGTTCTACTTGGCCGACCGTGAAACCCTGATCGAACTCGTCAACCGGCTGGGCGAGCAGGAGGACGCCTTCCATGCCGCCGTGCTCGGGTTGCTCGACCTCGCGCAGGCCGAGTTCGGCCAGTGGTTCGCCACGGCCGCCCCGCGCCTCAAGCCCGACGCACCCGCGCCCGCGCTGCCCTACGGTTTCAAGTTCAAGAATCCCGGGGCCCAGCAGCGCTACCAGGACCTGATGAACCAGGGCATGGCAGCCACGGCGGAGCGCGACCTGCTCGAGGCCGACCTGCGCCAACAGGCCGCCGATGGCGCCCTCAAGCTCGGCTCGCTCACCGTCGAAGACCTCGTTTGCGCCGGCTACCTCAGCCTCGACGGTGAGAACCGGCTGAAGAAGTGATCCGCATGGCCGGCCTGACCATCTGGACCAACCACGATTTCCGGCCGGAGGCGCTCGCGCGCCTGCAGGCCGGCCTCGCTGCCGCCGGCCATCGCCTCCTGTATTCCCCCAAGGCCACGCCCCATGTGCTCGCCGCCGGCCGGGCCGATCCCTTGCTCGCCGAGGCCGACATCGCCTACGGCCAGCCCGTGGTGGAGGATGCCATGCGCCTGCCCCGCCTGCGCTGGGTCGCGCTCAGCTCCGCCGGCTACACCCGCTACGACCGCGACGATTTCCGCGCCGCGCTGCGCGCCCGCGGCGCGGTGGCGACGAACGCCTCGCAGGTCTTCGCCGACCCCTGCGCCCACCACCTGCTGGCGCAGATGCTTGCCCTCGCGCGCAACCTCCCGGCGCAGGTGCTCAACCAGCACGGCCCGCGCGAATGGCGCTACCTCGAGGACCGCTTCACCAACGGCGTGCTCACCGGCCAGTGCTTCCTCCTGCTTGGCTACGGCGCCATCGGCCGGCGGCTGGCCGAGCTGCTGCAACCCTTCGGCGGGCGCATCATCGCCTACCGGCGCAGGCCGACCGGTGACGAGGGCGTGGAGGTCGTCACCGACGCCGGCCTGCCCGCCGCCCTCGCCGTCGCCGACCACGTCTGCAACGTGCTGCCGGATTCCGACGCGACCAAGCGGTTCGTGAACGCCGCGCGCCTCGCGCAGATGAAACCCGGCGCCCGCCTCTACAATGTTGGCCGCGGCGAAACGGTGGACCAGCCCGCACTCATCACCGCGCTGGAGTCGGGCCACGTCGGCGCGGCCTACCTCGACGCGCTCGACCCCGAGCCGCTGCCACCGGACCATCCGCTGTGGGCGGCGAGGAACTGCCACATCACCTGCCACATCGGTGGCGGCACGCGCGACCAGGACGACAAGCTCGCCCGCCACTTCCTCGACAACCTCCGCCGTTTCGAACGCGGCGAGACGCTGGTGGATCGGATTGTATGAGGTAGGGCGCGACCGCTGGGCCCGCGCTACCACTGATCACTGCTTGTAAACCGTGCCGGCCTTCATGACGAAGGTGACGTCCTTCATGGCCTTGATGTCCGCGAGCGGGTCGCCGGCGACGGCGACGAGGTCGGCGAGCTTGCCGGCTTCGACCGTGCCGAGGTCCTTCTCGATGCCGAGGAGTTGCGAGGCGTTGAGCGTCGCGGCCTTGATGGCCTCCATCGGCTTCATGCCGCCCTCGACCATGTAGGCGAATTCCTGCCAGTTGTCGCCGTGCGGGCCGACGCCCATGTCGGTGCCGAAGGCGATCTTCACGCCGCGGGCGTGGGCGCGCTGGAAGGTGGCGAGGATGAGCGGGCCGACCGCGGCGGCCTTGGGCCGCACGATCTCCGGGAAATAGCCGGGCTGCTTCGCCTTGTCGCCGACGAAGCGGCCGGCGTGGATCGTGGGCACATACCAGGTGCCGTGCTTCTTCATCAGGTCCATGGTCTCGTCGCTGAGCCAGGTGCCGTGCTCGATGGAGTCGACGCCGGCGAGCACGGCGCGGCGCGCGCCCTCGTCGCCGTGTGCGTGCACGGCCACCTTCATGCCGTATTCGCGCGCGGTCTCGACGACGGCCTTGAACTCGGCGTCGGTCAGCTGCGGGTTCTGCGGGCTCTTGGCGAGCGAGAGCACGCCACCCGTGCCGGTGACCTTGATGAGGTCGGCGCCTTCCTTGTAGCGCTGGCGGACGGCCTTGCGGGCGTCCTCGGGACTGTTGATCACGCCCTCCTTCGGACCCGGGTCGCCGCGCAGTTCGTCGTTGAGGCCGTTGGTGGGGTCGCCGTGGCCGCCGGTGGTGGCGAGGCTCTTGCCGGCGCTGAAAACCCTGGGTCCCACGATCCAGCCCTTGGCGATGGCGTCGCGGAGGGAGTTGTTGACGTTGTCGGCGGCGCCGAGGTCGCGGACGGTGGTGAAGCCGGCCAGGAGGGTGCGCTTGGCGTAGACGGTCGCGCGCAGGGCGACATCGGCGGGGTTCATGAAGAACCGCTCCGTGTAGCTCGTGGGCGACTGCTCGCCGTTGAGGTGGACGTGCATGTCCATCAGGCCGGGCATCACCGTGGCGTTTTTCAGATCGATGACCGTGTCGCCCGCGGCCGGCGCCGTGAAGCCGTCGGCGATCCCCGTGATGCGGTCGCCTTCGACGACAACCGTCACGTTCTGGCGTGCGGTGTCGGCGCGGCCGTCGATGAGGCGGCCGGCGTGGATGAGGGTCTTGGCTTGGGCGGCGGTGAACAACACCGCAAGTGCCGCAGCCGCAAGGAATCGTGGGGTGGGGGACATCCCTGGTTTATGCGGAATATGCCGGGCTTCGCGCAACCGCGTTTTCGCCGCGGCGGGGGCCGGCCCGAAAGAAAAGGGTGGTTTGAGCGGCTCCTTCCGGCCAGTTTCGTGTCTGGAGAAAATCCGGAATAACCCCGCCCGGTTGATGCTCCCACGCAGCACCCCTCCATGGAATTTCCCGCATTTCTGCGCGCGCCCACCCCGGGCGGCAACGCGCAGGAGAACCCAAAACCAGAACAACAACTCCAATGAACAAATCGACCAGAATGATCATCACTGCGGCCGCCATCGCCGGCCTCTACGCGGGCGCCCTCGCCGTCAAGGCCTCGGCCGCCACCAACGCCGGCACCACCGCCGCTGCGACCGACAAAGCCAAGGACGGCTGTAAAGGCAAAGACGGCTGTAAAGGCAAAGACGGCTGCAAAGGCAAAGACGGCTGCAAAGGCAAGGATGGCTGCAAAGGCAAGGACGGCTGCAAGGGCCACGACTGCAAGGGCAAGAACGAGTGCAAGGGCAAGGGCGGCTGCAAGAGCGGCGACAACGGCTGCGCCGGCAAGAACTCCTGCAAGGGCAAGGGCGGCTGCAACTCGAAGCACGCCCCGAAGAAGGACGCCGAGAAGCCCAAGAGCGCCTGATCCCGGTTCCCGTGCAGCCGGGTCGCCCGCGATCCGGTTGTGACTTTCCAGACTTGAGACCGGGCCGCGCGCCCGGTCTCTTTTTTCCGCCCCTCCATGCCCGCCAACAAATTCAACGGCTACACCGACTACGGCATCGGCATCGGCCTGCGCATCCCGCATTACGACCACATCCTCTCCAAGAAGCCGACCGTCGACTGGTTCGAGATCATCTCTGAGAACTTCATGGTGGACGGCGGCCGCCCGCTCGAAGTGCTCGACCGCATCATGGCGCAATACCGCGTCGTGCAGCACGGCGTCGGCCTCTACTTCGGCTCGGCGGACGGCCCCAACCGCGACCACCTCCGGCGCCTGAAGGCGCTGGTGAAACGCACCAAGACCCCCTGGCTTTCCGACCACCTCTGCTGGGGCAGCGTCGACGGCACCTACTCGCACGACCTGCTGCCGATGCCCTACACCTTTGCCGCCGCGAAGCGCACCGCCGAGAACATCCGCATTGTGCGCGACTACCTCGAGGTGCCCGTCGCCGTCGAGAACGTCAGCTCCTACACCGAGTTCCACGTCTCCGAGATGACCGAGTGGGAATTCCTCAGCGAGGTCGTCGAGCTGGCCGACTGCGGCGTGCTGCTCGACGTGAACAACATCTACGTCTCGTCGAAGAACCACTCGTTCAATCCCTACGACTACCTCGACAACGTCCCGCACCACCGCGTCGCGCAGATGCACATCGCCGGGCACACGAAGTTCGAGAAATACATCCTCGACACGCACGACCATGCGCCGCCCGATCCCGTGTGGAAGCTCTACGCCCACGCCACGCGCCTCTGCGGCGTCACCGCCACGCTCCTCGAGTGGGACGACAAGATCCCGTCCTTCGACGAGGTGCACCAGGAAGCCCTCAAGGCCCATGAGTTCATCGCCCAAGCCCGTGAAGCGAAAATCCCCGCGCCCCGCCCGCCCCTTCGCGCCCGTTGAGGACACGGGCTCCCAGGGCATTCACATCACCTGTCATTCTGAACGCAGCGAAGAATCCACAATGATGTCCGCCAACGGTCGTGCCGCCGGATCCTTCACTCCGTTCAGGATGACACGCTAGCTGATATGGCTGTTAAGTCCAAGGCATCGAAATCCAAACCCTTCGCGCCCGCGCGCGTTGAGTCCGCCGCCGACCTCGCGCACCTCCAGCGCGCGATGTGGAAAATCGTGTCGCTGCGCCTCACGCCGGCCAACCGCACCCCGCGCCGCCCCCCCGACGGCCGCCGCACCGCCGCCCTCGCCGCCCAGGTCGCCAAGCCCAACGACCGCCTCACCTCGCTCGAGCGCCTCGAGATCTACAACCGCATGTATTGGTTCCGGGTGCTCGACAGCCTCTACGACGACTGCCCCGGCCTCCGCGCCGTCCTCGGCGACAAGAAGTTCATGCGCCTGGCCGAGGCCTACCTGGAGAAATACCCCTCGCGCACCTTCACCCTGCGCAATCTCCCCGACCGCATGGCGCGTTTCATCCTCGAGGAGCCGCGCTGGACCGCGCCGCACACCGCCCTCTGCCACGACATCTCCCGCTTCGAATGGGCCCGCATCGAGGTCTGGGACAGCGCCTCGCGCCCGCTCTTCACCACCGACGACCTCCTCGACGCCGATCCGGCCAAGCTGCGGCTCAACCTCCAGCCCTACCTCCAGCTCCTCGATCTCGCGTATCCGGTCGACGACTTCATGATCCAGGTAAAGCAGCGCGAGGCCATGCAACGCGGCGAGGCCAGCAACACCTCGATCCACGCGCCCTCCGTCCGCACCGCGAAAAAAGTCCGCCTGCCGCGCCCGCAGCGCACCTTTGTGGCCGTGCACCGCCTCGACAACGTCACCTATTACAAGCGGCTTGAGCCCGAGGGCTACCGCATCCTCACCGCCATCCGCCGGGGCCGGACCCTCGAGCAGGCCCTCGCCGCCGGCCTGCCGCGCCGCGCCGCGCCGGACCTCGCCGGCCGCGTGCAGGAATGGTTCAGGACCTGGATGTCGCTCGGCTGGTTCTGCCAGCGGGAATAATCATGCGCGCGGGTGCTCTCACCCGGCATGAACCCCCGCGATCTTCTCGCCAAATTCGACGCCCTCGCCGCCCATCTGCAGTCGCCCCTCCTGCTCATCATCCGCCTCTGGTGGGGTTGGTCCTTTGCGCAGAGCGGCTGGGGCAAGTTCGGCCGCATCGATGAAGTGGCCGCTTGGTTTGGCGATACGCTGCACATCCCGTTTCCAAAATTGAACGCGATCATGGCCGCTTCGACTGAGCTCGTGGGCGGCGTGCTGCTGGCGCTCGGGCTGTTCGCGCGGCCCGCCTCGATCCCGCTCGCCGGCACGATGGCCGTGGCCTACCTGACCGCGCACCGGGAGGAGCTGCTGGCCATCTTCAGCGAGACGGACAAGTTCCTCGAGGCCGCGCCCTTCACCTTCCTGCTCGCGTCGGTCATCGTGCTCGCCTTCGGCCCGGGCAAGCTCTCGCTCGACCACCTGCTCCTCGGCCGGAAGCCCGGCACCCCGGCCTGAAGCCGCTCAGGCCTTGCCGCCCGTCAGGTCCTCGTAGGCGTAGAGCACCGATCCGATCAGCAACGGGATGGTGAAGACCACGCCGATGATCAGTCCGATGAGGCCGAGGCAGCCGATGATGGTGCCGAACAGGAAGACGAAGAACACCCGGAACCACTGGCGGGTGACGAGCCTCCGCCCCACCTCCATCGCCGTCCACGGCCCGAGCCCCTTGTCGATCACCAGCACGAAGGTGAAGGCCCAGCTGACGCCGAGATAAAGAACCGGGATGATCCCCAGGAAGATCATGCCGACGGAGGCGCCGCTCAGGTCGGGGGGCTCCTGGCTGCCGGCCATGACGGCCTTGAGGATCTCGAAGAAGAAGGGGCCGAAGAACGGCGCCATCACCGCGAAGATGAGGAGCGCCATGAGCAGGCTGGCCAGCATCAGGGGCACGAAGGCCTTGGAGAAGCCCGCGAAGATGTCGCCCAGCGTGCGCGGCTCCCCGCGCATCTTGCCGAGGTAGTAGTAATAGAGTCCGCCGTAGAACACGCCGTTCAGCAGCAAACCGGCCAGCATGCCCAGCAGGGGGATCAAGCCCGCCGCCATCTGCACGAGCATCATCACGACCGTGGCGCCGACCAGCGGCAGCAGGTTGGCCTTCCACAATTCGAAGCTGCGGCCGAGGCAGCCGAAGACGTCGATCGGGCGCCCTTTCGCGGCCAACGCCTCCGTGATCTCGCCGATGCTGCCCGCGAGCGGGGCGGCCTCCCCGGCCGGCGGGCTCGCGCCGGCGGACGGCTCGGCGGCGGCCGCGGTGCTCGCAGGGGCGCCGAACTCGGGCAACATGCCGACGGTCGTCCATGAGTCCGTGCCGGCGCGCTTGATGCGCGTCTGCGCGTTGGCGCGGTTGGTCGCCATCCATTCGCGCACCTTGTCGGCCGTCACCGGCCCGTATTCCTTCCCGTCGCCTCCGATGATCGTATACATGGTGCCGGCATCATCCGCGCGGCGGGCGGAAGGTCAATCCTGCGGACGCCGCTAAACATCCTAAGACCGGCCGATCAGTATTCGTGGACCAGCGACCTTGGGCGCGCCTCAGAGAGCAACGCGCGCGCCAGCGCGCTGCCCCACCACAAACCCACTTTCGCCACAGCCTCTACAAATCCCCCGACTTCTCCCGGAGGCGGGCCTGCAGGTGGCGCATGGCGCGCTTGTGGCCGGCCTTCGTCGCCTGTTCGGCGCGCCGGTCGGTGCGGCGGTTCTCGTGGGCCAGCTGGCGCGTCTGCCGCACATAGGTCTGCCAGCGTGGCAGCTCGAGCGAGCCGTCGGCCAGCGCCGCCGCCACCGCGCAGCCGGGCTCGACCGTGTGGGAACAGTCGCGGAAACGGCACCGCGCCGCCAGCGCGGCGATGTCGGCGAAGGCTTCGCCCGCCGGCCGGGCCGTTTCCCACGGCTCGAATTCGCGCATGCCCGGCGTGTCGATGACGAGCGCCCCGGACGGCGTGACGATCAGTTCGCGCACCGTCGTGGTGTGGCGGCCCTTGGCGTCGGCCTCGCGCACCTCCTGCGTGGCCTGCACGGCCTCGCCGCACAGCCGGTTGATCAGGGTGGACTTGCCCACGCCCGAGGAGCCGAGGAAGGCCACCGTGCGGCCGGGCTGCAGCCAGGGCGCCAGCGCCTTGAGGCCGCGGCGGGTCTTCGCGCTCACCACGTGGACCGGCGTGCCGTGCGCGATGGCCGCGATCTCCGCGCGCGCCTTCTCCTCGTCCTCCGCCACGTCGGCCTTGTTCAACAGCACGACCGGCTCCGCGCCGCTGGCCGCCGCGGCCGCCAGATAGCGCTCCACGCGCCGCGGGCTGAAATCCGCGTCGAGCGCCGTCACGATGAACACCGTGTCGATGTTGGCGGCGATCACCTGCTCGACCTCCTCCTCGCCGGCGGCCTTGCGTGAGAACTTGGTCCGCCGCGGCAGGACGGCGTGGATGAGGGCGCGGGTGTCGTCGCCCGGTTGCGGGGTGACGGCGACCCAGTCGCCGATGGCGGGCAGATCGGCGGGGGAGCGGGCCTCGTGCCGGAAGCGGCCGGTGCATTCGCCCAGCTTGGCGCCGGATTCGCCGTCCACCTCATAAAAACCCTTCAACTGCAGCGTGACCCGCGCCGGCGCGCGGCCCTCGGCCGCATGCGGGGCGAAGGCGGCGGCCAGGCTGTCCGTCCAGCCGAGTTGGGCGAGCGTCATGGCCGTCACCGCTACGGGCAGGCGGGCCGCGGCGCAATCCCGACTTGCGGCGGCTGCGTCCAAACCGCGCGGCGGTTTGGCCAAAAAACGCACAGCCGCCGCTCCGGCCCGGGCGTATCCTAGGGTTGGTGACCACGATCACTTATCCAGCCGCTCCCCTGTCCCTGCCGCCCCCGGATCCCCGCGCTGCAGTCAGCCTGACCCGTGTGACGCCGCAGCCGGGCGATTGGAAATACCGCACGGTGAGCGGCCGCGGCCTGACGCTGGCGATGGGCCTGTTCGTGGCCGCGCTCCTGCACGTGATCTTCCTCTACGGCTTCAACCGGAAGCCCGTCCGCGTCGCCGCCGTGGTGGACGACACCCCGGTCATCCAGATGGCGATGCCCGATATCATCGAGGAGGAGGAGCCGCCGCCTTCCGACCTCAACGACTTGATGGAGCCGCCCGCCGGTGTCGCGGTGCCCACGCTCGCCGAATACCTCATCGCCGTGCCGGTCGATGCCTTCGTGCAGCCGATGTCGTTCACGCCCCCGGCCAGCGGCGACCTGCTCGGCGCCAAGCTCTCCACCATCCCGATCCACATGGCCCGCGGCACGGGCAAGGTCAGTTCTCTCGGCGAGATCTTCAAGCTCAGCGACCTCGACCGGCAGCCGACCACGGTCTACCAGCCCGCGCCGCCCTATCCCTTCGAGCTGCGTCGCACCGGCGTCGAGGGCACCGTCAACGTCGAGTTCATCGTCGATTCGCGCGGCGACGTCGTGCACGCGCGTGTGCTCAGCTCGACGCATCCGGGCTTCGAGGAGGCGGCGGTGGTCGGCGTGCTGAAGTGGAAATTCCGTCCCGGCATCAAGGCCGGACGCAAGGTCAATTCCCGCATGATGGTGCCGATCAAGTTCACCATCGCGGAGGAGTGACGGCCTCTAGGCCCAATTGTAGTTGAAGCTGACGCTGATCCGCTCCGCCTTCGTGCGGTTGGGCGCGACCTCGTGGCGCAGCCAGCTCTCGAAGAGGATGACATGGCCGGCTTTGGCGGGGTAGGTGATGTGCGGACGGTTGGCCGGGCGGGCGCGGTCGGTTTTCGGCGGCGCGGCCATGAACTTGTCGAGCCGCGGGTCCTCGAACTTCAGGCCCGGGCAGCCGCGCGGCGTCGCCACGTAGTAGGTGCCGCTGATGAACGAGAGCGGGTGCAGGTGCAGGCTGTGCGCGGCGTGCTCCGGCATGATGTTGACCCAGAAGTCCGTCATCCGCACCGCGCGTCCGCGCAGGTCCATGTCGAGCTGCGCCGCGAAACGCCGCACGTGCGCCGTGATCCGGCGCTCCAGCTCCGCGAAGGTGGACGAGAACTTGTGCAGCTCGTTCATCGAGGCGTAGGAGGTGTAGCCGCCGGGGTAGTTTTTCGCCGACCACCGGCGCCCGGCCGCGTCGAACTCGCGCAGCTGCCGGCACTCGGCCGCCAGTTCCGCATTGAAGCGCGCCGCGGCCGCGCCGCGCCGCAGCGGCTCGTGATAGATGAGGGTGGGGAACCAGGCGCGGGTGGGCATCCCGCCAGTCAGGCGCAAAAACGCCCCCGGGCAACGCCGAACACATTCTGTCATTCTGAGCGCAGCGAAGAATCCAGATGTGCGTGCCTGATACGGTGTTCATGGGCATGGATCCTTCACTGCGTTCAGGATGACATGGTTTCGGATGATCCCGTAAAACCGGTGCTTCCCCATCTTTCTATTTGATTCGCCCCGGCCCGCGTGATTCTCAAACCGGTTTCCATCATGAAACACACCCGCTTCATCGCCGCCGCGCTGCTCGTTTTCGCGGTTTCCCTCCGCGCCGATCGCTTCGAGCTGACCGACGGCTCCGTCATCAACGGCCGGCTCGTCTCCGCCGAGGGCGGCAAGTTCAAGGTCGAGACCGCCTTCGCCGGCGTCATCGACATCGCGCAGGACAAGATCAAGTCCTTCGCCACCGACGAGGCGGTCAACGTCGGCCTCTCCGCCGGCAGCGCCGTGCTCGGCCGCGTCGAGTCGTCCGCCGACGGCATCCGCGTCGTGGCCGCCGACGGCCAGATGACCGCCGCCACCGGCAACGTCGCCGCCGTCTGGCGCACCGGCGCCGACAGCCCCGAGGTGCGCCGCCTCAAGGCCGAGGCCGCCGCCCAGGAGCGCAAGTGGCAATACGAGGCCTCCGCCTCCATCACCGGCCGCACCGGCGGCTCCGAGAAGTTCGCCGGGGCCGTCGGCCTCAAGGCCACCCTCGTCAGCCCGAAGGACAAGCTCGTCTTCGCCGGCGCCATCAACCGCGCGCAGGAGAACGGCAACGACACCGCCGACGACTGGAAGGCCGGCGTCGACTACTCCAACAATTTTTCCGGCAAGGTCGTCTGGTTCGCCCGCACCGACCTCGCCAAGGACAAGATCAAGCTGATCGACCTCCGCTCCACCTCCGCCTTCGGCCTCGGCTACAAGCTCGCCAAGTCCGACGCGCGCGACACCGAGCTGCGCCTCGGTCTCAGCTACATCTACGAGACCTACTCGACCGCCGCGCCCGACTTCGATTCCGCCGGCCTCGACGTCTCGCTGCTCAACTCGCAGACCCTCGGCTGGGCCAAGATGAACAACAGCATCGTCTGGACGCCGTCCTTCGACGACTTCGCCAACTACCGCGTGCGCCACGAGTCCTCCTTCGACCTCCCGATCAAGACCGGCGAGTTCTGGAAGCTGCGCATGGGCGTCGTCAACGACTACCAGAGCCAGCCCGCCGCCGGCGTCGAGAAGCTCGACACCACCTACTTCACCGCGCTCATCCTCAACTGGAACTGAGCCGCCCGCGAAGGATCACGGTGTTTTTCACCTCGGATAACACGGATGATCACGGATTATTCGGTGTCTTTGCAGGTCAGCGCGCTGGTCCACCCCGGTTTTGTCCGGGCCCACTTGCCATCCGTAGCCTTGGCGAAGGATGATCCGTGAAATCCGTGGTCAAATTTTGGTGGGTCAGCGCGCTTGCGCGCGCCTCTGCTGCGTGAGCTTCGTGGCTACTCTCTTTTCAGCGCATAGGTCCGCAGGCGCGTGTGCACGGCGCCGTCCGCTCGCAGCTCGCTGGCGTAGAGGTGGAAGTCCGCCACCTTGAACGGCGGGCCCTCGTAGGCCGCGCGCGCCTTCCGCCACCGCTCGAAGGCCGCCAGCCATTTCTTGTCACGCTGCTCCGGCGGCAACGTCACGCGGCCCAGCGTGATGTGCGGATGGAAGTTCGGCATCGGGATGCCGAGGTCCACCGAGAGCAGCGCGTCGTCCACCTGCTGGCGCAACTGGAAGAGCCGCGTGTGCGCCCGGCCCAGGCCCGCCCACAGCACCTTCACCGGTCCGCGCACCGGGAACACCCCGATGCCGCCCACCGGCAAGATGAACGGCTCCACCCGCACGCGCTCCAGCGCCGCCTCGAGGCCCTCGCGCTGCTCCGTCTCGCCGATGAACCGCAGCGTCAGGTGCAACTGCTCGGGCCGCGTCCACGCCACGCCGTCGAGCGGCTCCGCCAGCCCGGCCAACTCCGCCCGCACCGTCTCCGGCACATCGATCGCGACGAACAATCTCATCCCGCGACGCAAACCATCGCCTCACCGATGGCAACCGCAAGCATGTGGATTACGGTTCCTTATCACTGTCAGCTGCAAGGACAGCATCACTAGATTTTGGAAATGGCCGATAAAACAATAGCCGCACCACCAGCTAAACCGGTCAATGTGCCGATCAGGATGCTCCAGCGAATGCGTTGCGCCACTAGGCAAGCTCCAAGAGCAAATGCCGCCAATGTGATGACAAGAAACAGGCCAATGCCTTCTGAAACTATCGAAGTAAACCACTCCATCCCACCGATCCATATCGCCAACCCAAGCAAAGCGCACAAAGCGGCAGCGCCCGATGTCACTGCGTTCTTGCATCGAATTCTTACCCGGGAATCCACGATTTGAAGTAATCTACTCCTTCTTTGTCAGCAGGGGCAGGACCTGGGCGTAGATGAGGGTGGCGGTGGCGTCGGACTTTTCCGCGGTGGGGAAGTCCGCGGTCCAGAGTTTGGCGCCGTCGGCCACGCGGTCGAGCCGGGCCCGCAGCACCTCGGTGCCGGCGTCGTTCCTGGCCACTTCGGCGCTGAGCACGAGCCGCGCGCCGTCGGCCTTGCCGCGCTCGAGGGGGGTGCTGTCGCCGGGCGTGCCGCGCAGCGGCTGGTGGCTGTAGCGGGTGGAGACACCGCGCGTCACGACGAGCCGGCCGAAGAGATCCTGGTAGACCCTGTCGGCATACGCTCCGCCCGCGAAGGCCAGCAGACTCACGTCGGCGTTTTTCCGGCGCGAGGCCTGGGCGGCGCCGACGCGGCGCAGGGCCTCGTCCACCTGCTTGCCGACCTCGAACAGGTCCTGCACGTTGTCCGGATTGGCCCCGGCCGTTCTGCCGGTGCCGGTCACCGCCGGTTTCTCGCGGGCCGTCCGGGCCGCGGGCTTGTCGTTGCCATCGCACTTGCTGAGCAAGACCGGCAGGCCGATGACGATGGTCAGCACCTTGGCCCAGCGCGGCATCCAGCGCCAGAGCTCGATCACCGGCACGAGCCACTTGGGCGGGGGATGACGCTCCTTCTCCGGGCCGCCGGACAGGGGCGGCGGTGCGGGTGAAACGGGCGGCGTGGTGGTGGCGCGCACCGGCTTGGGCCGGGGCTTGGTCTCGGCGGGCTTGTGCAGGCGGTGCGCGCCGCCGGCGAGGAGCCTTTGGGCGAGTTCGCCCAGGGCGGGGGTGGGCTCGCCGCCGGGCACGCGCAGCCACTGCACGTTGAGGAAGGGATCGGGCACGCGCGCGTATGACTCGTCGGTGTCGTCGATGACGACGGGCAGCAGGAAGATGAGGTCGTCGGCCATGTCGAGGGTGCGCTCGACCGCGATGCGCCACTCGCGCCGGAAGTAACCCTCCGGCCGCGCGTTCGATTGCGCGGAGATGATCGGCATGAAGTAGGTGCACTCGCGGATCTGGCGCCGGATCTTCCGGTCCCAGGCTTCGCCGCCGCTCAGCTCGCTCTCGTCATACCACACCTCGAGCCCCTCGGCCTCCAGCGCGTCGCGGAGCCGCCGCACGGCCGCGCGGTCCTCCGAGGCATAGCTCAGGAACACCGATGGCGGCGGGTTGGGGTGGGGGTCCGACATGCGGGCCCCAATCTGGACCCCGCCCCCGCCCTGTCAACCGGGCTGCGGTGGGGTGTGCCTACCGCACCCGCACGACGAGGGTGGCGAGGCGGCTGGGTTCGAGGTCGCGGGTGAAGGCGAGCACGAGGTGCTTGTCGTCGCGCATCACCATGCGCGGGAACCCGCTGGCGCGCGTCGTCTTCGTGGGCGCGAGCATCTCGGGTTCGGTCACGCGGTTGTCCGCGGTCAGCCCGCGCAGGTAGATGCCGCCCTCCTTGCCCTCGCCGGCCCGCTCGAGCCACGACACGAGCAGGGTGCCGTCCTTGAGCAGCACCGCGTCCACGCGGCCCTCGGGTTTGCCGAGGTCGAGCTGCGCGGCCTCGAAGGTCTCGCCGCCATCCACCGAAAGCGCGGCGTGCACCTTCGGCTTGTCATCGGCGGCGGTGAACCACGCGACGCCGTGCCAGCTGCCGTCGGTGACGAGCCGCGGGCCGTTCACCGGGCAGCCGGCGATCTTCCAGCCGTCGCGGTGCAGGCCCTCGGGGCGCGACCAGGCGCGGCCGTTGAAGCGGGAGAGCTTGATGTCGCGGACCTCGTCCGGGTTGCGCCCGCGGTAGGCGGCGAGCACGCCGCCGTCGCGCGTGGGCACGAGGGCGATCTGGCAGCAGTCGCAGACCATGGAATCCACGATCATGTCGGGGCCGTCCTCGCCGAGGAAGCGCGCGCAGAGCATCTGCTTCTCCTCGCCCTTGGCGCGCGCGCGCGCGTCGAGCCAGACCGCCAGCACGCGTCCGCCGGCCAGCGGCTGCAGGGCGGTGAACTCCGTCGCGCCGCTCTCGGCCGAGACGGGCAGGGCGGACGACCAGGTGGCGCCCTGGTCGCGCGACTGGCTCCAGTAGGCGCGGTAGCCCTGCCCGGCGTTCTCGACGAACCACACGGCGGTCATCTTGCCGTCGGCCACGGCCAGCTGGGGGAAGTCGGCCCAGTTCACGAACCAGCCGGCGCCTGTGGCGATGGTGGCCGGCTCGGTCCAGCGCGTGGCGCCGGCGAGGAGGCGGGAGAACTTGAGCGCATGGCCGGCCCCGTCGGGCTCGAGCCAGGTCAGGTAGATCACGCCGCGCTCATCACGCGTGAGCGCGGCGCCCATCGCGCCCGGACCGGCGGGCGAGGCCAGTTCGCGGATTTCGAGGGCGAGGCCCGCCAGCGGGGCGGCCAGCAGCAGCAACAAGGAAAGGTATCGCTTCATCATCGCCCACGGATGGCACGGGTGTCCGCGGTTGGCAAAGACAGAAGATAGGGCCGCTAAAAACAGAAAACCTGGAAACCACGAATGGACACGAAGGAACACGAATGGGGAAATGCCGTGAGCTTGCGCCACTTGGAGATCGACCCGCATGCCCAAGCTCGGCCTGAACATTCGTGTCAATTGGTGTCCATTCGTGGTTAGTGGCATTCCCCTCCGGGTATTCCGCTTGGTTCGGGGTGGAATCACTTTTTCGTCCGCTTTTCCATCGCGCTGGCGAAGGCGAGCGAGGGCCCCCACCAGCCGCGGGCGCGCAACCACTCCGCCCAGCGCGCGGGCCGGAGCAGCGACAGCAGGGCCAGCAGCACCGCGCCGACCGCCACAAAACGCAGCGCGAGCCAGCCGACCGCCTCCCAGGAGCCGCCGGTCGCGCGCAGGATGGCTACCACGACAATGAGCGGCAGCCAGAACTGCCAGCGCGCGAACTCGCCGAGCCGGCGCCAGCCGCGGCGTCCCGGCGCCGCGGCCGCCGACATCGGCTGCAGCTCGCGGTCGAGCACCTCCTGCAGCAGCCTCGGCGGGCGGCGCAGCCGGTGCACGGTGAAGGCGAAGCTGCCCGCCGCGGTGGCGTGGAGCAGCGCCCACAGGCCGACGGCCACGGGCAGGCTCGGGGCGGTGAGCGGGGTGTGTTCGGCCAGCCAGCGCACGACGGTGTCGTAGGAGCGCACGAGGTCGTCGCCGAGCATGAGGTATTGCAGGAAGACACCCTGGGCCGCGGCCCAGGCGCCGACCAGCGCGCCGCCGAGCGTCACGGAGAACACGTTCCATCCGAGCGCCTGCACGGAACCGCCGAAGAGCAGGCCCTGCATGACGATGGCGAGCATCGGCCGCACGCGGCTGCCGGCGGGCGAGAGGGACTTCAGGCCGGCCGAGATGAACGGCACCCAGACGACGCGCCCGGGGCGGCTCATGCCCGTGCCGGCGAGGGTCATCATCGCGGCCTGCACGCTCGACATGGCCATGCCCCGCAGCGGCACCTGCGCGGCGTGCAGGGCGGCCCCGGCCGACATCTCGATGCCGCCCGCCGCGCCGCCGTAGAGCCCGAGCCGGGTCCATTCGCCGTAGTCGGCGCAGATGCCGCGCAGGCGGTCGAGCGTGTCGGGCGCGTTGGCGTCGAGGATCACGTCGAAGGTGCGGCCGAGCTTCCACTCGATCACCTCGGCGAGCCCGCGGCGCACCGCGACAACGATGATCTGCGGCCGCGCGGCCGTGAACGCCGGCCACAACGGCATCAGGCCCTCGCCGCGGGCCTCGAACTTGCCGAACTCGTCAAGCACGAGCAACTGGGCGGGCGCGGCGCGAAGCAGGCCCCCGGCCCACTCGTACAGGCGGCGCTTCGTCTCCTCATCGAACACGTAGGGCGGCTCGATGCGGTCGTCCCGCTTCGCCCAGGGCAGGTCGCCGTCGCGGCCGAGGATGCGCAGGCGGTATTCGGCGGCGCCCTTGTCCGGCGCGGCGCGCGGCCCCGCCACGGCCAGGAGGCCCTCGACGCGCGCGCCGAGGGCGAGGCGGTCGGCCGCCAGCTCCGCGAGCAGGCGGGTCTTGCCGGCGCCGGGATCGCCGGTCACGGCGACGAGGAGGGAGGCGGGGACGGGGGGATTCACAGGAGATGGCGCAGCAGACCGAGGAGCCCGCAGGCGAGGACCAGGTAGACGACGTTCCAGCGGAACCATTGCAAACCGGCAAAGGCGAGCATCGTCACGCCGGCCGCGAACCAGTCGGTTCCGTCGCGGGGGAAAACCACGCCGAGGCCGAACCACACGGCGAGGTTGAGGATGACGCCGACCACGGCGGCGGTGATGGCGGTCAGCACGTGGTTCAGGAGCGTCTGGCCGCGCAGGGCCTCCACGTAGGGCGCGCCGGCGAAGATGAAGAGGAAGCCCGGCACGAAGGTGCACCAGGTGGTCAGCGCCGCGCCGAGGGTGGCGGCCACAAGCGGCGGCCAGGGCGCGGGGGCGGCCCAGGCGCCGAGGAAGCCGACGTATTGCAACACGAGGATGAGCGGACCGGGGGTTGTCTCGGCCAGGGCGAGGCCGTCGAGCATCTGCGCGGCCGACAGCCAGCCATGCGTCTCGACCGCCTGCTGCGCGACGTAGGGCAGCACGGCATAGGCACCGCCGAAGGTGACGAGGGCGGCCTTGGAGAAGAACAGCCCCTGGGCGAAGAGCACATGGTCGCGCCCCAGCAGCAGGCCGGCGAGCGCCACCGGGGCGAGCCAGACGGCCAGCCACAGCCCCGCCGTGCGGAGCGTGCGCGACAGTGGCGGCGGCGGGGAGGCGGTCTCCGCGGGCCCGTCGCGGATGACGGTGGTCGTCCCGTGTTCCCCGCCCCCGCGGGCGGAGAAATGCCGCGGAAAAAACCGCCCGCCGAGGAAGCCGGCCAGCGCGGCGCCCGCGATGAGGAGCGGAAGGGCAACTTCAGGAAAAAGATGCCGGCGAAGGCCGCGGCGGCCACCGCCCACAGGGCGGGCCCGCGCAGCGCCTTGCGGCCGAGGCGGAGCACGGCGAAGGCGACGATGCCGAGCACGGCCGGCTTCAGGCCGGCAAAGATCGCCGCGATCCACGGCACCTGGCCGTGCACCACGTAGACCCACGACACGGCCCAGAGCAGCAACGCCCCCGGCAGCACGAACAGCGTGCCCGCCGCCAGGCCGCCGCGCACACCGTGCAGCAGCCAGCCGGTGTAGATGGAAAGCTGCTGCGCCTCCGGTCCCGGCAGCAGCATGCAGTAGTTCAGGGCGTGCAGGAACCGCGCCTCGCTCACCCACCGCCGTTTCTCGACCAGCTCCTGGTGCATGAGCGCGATCTGGCCCGTCGGCCCGCCGAAGCTCAGCAGTCCGATCTTGGTCCACACCGCGAGGGCCTCGCGGAAGGTCGGGGCGGAAGGTGGCACTTCGGGCATCGCGCCGCCAACAAACACGCCGACCCGGCCGGCGTCCATGGCGAACCGCGTCCGGCGGTCAGGGGTTGCCCGTGGCGGTCGCGGCGCGCAGGAACCTGAGCCGGGGTCCGAAGACGCAGAGCACGAGCCCGCCGATCACGAAGGCGGCGGCCTGCAGCTTCCACGCCGGCAGGGTCTCGCCGAGGTAGAGGGCCGAGCTGACCATGCCGCACACCGGCACGAGCAGGGTGAAGGGCGTGACCGTCGAGGCCGGATAGCGGGCCAGCAGCCAGCTCCAGATGGAATAGGCGACGAGGGTCGAGAGGTAGACCGTGTAGGCGAGGCCGAGCCAAGCGCCCAGTCCCGCGTGCGTCAGCCCCTGCCAGATGGCGGCCGGGCCCTCGAAGGCAAGCGAAGCCAGGCCCATCGGCACCGGCACGACCAGGCCGCCCCAGACGACGAGCGCCAGCGGGTTGACCTTGCCGAGGCGGCGCGACCACACGTTGGCGAAGGCCCACGACACGGCCGCCAGCAGCACGCAGACGAGTCCGGCCACGGTCACGTCGCCGCCCGTGTGCAGTCCGACGACGGCGAATCCCGCGGCCGCCACGATCGCGCCCGCCACCTGGACCGGGCGGACCGTCTCGCCCAGCATCACCACCGAGAGCGCGAGCGAGACAAAAACCTGGAACTGCAGCAGCAGCGAGGCGAGGCCGGCGGGCATCCCGAGCTTCATGCCGACGAACATGAACGCGAACTGCGCCGCGAACATCGTGAAACCGTAGGTCAGCAGCTGCCGCCACGGCAGGTCGGGCTTGGGCACGAAGAAAACCAGCGGCAGCGACACGAAGACGAAGCGCACGGCGCACAACAGCAGCGGCGGCAGGTCCACCAGCGAGAGCTTGATCGCGACGAAGTTCGACCCCCAGATCGCGACGACGACGAGGGCGAGGAGAAGCGGGCGCAAGGGCAGGGCGGCGGGCACGCGCGGGACGGTTGCCGCCGCCGGCGCGTGCGCAACCGGTTATCGCGGCAGATCGGTCCTGCTTTCGGCTAATGCGACCGGCACAGCCGCCGCGACCGGCACAGTGCCCCCGCCACGACGGGGTATCAGGTGGTCTTGAACACGAAAATGTGCCCCTGCTCGGTGCCGACCGCGAGCAGGGCGTCGTCGTGCCGCCAGGCGAACCTGGTCGCCGCGGCGGGCATGCGCACCTCGACCAGCAGCGGGCTCGAGCGCGTCGGGCCCCACAACGCGAACTCGCCGTCGGCCGCGCCGCTCGCGAGCAGGCTGTGCTTGTTCTGAAAAGCCACCGCGCGCACCGGGGCCTGGTGCGGCAGCAGCAGCGGCTCGCGGCCCTCGGGGCCGGGTCCGGAACAGTCCCACACGCAGGCGTCGCGCCCGCCGCCGGTGGCGAGCCACTTCGAGTCGTGGCTGAAGGACAGCTCGCGGAGCTTGGTCTCGTAGCCGCTCATGTGCAGTTCGAGGTCCTCGGCCGGCGCCCAGAGATGCACGGCGTTGTCGTGGCAGCCGGCCACGAGCCAGCGTCCGTCGGGGGACCAGGTCAGCGCGAGCAGCGCGTTGCCGTAGGAATATTCCTTGGCCGGGGCGAAGGTGACGGCGTCGAAGACACGGACCTGGCCGAAACAGGCCGCGGCGACATAGGTCGAGTCGCGCGAGTCAAAGGTCGAGGACCCGATCGCCACCGCGGAAATGGTCTTCGACGCGTCGGGAAAAGTGTGGGCGATTGCGCCGTCGGGCCGGAGCGCGACGAGTTTTTTCCCGGCGGCGGCGAAAAGGCAGGGCGAGTCCTCCGGACGAGCCGCGCTCGACGGCTCACCGGGGACGGTTCGCCCTACCCAGCCGAGGTGCTCGATCCACACCTGGCCGAGTTTCGCTTCGGCGGTCTGTCGGCCGGTCGAGGCGTCCCAGAACCTCACGGCGCCGTCCTGCCCGGCGGTGGCGAGAACTGTAGGAGCGGGTTTATCCCGCGATTCTTCGGGGCGTAAAGCCCCTCCTACAGCCGGCGGCGCCCACGCCAGGCAGTTCGCGCCGTCCGCATGGCCGGAGAGCACGTGCTTCACCGCGCCCATGGTCGCGTCGAAGAGCGTGATGGCGCCGCTCTGCGCCGCGACGGCGAGCAGCGCGCCGTCGGGCGACCACGCGAGATCGATGGCGTAGTCCTCGACTTGTCCGGCCCAGTGCTTGGCGAATTTCACAGCCCGAGGCTTTGGGAAACCGCGGCCAAGGCAAAGCGGGAAATCCGCCTGGCCATGGGGTTTCAGCGTGCTGCAACCAGGACGGATTGCAGGGGCAGGCGCACCTCCACCCGCACGCGCCCGGCCGCGTCCGAAACATCAACCCTCGCATCATCGCCGTAGAGCAGTTCGAGACGGCGGCGGAGGTTGGCGAGGCCGATGCCCACGGCGACATCCTGTTCGCTTTCCCACGACGGCGCCGGCACCCACGTGCCCGTGTTTTCGACCGACAGCCGCACGGTGTCGCTTTCGGTCCCGGCGGTGATGTCCACCCGCAGGGGGACCGGGGAGGTGATGGCGCCGTATTTGATGGCATTCTCGACCAGGGGCTGGACGAGCGCGGCGGGCACCAGCGCGGCGCGCGCGGCATCCGAGGCATCGATGCGCCACGCGAGTCCCAAGGCGGCGTGGTTGATCTGCGCGGCGCGGAGATAGTTCGTCATCGCCCCCAATTCATCGCCCAGGGGGGTGAAATCGGTGCCGTTCCTGAGCGTATAACGCAGGTAGTCCGCGAGGGCCCCGGCGAGCGTGCGGACGCCGGGCGGGTCGCTTTCGGCGCGCTGGACGATGGTGAGCAGCGAGCCGAGCAGGAAATGCGGATTGAGCTGCGCGCGCAGCCGGTGGGATTCCACTTCCCGCTGGTCGGCCTCGTTGCGCGCGGCCCGCAGGACGGAGTCGCGCGACTCCAGCTCCTGCCGGATGGAGAAATAGAGCGCGCTCCACGCCACATAAAGCGCGAGCCGCAGCACGATGGCACCGCGGGCGATGGCGGCCGGCGGCTCGGCGATGTCGAGCAGCCGGCGCAGGATTTCTGCCAGGACGCCGTCGGCCGCGGCGGCCAGGAGACAGCAGCCGGCGATCTTCATGGCGTAATCCGACCAACGGAAGATCGCTGCGGACCAGCGCCGGTAGACGAGCCAGAGACCCAAGGTCAGGCCGAATCCGATGGACTGTCGCAGAAAGCTGATCAGCAGCGCCGTCTTGAGATCGGCATACACCGTCGCGACCATGGCCGCGAGGACCGGCACCAGCACAACCCAGCCGGTGATCTGCAGCTGCCAGAAAAGGCGTCTGCGATCCTGACCTGGAGATGAAATAGCCAAGGGGTAGGCGGGCCGGCGTGAAACAGCCCGGTTCGTGGTTACTAAGTGCGTGGAAGCGCGATGCTGCTGGGCTTCAGACTCCGGGCGAGAATTTTTTCGGGAAGTCGTATATTCCCGTCCGTTTTGGATTTAGCCAGCCAGACAGGCCTTGAAGCCCTCGGTCAGGGCGGCGCGGTCGAGGTTCCTGCCGATGAAGACGAGGGTGTTGGTGCGGTTCTCGTCGGGCTTCCACTCGCGGTCGAACTTCGCGTCGAAGAGCATGTGCACGCCCTGGAAGACGAGTCGCTTGTTCGTGCCCTTCACGCAGAGCACGCCCTTCATGCGGTAGATGTCGCCGCCGCGCTTGGCGAGCAGCTCGCTGATCCAGTCGTTGAGCTTCTTGCCGTCGAGGTCGCCGGGCGTGGCGATGCCGACCGAGGACACCGCGGAGTCATGCGCGTGCTCGTGGCGGAACGTGCGGTCCCAGGAATACTTCAGGAGCCGGCCGTCCGGGCCGTGGAGATGCGTGGGCACATCGTGGCCGGTGAAGAGCAGGTAGCGGCCGGCGGCGGGGATGGGGACGCGGAACCTGCCGTGCTCGTCGTGGAGCTTGAGGCGGTTGAGCTTCGGCCCGATCTCGAGCGCGGCCCCGGGCTGCTTCTCGTTTTCCCAGTCGGAAAAGGTCTGCACGGTGGCGTGGATGGCGCGGGCGAGTTCGGACTCGGGTAGAAATTGTGGGTCAGCGGGCTTGCCCGCGCCCGGCTCGGCGCGCGCAAGCGCGCTGCCTACGGGAAGAATCACAACGTCGAGCTGGCTGTGGTCGCAGCCCGGGGCACATTCGTGGTGGTGTTCGTGTCCGTCGTGATCATGGCCGCCGTGGTCGTGATCACCAGGGGCGTGGCCGATCTCGAGTTCGTGGTCGCCGGCGGCGAGTTCATAGCCGCCGGCCCATTCGAAGGGGTATTCCATCTCGAGGAACTGCGGGTCCACCTCGATGGCGCGCCCGAGGTTGAAGCCGCCGATGTTGAGCACGCGGTCGAGCGGCAGTTCGCTGTTGCGCGTGCGGTGCACGCGGGCGACGGCGTTGATGGACTTGAGGCGCCGCTCCAGCGCGTCGAGGTCGGCCGGGGAAACGAGATCGGTCTTGTTGAGGAGGATGACGTCGGCGAAGGCCACCTGCTTCTGCGCCTCGGGGGAGTCGTCGAGGTGCAGGTGGATGTGCTTGGCGTCCACGACGGTGACGATGCCGTCGAGGGCGTATTGCTCCTTGATCTCGGGGTCGGAGAAAAACGTCTGGGCGACGGGCGCGGGGTTGGCGAGGCCGGTGGTCTCGATCAGCACGGCGTCGAGGCGGTCCTTGCGCTTCATCAGGCGGCCGAGGATGCGGAGGAGATCGCCGCGCACGGTGCAGCAGATGCAGCCGTTGTTCATCTCGAAGATCTCCTCGTCGCTCTGGATGACGAGCTGGTTGTCCACGCCGACCTCGCCGAACTCGTTCTCGATGACGGCGATCTTCCTTCCGTGCTGCTCGGTCAGGATGCGGTTGAGGAGCGTGGTCTTGCCGGCGCCGAGGAAGCCGGTGAGGACGGTGACGGGGATGGGCGAAGGCATGAAAGTCAGCGGTGAGCGGTAAGCAGTGAGCGGATAAGACAATTCGTCAAACCGAGCTTTGCAACCCGGTGCGTTCGCGCTGTGCTGGCTGCCATGAGCAACCTGCCGCCCCTCCCGGCTGCGCCCCGGCCCGGCCGCTACCGCCACTACAAGGGCAACGACTACGAGGTCGTCGGCCTTGCCCGGCACTCGGAAACCCTCGAGCCGCTCGTGGTCTACCGCGCCCTCTACGGCGGGCATGGCCTGTGGGTGCGCCCGGCGGCGATGTTCAACGGGACGGTCGAGGCCGGCGGCCGGACTGTCGCGCGCTTCGCGCGGGTGGACGATTGAGGCCAGGCGGCGCTTGACGCCTTTGCCAACCTGGGTCTTTTCCCAACCCGTGAGTCCGTCCGCCCTCCGTTGCCCCCGCTTCTGGCTGCGCTGCACCGCGCTGGCCGGCGTGGTGCTCGTGCTGGCGCTGGGCGTGTTCGGGGCCAACCCCGACTGGCACGCGGAGCTGCATGCGCATGACGATGCCCATCACGAACCGCACGCGGAGGACACCGGGTGCGTGGTGGAGCTTTTTGCATCCGGCGTGGATACGCCGGTTGAATCGCCGTCCGCGCCGCTCGTGGCGTGGAGGCTCGCGGGAATTTTGCCCGCGCCGGCGACGGTTGATGTCGCGGCGCCCGATTATCGCCTGCGGCCCAGCCAGGCTCCGCCGGTCGGTTGAGTTGAAGTGAAATCGTGCCCGGCCGCGCGTTGCGGCGGGCTTTCCTGCGCGGCGCCCCATCGCGCCTGCGCGCACGTCCAACCCCAACCGAACCTTCCGTGAATTCCCATCTTTCCATTTTTCTCCTCTCCCTCGGCGCGACGGCCTCGGCCTTCGCCCAAGCACACACGGCTCCGCCGGCCCAGGAGCCGGTGCGCCTTGATCAATTCATCGTCACGGCCTCGCCCTTCCAGCGCGACGCGGCCGATCTAGCCCAAGCGACCTCCTTGCTCACCGGCCAGGCGCTCTCGCTCCGCCGGCAGCCCACGCTCGGCGAGACCCTCGCCGGCCTGCCCGGCGTCAACTCGACGTGGTTCGGCCCCGGTTCCAGCCGCCCGGTCATCCGCGGGCTTGGCGGCGACCGCATCCGCATCCTCGAGAACGGCGCCGGCACGATCGACGCCTCGGCGGTCAGCCCGGATCACGCCGTGAGCGTCGAGCCGTTCCTGATCGAGCGCATCGAGGTCGTGCGCGGGCCTGCCTCGCTGCTCTACGGCTCCTCCGCCGTCGGCGGCGTGGTCAACGTCCTCACGCATCGCATCGAGAGCGAGCGGCCCGAGCGCACCGTCGACGGCGTGTTCGAGGTCCGCGGCGGCACCCACGAAGGCGAGCGCGCCTACGGCGGCACGGTGGATTTTGCGGCCGAAGCCGGCGCCAACCGCTTCGTCGTGCTGCACCTCGACGGTTTCGAGCGGAAGCTCGACGGCCTCGACATCCCCGGTTTCGCCGAGAGTGCGGAGGAACGGGAGCACGAGACGGAGGAGGCCCTCGCGCACGGCGAGCCCGTGCCGGTGTTCGCCCGCGACGGGCTGCCGAACTCGGCCATCGACTCGCGCGGCGGCTCGGCCGGGCTCTCGCTCGTCGCGGCCGGCGGACACCTCGGGTTCAACTACAGCGGCTTCGACACGCTCTACGGCGTGCCGGGCCACGCCCATGCCGGCGAGGGCGTGCAGATCGACCTGCAGCAACGCCGCTTCGAATTGCAGGGCGAGATCACGCGCGACCTCGGGCCCTTCAACCGCGCGCGCCTCAAGTTCGGCCGCGCCAGCTACCAGCACACCGAGCTGGAGGACGGCGCCGTCGGCACGGTCTTCCGCAACCGCGGCTTCGACGGGCGGATCGAGCTGTTCCATGAACACACGCGCGGTCTCGGCGGCGCGCTGGGCGTGCAGATGTCGCGGCAGGAGCTGGAGGCGCAGGGCGACGAGGCGTTCCTGCCCCCGTCGGAGCAGCGGACTTGGGCCGCGTTCTTCCTGGAGGAGCTGCGGCACGGGGTCTTCACGCACCAGTTCGGCGCGCGTTACGAGCGGCAGGAAGTCGACGTGACCGACGGCAGCGGCCGCGCGCGCCGGGACGGCGCCTTCACCGCCTCGGCCGGCAGCGTGTGGAACCCCGCCCCGGGCTGGACGCTCGCCGCGTCGCTCACGCGCACCGAGCGCGCCCCGAACCCGCAGGAGCTGTTCTCCGACGGCCCGCACGCCGGCACCGGCGCCTACGAGGTCGGCGACGCCGGGCTCGGCCGCGAGAAGTCGCTCGGCTTCGAGCTCAACCTCCGCAAGCGCGCCGGGCGCGTGACGGGCGAGGTCAGCCTGTTTGCCAACCGCTTCGACGGCTACCTCTACGAGCGGCCCACCGGGCTGGTGGCGGTCGAGCGGCCCGCCGGCGTCGCGTTCGTCGATCCCGCCACGCTCACCCCGGCCGAGGAGGAGGAAGCGCTGCCGGTCTTCGCCTTCACGGCGACCGACGCCGACTTCCTCGGGTTCGAGGCCGAGGCCATCGTGCACCTGCACGAGACCGCGCAGCACAAGCTCGACCTGCGCCTCGCGGCCGACTTCACGCGCGCGGAGGACGGCGCGGGCCGCCCGCTGCCGCGCATCCCCGCCGCGCGCTACACCGTGGGCCTCGCGTGGAAAAGCGGCCCGTGGAGCGCCGGCGCCGAGTGGCAGCACACGGCGGAACAGGACCGCGTGGCCGCCAACGAGGGTGCCAGCGATGGCTACGGCCTGCTGGGCGCGCACGCTGCGTGGGAGTTCACCGCGGACCGCTGGCAATGGGAGGTGTTCGTCCGCGGCACCAACCTCACCGACGAGGAAGCGCGCCCGCACACATCGTTCCTCAAGGACCTCGCCCCGCTGCCCGGCCGGAACTTCACCGCTGGCGTGCGGCTGAAGTTCTGACCAACGAGGGATGAGCGCAATCCGCCCCGCCCGAGTGTCATCTATTAGATGACACTCGGACCGTGGGTTTTTGTAACCTATTAGGTTACAAATTGCCGGAGGCGACGGCTCAGGCGGGCCGCTTGATAACGCCGAGGCCGGGGCGGTCGGGCAGGGTGACCTTGCCGTCCACGATGCGCGCGCCGTCGAAGGGATCGTTCTTGATCAGCAGCGCGCCGTCGAGGTCGGCCCAGTCGGCGAGGGGCGAGAGCTGGGCGGCGGCGGAGATGGCGCAGGAGGTCTCGGTCATGCAGCCGAGCATGACCTTGAGGCCGAGGGCGCGGGCGAGGGTGACCATGCGGTGGGCCTCGCGCAGGCCGGTGCACTTCATGAGCTTGACGTTGATGCCGTCGAACACGCCGCGCAGCCGCGCGACGCTGTCGAGCCGTTGCACGCTCTCATCCGCGATGAGCGGGAGCGGGCTGCGGCCGCGCAGCCAGGCGGTGTCGTCGAGCCGGTCCTTCGGCAGGGGCTGCTCGATGAAGACGACGCCGTGCACGGCGAGCCACTCGATCATGCGCAGGGCGGCCTCGCGGTCGGTCCAGCCCTGGTTGGCGTCGACGCTGATGGGCTTGTCTGTCTCGGCGCGGATGGCCTCGATGATGGCGCGGTCCTCGTCGGGCGAGCGGCCGAGCTTCACCTTGAGGATGCTGTAGGGCGCGGCCTCGCGGGTCTTGGCGCGCACGACCTCGGGCGTGTCGATGCCGATGGTGAACGACGTGACCGGCGTCTTGGCCGGGTCGAGGCCCCAGAGGCGGAACCACGGCACGCCGAGTTTTTTGCCGATCCAGTCGTGCAGGGCGAGGTCGACGGCGGCCTTGGCGGCGGCGTTGCCCGGGGCGAGGGCGTCGACGGCCGGCAGGATCGTCTCCAGCTGGAACGGATCGGCGAAGCGCGTGAGGTCGACGCGGCGCAGGAAATCGGCCGCGGTCTGCTGGGTCTCGCCGAGGTAGGGCGGCATGGCGGCCTCGCCGTAGCCGATGAGGCCGTCGCGCTCGACCTCGACGAGCATCGCGGGCGTGGTGGTGCGGGTGTTGCTCGCGATGCCGAAGGCGTGCCGCAGCTCGAGCGTGTAGGGTTGGAAGCGCAGTTGCATCTGACAGGCGGAGCGAAACGCATGCATGCGTCCGCGCCAAGGCCATACGTTGACGTCCGGTCAGGCAGAGGAGCGCAACGCGGTCCAGGTCCACAGCGCGGCGATGAGGTCGACCGCGCCCAGCAGCGCGAGGGGCGCGGGCGCGAGGCGCAACAGCACCAAGGTGCCGAAGACGACGAACACGCCGGCGCGCACGAAGACCGTGGCGCGGATCAACGGCGTGAGATTGGCGCGCGCCGCGACGAGGTAATAGGTCGCGAGGCAGAGCACGAGGACGCCTAGCACCCGCAGCCACGACGGATCCGCCGCCGGCGGAAACCCGAGTGGGGCGAGAAAGGGATTCGGCAGGATCAACAGGCCCGTCCCGACGACGAACAGGTAGAGGACGAAGACGAAGACCGACTTGGCGGCGGGGTTCATGGGGGAAGAATGACGGGATTGCCGCAGCGGGCAATTCCGGTATTGGTGGGCCATGCTCAAAACGAAGTCAGTCGAGTCGCCGATCGCGAAAGACGACGGGCTGCGCCTCCTCGTGACGCGCTTCCGCGGGCGCGGGCTGCCGGCCGACCGCTACGACGTGTGGATGGCCAGCCTCGGGCCGAGCGAGAAGCTCCTGAAGGGCGTGCTCGGAGGCAAAATCACTTGGAAGGAATTCGGGAAGCGCTACCGCGACGAGTTGTTTGCCCCGGCGGCGACCGACAAGGACAACGCCACGATCAAGAACCACGGGCAGAAGTTCACGCTGCGGCTCGTGGCCAGGCTGGCGGAGAAGCAGAACGTCACCTTGCTCTGCCACTGCGCCGAGGACGCGACGCAATGCCACCGATTTCTGCTGCGGGAGCTGATCGAGCGGGAGGTCTAGGTTTTCCGCGAATCACGCTGGTCAACGCGGATGGCTTGAGGCTGCATGCCCGGCCGTCAGGCGAGGAGGTAGCGGCCGGATTTGCGGGTGCCGGTGCGTTTGACGAGCTTTGCCTTGAGCAGAGGCGCGAGGATGTGGGCGGCGCCCTGCTTGGTGACGTCGAGCGCCGCCCAGATCTCGGCAGGCGTGAGACCCCCCGGCTTGTCGCGCAGCAGCTGCAGCAGGCGCTCCTGGCTCGGGCGCAGGAGGGTCTTTTTCGGGCCGGCCTTGGCGGCGAACTGCTGCACGCGCAGCCACACGCGCTCCAACGTCACGCGCAGGCCCTCGGTCGTGTATTCGAGCCACGCGGTGAGGTCGCCCCCGGCCTTGGGCACGGCGGCGAGCCCGGCGTAGTAGCGCGACCGGTCTTCCCAGTAGAATTCGTCGATCGAGAAGATGTGGTGCGTGTCGAAACCGCGGCGGTAGAGTTCCCAGAGCGCGAGCATGCGGCCCACCCGACCGTTGCCGTCGGCGAAGGGGTGGATGTCCTCGAACTGGTAGTGGAGGATGGCCGAGGTGAGCACGGGCGGCCACTCGGCGCTGGGGCCGTTCCACCAGTCGAGCAGCTCGCGCATGAGGCCTGAGACGAGGTCGGGCGCCGGGGGACGGTGCGGGCCGACCCGCACGGCGATGGTGCGGTAGCGGCCGGCCTCGCCCTGGTCCATCACGCCCTCCGCCAGCAGGGAATGCAGGCGGAAGACATCCTCGTGCGTGACAGGCCTCTTCTGGCGGGCGCGCTTTTCGACCCAGCGCAGGCCGGCGAAGTAGTTGAGCACCTCCCGGCGCGAACGCTCGGTGTGGACGGGCAGGGCCGCGCCGCCCTCGAGCGCGCGGACCTCCTCCAGCGTGAGCGGGTTGCCCTCGATGGCGGTGGAGGCGTGCGCGCCGCGCTGGCGGCTGTCCTTGGCGAGCTGCGGCGTCCACGCCACCTGCACGGTGGAGGCGGCGATCCTGGCCTGCAGGGCGGCAATGGCCTCCAGCTCCCGGAGCAGCCGGGCGGTGACGGTGAACTGGGGGGCGAAGGCCATGCGGAGTAAGACAAGTATAAGTCCAGCGGTGAGACAAGCGCCTCCGGCGCGTAAGTCAAGCGTGAGTCCAGTGATCAGTCCACCGGCGACTCGGGGCCATGCGGGCGGAGAAGCAGAACGTCACCTTGCTCTGCCACTGCGCCGAGGACGCGACGCAGTGCCACCGGTTTTTGCTGAAGGAGCTGATTGAACACGAATCCTGAACGCAGTGCTTCACGCATCCGCTTACCCGGACCTGACAAGCGCAAGGGCAATAAGGGTGATAGGAGCGGGAGCAGTTCTAGCGAATGCGAGGAGACGTCGACCCTAGCGAGTTTAGTTATTTTTTGTAATATCAGATAAGATATACATAAACCCGCGGCGGAGGAGGCGACGCTGTGCCACCGGTTCTTGTTGAAGGAGCTGATCGAGAAGGAAACCTAGCGGAGTTTTTCCGCCACGGATTTCACGGATGAGCACGGATGCGTGCCTTGGGTTCAAGGTCACAAGATGTGACCTTGAAGCGGATTTTGAGGTGCCGGATGGGCACCTCAAACATGTCACCTATTAAGTGACATTGCTCTGGGGTCACCTTGAGCAGCCGTGCGTCGAGCCGCGCGAGTAAGACAAGCGTGAGTCCAGTGATCAGTCCACCGGCGGGGGCTTGGGGCCAAGCTGGCGGAGAAGCAGGACGTCACCTTGCTCTGCCACTGCGCCGAGAACGCGATGCAGTGCCACCGGTTTTGGCTGAAAGAACTGATCCATACAGAACAGAGCTTTTAGCCACGGATTACACCGTTAGCACAGATGATCCATTACTCCACAATGGCGTCCCAAAAGTCACGTTCGTGAACGATCATCAATTGATGACCTTTCTTACGAAGTTGAACGGCCTTCTCAACCTTGCGGCCGTAGCACGAATAAGCCCAGGCAGGGTTTCCGTCTGCGCCAACAATTAGATAGTCGAGAGACAATGTGACATTCTCTTCGTAATCACCGCCGTGCTTCTTAACGACCTCTGCAAAATCGCTTCTCTTTCCGCGAGATGAGAAGCCGGTGAAGCAGAATTTGCGCCCTGGGAGGACAATATTAGGGTCGACGGCACATATACCGCCAACACACAGTTCTTTGGCGCTGATGCGTAATTCGTCCAAGTAATCATGTTGACTTGGTGACATCACGACGAAGTTCGAGAAGAACACTTGGAGTGCTTTCTGTTCGTTTACGTCCACGCTTTTATCCCGAAGAACGCCCACAATCATGCTTTGAATTTCAGTGAACGGATAGATTTGTTGTAAGTGTCCATAATCATCCATCCACAGGAGCAGTGCTTTCAGTTCCTCTGGTTTCACCTTTCGATCCGATAAAACCCCATGGAGATATCCGAAGAGTTCTTGGAGCGCCTTGGTGACAGCATCGTAGTAGGGGCTGTTCGAGCTAGCGCGGGCGCATAAAGAAGTAATTTCATCGACCTCAGAAGATTCAAGGCGCCCATCAATTATCGCTCGGGATACTGCTTCGTTGATATCTGCGAAGTCGCGAGGCCCCATCAGATGAGAGTGCGATCGTTGCCAGTCTTTTAGCTCTGCAACTTCTTTGGGGTGGAATTCGCGATCGGCTACCATGCCTTGAAGAATTCCAGCGAGTTCAGACAAGGCCCTGTCCCTTTGCTGACGGTCGGTGAATTGGAAGTAACTTAGGTCGTCTAGGTTTTTCATATTGGCACTTCTCTTCACTGCCCGATTGGTCAGATGAAACCTAGGTAACTAACTATGAATTGGGTCTTCAACTTTCAATTTTGCGAAGACAGAAAAGGCGCGGCTGGGTAGCCGCGCCTTAGAAGGCGATAGAGTTGGGGGGTGAGGCCTACTTCACGAACGCACTGACGAAGTCGTGCACGGGCATCGACTCGAGTTTCGCGCGGTCGGCGAAGAGGGACATGAGCTGCTTGGCCTTGTCCTTGCCGTAGT